>WNGI01037962.1_pt1 | contig 10607 bp, 9 predicted proteins | sample 5400621 | NCBI WGS metagenome assembly WNGI01 (sample SAMN13153374, study PRJNA577476) | soil metagenome | isolation source: 20 cm soil or saprolite under Garry oak tree replicate 1 | place: USA:California | collected 2016-06-15 | reverse complement strand
GACTATTCCAGCGGGCGCCGCTGATCGATCGGCCATTTAATGAGGGCGCAGTGGAATTTACTCGAGACGCCCGACTCGAAACGGCCGGCGGCGGGATTGGAGCAGTGCCCGTGGCTTCGCCCTGAAAGCTTATTCGGACTAAATTAGGAATTGGTAGGGAGCCCGGTGCGGGCGTGCCACTGCGCTGGGGTAAGATATTCGCGCTGCTGATAGGCGAGCCCGCGGAAATTTCCTGTTTGAGATTCCCGACGACAATGTCCAGCGCACCTCGAGCAAGCTGATCAGCTTTGGTTTCGTTAGTTGCTGTGTTGGCGACGAGACGATGATTTGTGGTCCGACTCAAAAACGCGACGACTAATGCGGCTAGAAGTACGACAAAAGCAAGTGTGATGAGCAACGCTATTCCGCTCTTGGCGTGCGCCGAATTACAGGTCGTAGACGAGAGCACTTAAAAGCTCGGCGCGATTGGAAAACATCGTTCCGACAGGCGGATTTCGGAAATAGCAGCGCGCGGCATGTCAGTAGTGCCATTTAGAACGGTTTGCCATTGAGATAGCATGTCTCCCGGTCGGGAGTTTGCAGTGAAGTCGGGTAGTCTGCCTGCCAGCGTCGATAGTTGAGTATCTGAAAGAAGAATCTTGCTTTTCGTGTCAATTGTAGCCACAGCCGCATATATTGCCGCGACATCTTGCATGCCACTGATTGTAGTATGCCCCACACTCGTGTCCCATGGAGTCGTCGTCATCGAGCCGTTCCGCAGAACATAACAGTATTCGAACCGGAAGATGTTTGGCGCGATAACTTCGTAATCCGTATCGGCCATCGAATCGGTTGCTGCGGGCCAATTCCCGGAAATTGTGATCGGCAGAAACGCCAACGGCAAAACAGTTGTGGTGTCGCCGTTCCAAGCCAGCGCTTTTCCCATCCGCTCGAGTCGGTTTTTCGAATTGATCCGATACGCGACGAGCGAGATGGGACTTAAGGAACTCGCCCCGTAACCGGGGACTTGGCTGAAAAAAGCGATGCGGTCGTTGCCGGTCAGAGGCAACGATGGCGACTTGGTAAAGTAATCGACGTCTGCTCGCTTAATCATTTGAGCCAAGTCAATCGCGAGACGGTCAAGCACCGGTCGCGACTGAGATTCAATGTTTATTCGCTTGATCGTGCTTCCAGTCATGTTTGCTGCACTCGAGAAAAGCTGGGCGACGAGCACCACGAGAATGGCCAGCACCGCGACGCTTACTAGCATCTCGGCCAGGGTGAATGCTGCGTTCGCAATTGGACGTCGGACTGTGAAATTCAATTTCGATCTAAAGCAGTGAAGGTTTGGAGAGCACCGGTGGCATCAGTTGGCGAAGCGCCAGCTGGCCACGTGATCTTCAGGCTGACCCATGTCGCAACGCGTCCACCCGTGCTATTCGCGGGAAACGTAATGCTTACTTGATAACGTGACTGGCTGGTCAAAAATGTTGATGATTGCCCCTCGCCATTGAAATAGAGTGGGGCAGCCGATACCGATGCAGCTGACAGCACCGGAATCGAAATTCCGAACTGAGGGGAAGTTCCCGATCCCGAACCAGGTGTCGCCCGCAAATCGGCAATGACGACCGATGAAATCCCTAACGCACGACTTTGTTCGGTAGCATTCTGGTCAGTTTGCAGGCCAATCGGCAACAAGCCGAAGATTCCGATCAGACAAATTGCCGCGACACCTAACGCAATCGTTACCTCCACCAGTGAGAAACTGGTGTGGCGACATTGTAATTTCATCGTCGATAAATCTTTAGATCTCCGCCGAGCGCGCCGAATTGAATCGCGATGATATTGCGGCTGTTCACGTCTACGGTAGTGCCGTGGGTCGGTTGTAGTCCGATTTCCGCCACCGTCTTCAGAGTGTAATTGCGGTTGTTGATGCGCGCCTCGCCTCGTGGACTAAATTCGACCGCTTTCACGAACGTGTATTGTGCGTCCGGGGCTGGATTACCCACCGGGTACTGGAATGGAGTCAGAGAGGGATTCGGCGGAGTTGTGTCTCCGATTTTTGCGGTCTCGTAGATAGCCGCAGGGCGCGAATCGAATGTATCACCAGTTCCACTGCCGTCGGGAAAAGTTGCTAAATGAGTTCCCTCCACTTTTACCAACTTGTTAAGCTGAGTGACGCGGGTTGGATCAATAGCAGCAAGACTCCTTGGATTGTAAACCGTCGTTCCGTCAGCCGAGGCGATCGTCGAAATTACAATTCGGCCAGTCCCTGGTGTAGCTGGATTGGTCGATGGTTGACCGGCGGGTTCCTCATAAAAGCCGATCCAGACATACGTTTCATAGGCCATCGCATGGGTCCGCGCCTGTTCGAGCGCGTCCTTGATTGTGTAAGCAGCACTGGTGACATCACCCGCGCTCTTGATGCCTGTGAACGCAGGCGCCACCAGCACCATCAGAGTGGAAATGAGTGCGATGACAACGATTAACTCGACCAACGTAAATCCGCACGGCTCGCGGGCGCGAACCGCGCTATCCGCCACGGCCGCCACTCGCCACGGCGGGCAGGCTTCGGCCAGGCTTCCGGCTCGGCTTCCAGCGCGGAGCTTCCAGCGCGGAGCGAGAGCGCTACCCTCTGGCCTGTAAGCCTTGCGGGCTGGAAGCGGGCTCGGAGAGACGGATTCGTCCTTTGGCGAATAAGTTATCGGTGATCTGATCGGGCGACGGATAGGCATCGATAAATAGCTGCTTCCAACAAGTTCTACGGAAATTCCGGGACGAAGTTCCCAAAAAAATCGAAAAATATTCCGTGCGGAGAACTTCCCGATTCAGACGCCAGCTCAGTTTGTTAATGAAGGATGAAACAGCGGATCAAATCCACATCGTGCAGCGCAAGATTTTCAATTACAAACTTGGTTCAGGTTGCGCGGCACCCACCTCTAAACAGCCGCTGATCGAACTGGAACCAGCAACTGCCTCCGGCCCAGATGGATAACTAGCGGCGCCGGCCGCTACTCCGCTACTCGTTTTACGATCTCGATCTGCTTGTCGATGACTTGATTGGTAAACCGGTCAATCGCCACGTGCACCCGGTAGTGCAGGTGCGGGTTTGAGATACCGATGGGATTGCGTCTGTGGCCGAGAATTGCCGCAGAAACTTCCTCTACCGGGAAGCACCTACAGCCTACATAGAACCCTCGTACTTAATTACCACCTGCTGCGATTGGATCGCCCCCGTGGTTGGGTCTCTGTTTGGCTTGATGAACACCTGATACACTTTGGTCACTGTGGATAAGACGTTGTTGTTTTTATCCAGTGCCTGGCCGGTAACAAAGACCCGGAAATTGCGGCTTCGCGTCGTAGCCAGGTTGTAGATCTTTGCAAACAATTCCTCGCGGCCTGGATCATTCCATTCGGTCGGGACCGTTTGATTATTGTATTGATTCGGGTTACCAAAAAATGGCCGGCCTTGTGAGTCTTTGATCGCGGACAACGCCGCAGTCGAAAGCAGCGGGCGTGAATTGATCACGGCGTCAGCAAACAAGTCGGCCTGTGAGCTCACCGTCGGCGGGTAAAGATTATTTTGCAGCGAAGTAGGCTGGATTGCCGAGTCACGGTTTTGCAGAATGCCTGCTGCGAGAGAGCGCAGAACGTCACGGGACGCTGTGTTCAGGTTGACCAGCCCGGCCGTGTTAGTAAAATTGGTGTTGGCCGTCTTGGCAGAAAAGACATCGAGTAGCTGCCACGCCCGCATCCCATTTTGGTCAAACTTCGAGAACTCAGGCCGACCAATGGCAAGCGTATACCCCCCTGCTCCCCTCGAGCTTGGGCTGGCTGAGGTGGGAATATCTGGCAAGGGGCCTCCAGGGTTCGTCACCGTATAGGTCATTTGCGCAGGATCCCAAACGTTCCCCAGTTCAGTTATGGACGTGAGAATGCCCGTGTTCGAAGAGGACAGCAACGAAACCGATTTTGTTGGATCTGGCGTTGGGATCGTCCCCGCCATGATATCAGTAGGATATTGCCCCTGCCCAGTTGGCTGTGCTCCAGTATAGCTGAAGCGATGGCCAGAGTCCGGCCAATTTAACGGGACGAGGTTATGGTTCGGGCCACCCCAGTAAGAACCGGTCACATAATCGGCTGTCGGCCACGGATCAGTTATATACCATGAAGCTCTCGGGTCGCTGAACTGTCCGGATGTATTGTCGTTCGGCGGAGACGGATTTCCGCGCCAGACGTTGAGATCTGGAATCGGCGTTGCACCTGGAGTCCCAGGAGGCAGCGTTGGGTCATAATGATTATACTTCATGCCGACGGGATCCGGGATCCGTTGAAGACCGCCACTAGGGAAGTCAACGATCCTCGGATTCGTATTAGTTCCAGGGGGGTTCCAGTACAAGACAAAAGAATTGCCCGTCGATGCGTTTGGAAACGGGATAGTAGCGTTGGCGCTTGGCGGAGTTGTGCCCCAGTTGAAGGCATTAACCTGCCCCGGAAAAGGCGCAATGGAAAATCCGCTCGGAAAAGTGACTGTCAGCTGTAGCGTGTCGGTCGCCGTACCAGTGCAGGGATCATTTGCATTATTCGTTGCGCTGATGGTAACGGGGAAGGTTCCAGCGGCAGTCGGCGTGCCCGAGATTATCCCGGTCGTAGTGTCCACGGTCAACCCCCCGGGCAGACCAGTTGCGTTGTAACTGACCGGGTTATTGTTGGCTGTGATTTGGTACGAGAACGGGGTCCCCACAGTCGCGCTAGCTGTGAGCGCGCTGGTGATAGAAGGCGCAGCATCGATCGTAAATGTCACTGCGCTCGATGTTCCCCCGCACGAGCTCACCACTGTGATAGAGGCCGTGCCGGCATTGGCGATGCGAGAGGCTGCCACGCTGGCCGTAAGCTGCGTGGAAGAAACAAACGTTGTGGTCAGCGCGGCCCCATTCCAATTCACGATCGAAGTGGAAACGAAATTTATGCCGTTGACAGTCAATGTGAACTGTATATCGCCTTCCGAGGCGCAGGTTGGGCTAAGCGAACTGATGATCGGCGCCGCGCTGATCGTAAACGTCACTGCGCCTGACGTCGCCGCGCACCCTCCCACAGTGATCGAGGCCGTGCCCGGAGTGGCGATGAGGTCAGTCGTGACGATGGCCGTAAGCAATTTCGAAGACACAAATGTCGTGACCAGCGGGCTTCCGTTCCAATAGACCGTCTCACCTTGGGTGAAATCGTTGTTGGGGCCGTTCACAGTCAGCGTAAACTGTGGGCCGCCCGCACCGGTGCAGGTTGGGCTGAGTGAACTGATCGTCGGCGCCGTGCCGATTGTTATCACCAAGGTTGCAGTCGCCGTGTTGCAGGTACCTGCGCCATTCCTGGCGGTAATCGTGACGTTGGTTGTCCCGGTGGCGGTGGGTGTTCCCGAAATCACTCCGGTACTCGTATTGACGCTCAGGCCGGCAGGCAATGGGCTCGCAGTGAAGCTGGTTGGGCTGTTGGTTGCTGTAATTGTATAGGAAAAGGCAACCCCTTTCGTCCCACACGCCGTGAGCGGGCTGGTGATCACCGGCGTCGCCGCGATCGTAAATGTCTGCGCGTTGGACGTTCCGCCTCCCGGACCAGGGTTCACAACGGTAATAGATGCCGTTCCAGCAATGGCGACGAGGGAGGCCGGCACCGTAACAGTAAGCTGTGTTGAAGAGGAGGATGTCGGAGTGAGGCTTGTTCCGCCAAACATAACAACTGAACCCGAAACGAAGTTGGTGCCGGTCACGGTCAAGGTGAAGCTAGCGCTCCCCGGCATGACACAATTTGGGCTGATTGAAGTTGTGGTCGGCACCGGGTTGTTGATGGTAATCACCAGCGTTGCCGTTCCCGTGCCGCCTGCATTAGTTGCACTAATCGTAACGCTATATACTCCGGCTGTTGTCGGTGTTCCCGAAATCAGTCCCGTACTCGTATTAACGCTTAGGACCGGAGGCAGTGGGGTCGCGTTATAGCTAGCCGGGCAATTAGTAGCCGTGATTTGATAAGAGAACGCAGTTCCCACGGTGCCAGTCGCTGTGAGAGGACTGGTAATAACGGGGGCTGGTGAAACATATAACGGGGGCTGGTGAAACATTGATGGTGAACGTCTGCGCATTGGACGTTCCACCGCCCGGAGGGGGATTGACGACTGTGACAGAGGCAGTTCCGGGAGACGCAACCAGCGCAGCCGTCACCGTAGCCGTGAGTTGCGTGGAAGAAACAAACGTCGTGGCCAGCGTCGTTGCATTCCACTTCACCGTCGAAGTAGAAACGAAGTTCGTGCCGTTCACAGTCAGAGTGAATTGTCCGCAACCTGGCGACGAACTCGGGTTGAGCGAAGTTATCGTCGGCACCGGATTATTAATGGTGAATGTCACTGCGTTCGATGGTGAACCAGTGGGGTTTTTCGCGGTGACTTGAGCCGTTCCCGCTGTAGCTACATTGGCAGCAGGCACAACAGCGATGAGCTTCGTGGAAGAAACAAACGCCGTGGTCAGCGGCGTCCCATTCCAATTCACCGTTGCGCCATTAACGAAGTTGGTGCCGTTTACGGTCAAGGCGAATTGTGGAGACCCTGCCAGGCACGAACTGGGGCTGATTGAAGTTATCGTCGGAGTCGCCGCGAGCGCGCTGCCTGTCGCCGCAAATAGAACAAGGAATGGCAGGATCTTCTTCATTGAAAAATCCTAATCGTCAAGGTCGCGCTTGCGTTCCCACAGTTCGTTCTCGCGGTGATTGTAACGCTATAGTCGTGGTAGCCGTTGGTGTAAGGCGGATCCGACGTTGGTGTCCCATTGATCAATCCCGCCTTACTTCCGCCTCCGTGGAGACTTAACCCCGGCGGCAGTCCGCTCGCGTTGTAGTTAATCCTTCCCTGTACCAAACAGGCAGGGGTCGGTCCGGGCAGTGCAACGACCCTGTATTCGTTAGGTTTAATCCTTCCCTTGGGATCCTGGTAGCCGCTACCCGCTTTGATTTGATAGTTAAACGGCTGTCCCACATTGCCGGTTTCGAACAGAGGACTTACAATAGCTGGAATTTTATTATTGGGGTCGGGATTGGCTGTAAATATGATTGTTGCATCCGGTGGAGAACTGAGGGTCTGGTTGGTCCCGTTCACATTTACCTTGTCGGAGTCTTGGTAATGCACTGTCAGCGCTCCGCTTAAACCAGCCGACGGATCCAACGGATTGGGCGGCGGATAATTATGCGCGTTCCAGATCTGAACGTAGGTTTTGGTCTCGATCACAACCTGCCAACTCGTCCCCACCTGTATTGTCTGAACCCAGTTATTCAGGTCGTAAACCGAGACCACGAAAGGGTAGGCGCCAATCCCGCGGTATGCGTTTGGTTTAGTGGGATCTCCCCCCGGCATAAATTCTGTCGGAGCATCGAGCGGAAACGCATAGTTGAAGAGATTAGCCGAGACGTTGCTAAGGTAATTACGCCCCGCAGTCCCGGCGCGATTCCCAAAACCTGGCATCACGGCACCTAGGTTCCCTAGCTTACCGACTTGATTACCATTCAGACCGAGCTGAGAAACAGGGTTGATAGGCGTCTTGGGATATCCCTCGCCTAGTTGGCTTGCATCGTTTCTGCCGTAACCGTATCCGAGCGGGACCAGGTTTTGTTCGCCGGGATTGTTATCTACACCGAGCCGAACTGCTAGATACGGACCGGTCGGTGTAGCCGCTGGATCTGGGGTTGGATAAGCGACCTGCTGAAGCGTTGGAACGGTGAAGAGAAGAGAGCGGTTGTTAATTAGAGTGCTAGCAACAGTATTCCCAGGATCCGTCCGATCGGCCGGATCAAAGATCGTAAACATGGCAATCTCGCCGGGGGACGTTCCATTGGTTCGCGCTTGTCCACCCACTTGGGAGGCATCGAGATAACCATCCAAGTCCTCGACCCAATAGGCGTAGCGGGTGTAAGGAAGGTTATTTGCTGTATCCTGCGGGTCGCGCGTCTCGACCCATTTCACGCTCGGCCCAGACGGGCTATTCGGTTGCTGCCACGGGTAGAGACCCGGCAATCGCTGGGTTCCGGCCGCGTTCCACGCCGCACCTGTGTCACCGGGGCTCGAATTCGACGGAGGGGCAGGGGGTGGTACCGCGGGCGCAGCCGGCGCAGCCAGATTGATTGTCTGCGTCTGAATAACACCCGGGTCGCCAGGAATGGTGGAAGCAGAAAAAAGCGGATAATATGTTATTGTCGGACTGGTCCCGGTAGAGGGCTGGGCGAGGTAATAGTAGGTTGGGGTGATACCGTTTTCAGCCGGTCCATTGGCTCGCACGACCAGGAATGTGTCCTTCCCGGTAACAGGGCTTGTGCCGTTGGGGCTTGCGGCCAGCGTCTTTGCCGCAGCTTGCAAACCATTCTGAGTTGCGAGCTCTGCCTGATAGCGACTGCTGTACGATGTGGCCGTGCCCCGCTCGAGCGAGACGGTGGTCATAACAGCCACCGTAATGACCGCCATTAGCGCGACCATCACCAGCGCGATGACGAGAGAGAATCCGGAGGATTGGGTGATAGCTAATGGTTGATGGCTGATAGTCGGCAAGCGCTTGCAGTCGGCACGGCTGCCTCTACAGGAAAATATCTGTGGAACCTTCATGGCAAATTGATCCGAGATCGAAATTGATAAGCGTGCGGCGCGATGAGATTGAGATACAGGTTGGGAGGGGTCGGACTCGGACTCGTCATCCACAAGCTCGGGGTATCGGAAGGTAGGCTCATCACTGTGCGCGCAGCTTGAGGACTCATCGCGTAGAAAGAAATTTCAACTGCGGCCGGCAGCGGATTGGGAGTCGTTGCATTAGGATCGCAGATGTAGGGGTACGTGTTAATCACAGCTCCGCCGGAGTCGTACATGATGATCTTAAGATTCCAGACGTAAGCGGCGAGCACTGGATCGCTTGAAGTCGGGGTGTAAAGAACGGAGTCTGCCGCATAGCTTCCCGCGGTCTGCATCACACTAAAAGTGTTCGGAGTGTTGGCACTGCTCCGAAAAAAGCGCCGCAGGCTATAGGCGTGTAGCTGATCGTCCCACCGGCAGTAATAACCCACAGCGCACACATCGCCCGACGACGGGGTGGTCTGATCCGCCACCAGAGCGTAAAGCTGCTGATTGCCGGTCGCAGGATCCGAATAAAGATTATCAACAGCAAAATAAGCCGCTAACAGCGTCACCGGCCGCAGTGTCCCGGAGGCGTCTAGCTGCCACTGAGTGCGAACGAGATTCCTCAAATCGCGTTCGATCATTTGCAATGCGGCGCGCGCGTCGCGAAAAGCATCAACACGCTGAGTGGTATGTGTGGCGCTGCTCATCAATGAGCCCAACATCCACCCCAGCATGAGGACCATCGCAACCGTAATGCCTGTCGCGATCAACAGCTCGACCAACGTAAAACCCCGAATGCTTTCGGGGTCACGTTGCTTTGCGAGAGTGAATCCGTGATGGCTTCGCAGGCGCTGTAGCCACGGACCCGTGGGCGGTAGCGAACCCCGACGGCTCATAGAGCCGTGGCTACAGCAGAAAAACATCCGGAGCATGCGCGTAATCCATGGTGTTAATTTGTGTTCATTCGTGTCCATTCGTGGTTAACAAGGCAGCTAGTATTTGGAGATGATCCGGACGTAATCGCGGAAGGTTTGATTCGCGGCAGGCGCGTTTGCCGGCCACGCTACGCGCACCGTTACCAGGTTCGCACTGGCCGGATCGGTGAAACCAGGCACTGCATTGTTTGTATAAATAAAGATTGCGTAGGCCGCGTTGGTCGAGTTCGGAATAAGGTTGCCATCGTTGTCAGCATAAACTGTAACCGCAGGAGTTGTTCCAGACCCCGCTGTTAGGTTGATCGAGGGAGACACGCCCGCGGAAAGCGGAATCTGCACATTAGTAAATTGCGACGGCGCCTGCGCCACAAGGCTGCCAAAAACCGACTGGGCGATGTGCGGAGCGCGTGTTTCGTCCTGGGCCGAGTGACCGGTTTGCAAGGCGGTGGGGAATACGGCCAGGACGCCCACAATCCCGACGGCTATTACGCCCAAGGCAATCACAACTTCGAGCAAACTGAAGCTGTGCGTTCTCGCCCTTCGCCTTGATGCAGTCGCACACTTCATGGGGTGGCGGTTGGTTCTGCGCGTCCCGTGAATTGCGACACCATGACGTATTCGACCGCAGAAGGATTACCGCTTCCGTCTTTTGTCGTCGCGACCTCGCTCCCGTTTACGTATCCTTCGAAAATACCCAGGAGAACATTCCCAGCCGGCGCTTGGACTTCGCCATTCGAGTTGAATTTAAAGCACTTCAATGGAGCCGCGCTGGGATCAGGTGCAAAGCTAAAGGCCACCGACGGAGTCAACGTAGCGGGATCAGCAAGATTGGATAAAGCAGCGGTTCCGGCCGCCCGCAGCGCGACGCCGATTGGAAAGGATTTCCACCCCGTCAGTTGCTTCACACTTCCGGGATTTGCCGCATCGTCTTCAAATATTGCGTAAGACCTGTAATTGTAGCGGTCTAATGTCGATTGCGCGCCACCAGTAAAGGTCGGAAACACGACATAGGTAGCCTGACTGCTCTTAATGGCTTCGGCCCGCGCCTGCTCAAT
>WNGI01024610.1_pt1 | contig 10608 bp, 9 predicted proteins | sample 5400621 | NCBI WGS metagenome assembly WNGI01 (sample SAMN13153374, study PRJNA577476) | soil metagenome | isolation source: 20 cm soil or saprolite under Garry oak tree replicate 1 | place: USA:California | collected 2016-06-15 | reverse complement strand
GAGCCGGCCACCTCGATGAGCTGAGCATCCACGTGGCGCCGATCCTGCTCGGCGGGGGCGTGAGCCTCTTCGGCGAACTGGGCGCCGACGCGCCGGGGCTGAAGCTGACGAAGGTCGTCGAGTCGCCGTTCGTGACCCACCTCACCTACGAGGTCGAACGGGCCTAGCCTCCCGTCGCCGAGAAGTGCTGGTAGTCGGGCGTCCCCGTCCAGCGGCCGCCCCACTGCCAGCCCACCGACCTGAAGGCGCTCACGAGCAGGCCTCCGCGCACCGCCATCCCGGACCGGATGTTCGTGCGGTCGAGGTAGGCCTTGCCCGCCTGCGGGTGGACTCGGCCGCTCTCGAGGTACGGGTTCTCGACAGGGTTCACGTCGATCGCGAGGCCGTACGCATGCGCGGACCAGCGCTTCGGGCCGGGGCCGACCGCGTAGCGGCAGTTGAACGCCGCCGTGTTGTCGGCCGCCAACGACCGCTCGTCGTTCCCGCCGTACGCGTCGATCGGGCGCATCCGCCTGATCGGAAAGCGCGCCTTGTAAAGCCGGCGGAAGACGACGGTCAAGGGGCCGACCGCGCTTCGGTCGACGACGAGCGTCCCGACGCGGCTCGTCCCGTCGAAGCCCCAGTAGCCGACCCGGAGCCTGCGCAGCGAGGACGGGCCGACCGGGCAGCCCGGATGCCACGAATGCGGAAGCTGCGCACGCGTCACCGGCGCGACGCTGTGCGTGAACGGTGGAGCGGCGAGGAGAGCGAGCAATGCGAGCCCCATGGCCCATCGAGACTAGTCTGCGTGGCCGGATGAAGCTGACCTGCGCGCTCCTCGCCTGCCTGGCGCTCCTCCCCGCGGCGAACGCGACCGGCCGGAGCTCCGGCGGCCCGCCGTGCCCGCCGACGCTGGCGAACCAGCTCTCGGACACCGGCTCGGCGACGCAGCTCGTCACGGTCGCGTCGCTCCGGTCGACCTCGCAAAGCGGGGCGGCGCGCGTCTGGGAGTCGCGGGCCCGTGGGCCGCGTGGCTCGGCATCCGCGGCATCTCCGAGCACAAACACGAGGGAGACCTCAAGACGCCGAGCGGAGCGTTCGGGATCCAGCCCGTCATGTTCGGCCTCGCGCCGAACCCGGGCGTCCGCTACCGCTACCACCGCATCGTCTGCGGCGACTGGTGGGTCGAGGATCCGCGCTCACCGTCCTACAACCGGTTCCGACACGTGCGCTGCGGTGCGAAACCGCCGTTCCGGATCACGAGCGAGGACATGTCCAAATCGCCCACCGCCTACCGCCACCTGGCCGTGATCGACTACAACACGCACCCGATCGTCCCGGGCCGCGGCTCGGGCATCTTCCTCCACGTCAGCCACGGCAACCCGACTCTCGGCTGCGTCAGCCTCGCGCTCCCTCAGCTCATGAAGGTCCTGCGCTGGTTCGACCCGGCCAGGAGACCGCTGATCGTGATCGGGACGCGCGCGACGATTCGGAAGTTCTAGTCCTCGGTCACGTCGCGGCGCAGGAAGACGACGTACGCGATCGCGAGCGGAACACTGACGTAGAGCGCGCAGACCCAGACCGCGCGGAGCACCGGATCCCAGTCCGCGGGCACGCGCAGGAAGCCATGCCAAGCGTCGAACTGCGTCGCGAGGAGATACGGCCGGATGCCCTCGGTCCCGGGCAGAACGGTCAGAAGCTGCATGAGGAGCGCAAACATCAGCGCACCTACCACCGACGCCGCGCTGTTTCGCGTGATCGTCGACAGCATGAGCGCGAACGACGCGATCCCGGCCAGCGGCAGGAAGTAGACAGCGATGCTCGCCGCGAGCAAGGCGAGGCCGTGGCCCGTCGACACCGTCGTTCCGGACAGGGACGTCAGCGGGTTGAAGCCCCAGGCGAGCCCGCCCGCGATCAGGCCGATCGTCGCCATCGCGACGACGACAGCCGCGGTGTAGGTGAGCGTCGCGAGCACCTTGCCCGCGAAGACCTGCCCACGTTCGCGCGAGCGGGTGAGGATCGTCTTCAGCGTCCCGTTCTGGCTCTCCGAGGCGACGACGTCCCCGGCCACGAGCGATGTGATCAGCGGGAACGCCCAGAACGACATGAAGAAGAGCGCGACGAACGGGACGGCGAGCCCCGTGTCCCGGATGTAGCGGCCGAGCGGCACGTCGTTCGGCCCGCCCGACTGGAACTGGAGCACGATCACGAAGATCAGCGGCACGAGCATCGCCGCGCCGAGCCCGAGGTAGGTCCGCTTCTGGGCCAGCAGCTTCGCGAGCTCCCAGCGGTAGACGGCGGTCATGCGACCTCCGCCCGCGACGCGCTCTTGTCGCCGGACTCGCCGCCGGTCAGCCCGAGGAAGAGCTCCTCGAGGCTGGCCGTCTCCGGGACGAGCGCGGTGATGCCGATGCGCGCCTGGCCGAGAGCGATCGAGATCGCGGCGGCCGCCTGCTCGTCGGCCTGGAACCGGAGCTCGGGGCCCTCGACGCGGATCTTCTCGACGCCCCTCTGGGCGGAGCAGATCATCAGCGCACGCTCAGGCTCGGTGGCGCGCAACCGGTACTCGGTCTGCGCCGTCGCGAGCAGGTCGTGCAGCATTCCCTCGTAGACGATCGTCCCGGTGCGGATGATCGCGACGCGGTTGCAGAGGTCCTCGACCTCGCCCAGGAGATGGCTGGATAGAAGGACGGTGATGCCTTCGCCCGCGAGCCGGCGCACGAGCGCGCGCATGTCGCGCATGCCGGCCGGATCGAGCCCCGTCGTCGGCTCGTCGAGCAGGAGCAGGCGCGGATTGCGGAGGAGCGCCGCGGCGATCCCGAGCCGCTGGCGCATCCCGTGCGAGTACCCGCCGACCCTGTCGCCGGCGCGGTCACGCAGCTCGACGACGTCGAGCATCTCGTCGATGCGGCTGCTCGCACCCTGGCCGTCATAGGCGGCGAGCAGGCGCAGGTTCTTGCGGCCGGAGAGGTACGGGTAGAAGCGCGGGGCCTCGACGAAGCCCGCGACCCCGTCGAGCGCTTTGCGGACGCCTTCCTTGACCGGATCGCGGCCGAAAAGCTCGACCGAGCCTTCCGTTGGGCGGATCAGGCCGAGCATCATGCGCAGCGACGTCGTCTTGCCCGCGCCGTTCGGCCCGAGATAGCCGAAGACGTCGCCCGGCTCGACCGTGAGGTCGACGTGGTCGACCGCGACGATCCGGCCGTAGCGCTTGACGAGCCCGCGCGCCGCGATCGGAGGGGCACTCACCGAAGGCTGCGAGCCGCCGACTCGGCCACGGACTGCTTTACCGAGCCGGCGAGGACGTACGTGAGGCCGCCGCGATCCCAGGTGAGGATGGTCGCGAGCGGGGTCGCGAGCTCGTGTCCCTCGACGCCGTCGAGCGGAACGGTCGGGAGAGCCTTGAGCTGAGCGGCTCCCGAACCCGCTCCGGCCTCGCGCTCGAGCACCGTGATCGCCCCGAGCCCTTCGCCGTAGACGACGAGGGCTCCGCGGCGCGGGCCGTGACCGACGACTCGGGTCGCGCTGTGCTTGAGACCGGCGAGCGATTTGGGCGCGACGACCTGGAACGGAAGCTTGGTCGGGTGCGCCTCGCTCTTGCCTCGCTCGCGGCCCGAGGGCGCGGCGAGGTCGACGACCTTCGCGCCCGCCGGCGGCGCGATCGCCACCGTCGACAGCGGCACCGGCCCGTACTTGACGCTCGTCGTCCGGAGCTCGAGCACGGGCTTCGTCCCGCCGCGCGCGTAGATCGCCGCGCGTAGCGGCACGCCGCGCGTCGCATCCCAGGCGAGCCGCACCGAGCCGAGCAGGCCGCCCGCCTCCTTCGGGGAGAGCTGCACCGTGTACGCGGGCCGTCCCGCGACGCTCGACGGCCTGGCCGACGAGACGTTCACATGCTTCGTCAGCTCGGCCAGGAAGGCGCCGATGCCGGCGACGCCCGGCGGAGCGTGGTGCGCCTGGGGCTGTCCGGCCGGAAGCGCGATTCGATAGACCGTGTTCGACGACGCGTCGTAGACCGTCGCCTCGCCCCGCTTCCAGACGACCTGCACGTCACCTGCGTTCGACTGCAGCTCGAGACGGCCCCGGCCGTCGTCGCGCATCCAGAGCCGCCCGGATGCGCCGGACATCAGCGCTGAGCCGACCTGGCCCAGGAGCGCTCCGTTCGGGAGCAACCCGTTCGTGAAGCGGATTCGGGCCGTGATGCCCGCGGGCTTGGAGGCGGCGAGCCCTTCGTGAAGCGCGCTCGGAAGAGGCTTGTTCGCGGGGACCGGGCCGGATCCACCCGTGGCCGCGATCGCAATCGCAGTTCCGCCGACCGCGAGCAGCGCAACCACTGCCGCGAGGGCGACGAGACCGCGTGTGGATAGCGTGCGCAGGTACTTCACGACCTTCCGTTGTAGCGGACCGCGAATGAGAAAGACCTGATCGCGTTCAGGCGCCGTTCAGGGAAGTTCTCGGAACATCGTGCGGATCTCCAGCAGGCCCACCCAGCGAGCCACGAAAGCGGCTCTCGTCGGAGCCGCGCTGATCGGCGCGCTCGTGACCGGGGCGATCGTCTTGCACGCCTACGGCCGCGACGTCCACCGGGCCCGCATCGACCCGGTCTCGGCGAGAGCGGTTCGGACGACGCCACGCGCGGTGGTGCCGCGAACGCTGGTTTCCACGCGTGCGGGCCGGCTCGACGCGCCGCTTCAGGATGCGGCCGCCGTCTCGCTCGATGACTCGCGCGCGATGCTGCTCGGAGGGCTGACCGCTGCGGACACGTCGACCGACGCCGTGAGCGTGATCTCGCGCAATGGCGAACGCGCAGCCGGACGCCTGCCGACCGCCGTACACGACGCAGCTGCGGCAAAGCTCGGCCGATCGGTGTACCTGTTCGGAGGAGGCGACGGCGTGAGGCAGCGCGACGAGATCGTTCGCGTCGGCAGAGGCGTCGTCGGCCGCCGCGAGGATCGTCGCCCACCTGCCCTCGCCCGTGCGCTACGCGGCCGTCACCTCCGCGGGTGGCAAGCTCATCGTCGCGGGCGGGTCTCTGCCGGACGGCGAGGCGAGCTCTCGGGTCCTCGAGTACTCGCCCTCGAGCGGAGTGCTTCGCCGGCTCGGGCGCCTGCCCGGGCCGACCACTCACGCAACCGCGGCCGAGCTGGGCGGCTTCGCGTACGTGATCGGAGGTCGCAGGGCGAGCCTCGACACGCCGACCTCGAGGATCGAGGCGATCGACCCGCGCACCGGACGGGTTCGCGCAGCGGGTCACCTGCGACAGCCACTCTCCGATGCGTCGGCGATCTCACTCGGCTCCAGCATCCTCGTCGCGGGCGGTCGGAGCGCGGACGGTACGCAGTCGTCGGTGCTCGCTCTCTCCCGTGCGACACGCGCTCGCACGGCGTCGGCCGTCGACGTCTATGCCGCGGACGGTCCGAACATGTTCCGCCGCGCCACGCGACGCGCACTCCCGCGCGTCTACGTCCCGAACAGCGACAGCAACACCGTCGACGTGATCGACCCTCGCCGCCTGAAGATCGTCCGTCAGTTCCCGGTCGGCGCGTTGCCGCAGCACGTCACGCCCTCGTGGGACCTGAAGACGCTGTACGTGCTGAACGACGAGGGCAACTCGATCACTCCGATCGATCCGCGGACGGCGAGGCCCGGCCGCGCCATTCCCGTCGCCGACCCCTACAACCTGTACTTCACGCCCGACGGCCGGTTCGCGATCGTCGTCGCCGAGCGCCTGAACCGGCTCGACTTCAGCGACCCGCACTCGTTCCGCGTCCGCCACGCGCTGACGGTGCCGTGCCGCGGCGTCGATCACATGGACTTCTCGGCTCACGGCGGCTATCTGCTCGCCAGCTGCGAGTTCTCCGGGCAGCTGATCAAGGTCGACCTTCGGCGCCAGCGCGTCGTCGGCACGCTCCGGCTCCCGGGCCACGCGATGCCGCAGGACGTGAAGCTCGCGCCCGATGGGAAGCTCTTCTACGTCGCCGACATGAACGCGAACGGCCTCTGGGAGATCGACGGCCGGCGCCTGCGCGTCGTCGGGTTCCTGCCGACGGGCCTCGGCGTCCACGGGCTCTACCCGAGCCGGAACGGGAAGCTCCTGTACGCGACGAACCGGAGCGCGGGCACGATCTCCGTGATCAGCTTCAGAACGAGGCGCGTGATCGCCACGTGGAGCATTCCCGGCGGCAGCCCGGACATGGGCAACGTCTCGGCCGACGGCAAGGTGCTCTGGCTCTCGGGACGCTACGACGCCGAGGTGTACGCGATCTCGACCCGCACCGGCCGCCTGCTCGCGCGGATCCCCGTCGGTCGGGGGCCACACGGCCTCTGCGTCTGGCCGCAGCCCGGCCGGCACTCGCTCGGCCACACCGGAATCCTGCGCTGAAAAGGAAGCGGCCCGCCTGAGGCGGGCCGCGTGTCACGGATAGGAGGGTGCTACAGAGCTCAGGCGGCGGGCATCCGCCAGCCGCCGTTGTCCGGCGGCCCTTGCCGCCAGTGGAAACGTCCACGCGGACCGGGCCCCGGGAAGGCGCCGTTGACGATGTCGTCGATCCGGGACTGGAGCGCGCTCAGCGCTTCCTTCGCCTGCGCCTCGGTCAGGAAGCCGCTCTTGACCGCCTGGTCGAGGTCTTTCTTCGCGCCGCCGACGATGGCTTTCTTCAGACCGTCGACGGACTTGTGCTGCGCCTTGGCGACGTCGGCCAGCGACTGGCCGTTCGCGAGCTTCTGGAAGAGCTGGGGAACGGTCAATCCGAGGTAGTCGGCCGCAACCGAGAGGTGGCCGTGGGCGCCGAAGGGCACGTGGCCCAGATCGCCGAAGCGATGCGGGCCGAAATGACGCTGGCCGCCGAGGAACAGCGGCCCTTCGCCCTTCTCGATCCGCGCCTTCAGCTCGTCGGCCTGGGCCTTCGTGATGCGGCCGGCCTTGAGGTCGGCGTTGACCTGGTCGATCGCCGCCGCCTTCGTCGCGTCCTCGAGCTTCTGCGTCGAGATCCCGAGATGGCCGGCGACCCTGGCCAGGAAACCGTCGCCGCGTGCCGGGGAGCCCTTGGAGGCGGCGACCGCCCCTCCGGCTCCGACGACCAGCGAGAGGGCTGATGCGGCGACGAGTGCTCGTTTGGAGGTGACGTTCTTCATGCGTCTCATAGAAGCACCACTTACTAAGCGCAACCTGAACGGAGCCTATGAACGCACTAAGAAAACGAAAGCGGCCCGCAAGGGGAGGGCGCGGGCCGCATTCGACGGATTGGAGTGTTCTGTGCAGATAAGTCTTGCTTCGCTCGAGATGGAATCAACCTCGACTAAGGGAACCCTGAGAGCGCTCTAAGGAGGACCTAAGAAATGGACATGTCCCAGGGACAGGCCCTGGGACATGTCTGGAGAGCCGTTTCGCTACGGAGTGATCTGCGTGGGGCGCGTCGCGAGCTTGACGCTCACGGTCTTGGTCTCGCCCTTGCGCCAGTACGTGATCTCGATCGTGTCGCCCGGGTGGTGGGCATCGATCGCCAGCTGCACGCCTTCCGACGTCTTGACCTTCTGGCCGCCGATCGCCGTGATCACGTCGCCGCCGGTCGCGTACTGCGTGCCCTGGACCATCTTCTTGCCGGTCGCCCCCTTCAGGCCGGCCCGCTGAGCCGGCGTCCCGGACCTGACCTGCGTGATCTCCACGCCTTCGGTGAGGTTGAGATCGTGCGCAACCGTCGCGGGGATTTCCTGGACGGAGACGCCGAGATAGGCGTGCTCGACCTTGCCGTTCGAGATCAACGTGTCGGCGATCGAGCGAACCGTGTCCGATGGGATCGAGAACCCGATGCCGACGTTGGCGCCGGTTTGGCCTGCGATCTGAGAGTTGACGCCGATCACCTGTCCGGCCGCGTTGAAGAGGGGGCCGCCGGAGTTGCCGTGATTGATTGCGGCGTCAGTCTGGATCGTGTCGTTGATCGTGAACTGGTTCAACGCCTCGATCTGGCGGTGGAGCGCGCTCACGATGCCGCTCGTGACGGTCTCCTCGAGACCGAACGGGCTGCCAATCGCAACGACCGGGTCACCGACTTGCACGCTCGAAGAGTCCCCGAGGTTGACCGGATGGAGGATCGACGAGGGCGCGTCGACCTTGATCACGGCGAGGTCCGTCGACTGGTCGGTGCCGACGACCGAAGCGTTGTACGTGTTGCCGTTCCAGAACCGGACCGAGACCGAGTCTGCGTTTTCGACGACATGGTCGTTCGTCACGATGTGCCCGTCCGAATCGATCACGAACCCGGAGCCCTGGGCCTGGGCTTCCTGGTTGCCCGTCGGCGTCTGCTGCGGCGTCGAGACGGTTATCTCGACGACGCCCTGGTACGCCTGTTTGTAGATCTGGCCGGGCGTCAGCGCGCTGCTGTCAGCCGTGGGCTCGGAGCTCCGCACGGCCACCTGCCGTACGACGGTCTTCGTCGGGGACGAGTGCGCAACTGAATAGGCGACTGCGCCTGCACCCGCACCGAGGGCGAGGGTGCCGACGAGCACCAGTGCGACAATTGGGAGTCGGGAGCGTCGATTCATTTCGATCCTTTCGGAAAAGTGGAGTGCTCCCATGAGAGCAGCACCACCCCTACCCTGCCTGAGAGCGGGCTAAAAGTTCCGTTAAGGAACTATTTTCTTAGTCGCCATTCAAAGTCTTCAAGCAACAATTGGCCCATGAAGATCCTCGTCGTCGACGATGAGCGCGCCGTGCGCGAGTCCCTGCGCCGCGCCCTTGAGCTCGAGGGCTACGAGATCGAGCTCGCGGCCGACGGCAGCGAGGCCCTGTACAGGCTCGAGGGCAGCGAGGAGCCGGACGCGGTGATCCTCGATGTCCTCATGCCGGGCGTCGACGGGCTCGAGGTCTGCCGGCGGCTGCGCGGGTCCGGGAGCAAGCTCCCGGTGCTGATGCTGACTGCGCGCACCGAGGTCGAGGACCGTGTCGCCGGCCTCGACGCGGGCGCCGACGACTACGTGACGAAGCCGTTCGCCCTCGAGGAGCTGCTGGCCCGGGTGCGCGCTCTCCTGCGCCGGACGACCGACGAGGAGGGCGAGGTCGTCCGCTTCGCCAACCTCGTGCTCGACCCGACGACGCGCGAGGTGACCCGCGGCGGACGGCCGATCGAGCTCACGCGGACGGAGTTCTCGTTGCTCGAGCTCTTCATGCGCAACCCCCGCCAGGTGCTGACGCGCACGATCATCTTCGAACGCGTGTGGGGCTACGACTTCGGGTACGCGTCAAACTCCCTCGACGTGTACATCGGATACCTGCGCCGCAAGACAGAAGCCGAGGGCGAGCCTCGTCTGATCCAGACGGTTCGCGGGGTCGGCTACGCACTGCGAGAGTCATGAGTTTTCGCGCACGCCTCGCCCTCGTGGCCGCGGCTGCGGTCGCGCTGGCCGTGGTCGCCGCCTCGGCCGTCGTCTACTTCGTGGTCAAGGACGAGCTCTACTCGAGCGTCGACGCGTCACTGCGCAGCAGCATGCAGCGCATCCAGCACGGCCCGCCGTTCGACTTCACCGAGGGCCCGCCCCAACCGGGCGTCTTCGGCGGGTACCCGCAGGCGGTCCGCCAGGACGGCGTCACGTGTTGCAAGCGCCAGGGCGAGACCCTGACGTTGCCCGTGACAGCGCACGACCTCAGCGTCGCGCGGGGCCAGAACGACACGTACTACACGGATGCGCGCGTGAGCGGGAGCCACGTCCGGATCATCGCTTTCCCGTACCAGCCCGGATTTGCGGTCCAGATCGCGCGGCCGCTCGACGAGACCGACCATGCCCTGGCGCGGATCCGCTGGCTCCTGATCCTGATCGCGACCGGCGGAACGCTCATCGCGGGCGGACTCGGCCTGATCGTCTCCCGCGCCGCGCTCACGCCCGTCCGGCGGCTGACCGAGGCGACCGAGACGGTGACCGAGACCCGCGATCTCTCCGAGCGGATCGAGGTCGAGGGGCGGGACGAGCTGAGCCGCCTCGCGAGCAGCTTCAACACGATGCTCGGCGCACTCGAGGAGTCGGACCGCGCCCGTAGCCAGCTCGTGGCGGACGCGTCGCACGAGCTCCGCACGCCGCTGACGAGCCTGCGGACGAACATCGAGGTGCTCGCGAGCGACCGGGAGCTGCCGGCGGGCGAGCGCGAGCGGCTCCTCTCGGACGTGATCGAGCAGCTCGGCGAGATGACGACGCTCATCTCCGAGCTGATCGAGCTTGCGCGCGGGGAGCAGCACGCGGCAGAGCCGGAGGACGTGCGCCTCGACCTCGTCGCCGCCGGCGCCGTCGAGCGGACGAAGCGCAACCGGCCCGGGGTCGAGTTCAAGACCGATCTCGAGGAGTCGCTCATCTATGGAGTTCCCGAGACGCTCGACCGCGCGCTCGGCAACCTGCTCGACAACGCCGCCAAGTGGAGCCCGCCCGACGGCGAGGTCGAGGTCGCAGTACACGGAGGGGAGGTCACGGTCCGCGACCACGGCCCCGGGATCGCCGAGGAGGATCTGCCGTACGTCTTCGACCGCTTCTATCGAGCGAGCTCGGCCCGCGGGTTGCCCGGCTCGGGGCTCGGCCTCGCGATCGTCCGGCAGGTCGCGCAGGCACACGGCGGGACCGTCGTCGCCGAACGAGCCGAGGGCGGCG
>WNGI01006527.1_pt1 | contig 10609 bp, 8 predicted proteins | sample 5400621 | NCBI WGS metagenome assembly WNGI01 (sample SAMN13153374, study PRJNA577476) | soil metagenome | isolation source: 20 cm soil or saprolite under Garry oak tree replicate 1 | place: USA:California | collected 2016-06-15 | reverse complement strand
TCGAAGCGCTTCTGGCAGAAGGTGAAAATCCGAACGGACTCCGACGAGTGCTCGGCTCCGGCGATCTGATCATGCTCGCGATCGGGGCCGTGATCGGCGCCGGAATATTCGGTTCGATCGGGTCGGCGGCGGCGGGCCAGGTTGATGCGGCGGGCAACGTCATCCGCGTGGGCGCCGGTCCAGCGCTCGTGATCTCCTTCGTTCTGCTTGGCGCCTGCTGCGCGCTGGCCGGACTCTGTTATGCCGAGCTGGCGTCGATGATTCCGCAGGCGGGGAGCGCATACGCGTACTCGTACGCGACGCTCGGTGAACTGGTGGCGTGGATCATCGGCTGGGACCTGATTCTCGAGTACGCGGTGGGGAACGTCGCCGTGGCAATATCATGGGGCGACTACTTCAAGTCTCTCGTCGGTGACTGGATATCCATTCCGCTCTGGCTGACGACCGGGTATCGCACCGCCCTATTGAGCTCGAATCCGGCGGTGCATGGCCTGCTCGACACCGCGCCGCGGATTGGTGGAATCCCGATTCTCATCAACGTGCCGGCGTTCGCGATCGTCGCTCTGATCACCTGGCTGCTGCTGCTCGGTGTGCGTGAGAGTGCTCGCGCCAACAACATCATGGTAGCGGTCAAGCTGCTCGTGCTCGGCCTTTTCATCATCATGGGCAGCCAGCACATCAGCGCCGCGAACTATCATCCGTTCGCGCCGAACGGATTCACGGGGATCCACCAGGGCGCAGCCATCGTCTTCTTTGCGTACATCGGGTTCGACGCGATCTCAACGGCCGCGGAAGAAACGAAGAACCCGCAACGAAATCTGCCCATTGGAATCCTGGGCGGTCTCGCGATCTGCACGGTGATCTACATCGTGATTGGATTCGTGCTCACGGGGATGGTGCCGTATAAGCAGCTTGGGTCGGCGGCGGATCCGCTCGCGTTCGCGCTGAATGCCACCGGCATGACGAGCATTGCCAAAATCGTGGCTTTGGGGGCGGTGTTCTCGATGGCGGCGGTGCTGCTCGTGTTCCAGTACGGTCAGCCGCGGATATTCTTTGCGATGGCGCGCGACGGCTTGCTCCCTCACTGGGCGAGCAAGGTCCACGGGAAATACCGCACGCCGTACATCACCACGCTGCTCACCGGCGTGTTCGTAGCGCTCTGGTCGCTGATCGGTGACGCGGGTGAGACTTATGATCTCACCAACATTGGTACTCTGTTCGCGTTCGCCCTCGTTTGCATTGGGGTGCTGGTGCTGCGCCACACGGAGCCTGAACGTCGCCGTCCTTTCAGGGTTCCGTTGGTATGGGTTGTGGCGCCTCTGGGTGCGGCACTATGCGTCTTCGTGATGAGGGGACTGCCACGCATGGCCTGGGAGCGGTTCGGATGGTGGCTTCTGTTCGGCCTCGCTCTCTACATCCTATACGGTTACGGGCATTCCACACTCAGACGCAACGCACCGCCGGAGCCAATCGAGCCGCCTCCCCCGATCGTTCGCTGATCATCCGGTCAAACAGCAGAATCAGATGAGCATGATCTTCCGCCGGTTTCGACGCATCTCGCTCACGTCCTGGATCCTGATCTCGATGATCGTCGGGGTGCTGATCGGCGTGTACGCGCCAGACCTCGCGGTGAAGCTGAAACCACTGTCGACGGTGTTTCTGCGGATGATCAAGTCGATTATCGCGCCGCTCATCTTCGGAACGCTGGTCGTCGGCATCGCCGGCCACGGCGATGACATGAAGCGAGTCGGACGTCTCGCCTTGAAGTCGATCATCTACTTCGAGATCGTGACGACGCTGGCGCTATTCATCGGCCTTTTTGCGGTCAACTTCATAAGGCCTGGTGAAGGAGTCGTGCTGGGCGGGTCTGCCGCGCCCGGAGAAGAGCTGGCGCATAAGACGCAGACTGGAACGAGCTTCCTCGAGCACCTTGTGCCGCAGAGCATCGTGGAAGCCGCCGCCAACAACGAAGTGCTGCAGGTCGTGTTTTTCGCCGTGCTGTTCGCCGTCGCGCTGTCGAAAACCCAGGGACGCTCGAAGGAGATAATTCTCTCGGTTTGCGAAGGCCTTTCAGATGTGATGTTCAAGTTCACGATGATAGTCATGCGCTTCGCGCCGTTTGGAATCGGGGCGGCCATCGCCGTGGCGGTCGGTCAGAACGGCCTGGGTGTCCTGTTCAGTCTCGGCAAGCTCATTCTCACGCTTTACGGCGCGCTGATCGTCTTTTTCCTGCTGGTGCTGCTGCCGATCGCCTTGCTTTTCCGGGTGCCGCTGGCCCGTTTCGTTCGCGCGGTGCGATCGCCGGCGCTGATCGCGTTCTCTACGACTTCCTCCGAGGCTGCGCTACCGCTCGCGATGCAGTCGATGGAAGCGATTGGGGTTCCGCGCCGGATAGTCGCCTTCGTGATGCCGACTGGGTACTCGTTCAACCTGGACGGATCGACGCTCTACCTGGCGGTGGCGTCGATCTTCGTTGCCCAGGCGGCGGGACATCCGATGACGCTCGGCAATCAGCTCGGTATGATGCTGACGCTCATGATCACGAGCAAAGGCGTGGCGGCGGTACCACGCGCGTCTCTTGTTATTCTGTCGGGGACCCTGGCGACGTTTGGGCTGCCGCTCGAAGGCGTCGCTATCATTCTGGGCGTCGATGCGCTGATGGACATGGCGCGCACCAGCACCAACCTCATTGGTAACTGTCTGGCGACCGTCGTGATGGCTAGGTGGGAAGGTGAATTCGCCGAGCCGCAGCCCGAAGTGCTCCTCGCGCAGGAAGGACTTCTTCCGATCGAATCTGTGCCCCCGGCACCGCGGACTTCAGGCGCTGCTCCAGCCGCTTCCTGAGCGGAGATCCGCGCTCCATCAATCCACCACTGAAAGCAACGCCGACCGCCGCGCGCTCGTCGGTGAATAGCTGACGCGCCAGGGCGCGAATGTGGAGGACAAGCTCCTCCGCGGCGAGCGTAATCAGTGCGTTCGCGCGCTGGTCTGCCGCCGCAGCGGTGCTGAAGACGACCGGCACCAGCGACGCGAATGCGCGCGCGTCGGCGGCAGCGGCCCAGGGAATGAGATCCTGGACGTCCTCGCACTGGGTTGCGCCGAGAATGGGAAAGAGCAAGGCAGTGGGCGGCTCTCGACCATCGCTGGACGCAGCGACGATGCTGAGCGCGCGTTTGCCGATCCAACCGCCGCTTCCTTCGTCGCCGAACGTCGGCCCCCAGCCGCCGCAGCGAACGATTTCGCCGGCGGGACTGCGACCGTAAGCAATGGAGCCGGTGCCGACGACGAGCAGTATTCCAGCGCGATCCTCGAACGCATCATAGAACGCGATGAGGCCATCGGAGTCGACCACTACTTCCTCGGCGAGATCCTTTGCATCGAGAGCAGCTTGTAAAGCGCGACGCTCTTCCTCGCGACCGGTGCCGGCGACCCCGCAGTAAAGAACGCGGGGAACTACCACGCCGGGCTGGGCAATTTCCGCGACGCCCTTTATTACCAACTCGGCGATGACGTTGGCTGACTCCGTCGCCTTCCCCGGTATGATGGCTGATTTGGGACCGTCGACGGTGGCGAGGATTTCGCCCTCCGCGGTCCCGACGATGACGCGGGTCTTTGATCCGCCTCCATCAACTCCAATTACGATCTCACTCACTTCCAACAGCCCTCGGCGCTGGCGGCGGGTGCGTGAACGATGACAGGATTCCAATTCCGACGGTGAATGAAGTTCCGATCAGAACGTACCATGGAAATGAGATGTGTGACAGCGTCGTAAGAAGTCCCGTCATTCCGGGGAATATTGACATCATCTGCTTCGAGAAAACAACGAAGCTCATGGCGACGATTCCGACCGCCATGCCCGTTATAGCGTCGCGCTGCGCCGCCCGCTGCCACAGCATTCCGAGGAAGAATCCGCCGAGGAGCGCCCCGTAGGTGAAAGATGCTATGGAAAGCGCGATCACAACTACGGGTGTGCCCTGCTGGCGATATAGAAGCGCGGCGACGAGCAGAACCACGCCCCAGAACAGCGTGAACATTTTCGCCATTCTCAACGTGCGGGGATCGTCAGCGCTCCGACCGGAGATTGGCAGATAGATGTCGTGCGTAGTCGACGCCGCGAGGGAGTTCATCGCACCCGAGTGCGCGCTCATCGTCGCGGCGAGGACGGCGGCAACGATGAGACCTCTCAGTCCAGCCGGCATTGAATCGACGACGAATGTCGGGAAGATCGAGTCCGGCACTGCGAAGGTGCGCGCCTGGTAGAACGCGTAGAGTCCGATCCCGATCATCAGGAAAAGCGCGAACTGGAAGAACACGGCGATTCCGCTACCGATCAACGCCTTTCTGGATTCCTTGAGATCTGATGCTGCCAGGAGTCGCTGAACGATCAACTGGTCAGCGCCGTGGGAGGCCATCGAGAGGAACGCACCGCCAATGAGGCCAGCGAACAAGGTGTATGGTTTATCGAACCCAAAGTACACGTCAATCAGCTTCAGCTTACCGGCATCTTGCGCCTGGGCAATAATGGCGCTCCAGCCACCGCTCACGCCTTTTCCAAGCAGGTAGACCGCGGAAAATCCACCGAGCAGGTAAACGCTCGTTTGAAGCACGTCGGTCCAGACGACCGCGCGCATTCCGCCGTGATAGGTGTAGACGAGCGTCAGCGCGCCAAGCACTAGGATCGCGACAGGCATGACAAAACGCTGTGGGATCGCCGGACCGATGATAAGAGCGATCGGAATCGCGGTGGCGAAGACACGAACCGAGTCGGCGAATGCGCGGGTGACCATGAACACGATCGACGCAAAGCGTCGCGTTCCCACGCCAAAGCGCTTCTCGAGCAGAGCGTACGCGGTGACGAGATCGCCCTGGTAGTAGCGGGGAAGCAGAGTGTAGGCGACGACGATTCGTCCGAGCAGGTATCCCGCCGCGATTTGCAGGAACCCGAGGTTGGTGGTGTACGCGAGGCCGGGGATGCTGATGAACGTCAGCGCGCTCGTCTCCGTAGCGACCACCGAAAAGAGAACTGCCCACCAGGGAATTCTGTGGCCGGCTACGAAATAGTCCTTCGAATCCTTCTGGTTGCGGCCGAGCCAAATGCCGAGGAAGGTCGTCGCGATGAGGTACGCGACCAGGATAACAAAATCGAGGGCGGTGAAATTGGTCTTCATTTCACCGCCCTCGATTTATTCTGCTTCACCGCAGAGGGTCTACGCAGAGAATGAGCTTCCGCAGCCGCAACCGCCGGTCGAATTCGGATTCTTGAATGTGAATCCCGAGCCCTGCATCGAAGTGACGTAGTCGATCGTGACGCCGTTCAGGTACTGCGCCGAGAACGGATCGACAAAGACATTGAAGCCCCCACCCGGAAGGACGAGATCGTCCTCCGCGGCGCGGTCTTCGATTACGAGGCTGTATTTGAACCCGCTGCACCCCCCGGGCTGGACGCTGACGCGGAGCCCGCCTTCTTCGGCGGTTACCCCTTCGGCATCCATGAACTTCTTGACTTCAACGCCGGCGTCCGGCGTGACGGTGAGCTCGATTTCAGGCTGTGACGAAACGGACATTTATCCTCCAGTACTACATGAATTTATGCAACTTCGCGGACTGCTGGTAGTGCGATCGCACGCTCCTCCCGGAACGATCTGGCGATCCAGGCGAACGCAACGAGAGCGATGAAAAGCATCACCAGCCCTTCGCCAAGGTCCCCCAAAATGATCTTGCCAATTCCGAACAACGTGGAATACACTGCCACGATGCCGGCGATCCAGTTGGTCCAGGCTAGCGCGCCACCGGGGATTGCTTCCCGCCCGTAGCCCGCCTGCTCGGATACCCGTGCCCAGCCCGGGCCTCCGGGCCTCACCCGCCTGTAGAAGCTCTCTAAGGTGGCGTCAGGCTCCGGCGCCGTCGCAAAGGTCACTGTTAACCAGACGACTGTGCTTATGGCTACGGTAACGAGCATCACCCAGGCGTCGGCCCGGAAGTCACCGGCTGGGAACCGCGGGTGAATGACGGTGATCGCGATCAGCGATACGATGAAGGAGGCGGTCATGGCGCTGATCTCGCTCCAGGCGTTGATGCGCCACCAATACCAGCGGAGGATCAGCACCAGGCCTGTTCCTGAGCCCAGTGCAAGGAGGAATTTCCAGGCGCCCTCGATCGTGTTCAGCTGCATCGTCACCAACGCAGACGCCAGGAACAGAAACACCGTCGCCAGGCGTGAGACCGTGACGTAGTGCTTCTCGGTGGCGGTGCGGTTGAGGAAGCGCTTGTAAAAATCGTTCACCAGGTACGACGCGCCCCAATTGAGTTGAGTACCGACGGTGGACATGTAGGCAGCGGCGAACCCGGCAAGCATGAATCCGCGCCAGGGAGTCGGCAGCAGATCGACGAACGCCTGGACGTAGGCGGCTTCGTGATCATGAGTGGGTCCGATCCCACCGGGATAGAGAATCACGGTGCAGAGGCCGGTGATGATCCACGGCCACGGTCTGATCGCGTAATGCGCGACGTTGAAGAACAACGTGGCGAGGACGCCGTCCTTCTCGGTTTTTGCGGAGAAGATTCGCTGCGCCACGTATCCGCCGCCGCCGGGCTCTGCTCCCGGATACCAGGCGGCCCACCATTGCACAGACAAAAAAACGGCGATCGCGATCAAAGGCATCCACGGGTAGGCCTCGATCCCGTTGCTGGTTACCCGGATCGGCAATACTGAGAGCGCGGCGTTGGCGTCTCCGAAGTGCGTCGACAGTCCCGCCTTGAGTGCATCCATGCCGCCGACGGCCTTCACCGCGTACACAGCGAGGATGATGACGGCGGTCATCTTGATCACGAACTGCACGAGGTCGGTCCACAGAACGGCCCACATCCCCGCGCCGGCCGAGTAAGCGACGGTAATGATGAAGCAAATCGCCACGGCTACGACCTGGCCCGAGACGTTCATCCCGAGAATTCTCACGTCGTGGAGGCCGAGCGAGATGGTGAGGATCTTGATCATCGCACGGGTCACCCAGCCGAGGATGATGAGATTGATCGGCAGCGCGAGGTAGAGAGCGCGGAAACCGCGCAGGGCTGCGGCGGGTTTGCCGCTGTAGCGAATCTCGGCGAACTCGACGTCGGTCAGGACGTTGGCGCGTCGCCACAATTTGGCGAAGAAGAACACGGTGAGCATGCCGCTCATCAACATGTTCCACCAGATCCAGTTCCCGGCGACGCCGTGGTTGTAGACGAATCCGGTGACGACAAGGGGGGTATCGGCCGCGAAAGTTGTCGCTACCATGGAGGTTCCGGCGAGCCACCACGAGACGTTGCGTCCCGAGATGAAATACTCGCTCAGGCTTTCGCCGCCTTTTTTGGTGAAGGCAAACCCGATTCCGGTCGAGAGAACGAAGTAGGCGACGACAATCGCCCAGTCGATCGCAGTTAGTGCCATAGCAAATGGATTGAGGTGGCCAGGCAAGACGTTTGCGTTTCGAGCTGTTCGCGCGCGTCGGTCAACATAGAAAGACGCAAGAGTGTATCATTTGGTACCACCAGCCCATCAACTTACCGGACAACCATCGATGAAGCGATACTCTCGGCTGCTAGCGGTGCTCCCTGCAATTTGCGGCGGCTGTGTCGTCATGAGCAAGCAGATTGACCCAACTTCGGAGCTTGCCGAAGCTAAGGTGAGGCCGGGGATCTCCGTTCTGCTGAGCGACAGCCTGGACGTGATTCGCGGGAAGCGAATTGGACTCCTCACCAATCAGACCGGCATCAACGAGCACGGCACGTCGGATATCGATCTGCTTCGCGACAAGAGAGCCCGCGACGCCAAGGTGAATCTCGTCCAGCTATTCTCGCCCGAGCACGGGCTGCGCGGAACGGAGGACACGCAGAACATCGCGAGCGGCATCGATCAGAAGAGCGGCTTGCCGGTTTATTCGCTCTACGGTCAGCAGACGATGGCGCCGCCCGACAGCATTTTGCGCGGGCTGGATGCGCTAGTCTTCGATCTGCAGGACATCGGAACGCGGACGTGGACTTACGTCGGCGCGATGCTCTACTCGATGCGCGCCGCGGCGCGGCTGCAAAAGCCTTTCATAGTTCTCGACCGGCCGAATCCGGTCACGGGCTACATCATCGAAGGGCCGCTGCTGGACAGCGCGTTGGCAAATCCTGAAGATCCCGCTCCCGGTCGTCCGGGTCAGGCGTACGCGCTGTGGCCGATGCCGCTGCGCCACGGAATGACCATGGGTGAGCTGGCACGCTACTTCAACGATGTCCTGAAAATTCGCGCCAACCTGCACGTCATCCCCGCGCAGGGGTGGCGACGCGATGTGTGGTTCGATCTAACGGGCCTGCCGTGGGTGAAGCCCTCGCCCAACATGCCGTCGCTGCAGAGCGCGATCCTCTATCCGGGACTCGTTGCGTTCGAGGCGACGAATCTTTCGGTGGGGCGCGGCACTCCCGAAGCTTTCCAGCGAGTCGGCGCGCCGTGGCTGAACGCAGCGGCGACGGTGGCGATTCTGCGTGATCGCGAAATACCTGGCGTGCGCTTTTACGCCGAGAGCTTTACTCCGCAGTCGCCGACCGATGGCAAGTACGGCGGACAGACCATCCCGGGCATCAAGATCGTCATCATCAATCGGAGCGCGCTGCAGGCGGCGCGCGTGGGCGCGAGCCTTCTCTGGGCGATTCGCCGCACCGCGGGCGGTCAACTCACGATTGATGACCGTGCTTTTGATCTCCGGTTTGGCTCGCCTTCCGATCGCGTGGCGCTACTGCGTGGTGACGATCCCGATGTGCTCATCGATCGCGAGTATCGGGCGGCGTACGCATTTAGAGAGAGGACGAGGCAGTATTTGATTTACAGATAGAGGGAAAGGGGAAGCGGGAGGCGGGAGGCGGGAAAAGCAGAGAGGATTGTGCCCAGCGACAACGCCGAAAGTCTGCATGCTCGCGCAGAAAAAACTACAGCCGACGCGCCTCCCGCCTCCCGCCTCCCGCTTCCCGCCTAAGCACATCTCTTGCACTCGAGCCGGATCAAAAACCCAAAGTTCGGAGGCACAGCATGCGCGTTCTAATGGTGTCGCTGTCGGTGCTGGCTCTCGCAGCGTGCGGGCCGCGGCAGGTGGAAGTGAAAACCGGGCCGGAACCGACGACCGATGTCGCGCTTCATGTAACCAACAATCTGAGCCAGGCGGTCAACGTGTACGTCGTCAGCGGCCCGAACGACATCTTCCTCAAGCAGGTTGCCGCCAACAGCGTCGAGCACATCCCCGTTTCGGGAGTTCCCGCGGGATCGACGGTGAATCTCCGCGCCGTCACCGCAGACGGCACGCGGACCTACACAAAGAGCAACGTCACCCTTTCCACGACCATGTACGACTGGCGGCTACCTTAAACAACATGTGTCTCAACAATTAGGTGCCTGGTAGAAATAGATCGTTGAAAGACTTAGTTTTACGGGGCTGTCGTGCGATGCACGCCGGCCCTTTTTTCCGCCGGCAGCCGGCCATCCGGCACGCCGGCTAGCTGTTGCCAAACGCCGGCCCGAGCTGAATGCCTCCCAAGTACGTAAAACAACCAACCGATTACGTAAAAAAAGGGGCGCTTCGCGCTATTGAGCCCGCGATAGCCTTTCTGGCGCGGAACAACGTCAGTCCCAACACCATTACGACCGTCGGGACGCTGATAACGATCGTGGCGAGCGTCGTTTACGCGACCGGCCACATCATGACCGCGGGTTGGATCATGAACGTCACCGCGTTCTTCGACGTCGCGGACGGCGAAGTCGCGCGACGCACTGGACGATCGAGCGTCTTTGGCGCCTTCTACGATTCGACCCTCGACCGTGTCGCCGACGGGGCGCTAATGGCCGGACTCGCCTTTTTCTATGCGACCAACCGCGTGCATCACAATCTGTACATGGTCGTGGTCTGCCTGGTCTGCATGGTCGGAACGTTCCTCATCTCCTACACTCGAGCCCGCGCCGAAGCACTCGGCGTCGATGCTAAAGTCGGCGTGATGCAGCGCCCCGAGAGGATGGTTCTGCTGTCGGTACCGCAGTCGTTCTTTGGCTTGTTCTGGAATGGCTGGGTGCTGATGGGAATCATTCTGCTGCTCACCGTGACGGCGTGGATCACGGCCGTTCAGAGAATCGCCTTCGTCTATCGCGCGACGAAGAAAGCCGACGCGAAGCCCTTCCGCATCATTAACGATCCATCCACCAACCCAGCCTCGCCAAAAGCGGCGAGCATGGCGGCATCTCGCCGCGCACAATCGTAATTACACGGAGAAAGAAATTGGCACCTCCCAGATCTCACTCTGGTGATTCACCTAAATCGATAGCCCCCGCCACCGGCCGGCTCGGGATCCTGACACCGGGACTCGGCGCAGTCGCAACCACCTTCATGGCCGGCGTCGAGAGCATTCGACGCGGGCACTCCAAGCCGATCGGCTCGCTCACGCAGATGGCGACCATCCGACTGGGAAAGAGAACCGACAAGCGGGCGCCGCTGATCAAGGAATTCGTTCCGCTGGCGGATCTCGACGACATCGTGTTCGGCGCCTGGGATCCAATTCCCGACGACGCCCTTACCGCAGCCAAGAAAGCGGGCGTGCTCGAGGA
>WNGI01006526.1_pt1 | contig 10609 bp, 12 predicted proteins | sample 5400621 | NCBI WGS metagenome assembly WNGI01 (sample SAMN13153374, study PRJNA577476) | soil metagenome | isolation source: 20 cm soil or saprolite under Garry oak tree replicate 1 | place: USA:California | collected 2016-06-15 | reverse complement strand
TGGTCGTCATCGGCGATCTGTTCGAGGTCGGACCGGCGCTTCTCGCCGAGCTCGGCGCTCGGTCGGGCTGAGGCGGGGCAACCGGGGTGGCTGAGCTCAAACAGGTGATGGAAGTGGCGGCGATCGTGCTGCCGCTCATCGCATTCCTGGCCCTCGCGACGGCCTTTGCGGTGATCCTCCGCCGGGCTGGACGGCTACTTGCCGCGACGCGTGATGTCGAACGCTTTCGGCGCCAGGTCGGCGACCTCGGCCAGCGCGTCGAGACGTCGCTCGGCGAGATCAGCCACCGCGTCGACGCCCTTCGTCGCGGCCAGGTCGAGGCGACCGCTGTCAGCGACGACCTGACGGCTTCTCTCGATGCCGTCGGCCGCTACGCCGACGAGGCCCGGGCGCTCCAGCCACCGGTCGACGCGAGCCGGATCCGGGCCGGGCTCATCAGCGAGCTGGAACGAGCGGCGCGGGCGATCGGCATGATCGAACATGGCTGTGGGATCCAGATCTCAGCCCGAGCCGGTGCGCGGGAGCTGGAGGCCCAGACCGCAATCAAGCGGGGATATCTCAACGTCCTCCACGCTCGCGAGGCAATCAATCGTCTTCGGCTCGACGCATCCGCCCTGACGCCAGCCGGAGAAGTCCGCCGCCGGCTGGATCGCCCACCGGCCCCGACCGCTACTGCCACGCCTGCCCCGCCGACCGGCGCGGAACACCCGGTTGACCACCGGATGTAGTGGTATGCTCGCTCTGCACCACAAGCTGTTGTGGTGCCACGAGCAGGAGGCCAGATGCGCTGTCCCCATTGCGGCGAGCGCGAGACGCGGGTTGTCGACTCGCGGGATCTCGACGACGCCGCCACGATCCGTCGCCGTCGCGAGTGCGCCGCATGCGCGACCCGGTTCACGACCTATGAGCGTGTCGAGGCTGCACGGCTCGTTGTCGTCAAGAGCGACGGCACGCGCCAGGAATTCGACCGCGCCAAGCTGGCGTCCGGGCTGCGCAAAGCGCTGACGCGACGGCCCGTCCCGGACGACGCCGCGGAGCAGGCCGCCGATCGCATCGAGGCGGAGCTGCGTTCCGCGGGCGCCACCGAGATCCCCTCGTCGCGCATCGGCGCCCTCGCCATGGAAGCGCTCGGCGAGCTCGACCAGATCGCCTACATCCGGTTCGCGAGCGTCTACCAGAGCTTCGATGACCTCGAGGACCTCAAGCGCGAGGTCGACACCCTCTTCGAGCAGCGCGGACCGACAGCCGCGATCGACGTACGACCCGGGGTAACGAAGCCCCAGCGTCGGTGAGCGTCCTTTCCGACCGGGACATCCGGGCGGCTCTCGAGACGGGCGAGGTCGCGATCAGGCCGTACGATCCGGCCGACCTCCAGCCGAGCTCGGTCGACCTCCATCTCGATCGGAGCTTCCGCGTCTTTCGCAACAATCGCTATCCGTACATCGACGTCCGGGCGCCGCAACCAGATCTGACGGAGCTGCTATCGGTGGCCGATGACGAGCCGTTCGTCCTCCACCCGGGTGAATTTGTTCTCGGTCAGACGCTCGAATGGGTCGAATTGCCCGATAATTTGGTTGCCCGCTTAGAAGGCAAGTCGTCTTTGGGCCGTTTAGGACTGTTAATTCACTCCACGGCCGGATATGTCGACCCGGGTTGGAAGGGCAACCTGACCCTCGAGCTGTCGAATGTCGCCAACCTGCCGATCGCCCTCTATTTCGGGATGAAGATCGGCCAGATTTCCTTCTTCAAAATGTCGAGCCCGGTCGATCGGCCGTACGGCTCGCCGGGTCTCGGTTCGAAATACCAGGGCCAGTCCGAGCCGACGGCGTCGGCCTTCCACCGCGATGCCGGCAGCGGGCGCAAGCCCGGCGGCTGATTCCCACGTGACTGGTTTCTTGCACACCCTGATCGTCCGAAATCGAACGGCGGCGGAAATCACTTGCTTTGGGCGACCTATTCCGAAAGCGGAATCCGATCTCGGAGCATCGTGCGCGCTTGGTGAACGCGGTCGATGAGCGGGATAAACGATTCGGTCGACTGGTCGCAGGACCTGGGCGGCGGCGTCCGCGTCGCGCTGATCCAGGCAGGCACCTTCCGATCGGACGCCGGGGCGCTGTTCGGGCCGGTGCCGCGCATCCTGTGGGACCGCCTGGTCACCGACGAGATCGATGCCGACAACCGGCTCCTCCAGGCGCTCAACTGCCTCCTGATCGAGACACCCGCCGGCCGGGTCCTGGTCGAGACCGGGATCGGCGATCGGCTCGACGACAAGACCCGGGCGATGCGCGGTTACGAGGGGCCGTGGATCGTGCCGGCCCTGACAGCCGCCGGGTTCGAACCCGCGTCGGTCGACGTCGTGGCGATGAGCCACCTCCACTTCGATCACGCAGGTGGCCTGCTCGCGGCTGACGACTCGCGGGCGTTTCCGCGGGCGAAGATCGTCGCCCAGCGCGCCGAATGGGAGATCGCCCTCGGCTCGAACCCGCGTCTCGTGGCGAGCTACGTCCAGCCGGAACTCCGGCTCGTCCATGACTGGGGCGCCGAAGGCTGGGTCGACGGTGAGCGCGAGCTCCTGCCGGGCGTTTCGGTCGTCCCGACCGGTGGCCATTCGGCCGGCCACCAGGCGATCGTCGTGCGGGGTGGGGGAGCCGGCGCCCGGACGCTCGCCTTCTTCGGCGACCTCTGCATGCGACCGTGGGCGGCAAACCCTCGCTGGGTGACCGCGTTCGACGACTTCCCGCTCGACTCAGTCACGGTCAAGGGCTCGCTCTTTGCCCGGGCAGCCGACGAGGACTGGCTCGTCGCCCTGTCACACGAGGTCCACCGGCCGATCGGCCGGCTCGTCCGCGACCGCGACCGGTTCCGCTTCGAGGACGACTGACCCACGCCACGCCGGCAACGCTCGGACGCACGCAACTCTCCGGCCAACGCTCTGAGGCGCGGGACTCTCCGACGCCGCAACGCTCTCACGCGCGCGATATGAGGCTCAGTCATACGAATCGACCTGAACGCGCTTGACCATGCGCACGATTCTGCCGCTCTCCTGAGTGAGCCTCCAGGAATGAGCGGAGGGTCGAGCGTGGCTACCTCCTTTTTCACGAGCCAGCCTCATAACGGCTCGCGGCCGTGCCCGCTACTTCGGCAGGATCGCCTCGATCTGGGCCACCGCGTCGGCTTCGGTCAGCGGCGCCAGCACAATGGAGCGGATCGCTCCCTCGGGCCCGACGAACACCTGCGTCGGCAGGCCGGGCGGGTGGTAGAGGCGAAAGATGTTGCCGGACAGGTCGGCCGCGATCGTGTAGCCGAGCTGGTATCGCGTCGCGTAGGTCCGGATGTCGCTCAGGCTCGTCTCCTGCACGCTGATCCCGATGACGACGAGGCCGCGATCGGCGTAGCGCTCGGCGAGGTCGCGGATGACCGGCGTCTCCGACTGGCACGGCGGACACCACGATGCCCAGAAGTTGATCCAGACGGCCTTGCCGCGAAGGTCGGCGAGGCGAACCGGTCGCCCGTCCAGATCGGTGAGCTGGTAGGTCGAGCCGTCCTGAAGGGGGACCGACAGCTCAGGCGCCATCTGACCGACTCGGACGCCGATCTTCGCGTTTGCATCGAGGACGAACTGGGTCGCCTTGGGATCGTTCGGGCTGGGTGGGCCGGTCCTGCCGAGGGGCGTCGTGATGACGACGAGCCCGACGGCGACGACCACCACGGCTACCGCGAGAACGGCCAGCTGCCGACCGCCGAACGGCCCAATGAGCCCGTGACGCTCGCGGCGATGGGTGAAGCCCGGGCGATCTGTCGGTGCGTCGGTCACTCAGACACCCGTCAGGAACGGGAAGATGCTCGGGATGCGCGCGAGCCAATCCAGGAGCATGGCCACGCCGATGAGGACGACGAGGGCGCCCCCGATGACCGACACGGCTTGACCGTGACGGACGAGCGGCCGAAGGAGACCCGGAGCGCGGTCGTAGGCGAGGGCAATCGCGAGGAACGGGAGCCCAAGTCCCGCGGTGTAGGCGACGAGAAGCAGCCCGCCCTGGAGGACGGTCTGGCTGGTCGAGGCGAGCGCGAGGATCCCGCCGAGGATCACCCCGATGCACGGTGTCCAGCCGATTGCGAAGATCGCACCCAGCCCGAACGACGCCAGCCAGCCGCCGCGCGAGTTCACGAGCCGGCCGCCAAGGCGCTCGGCAAAGCCGGCTGTTCCGCCCGTTCCGGTCGCGGCCGATGCGGATGACAGGGAGATCGTCCCGGTCGCGGTCGCGAGCGAGCCCGACGCACCGGCATCGAGCGGCCGCCACGTCCGTTCGAGGCGAGGAATGCGGAGCACACCCGCGAGGTTCAGCCCGAGAACGATCAGGATAACGCCACCGACCTGGCGGAGGACGGGCAGGTAGGCCGAGAGACCCGCAGCCGCGAATGTCGCGGTCACCCCGAGGAGCGTGAACACCGCCCCGAAGCCCGCTACGTAGGCCATCGCATGGGGCAAGGCGGTCCAGCGGCTCGGCGTGGTGCCCGAGGCTGCTGCGGCCACTGCGACGGCGGTCAGCTGGCCCAGATACGCCGGCACGAGCGGCAGGACGCACGGCGACAGGAAGCTGATCACGCCGGCCGCAAAGGCGACGAGGAGCGTCAGATCGGCGTTCATTGTCAGGCGATCCGGCTGGTGGTCGCGTCGAGCGCCTCGGCGACGAATCGGCGGAGCTTTGCCGGGGAGATCGCGAGCTCGAGCCGCCGACCCCCGAGTTCGACCACTGGGATGACGTCGAAGTATTGGCGCTCGATGTCAGGGTCCGAAGTGATGTCGATTTCGCGGACGGTCGCGATGGCCTGGCCGAGCGCCGCGCGGTCCTCGAGAACTCCTTGCAGCGCCGTTCGGGTGTCTTCGCAGAGATGGCAGCCCGGACGCGTGTAGAGGAGGATCTGGGGGAGGGGAGCCGAGGTCATCTCGCTCGGCATTCTAGGGGAGTCGCGGAGTTGGGCTCCCGTCGTGTGCCTGGGCCGCGCGTCCGCGCCACGCTCGCCGCGAAAACACGGTTCTACTCTTGATGAGTCTGGCGTCATCAAACGGCAGGTCGGTTAGCGGTGGGCGGTCGATGGAAGCGAGCCCAGTCGGTCGGCGGGCGCTCGCCGATTGGAGTGAGCGGGATCGGTCGGCTTCGTCTCGGGCGCCGTCGGTCGTCCATGTCTCCGTCGGGTCGCGGTACGATGTCGGCCGCGCCCCCGTAGCTCAGTGGATAGAGCGCGGCCGTCCTAAGGCCGGCGTCGGCGGTTCGAATCCGTCCGGGGGCGCTCCCAGGACCCTGGAGAACGCTCGAAGACATTCGCCACGATGGTGGTGCAGATGGCGTTCGACACGAAGGTCATGTCCGCGAGCAACAACGCGGTCTACAAGCCGAAGCTGCCAATCGCTTCGGAAGCCAGTCGACGGTTCACGACCAAGTAAGCATGATCGGAGCGTCGGGCACAACTTGTCCGGCGCCACGCCATCCTGCGCGGTCGCCGGGGGTCGGTAGGTCTCGACCGCTGGCTCAGGAGGACGGATCGGGCGACCGGGTCGATTCGATCGTGAACATGCGGCCGTCACGGAGGGCGTAGTCCCACACCTCGATCGGCGGCGGCTCGATACCGAGGGTCGTGAGCGCCGTACAGACCTGGCTGCGGTGATCGGTCCCGTGGTAGAGCGCCTGGGCGAGCCTGATCCCGAGCGGCGCGTGCGTTTCGTAGCCGCTGTCTTCATATTCAATGACGACGGTCGTCGGATCGAGATCGCCGGCGACGAGGCGCTGCCAGGCCGAATCGTGTGACTCCATCACGGCGCGCAATGTCGGGATGTCGCTCGTCGTCTTGTCGAACGACTCAGGTTCGCCGCCGCGCAGGACATCCAGGTAGAAGACGTCCCCATCGACGAGATGGCGGAGCGTTTCGATGATCGACCCGTAGGTGCCGGGCACGGTGGTCGCGAGGCGCGCGTCGTCCAGGGCCGCGCACGCATCGAGCACGCGAATCGAGGCCCAGACGTGATGGCCGAACGCGTCGGCGAGGAGCGGCGGAGGCATCGGCCTCATCCTAGCTGAGGACGCCTGGAGGATCTAAAAAGACGTGAGCGCGGCGAACGGGGCACGTGGCGGTCGGCTCGTCCGGAGAAGAGGCCGCGCGGCGCTCGTAGGCCTGGTGCTAGTCGTGGCCGCGTTCGCAGTCGTTCGCCTGCTCATGGGAATCGTTGCGTACCCTCTTCGCGTCGCGTCGCCGGATGTGGCGGGGATCATCGCCTCGAAGAGCACGAACGAGTTCGATGCTCTGGAGGTCCGGCTGGTTCTGACAAGCGGTCACGAAGTCATCCTGCATCGCGACGATCGCACCCTTATCGGAGGGGTGGGTGAGGGTGATCTCATCGTCTTCGGCAGCACCCCTGAACGCTGGTACATCCTGGGATCACCCAGGAGCAGCTCCGATCACCAAGGCTGCTACTCCTTCTCGGCAAACCGAGCCTACTCGGAGACGGACGGAGTCGTCCTCGTCTGGGATAGGTGGCTCGGACAGGGAATCCGCTTACCGAAGGCGCCGGGCTATGACGACAGCGGCCTGCTGTACGAGATATTCGGGCACATGGAATACCGGCCGTTCGAGTGGGGCTCGGGTGTCTCGTTCTGTCTCGACGACCAAGGTCGCGTAACCGAGTTCACCCACTAGGGAGCCCTTGAACGTCAGAGGCCAGCCTTGAGGGCGAGGATGCGGTCGTACGAGGCTTGCAGGGTCGCGCGCGGGATCGAGCCAAGCTGGGCCTGGCGGAGGAGCGTTGCGTAGACGCTTCTAGTTGACGCCTCGGAGCCGGTCGTGAGGATCATGTCAGTGCCCGCCCGAGCAGCGCTGACGGCGAGCACCCTCGGCCATAGGCCGCGGGCCTTGGCGGTCCCGTCGAGCGAGTCGGTGATCGTCACGCCGGTGAACCCGAGATCCCGGCGCAGCAGCGTGATGGCGATCGCGTGCGACCAGCCGGCCGCATTCCGAGGGTCGTACGCGGTGTAGGTGGCGTTTGACAGCATGACGATGGGAATGTGGTGCGCGATCGCCGTTCGGTAGGGGAGCAGGCCGGGAGCGAGCGCAGTTCGGGACGCCGTGATCGTCACCACGTAGGCATCCGTGTTCCGCGTCGCGAAGCCGATCCCCGGGAAGTGCTTCATCGCCGGCGCGACGCGCTGCGACTCGAGCCCGGCGGCAAACGCATTCGCCATGAGCGCCGTTCGCGTCGCGCTGAACGAGAAGGTTCGACCGGCCCGATACATGAACGAGGCCGTCGAAGCTGGAACGTCCGCGACCGGGGCAAGGTCGACGTCGATGCCGAGGCCGCGAAGGGCGGCCGCCGTGCTCGCGCCCTGCGCTCGGGCGATCGACGCGCTCCCGATCCGGCCCATCTGGGGCGCCGAGAGGGTCGGCGGGGCCCAGGGAATTCGCTTGATCGGCCCACCCTCCTGGTCCACGGCGATGAGGAGCCGCGGCTGGCCACCGGCCACAGCCGCCGCCCGGAGCTGCCCGGTGAGCGCGACGAGCGCCGTTGGCGTCGTGACGTTGGGGCCGAAAAGGATGATCCCACCGACTTCGCCGCGCCTGATCCGGCCGAGCAGGTCCGCGCTCGGCGTGACGCCGTCCATCCTGACGACGAGCTTCTGACCGATCAGCTGGGCGAGCGTCGGCGCGGCGACGGCCGACTCCGGGACGCTTGGTGCCTCGATCGCTGCAGGCGCCAGAACCGCGCGTGCCAGGACAGCATCAGCGTTCGGAATGGTGGCCGACCTACTGCAGCCGACGAAAAGAGAAACGGTGAGAACGATGCCCACGAAAGCTTTCATGACTTGTTTGGGCGCCGCATCGGTCGTTCCGTTCAATCGCCGTCGCCCGACCCCGGCGTTGGTTGCAATACCCCGCCATGTACCATCGGGGCGGGACCCAGACCAGGAGCATCGATCGACCCTGACGGACGCGTGATGACCGACCAGGAACCTCGCCACTGTTCGCGATGCGGGACTGCCCTAGTCGGGGGCCTGCCCTTCTGTCCGAGGTGCGGCCTGAAGAACGCCGAGGGCGGCGACGACGCCCTGTCGGCGGCGGATCGCTCGTCCGATGCGAACACGGACGCCACGCCCCCCGCGACCGACACCCGGCCTGTTGGCGCAGCCATCACAACTGCGCCTCGTCTCTTCGATCGTGGACTGGGCGCCAATGCCAAGCTCTGGAGCACCCTGATCGTCGTCGCGGCGCTCGTCATCTTCGACCTTCTGACGCGCGCTCTTGCCGGCGGCGCTCCTGCCGCGGCGCCTGGAGGCGGATTGGTTCCGGGCTCGTCCGCGGCCGCCCCTTCTGCGCTGATCGTCGGCCTGACGATCGAGAGCCCCCACGACGGTCAGGCCGTCGCCACCAAGGACATCACCGTGATCGGCGTCGCGCCGCCGGGGCTCACGATCACCCGCGACATCAGCTTCGGCCTCGACCAACATGCCACGACCGATGGCACGGGCCACTGGGCGATCAACGTCAGCCTCGACAACGGCGAGAACAAGCTCAAATTCCGGATCGGCGACGACCATTCCACCGAGCAGGAGATCCGGGTGATCTACACGCCCCCGGCTCAATAGACAGATGCGCCCGACGCGCTCACGCCGCCGGCGTGAGGGTCTCGCGGACGTGGCGGTCGAGGACCGGCAGCGGCATCGGGCCGGAACCGAGGACGGCGTCGTGGAAGGCGCGAATATCGAACCGATCGCCGAGGGCGGCTTCGGCCTGCCGCCGGATCCGCTGGATCTCGAGGCGCCCGATCATGTAGGCGAGGGCCTGGCCCGGGGTCACGGCGTAGCGGTCGATCTCGGCGCTGACGTGGCTGTCGCGCATCGGCGAATTGGCCAGCATGTAGTCGACCGCCTTGCGCCGGCTCCAGCCGAGGGCATGCATGCCCGTGTCGACGACGAGGCGGCAGGCCCGCATCGAGTCGGCCGACAGCATGCCCATCCGGTCGAGCGGGCTTGAGTAGAGGCCCATCTCGTCGGCCAGCCGCTCCGTGTAGAGCCCCCAGCCCTCGCCATAGGCGGCGATGAAGGCGCGCCTTCGGAACTCCGGGATCGATTCGAGCTCGCCGGAGATCGACAGCTGGAGATGATGGCCCGGAATGCCCTCGTGGTAGGAGGTCGATTCGATGTCGTAGCGGCCCCAACCGGTCGGATCGGACGTGTTCATGAAGAAGACCCCGCCGCGGCTGCCGTCCTTGGCCGGCGGAAAGTAGAAGGCGATCGCCCCGCTCGACGTCGCCTCAACGTCGCAATCGGCCTTCGGCACGATCCCGAACCAGCCGCCCATCGCCGTCCTCGCCTTGGCCATCGCGGTCTTCGACGCGGCGACGATCTCCGCAGCATTGGTGTGGTGGAGACTCGGATCCGAGCGCAGCGCCTCGAAGATCCGGTCGAGATCGGCCGACCCGACGACCTCCGGGCCGAGTGCCCGGTACTCGGCCGCCAGCGATTCGACCTGCCGAAGACCGATTTCATGGATCTCCTGGGCCGTCAGCGACACGGTCGTGTAGAAGCTGATCAGCCGCTCGTAGGCTTCGCCGCCATCGGGCAGCCAGGTCAGCCCGCACCGCTCATCCGGCCGAGCCTTCGGCAGGACGTCGTCGCGGAGGGTGTCGCGGTAAGTCGTCAGGGCCGGCCGGACCTGGCTCGCGATCGCCTTACGGAGGCGCCCTTGCCAGGCCTCGCGGTCCGGCACGCCCTGAGGCTCGGCGGTGGCGAGGAGCGGATCCTCGGCGACCGGCACCGCCAGCCAGGCGTCGAGCTGGTCGACCGTATCGCGGACGGCGAAATCGGCCGGTGTCCGGTCGTGAGCGACGCCGTCGCGGTGACGGTCCGCGAGGTCGCTGAAGTGCGTCGCGATGCCATTGAGCTTGCCGACCATCGCCTCTGCGACCTCAGCTGTTGGCAGGGTCAGTTTCGGGATCCGGACGGCGAGCATCGCCTGCGGCCCAAAGATCGGATCGGCCGAGAATTCCTCGAGACGGCACGACAGGACGTCGGCCCCGATGGTCGCGTCCCAGGCGATCATCTCGCGGGTGATCCGCTCGTCCGACCCGAGGCCGTCGATGGGGATCGCCTCTGCCTCGGCTGCGAAGTCGCGCTGGGCGGCAATGTCGAGGTCTTCGGCCGCCCGCCCGACCTGCTCGAACTGACCGGCGAAACGGTAATCGCCCTGAAGATGTGCCCAGGTCGGGTTGGTTCGGAGGCGGAACTCGTGGTAGCGCTCGGCCAGCGCGTTGACGTCGTCGGGCACGGTGACCTCCGGGCAGGCAGCATGCGGAGCTTGGAGTGGCGTCATGGTAGCGGGCATCTGCGGGAGGAGCCGGGAGGGGCTCGGGCGACGAGCGCGGCGAGTGGTTCGCCACGACCGCAGCGAGTGGGGCGCCGGGACCGCGGTGGGAACGTGAGGCGCCGGAGCAGCCCTCAGCCGGGCAAGCCCGGGGCCATTCCGTCGGCAGCCTGCGGTGGTTCCAGTGCCCCGAGGCGCTGGAGGACCTCGATCGCCGCCAGCAGGTTGCGGCAGAACCAGTCCTGTTCCTCGCCGGTCA
>WNGI01033285.1_pt1 | contig 10610 bp, 11 predicted proteins | sample 5400621 | NCBI WGS metagenome assembly WNGI01 (sample SAMN13153374, study PRJNA577476) | soil metagenome | isolation source: 20 cm soil or saprolite under Garry oak tree replicate 1 | place: USA:California | collected 2016-06-15 | reverse complement strand
GCCTTCACATATTGTTTCTGAATTTTATTATCACCAATGTAGGGGCAGTCCCAATAGATTCTCGCGATCATTTCGCCGCTTCCGTCGATATGCACTTCGAAGGTGCCCTCAGTGCCACTGGGAGAGTTTTCCCGACCACAGTGACCCCATTCGTGCTGACTCTTGCCGCCAATCTTAGTCCCTTGGGCGCTCGCGGTTTCGTGGTATGGATGATCTAAGGGTCATCTTCGTCAATAGAACGAGTGATGCAGAAGCGATGGAGATATTCACGAATATCATAGAATTTTCCGTAATGGATTTGAAAATTCGCCAAGACGATGGCTCGTCCAAGCCTGTTCCTGACGGTCGGTTGGAACCACTGGCCCTCTCCCATGATATAAAAAATGTGCACAACGCCTAGCGCTTGGAGAAGAACTGCACCCACCAAGTGAGTCACGGAGAACGGAGAAGCCTGTCTCCTTAGCTAGGACACCACCAGTACTTATACGAAACCCGTATCCCCAAACCGCCTGACTAAATGTGCAACTTTGCGAACTTCTACGCCACCGATTGGACGAATGGAGTAAACGGGTATTATTTGCAGTTGAACTTGAGCGCATTACTCGAGCAACAGCTTGGCAAGTCCCTATAAACGCCTACATCTGACATGTTTGATTGTCCACAATTGCCAAGCTCGTCTGTTCTGTGAAACGTCAACTTGACTTCTTTCATTTTCCGCAAAACCCGCGCTCATCTCCACGAAGCTTTGGCCGATGATTCAGCTTCTCGTAACTCTCCAATTACCGTGCGGCGTTTGTTGCGAGTTCACAACAAACCCCAACGTCCCGGCAAAGTCCGGCCCTTCTGCGTCCATCTTCTCATCTTCCTCCATCATTGACTCGAAATGAGTTGGTCTTCATATCCCCTGCATCGTTAACGCAGGGTCTATCGGCATCAGAAGTCGAACAATACCGGCAAAAGTAAACGCTCTTGAGCCCGGTGACCAGATGCCAAGTCATTTCTGGATCCTATGGTCTTCGCCAAGAGTCCCAAGACCAACATGCGTCTGAAAGCCTATGTCAAAGACTATTCATAGAAGAAACTTCCCACCAGTGGGGTTAACAAATGATTCTCACGGCACGCACTTATGCAACTTCCGAGATGCACAACAAGTCACCCATTTTTCGTCAGGATGAACAATTCTTGATCATTATGCGTTTCATGTCCGAAGCCGCGAACTTACGCAAAACACCATTCATCTTCGTGTACCGCATAATACCCATGCAGGGATGCAGTGGGTTGTTAAGCAGTTTGTCTGCGCGAAAACCATGACCGTGAATACGAATGCGCATCATTGTAAGTACCCTTACCGCACCAAACCTACAGAAGCTGAATGCCTTTTTCGTACATTCGCAGAAGTGTAGTTCTTCCATGGAGCAACAGAGAAGCACAATGTATTGCGAACATTTTGTGATGCAGTGCGCTTCCACGGGTTGACAGAGAAGCATGATATGTGCGTGTCTAGACCATTTGTATGTCAACCGTTGGAACATGAAATGAAAGAAGAAAGGTTTGCACCAAGGATATGGCCACGAATCATATAAAGGAACGCGGATCGTTCGTCGACACATTAGAGCGGCAATCGCAGGCTCGCAGCCCAACATATGGCCTCAGCTCTGCATAGCCATCATGGGATTCCCACAAACGGAAACCTACGAAATTATCAATCATGTCACGGGGTCGTACTTCGACTTGAGGGGCAGCAGCATTGCGCCGGACAACAATCTCATCGGATACCCGAGAACCGGGGTACTAGCCATAAGGTGAAATACTTTGTGGGCCGCGTACAAGCATATATTGATACTTGGTTTCCAGTGGGCGAAAAGAGAAGACAACATCATTACATTGCACAGCCTTTTATCTCAAGAAGTGGGTGTCGCTGACAAGGGCCGTATTCCTGGACGGTATAAAATTATTGAGGAATGAACTGGATTGTACAGGTAGCTGAGGACAATGTACTTCGCTATTGAGAATCGAATGCGATGCTCTATAGGATTAAAGTTATCGATGAAAACTTATTTATGAGGCTCGCGAACGGCGAACCTCGTATGCGGTATGCTATTTCCGTCATAAACCTATAGTCATAAAATTGCACCAGATCACGATCAATTTCAACGGACTGGGCCAACCCCATTAACAGTGACTCTGGCACTGTGAATGCTAGTGCCGGCCTCACTACCTCTCCACTCCACTCACCTCTACTCGTGCAAAAACCAAAGGTGAACTCACGATTTCCTTTCTTCCCCTTCGTTCAACGGACTAATGACCTTCAACAGGGAGATCCGTTCGAGTTGCGAAATACGCTGCTTGTCCCGTATATGTAGGTATTAGTACCAGAGAGAATACGAAAAAATGGAGAAAAAAGCACTAGCACTCGAGATACCCTCTCGATCTTGCGTGTATATGTGTGGTGTTCTTATTCAATTTCCTGTCTTCGTCAATCTGGTTCCGGCGACGGGAATGAGTGTCGATGCTTCTCGTTGTTTTGTGAATGCAATGTGACCAAGTCAAAGATGACGAACGAGGGAACCTGGAAAGGTTTGATCGTCCTTGAAGTCGGGAGGAGGATGACAGGCAACGATACCGAAAGTTTCGGTTCATAAGCGTAAAACAGATCCGTGTATTTCTTCCTGCTGTAGACGCCGAGCGTACTCCAAGTCCGCCTGCATCTGCTGGTTTGCACGCTGCGGTTGGTTCGCTCCCGGGACGTCGGCAGTGTCGATACCGCCATGTTCCGACCGCATATGTTCATAGATAGCCTAGGAAGACACCGAGTTGAGTTGTCTTCGCATCCACAGAGAGGGGTAACGCTCATGATGAGCTTATACATTAGGAAAGAGGCAAACTCACATTGTCAGATGATCCACACGCAGTCGGTCTCGACTATGATTTGACGAAAGAGTATTTGCCATCGGCCGGCGTCAAAGATCTAGTGTTTGGAAGAAAGCGCGAGGAAGACGAGACCCATTCTGGAGCAAAGCGCAAATGCATATATCATAAATCTAATTCAATGTACTCTACACACAACTTTTGATTCAATTCAATTGCAACACATTACTACAAAAATCTGTTAGCTTCGAGCTGCAATCAAAAAAAAGGAGACTTGCTGTTATGACCGTTGGCTTCTCCCTTCCCAAAAACTCTTTCAACTTGCTAATCTCGAGCGCGACTTCAATCAACCCTTGCAACCCTTGCGCGGCATCGCGGCGCAACTCGGAGGGAGGTGATCCAGGCGGTAAATACCTCTCAACGTACATCCTAACCGTCGCACCATGACTCCCCGTCCCGCTCAACCTAAACACGACGCGAGATCCATCCGTGAATGTAATCACTTGTCCCTGGTTCGACGAAACCGAATGATCAATCGGGTCTTTATACTCGAAATTGTACAACCCGGCAACGGTGAAGCTACCTTCGGTCGACTTGGCCCTATGGGTGGTGTTTGCCAAGGTGCCACCTTTTAGAGCCTCGTTAAGGTGGGCGACGAGAGCGTTTGCCCCCTCCGACGAGACTTCTTCGTAATCGTAGCGAGAGAAAAAGTTGCGGCCGTAGATATCGTAGTGCGCGTATAGCAAATCATTGATGCCAATGAGCTTGTCGCGATCGGGGGATTGGACGTTGGCTGCCGCGAGTATGTTGAGCCATGCTAAGAATAGAAAATTAGTTGGGAACGCAGAATATTTTTATTTTCGGGACTGACCTATGACGGCCCAGACTCCGTCTTTCTCTCGTATATGGTCGGATCCCGTACCGAAAGACTCTTCACCGCAAATGGAAAGTCTCCCAGCGTCCATCAGATTCCCAAAGAACTTCCACCCGGTGGGAACTTCAAAGTATTCATATCCCTTTTTCTGGGCCACGAGATCAATGGCTTTACTCGTCGGCATACTCCTCGCCAAGCCCTTGACGCCATTCTTCTTAAAATAGGGAATCACGTCGGCCCAGTGCGCGATTATCGCAACTGAATCAGAGGGCGTGACGAATGCCCCTTTGCCGTAAATCATGTTCCTATCGCCATCGCCATCGCTGGCGGCACCAAAGTGGACGTTGTTCTTTTCCACAGCTTCGACGAGAGTGTGAGCGTAAGTCAAGTTGGGATCGGGATGGCCTCCGCCAAAGTCAGGTAGCGCGACGCAGTTTTGGATAGAGGATTCGGGAAGACCGAGTTTGTCGATAAAGATGGCTCTCGCGTACGGACCGGTAACGCCGTGCAACCCGTCAAACAACACTCGAAAGTCGGATTCGCGCGTGTCCAGGAAAAACTTGATAAGCGTAAAATCGAAAATGGACTCTAGGAGGAGGACGTAGTCTTGAACAGAGTCGATGATGGATACTTGAGTCGGGCCAAACGTGAATTCGCCAATCTTTGAAAGATCGAGAGCGGGCGCGTTGATGACCTTGTATCTCTCAATCGTCTTGGTCTTTTCGTAAATCTTGTTCGTAACACCTTCCGGAGCGGGACCGCCGTTCGATACGTTATATTTGATGCCAAAATCGTTGTTCGGACCGCCGGGATTGTGAGAAGCAGTTAGGAGAATACCGCCATAGGCCTTGTATTTTCGGATCACATTGGAAGCGGCGGGAGTGGATAAGATGCCATCCTTTCCAATAATAAACTTGCCCACGCCGTTTGCAGATCCGATTCTGAGGATGATCTGGACCGCTTCGGGAGAGAAGAACCGACCGTCGCCTCCGACGACGATAGTGGCGTCCTTTGCATCGATCGAGTCAAAGATCGCTTGAACGAAGTTCTCGGTGTAGTGCTATGATGCGCTGTGCGTGATAGAACGACGATGGCGATAGGTGCCGCATACCTCTTGCTGGAATACTTTGACGCTAATTGAACGGGTAGTTATTATCGGGTAGGTTCAGAGCTTGAAACACTCTACCGTTTTCTGAGGCCTGAAGTTCCGGGCTTCTGGCCATCGTAGGGCTTTGTGGTTACATCGGTTACTGTGAAAGACATGGTGCGGAACGAAGGAGCGATCCCGGGCCACGAACAGTTATATACGACATCATGACACGTGACTTTATGCGATGTCAAAACTGGGCAATCATCAAAAACTGTACGCGAACCCGTTGCCAATTCTGTCGCACTGCGATGGGTCGTTTGACAAGCTCACGAAATCTGTTTGGGTGACGAAGAGAGAAGATGCGTTGACTCTGTGGCGGAGTGGTTTTTTTGGAAAGGGCGATTTATCGAGGAGCGAGCCAAGCTGGTTTGCGCGACAACAAAAAGGAGAATTGACATCGGAAGAGGTGACTGCACGGAGACGAGCTCAGCGAAAGCAATTCAAACTCGACCGCGCACGGGCCATCGCTGCAGTCGCAGAAGAAGCTGAAACCATCTTTGCCACTCAAGGCCACGTCACAATCCCAGCTCTTTCTGGTCCTGCAATTCCTTCCTCTTCTACATGGCGTCCAACTCCTCTTCTCCAAAATCCAGATTCAGTCACCCAGGATGAACCTATACAAGATATCGAACATCTTCAACTCACACTTCAAGAAGCCTTCTTTCTCGCTTGGGCTATAGACTCTTTAACTATCCTCGATTCACAACAAAATCCCATGTCGCTTCAGGATATTTGGCTCGCATTTCACCGTATACACTATCTACCCAATATTCCTATCGACAGATTCGACAATCCGTTTTTGATCCACTACGTTGTATATCACCATTACCGTTCTCTAGGCTGGGTAGTCAAAGGAGGCATCAAGTTTTGCGTCGATTATCTGTTGTATAAACGCGGTCCCGTATTTGCTCATGCAGAGTAAGTCGTCCTTTATCACCTCGTGGTTTCTCACTTACCGTGGGGTTTTAGGTTCGCCGTTGTCCTATGCCCAGTTTACGAAGACCCAGAAGATCAAGCATCTTCTCCGTTTACACTGCAAAACGTGGAGCCGTTCACGTGGTCGTGGCTTAGCACCATTAATCGAGTCAACTCTCAAGTACAAAAGGTTGCGTTTCCCTTGTAGAACGGTGTAACGCATTCTGATTGATCTTTTATAGACGTTGATCTTGGCATATGTGACGATACCCGCGCGTTCACGCCTTTCTACCAAGTTGCTAGAATCACCAGCTTGCTTGGCCCACTATTCTGTCCGCGAAGTGGTGCTCCGTCGGTTCATTCCCGCACGTATGCGCGATTGAGTTGGTAATACATTCCGTCATCATCAATACATCGTAACACCTCATACAAGTACGTCCAAACAAACAAACAAACAACACGTTATTGAAGTTCGTTTGGCCATTCCGAGCGTCTTCTCCATCGTCCGTCGGCATCAAATCGAGGATTAACGGGATATGACAGGCCGTTATTCAAGCCACGAGAAACTGGGACTGTTGGGGCCATGTTAGTATCGAGATCATGGCCCGTGTCGCGGACACACTCACAAAACCAGCCCCATACATTTGCCCCCATGACGTCCTCCCACGCCGCGCGGCTGTCCTCTATCCACCATATATGACCTTCCGTATCCAAATCTCCCCACTCATTATCCCACTCTTTTCGACAATACCTCTTGGATCTGCTTTCGTATTTAGTATACAGAACGTGTACGACGCGTGTCAATACGTACCTAATGTCCCAACAAGCAAAAGCCTTGTTTAGCTGGTGCGATTCTCGTTCTTTCATATGACGTATCATCAGACTTTCAACCGTCGTTTGACTATTTAAAATAAGCATTATATGAGATATGGTTAGTGTCCAGGTGAACAAGCCGAAAAGCCCGGCCCTGGGTGCATTTTTTTTTTTTAGTATTTGCGCCCCGAAAGAGGGAGGCTGCCACGTACAACGCGATGATCACTGCGAATTGGGGATCAAGACTGGCACCATCGACTTGAATGTCGTGTACCGTGTAGGCTAGAATAGTGGCAAAAACGTAGGCGCAGTAAATTCCTCCTGCTTCCGTGAAATTTATAAAGAACTGTTCCGGGATCAGTCATTACTGGGTATAAGCGACGGGTCATATAACTCACTTTGTGATTTCTGGCTCCGACGCACTGTCCTATCCCTGTTTAACGGTTCTGGTTAATGTGGCTTGCGAAATGGACGGCGACATACAGGGACAGTGATGGTCGTATCTTAGAATACACTTAACAAAGCACGATGAGCGTCAAATTCCAGAAATAAAAAAAAAAAGCGGCTCACCGTCCCACAATGTCGACAATGATGACTCCTAAAAGGCTTTACGATCTCATCTTCATGACAATACCTATTCTCAGGTAACAACGTCCCACTCGTCGGCGGTCTTCGCGCAATGTACACTTTCGGTCTAGGTGGAGTCTGTCGACCAAGCAGGTGTTTTCGAGACTGAGATTTTGCTGCTTGGGCAGAAGATGCAGAAAAAGCGGAGGGCGGGTGAGTTTCCGTAGCTTCGGATTGTGGACCACCGACGCCCGTGTCTGATCTGGAGTAACCGTTGTCGGGAATGGATGGTTCGCTTCTATGAGGGATCCGTCGGTGGTCGTTTGGGATTGCTTGGATTTGAGTGTCGGAAGAGCCTCTTTGGGACATGGCCAAAGGTGGCAAGGATGGCGGAGTTGGTTGCAAGCTCAGTGCTTGAGGTTGCGGTTGCGCCGTTCGAGGGATGTGCTGACAAAGAAACGTCGTTAGTTCACGCGTGTCGATGCTGAACCGAACAAGACTTACGTCTCGGGCGTATCCCGGTGAGGTAAGGACGACCTGGCAATAAAGATTTATAAGGGTTCCGATTCCAACACTGGAACACGCACTTTCATATAACTCCATAACACCCAAAGAAGAAGAATAGAGAATACGACCAACAAAGCAACTGTGATCCGCGTGGGTAAGCTCGATAGCAAATGAGCAGAACAGACGGATAAACGCGTACTCCCAGCTGCTTTACGCCTTCCCTTGATAAATGGAACACACAATCTTCCAATGTAGACGTAGGCAGAGTAACCTATGATGCCAATGGTGCCGAAAACCATCAACTTGAGTACGATCCACGGTTGAGGTCCCCTCCTGGCTTCTCGTTTCATTTTGACTTGGTACTTTGTGTCCTCTACGATACCGCAACATTTGTGTTCTTGGAAGCGGCCATGCTTTGCGGTGCCCGACCGCAACTGATGGGGCATGTGGAGGTGAGTGACCGTGGCGGTATGTGATGAGCGCACAGCGTAAACCCTAACCCGAGGCCGGTTCTGACACAAGTTTTCGTTTTATCAGTTGGTAATACGATAGCGTAAAGCGCTTTTCATATCGGAAATTTATATCTAAGCTATTTTCAATCTACAGGTACGATGAGATATTATGGGTAGGGACGCGGATAGGACATGCCCATACAATAAAGTAACTAATCAACTACAGTCGAAGACAATATTAAGTTACCATTGTGGATAATACTACACCACTGGCACCTGTAATTCAGTACACGTTTATCGCATATCTATGAAGCCTTCATTTTCTTTGATATCTTAGCGAACTTGGCTTGATACGGAAGACGGGAAGACGGATTGCGACGGTGCACCATGAGCGGTACCGTAAGTAAAACGCTTCTGGTCGTCAGGACTACACGGATATATGCAGGTATTAATAACTACTCGACACAAACGTCCCAAACGGAAACCCTTGCATATCTGCATTAAATTAGCTAGAGTACATCCAATCCCACATCTCTAAAGCATACATCAGTCCGAGAGTTAACACGGTGATACCGTTAATGTATCACGCGGCCGGGGTAACTAGAATGCGACGTCGTCATATTAGCGTAAACGTTTGAGTCCGGGCGAGTTTTCCTCGCAACCCTCTGGAGAGTCTGGAGGGTGAGGATGAGTCTTCCATAAGTTGCGATTGTGATCCCTCGCGGGGCGAACCGGGAGGCGTGGTCACGTTGTTGGTGGGAGGTAATCCGCGTTGTTGAGACTGGCTGCTAATAATGCTCGCCACGTCGGGGTAAATGTTTGGGTCGTAGGAAGATAGAGGCGCCGGGTATTGCTTTGCGGGAGCGTTGGGAGGGATATGATAGTCTTCTTGGGATTGTGGTAAAAAGAGATGCGCGTCGCCTGACGGACTAGGCGGTAAAGCAGACGAGGATGGTTGTGGAGTGAGACGGACACGTTTCGGTTCTCCGGGTGCGTCGTCACCGAGGTCCTTGTCGTTTCCGTCATAGGCTTCACGACCGGTAGCTTGGTTCGCAGCGTTGCTCAATGATCGTTTTCGCGATCCTTCACCCGTGGCTCTAAAGAGTTTAGGGAGCGTCAGACTCTCCCAATCTTCCGGTAGAACCCCCATCCCCGCCCGTCCCTTCTTCTCCAACTCTTGCCGCTGCAAAACTTCCATCGCCAACTGTTCTTCCTCCTCAGCTTGCTCCCGGGACAACTGCTCTTTGCGCTCCAGTGCCTCGAGATGTTTTCTAGCCCTGTCCATGGCGACGAAGTGCCACATGTATTTCACGACGAGCTTCTTCCTCTCCTGCATCGTCGGCACGGTAGTCCATTTGAGCGAACGCCAGGGGTATATGCCCCGGCCTTGTTGAACATCCACAGCCACCTTCGCGTCATACGTCTCCAGGGCCTCGAAATCCATCGGAGCACATCTCTGTGCAGCTTCTTCTTGCGTAACCCATCCCATTACGAGAAGACGACGAAGAGTCTTGCCCGGGACGGGTCGCCTAAACGTTTTGACGCCCAAACGATATTCAAACTCTGCCACGCCGCGGTACGGGTCGAAAATCTCGGGTACGGGTTTCAGTGTCAACTCGCGTACTTCTTCCGGTGAAGCAAAGTCCCGAATTTCGATGCCTTGCGCGACAAGGCTGGCTATGATATCTTCTACTGGCGGATCATCCAGGATCTCCGTGGGCACCGGAGACACTGCGCGGGGTATCTGGGATGCGGGATCCTTCATAAAGCGTTAGCGAGTTATACAATAAACAAAAAGAACAAAAAGGTGGACGTACTTGATCTATTTCTGATTCGGGGGTATCGGTAACCATGGAGGGACTCCCAGGTTGAGGTTGAGATTCGGATGAGCTGTACCCACTGCCAAACGTGGCGTTCTTGATCGTCGAGCGGAGGCGCGCGGCGAATGTGAATGAGAGAGTTCTCTGCAATGCGCCTGGAAGTGAAAAAGTGAAGCCAAAAGGTCGTGATGATGGAAATTTCAAGGACGGGGGATGAGCGGGTGGCGACTGCGGGTCCATAGCAGGCCAGCGGACGTGGTGGATTCGGTTCAAAGCGCGAGACAAATGACTAGATTCGTGCGTTACTTCTTTTGGTAGTTCTGACTAAGCACTTCCCACGCTCTGCGCCTCCACCCCTTTTCCCATTTTGGAAATAATGTCAGCTGTCCGGGTCTGCCTTAGGGAGGCTGATGCCTGATTCGCACGTCCAATCGGGCCGCCACGCAGGCGATGACTGGCTGTCGCGGCCACGTCATCGCCGTCGATATACGCAACTGAAGCCTTTCCAAAGGAGACAAAGCGTCGATGGCGCAATACTGAAACCCGATATCGAAGCGAATCGCCACCAATCACTTCGGACGGCCATTGAACGTGTTCGGGACCCTCGGGTTGACACATTCAGTACCTGTACCCGCGCTGCAGAT
>WNGI01007303.1_pt1 | contig 10610 bp, 7 predicted proteins | sample 5400621 | NCBI WGS metagenome assembly WNGI01 (sample SAMN13153374, study PRJNA577476) | soil metagenome | isolation source: 20 cm soil or saprolite under Garry oak tree replicate 1 | place: USA:California | collected 2016-06-15 | reverse complement strand
TGCAAGCCGCGATCGCGGCCTGTCACGCGCGGGCGCGGACGCCGGCGGAGACCGACTGGGCGCGTATCGCCGCGCTTTACGACGCGCTCGCGCAGCTCACGCCGTCGCCCGTCGTCGAGCTCAACCGCGCGGTCGCCGTTGGGATGGCGTTCGGTCCGGCTGCGGGCCTCGAGCTCGTAGATGCGCTGACCGCGGAGCCATCACTCCGGAGCTATCACTTCCTCCCGAGCGCGCGCGGCGACCTCCTGGCAAAGCTCGGGCGTCTCGAGGAAGCACGCGCGGAGTTCGAGCGCGCGGCATCGCTCACGCAGAACGCGCGCGAGCGCGACCTGCTTCTGGGGCGCGCAGCCGCGTGCTCGCGGTCGTAGGCAGCGCCGATTCAGAATGTGCGGTGCGATGCGGATCCCGCGCTCCCGTTCGCCGCTGTTTTTGGCGTTCGCCTGTGGCGTCGTCCTGAGCGGCTGCGCGGTGACGAGCGGCGTACCGGCCGCAGCGAGCGCGATCCCGACCGCGACGCCGCGGGAGGAGCCGCCCGCGGTCGCCGCGGACCCGGTCGCGATCGCGGCGCAGGTCGCCACCGCCGAGCGTGCGGTGCGGGACCACGGTCTCACCGGCGCGACCCTCGCGTGGATGGGTCATCTCCAACAGCGGGCTTACCGCGCGGTCGCCGCGCGGCCCGAGTGGCATGACGCGTTCCTTGCGGCGGTGCCCGCCGATCTCCGCGGCGTAGCGACCGCGAACCTCGACGCGACCGCCGATCTGCGCGCGACCGTCGTGCCCGGTCCGGACCTGCCGAGCGCGTGGCGGATCGTCGCGCCCGCGCCGATGGAAGATCTTGCTCGCTACTACCGCGAGGCGGAGGCCGACTTCGGCGTTCCGTGGTCGTACCTTGCGGCGATCCATCTCGTCGAGACCCGCATGGGTCGGATCCGTGGCACTTCGGTCGCCGGGGCGCAGGGCCCGATGCAGTTCATGCCCGGGACCTGGGCGGCGTACGGCGAAGGCGACGTGAACTCCGACCGCGACGCGATCCGAGCCGCGGCGCGCTACCTGCGCGCGAACGGCGCGCCCGCCAACATGGCGAACGCGCTCTTCCGCTACAACAATTCGCAGCGCTACGTCCGCGCGGTGACGGCCTATGCCGAGGTCATGCGTGCTGAGCCCGACGCGCTCCGCGGCTACTACAACTGGCAGGTCTACTACCTGACCACCAAGGGTGACATCCTGCTGCCGGTCGGGTACGGCAGCTGAGGGAGGTCGGCGCGATGTCGTTCGAGCGCAGCTTCGCCGGCACGGGCATCGGTGCCGAGCCCGGTCCGAATGCGGGCCCGGCGGACGCCGGCCAAGCCGATGTGGTGACGCCCGCTATGCGGCTCCAGATCCTGTCCACCGAGCACTGGAGCCTGCTCGCCTCACGCGCGCTCGCCTGGAACGAGTCGTTCAGCCGCGCGGGGATGTTCCTGACGACACTCACGGGAGCGATCGTGGCGCTGGCGCTGGTCGCGCAGGCATCGGCGTTCGGCGAGGGGTTCACCCTCTTCGCTTTGGTCATCCTGCCGGTGGTGCTCTTCATCGGCGTGGCAACGTCGATACGCCTCGGAGCGTCGAATTACCACGAGGCGACCTGCGTGATCGGCATGAACCGCATCCGCGCGGCATACCTCGAGCTCGCGCCGGACCTCGAGCGGTTCTTCGTCATGAGCGCGCACGACGATCTGCGCGGAATGGGCATCACCATGGGCGTGCCGCCTGGTGGCGGCAGGCTCTTCTGGTTGGCGCAGATCATCGCCGGCACGCCCACGGTGGTCACGATCCTCAACTCGGTGCTCGCCGGGGTGATAGCGGCGGTCGTCGCGCTTCGTCTCGGGGCCAACGCGTCGACGGTCCTCGGCATCGGTCTGCTCGGCTTTGTGATGGCGGAGACGCTGCAGATCCTGTACGCGAGCAGGCGGGTCGCGAAGCTGTGGTCCGGACTGACGCCACGCTTTCCCACACCCGCCGCGAAGCCTTGAGCCATGTGCTGACTGGCCGTCCGCGCTCCCTCCGGTGCTAGGCTCGTCCGACGACTTGCCGGCAGGGGGAGGAACGTTCATGTCGTACCGACGCTCGTCCATTCTTTTCGTCATCGCACTGCTCGTCGCCGCGGCGTGCAGCCAGCCGCCGCCGAGCGCGGGCAGCCCAACACCGCAGGCGACCGGCGGGGCCGCGAGCACGCTGGTCTGGTACGCCGATACGAGCGACCTGATCTCGCTCGATCCGGCCGTCGCGTACGAATTCACCGGCGTCCTGCTCGCCCACAACGCGTACGAGACGCTCGTGAAGTTCGACGGCGCCGACCTCTCGACCATCAAGCCCGCCCTCGCGCAAAGCTGGGATATCAAGGATTCGGGGACGCAGTGGGACATCACGTTCAAGCTGCGCTCGGGTGCGAAGTTCGCGAGTGGCAACGCGATCACGGCGGACGACGTCGTGTACTCGTTCCAGCGCGTACTCAAGCTCAACAAGTCGCCGGCGTTCCTGTTCACCGACATCGCTCAGATCAAGGACACGAGCATCAAGGCGAGCGACCCCTCGACGGTCGTCATCAGCCTTCCGAAGACCGCGAGCCCGCAGGGCTTCCTCGCCGTTCTCACGTTCACCATCGGTAGCGTCGTCGACTCGAAGGACGTGAAGACCAAAGAGACCGGCGGCGACTCGGGATCGGGCTATCTGCTCGACCACTCGTCCGGCAGCGGGGCCTTTGTGATCGACCACTGGACCAAGAACTCGGAGGTCCAGCTGAAAGCCAATCCGAACTACACCGGCAGTCCGAAGCCGGCGCTCGGCGGCGTGCTCGTGAAGCACGTGCCTGAGTCGACGAACCAGCAGTTCGCGCTCGAGAAGGGCGATGCGGATATCGCGCGAAATCTCGGTGCGCAGCAGATCACCGCCCTGCAGGGCAAGCCGGGTGTCGTGACCACGACCGGGAACAGCCTGCAGCTTGTCTACGTCGGCATGAACGTGACCGTGAAGCCGCTCGATAACGTCAACGTGCGCGAGGCGCTCCGCACCGCGATCGATTACGACGGCATCGTGAAGGATCTCTTCAAGGGCGGCGCGAAGAAGGTCCAGGGCATCGTCCCGGCCGGTCTCGCCGGCTACAACGAAACGACACCCTTCCAGGCCGATGTCAACAAGGCCAAGTCGCTGTTGCAGCAGGCCGGGCAGACCGCCATCACGCTCGAGCTTCTCGTGCCGACGGGTCCCGCGCCGGGCGGCGTTGCGTGGGCGGACCTCGCGGCCAAGCTCCAGTCGGACTGGAAGAACATCGGTGTCACCGTGAACATCAAACAGACGACGCAGGCCGACCTGCTCGGCACGTACCGCGCGCAGAAGGGTCAGCTGGTCATGATCCTGTGGGGACCGGACTTCCCGGACCCTGACGCGAACGTCGGTCCGTTCACGGACTACGCCGCCAAGTCGATCGCCTTCCGCAACGGTTGGGACGACAAGACGATCGCTGCCAAGGGCCGCGATGCCGCGCTCATCACCGACGCGGCCAAGCGCTCCACCGCATACAAGGACATCACCGACTACGTGCTCCACAACGGGCCCTACGTCGTGCTCTACCAGCCGACCGAACCATTCGGCCTGCGCTCGAACGTGAAGGGGTTCGTCTGGAGCCCGATGGACTGGACGGATTTCGCGGCGATAAGCAAATAGGGCGCTAGCGCGCCATGCGCTTTCTCGGCTTTCTCTTGCGGCGCGTGGTCGGGATCGCGGCCGTGATGATCGGTGTTTCGGTCATCACGTTCGCGATCTCGCATGTCATCCCCGCGGACCCGGTGGCCGCCGCGCTCGGCGATCACGCGACCGATGCGCAGATCGCGCAATTCCGCGCCGAATACCGCCTCGACCGACCGCTCCCCGAGCAGTACATCAGCTACGCGACCGGCATCCTTCACGGCGATCTGGGTAAGAGCATCCGCACGCGACGCTCCGTCGCCGACGACCTCGCCGACTCCTTCCCCGCGACGCTGGAGCTCTCATTCGCGGCCCTGCTCATCTCCATCGTGCTGGGCGTGCCAGCGGGCGTATGGTCCGCGGTCTCCCGCGGCCGGATCCCGGACTACGTCGTGCGCGTCCTCTCCCTCGCGGGCGGCTCGCTGCCGGTCTTCTGGCTCGGGCTCATCGTGATCGGGCTCTTCTACTACCAGCTCGGCTGGTTCCCCGGCGGCGGCCGCCTCGACACGTTCGTCTCGCCGCCGCCGACACGCAGCGGCCTCTACGTTCTCGACAGCATCCTCGCCGGCGACCTCGAAGCGCTGCGCAGCAGTCTCGTCCATCTGGTGCTCCCCGCGCTCACGCTCGGGTACTTCTCGACCGCGGTGATCGCGCGCATGACCCGATCGAGCATGCTCGACGTCCTCGGCCAGGATTACATGCGCACCGCGCGCGCCAAGGGTCTGCGCGAGCCGGTGATCGTGCTTCGCCACGCGCTCCGCAACGCGCTCATCCCCACCATCACGATCGTCGGACTCACGTTCGGCAGCCTGCTCTCCGGCGCGGTGCTCACCGAAACGATCTTCAGCTGGCCCGGGCTCGGCCGCTACGCCACCGCATCGGCGGTGAGCCTCGACTTCCCGGCCGTCCTCGGCGTGACCCTGCTGGCGGCCGTCGTCTATCCCGTCGCGAACCTCGTCGTCGACGTCGCCTATTACTGGCTCGATCCCCGGATCCAGCGTGGCTAAGCGCGCGCCGATCCTGCGTGAGCCGCTCAACGTCCTGGCGCTCGCCCTCATCACCGCGTTCGCGGTGTGCGCGGTCCTCGCACCGTTCCTCGCGCCGTACGACCCGCTCGCGCAGACGCTCAGCTCGCGTCTCGAGCCACCCTCGGCGGCGCACTGGCTCGGCACCGACTCCCTCGGGCGCGACATCGCCAGCCGCATCCTGTACGGCGCGCGCATCTCGCTCATCGTCGGCGTCGTCGTCGTGGCGCTGGCGGGCGTCTTCGGAACGTTCGTCGGTCTCGTCGCGGGTTACGCCGGCGGGCTCGCGGACGAGGCGCTCATGCGCTTCACGGAGGTGTTTCTGGCGTTCCCGCCGCTCATCCTCGCGATGGCGATCGCGGGCGCGCTCGGGCCGAGCCTCACGAACGCGATCATCGCTATAGCCGCCGTCACCTGGGCGGTCTATGCGCGCCTCGCGCGCGGGCAGCTGCTTTCGCTGCGACGCCGCGAGTACGTCGAGGCGGCGCGGAGCATCGGCGCCTCGCCCACGAGGATCCTCGCGCGCCACCTCCTGCCGAACGCGATCGCACCGCTGCTCGTCCAGGCAAGCTTCGACATGGGCGCGGCGATCATCGCCGCGGCCGGCCTCAGCTTCATCGGATTCGGCGCCCAGCCACCGACGCCGGAATGGGGCGTGATGATCAGCGAGGGCCGGAACTTCATCAGCACGCAGCCGTGGCTGTCGCTCTTTCCGGGCCTCGCGATCCTCTTTGCGGTCGGAGCGTTCAACGTGCTCGGTGACGGCCTGCGCGACCTCTTCGACCCGCGGCTCCGTCGGGCGGGCTGACCGGCTTCACGCGATCTGTGTCATCGCGATGACGCGGTGCGCCGCCGCCGGAGGTGTAGGCTGCCGACCTCGTGGCGGCGCCACGAAGGAGGAGCCTGGGTGGGCGCGAAGGCGATCTGGCGCGAGGATCTGGTCACCAGCCTGCTCTCGACGCTGCTGGTCATCGGACTCTTCCTCGATGGCTGGAACCACATCAATCTGCAGAACGGTGCGCTGGGCGGCTTCTTCACGATCTGGCATGCGCTGCTCTACTTCGGTTTCAACGGCACCGCGCTTTGGGTCATCACACGCAATCCTCACCTCTACGACCGCGGCGCGCGACCCGCTCCGTACTTCCACAAGTTCCTCGGGATCCCGCTGCGCTATCCACTCGCGATCGGTGGCCTCGCGATCGGCACCGTCGGACTTTTCGGCGACATCGCGTGGCACGCCGCCTTCGGCGCGGAGACCGGCGTCGCGCGGGTGATCGCGCCGTTCCACCTGCTGCTCTTCGCGGGCGCTGCGGGTCTCGTCTCGGCACCGCTCCGATCGGCGTGGTACGCGCCGCAGTTCTACCCGAGCACGTTGTCGTTCCGCCGCATCCTGCCGCCGCTGCTCTCGCTGGCCCTCGTCACCTGCGTGGCGGCGTTCATGTTCCAGTGGCTGAATGCGTTCCTCGACTGGACGCCGTCCGTCACGATCGGTCGGATCCCACCGGAGCTCGCGGGCGACGCGCGGGTACGAGGGACGACGGAATTCGCCGGCGCCGCACGGATCCTCGTGACCAACCTCATCCTGCTCGCGCCGCTCTTCCTCGTGATGCGGCGCTGGCGCCTGCCGTTCGGAGGCGCGACCTTCCTCTTCGTCCTCGTGAGCTTCGCCATGAGCGCGCTGACCAGCTTCGATCTCGGCGCGAGCGTCGTGGCCGCCCTCGTGGGCGGGCTCGTCGCGGACGCGCTGATCGACGCACTTCGACCCGACGCGGCTCGCACGACCGGTTACCGCGCCGTGGCCGCCGTCACGCCGCTCGTGCTGTGGACGAGCTATTTCTTGATCCTGATCTTCGTCTATCGAAGCCCCTGGCCGTTCGATCTCTGGCTCGGCACGACGCTGCTCGCCGCGATCTCAGGCCTGCTGCTGAGCTACATCGCGATCCCTCCGGCGCTCCCGGAGTCGGTCTCCGAAGCTCAAATGCCGATGCGTGACCACGCTCGCGCGCTGCGTGTCGGCGCGATGTCCGGGCAGGGAGCGATGGATCTTGGAGGAGGTGGCGACATGGCGACGCAAGAGCCTGTCCCAGAGAAGCGCATCAGTCGACGGGGATTCCTCACGGGGCTCGGCATCGGACTCGGCGCCGCGGGAGCGGCCGGCGTCGCGACCGGTGTCAGCCTGGGCCGGACCGAGCTGCGCCTCTCCGCCACGACCCCGGGCAACTTCAGTCGGATGTTCCCGAATCTACCGCCCTTCTTCGAGGGTCTCCGGCCGGGGGGCGCGACCGATCAGCTCCGCGACGCCGTACGCGACATCGGCAAGCTTGGCGGTCTTCTGGACGCCAAGGACGCGATCTCCGCCGGCCCGATGGCCCTCATCGCGAACGCCGCGGTCAACGGGAACGATCCGCCCACCAATCCCGATAACCCGACGCACACGGCCGGCGTGACCTTCTTCGGTCAATTCATGGATCTCGACATCACGTTCGACAGTCGATCGACGCTCGGTGTGCCGACCGATCCGACCACGACGCTCAACGCCCGTGCCGCCGCCTTCGACCTCGACACCATCTACGGACAGGGTCCGTTCGTTACGCCCTCGTTCTACGACGTCGCCGACCCGGCGAAGCTGCGGATCGAGAACGGCGGCATCTTCGAGGATCTCCCACGCAATCCGGACATGACCGCGATCATTCCCGATCCGCGCACGGACCAGAACATGATGGTCTCGGGCCTCCACTGCGCGTTCATCCTGTTCCACAACAAGACCGTGGACTACGTGCGCTCACAGCTGGGACTCATCGATCCGCCCGCGATCTTCGCGGAGGCGAGGCGCCTCGTGCTTTGGCACTACCACTGGATGATCCTGAATGAGTTCCTGCCGCTGTTCATCGGCCCGGCGATGCTGAACGACATCCTGACCAACGGTCGGCGTTTCTTCCGGCCCGACATGGGTCAGGCGACGATGCCGATCGAGTTCCAGGGCGCGTGCTTCCGGGTCGGTCACACCATGGTCCGCCCCTCGTACCGGGCGAACCTGAAGGGAATGGACGGCAAGCCATTCTTCGGGTTCATCTTCGATCCCGCGCTCGGTGACATCACGCCGGCGCCTGGCCTGGATCCGGCTGACCTGCGGAGTGGCTTCCGCGCGCCGCGGCGATTCATCGGGTGGCAGACGTTCTTCGACTTCAAAGACGGCGAGGTCAAGCGCAACAAGCTGATCGACAACAAGATCTCGACACCGCTGTTCACCCTGCCGCTCGGGGCGATCGCGAGTCACAAGGCGCCGATCGCGCTCATGCAGCGCAATCTGTTGCGTCACATCACGTGGTCGATGCCGTCGGGTCAATCGATCGCGCGCGAGATAGGGATCGATACGTTGAGCCCGGCCGATCTCGACGAGCTCAAGGGGTACGACATGGATCTCGAGAAGAGCACGCCGCTCTTCTATTACATGCTCAAAGAGTCGGCGCTCGTGCCCAGCTCAGACATCGGCAAGAACACCGGCGGTTTCCACCTCGGGCCGGTCGGAGGCCGCATCGTGGGCGAGGTCGTCGTGGGTCTCCTGCAGAGCGATCCCGCCTCGTACGTCACGAAACAGCCCTCGTGGATGCCGACGCTGCAGAACCCGGGCGCCGGTTTCCGCATGGTCGACTTCCTCACCTTCGCGGGCGTGGACCCAGCGACGCGGCGCGCCCAGAAACCGGCGTTCGCCTGACTTGCGTGTCCTGAACAGACAACGGAGACAACGCGACGCACCTCGCGCGGCCTGATTTCATTGGTTGCCACTAAAGTCATGCTTGACCTTGGATTCGACAAAGCCTGAGAGTGCTCTGCCGTGAGGGATGAGGCGACGCGCTCGGACGAGCGCTCTCCGACCGTGCTCATCGCGGACGATGACCGCGCCGTGCGCGCGCTGGTGCGGGTCACGCTCATGGCGCAGGGCTGGCGCGTGCTCGAAGCGACGACTCCGGACGAAACGCTCACCGTCGCGCGCCGCGAGCATCCGGAGATCGTCCTGCTGGATGTCATGTTCCAGGGGAGCGCGCGCGATGGATTCGTCGTCTGCCGCGAGCTTCGAAGCTCAGGGGGAACGCGGGATACTCGCGTGGTCATGCTGACCGCGCGCGACGATGCGGAGAGCCGTGCGTTCGCGAGCGCCGTCGGCGCGACCGCCTACATCGTGAAGCCGTTCGGGCCGCTCGATCTCGTTCGGATGTTGCGGCTCGTTCTCGATCAGCCCACGTCCGATCCCGGTCTCGGGCTGTTCCTCGTCGACGCCGGTGTGATCCAACCGGCGCAGCTCGAGCGCGCTCTCGCCGAGCAGCGTCTCCGTCAGGGCGAACGCGTACCGATCGGCGCGATCCTCACCGAGCTGGGCTTCGCTGATCGCGCCGATATCGACCGCGCGGTCGAGCGTCAGCGCCGCGCGCGCGACGTTCCTTCGCGCGCGGCGCCCGCGCAGAGACGGATCCGCCTCGTCATCGCCGACGACAACCCGATGGTGCGCGAAGGGCTTCGCAGCGCCATCACGACGAGCGACGACCTCGTCACGGTCGGCGTCGCGGCGAACGGGACGGAAGCGCTGCGCCTCGTCCGCGATCTCGACCCGGATGTCATCGTGCTCGATCACCGCATGCCAGGTCAGCTCGGACTCGATGTGGCCGAACGGCTGCGCTCCGACTCCGACACCGCGGTCGTCATGTTCACCCTCGATGAGGGCATCCGCGAGCTGGCGCTGGCTTCCGGTGTGGCCGCGTTCGTTCCGAAGGACACGCCGCTTGCGACCCTGCTCGCTGAGATCCGCCGCGTCGCACGCCCAGCGGCCCCGGCTCCCGCGTCGGAGGAGAGATCCGCCCGCATCGTGGTGACCGCGCGCGGCGTCTCGCGCGGAGCGTTCGGCGCTCTGGCGCGACGCCGACGAGCGATCCTGACGCTGGCCATCCTGCTGGTCGCCTACGCCGCGGCATTCCTCCTCGCCGAGCCGACATTCGGCGCGGCCGCCGCGATCGTCTCGATCCTCCCGGTCGCGATCGCGGGCTCGCTTTTCGGGCCGGAGACCGGAGTCGTGGCCGCCCTGCTCGCGGTGGTCGCGAATCTCGCGCTGTGGGCCGGAACGGATCACGCGATCGGCGAGCCGATCATCCGCGTCGGCGGCAACGGCTTGGGAGCGCTCGCGCTGGTGGGCATCGGCGCCGGATTCGGAGCGATGCGAGTTCTGCGCGGTCGTTTCGATCCGCATGGCCGGCGACTCGGCGCGATCGCGGAGGTCGCGTTGGCGCTGGCCGCGGGTCCCACCCCCGACGTGCTGCGCCTTCTCGCCGAGGGCGCGCTGGAGATCGTGCCCGGCGATGCGGCGCTTCTCTACGCCGTCGTTCCGACCGGTGGTCTCGAGCTCGTCGCGGCGACCGGCGGCGCGCGAACGGTCGTCGGTCAGCGCGAGACGTCCGGCGAGCTCGTGCGCGCTCAAACACAGCGGCACGCCTCCATCTCCTGGAACGTGGCAAGCGGACCCATCGGACGCGCGGTGCCTGACGCGAAGGGCGCGATCATCGTGCCGATCCCGGGGATCGCCGAAGCCGTTGCCGGTGTGCTCGTCGTCGCGACCGCGCGACGCCGCGCGTACGGCGAAGCGCACGTGCAGGTGCTCTCCAGCTACGCGACCTTCATCGGGGCGGCCCTGAACGCTCCGAGCGTGGGGTCCGAGCGAGGCGCGCTGATCTCGCAGTCGGCGGGCACCCGCTAGACGCGGGCGTCCAGCGCGGGAATATCCTCAATGGAGTGGCGACCGCACCTGCGCTTCCCGGTGGATTCGAGCTACCGCTAGAGCCGCGTCTTCCGCGACTCGGGTCGGTCGACGCGGTC
>WNGI01006523.1_pt1 | contig 10610 bp, 8 predicted proteins | sample 5400621 | NCBI WGS metagenome assembly WNGI01 (sample SAMN13153374, study PRJNA577476) | soil metagenome | isolation source: 20 cm soil or saprolite under Garry oak tree replicate 1 | place: USA:California | collected 2016-06-15 | reverse complement strand
TTGCGCAGAATCGGCACCGCATTGGCGGCGTCCATCTGCAGCAGGCCCTTGAGCGCCTCGATGCGCATGTCATCGTCATCGTCTTCGCTCGCGCAGCCCTTGGCATGCGTGGTATCGGTCTCCGACCGCGGTTGCGCATTCTGGCTGAGCCACCGGCGCGCTTCTTCGTCGCCCTGCTTGGCGAGCGCCGTTTGGATGCGCGCGAACAGCGCGTCACCGTCGCGCCGCGTCGCCGCCTTGGGGTAGCGGCGCTGCTGGGTGACGAGCAGGCTGCGGGCGTGGGCCAGGTCGTCGTTCTTGTACAGCGCGAACGCCGCCCAGTAGAGGGCGTCGCCCCCGCGGGTCGAGTTGGGATAGCGCCGGGTGAGATCGCCGTACAGATTCGCGGCGCTCGAGTAGTCGCCGCGGTTGAACGCTTGCTGCGCCGCCCGCCACAGCGAGTCGGCGGGGTCCTGCGAGTCGTCTTGGGCCGCGCTCTGGTCATCGAGCACGTCCAGCCCGGTGATCCCCCCCGCGAGCCCCTCCAGCGCATCGAGTCCTTCCAACGCCGCGAAGCCCTGCAGGGCATCGAAACCTTGCAGCGCCTCGATACCATCGAGCGCCGCGAGGCCCTGGAGCCCTTCCAGCCCCGCGAGCGCGTCCAGCCCCTGCAGGGCCTTGAGCCCGTCGAGGTGAGCGGCGACCGGAGGCCGGACGAGCACCGGCGGCAGGGGCACCACCGGCTGTTGCATTCCCACGACGGCCACCACCACGAGCTGCATCGCGTGCATCACAGTGCTCCTTGCGTGCGCACGGGGCCGGGGCCGGCGGGATTCGCCGTCCGCAGCCGCAGCAACACGCTGCGTTGTTCCAATCCCTGGTTGATCGACTGCACGTCGTCCCTGTCACTGCTCGCGGGGAGCTGAGCGATCTGCGCCAACACCAGCTCCAGATCCTCGAGCAGGTCTTTCAATCGCGCGTCCTGTGCGGCGGGCGAGTCGAGCATCAGGCGCGTCGTGCCCAGGAGGTCGCGGGCTTGCCGCGCGAACTGCGCGTCCGGCACGCCCGAGCGAGCTTCGGAGCGAAACCCCGTCAGCAGGACCTCGGTGCGCGTCAAGTACTGCGCCGCGGCGACGCGGTACGCGAGCGCGCCCTCGTCGCCACCGGCCGCCGCCACAGCGGGCTGGCTCGCGCGCGGTGGGTGCGCCGTCCAGCGCCCGATCCCGACGCCCAGCGCGAGCACGGCGGCGATGCCGACGCCCCAGCGGAGCCGGGGACTGGTGATGAACACCAGGCGGCGTCGCCGTGCCTCGCGCAGCGCCGCGATCCGCCGCCACAGCTCCTCGCGCGGCGTCTCCGGAGGCCGGTGATAGTCCTGCGCCGCCTCCCGCAACAGCCGTTCGAACCGGTCTTCAGTCATGACACCCATTCTCCTGCGAAGTCCGCCAGCGTCTCGCGCAACCTGGCGCGGGCACGCGACAACTGCGCCTTCGAAGTTCCCGTCTCGATGCCGAGTGCCGCACCGATCTCTTCGTGCGTAAACCCCTCGACGTCGTGCATCACGAACACGGTGCGGTACCCATCCGGCAAACCGTCGATGGCCCCTGCGAGCCGCCGCTTCAGGTCCGGCTCGGCCTGCCGTCCGGGGCGCGACACCTCGTTCGCCTCCGTGAGGTCCGCCTCGCGCCGTCGGAACCGCTTCACCTTCCTGAGCCCGTTGAGCACCACCGAGGTGGTGATCGCGTGCAGCCAGGTGGAGAGCCGCGCCTCCCCCCGGAAGGAGCCGAGCCGGTCGAACGCCCGCACGAACGTGTCCTGGGTGAATTCCCGAGCCAGCTCATCGTCACCCGCCAGCCGATACGCCAGTCGGTACACGCGATCGACGTGCGCGTCGTACAGTGCCCGCTCTGCGGCGCCGTCCCCGGCGCGGACTCTGGCAATCAGTTCGCGTTCGTCCACCGGGCTCCGCAGCGGGGGTGACGGTTAACCCTGTGACACAGGGGGGCTTGAAAGGGTTGCGCGGGGGGAGGCAGGGGGGGTCGGGCGCGCCGCTCCCCTTATCGCAACAAGATCCGCATGCCGATGCCGGCCACGAGAGCGAGCAGGAACGACGCGAGCGTGCCGATCAGGAAATACTCGGCGAACTCGCGGTCCTCCAAGGCTTTAAAGCGGGCGAGCGACTTGGCAGCGATGATCCAGCCGATGGCGGCGTCCTCGCCCAGCAGCACGAGGGTGAGCGCCAAGGCGCGCTCCAGGGCACCGATGGTGCGACCGCGAGCGATGTCGATGGCGCTCGTCGTCCGGTCCTCCACGCGGCGCATATGGAGGGTAGGGAGATCGAGCACGGCCCGGACGATGACCATCCCCCGCCCGCACACGTACAGGTAGCCGGTGGCGAGGAGCCCGACGCGCCCCCACAGCAATCCCTTCGCCACCGGCACCACGAGCGGCGCGAGGAACGTGCCGATGGTGAGGGCGACGATCACCACGGCCGCCTCGACGAGCAGCACGGCCCCGCCGCGGCGGCGGCCGTCCACCTGCGCCGGCCACAGTGACGCGGCGAGCGTGTACACGAGCAGCGGGACGACGAACAGCGGGTTCACAGCGCCTCCAGCAAGGCTGCCTGGAACATCTTATCCCCGGCCGAGACGAGGGGCCAGGCCATGCGGCGCACGAGATGGGAAATCGCGCTGCGGTCGACCTTGAGCTGCGTCGCGGCGAAGGCGGGGGGCCCGAGCCGCAGCAGCGTGGCGGCGCGGCGCTGCCGCGGCGTCCAGCTCCAGTACAGGGCGGAGTAGTAGCTCGCGAGCGGGTCGAGGCCGGGCGGGAATCCGCCGAACGCGACGAGCTGACGACGGCGCTTGGCCTGGTCCAGCGCCGCCCGTGCGGCGTGGAAGCAGGCACCGTCGACTTCGGGGGCGGTGATGCGCGGCTCGAGGCGGGTGGCCACGGCCCCGAGGCCGCAGGCGACGACCCACGCGACCTCGGGGAAGCGGAAGTGCACCTCGTGCAGGATCTCCCACACGGGCCGAGCGGTGGTGAGGAGCGCCTGGAACTCGTCGCCTCGAGTGACGGCGAAACGCGCGGCGAGGGCGGCGCGCCAGCGCCGGTTGAACTGCGGGATCGCGCCGCGGAGCTCGTGTTGCAGGCGCGCGCGGCGGGGCGGCGGCAGGGCGCGGGACGCGGCGGCGTCGCCGATGAGCGCAATGTAGCGGGGGGACACTTTATGTCACTTCTTTTATATATGACGAATTACGTCATAATCTATTGAAGTGACGATAAGTGTCAAGCGGCGAGACTAGCGGGTGCCGAACAGCCGGTCTCCCGCATCCCCCAGCCCCGGCAGGATGTAGCCCTGGGCGTTCAGCTCGCGGTCGAGCGCCGCGGCGAAGACCGGGACGTCAGGGTGGGCTTGGAGCATGCGGCGCACGCCCTCGGGGGCGGCGACGAGGCAGAGGAACCGGATGCGCTGCGCGCCGGCGTGCTTGAGGGCGCCCACGGCGTCCACGGCGGAGCCGCCGGTCGCGAGCATCGGATCGAGCACGAAGAAATCGCGCGCGTCGCGCCCCTCGGGGATCTTGAAGTAGTAATCGACGGGCTGGAGCGTGTCGTGCTCGCGGTAGATCCCGATGTGCCCGACGCGCGCCGACGGGATGAGCTGGGCGATCCCTTCGACCATCCCCAGGCCGGCCCGGAGGATCGGCACCAGCGCGAGCTTCTTCCCCGCCACCCGGACACCCCGCATCGGCTCGAGCGGGGTCTCGACCTCGAGGGGCTCGAGCGGCAGGTCTTTGGTCACCTCGTACGCCATCAGCATCGCGATCTCGTTGACGAGCTGCTTGAAATCGCGGGTGGTGGTGTGCTTGTCCCGCAGGATCGTAAGCTTGTGCCGGATCAGGGGATGATCGAGCACGGTGAGGTTGGGGAACTGCGGATGCGGCATGGCCGGGAAGGTATGTCGCCCGGCGCGACCCCGCCACGTGGCACGCGACCGGACGCGGTGGGGATCGGGCGGGCCTTGCGCGTCTAGTAGATGATGAGGACGTGCTCACCATCACGGAGGGCGCATGCCATGACACATCGTGCAGTCGCACTCGGGCTGATCGCACTCGCGTGCAGTGCCGCGGGGTTGGGCGCGCAGACCGGGACCGGCACCATCACCGGGCATGTCACGGATTCGGCGACCGGGCGCCCGGTCGTGGCCGTGCGGCTGAGCGTCGTGGGCACGGATCGCACGGCCGTCACCGCCGAGGACGGCGGCTTCGTGCTGGCCGCCGTGCCGGCGGGGGCGCAGCGGGTGCGCGCCAGCCGTATCGGCTTTTCCGCCCGGGACGAGACCGTCGCCGTGACGGCCGGGCAGATCGTCACGCTGAACTTCGCGATCCAGCCGATCGCCGTGACCCTGTCGGACGTGGTCGTGGTGGGGTACGGCACCCAGCGGAGGGCCGACCTGACGGGCGCCGTGGCGTCGGTGCCGCCGGACCAGCTGCAGAAGACGGCGGTGGTCAGCCTGCAGCAAGCGCTGCAGGGAAGCGTGCCCGGCGCCACCGTGACGCAGGGTGACGCGGCCCCGGGCGGCGCCATCGCGGTGCAGATCCGCGGCGTCACCTCCACTACCGGCGACAACCAACCGCTGTACGTGATCGACGGTGTGCCGGTGGGGACCGCCGGGATCTCCAAGTTCACGCTCGGGCCGTCGGAGCCGAGCTTCACCACGATGACCACGACCAATCCGCTCTCCACGCTCGCGCCCTCCGACATCGAGTCGATCGACGTGCTGAAGGACGCTTCCGCCACCGCCATTTACGGCAGTCGCGGCGCGAACGGCGTGGTGATCGTCACGACCAAGCGCGGGCGCCGCGGCCAGCCGGGGCAGATCAGCTTCAACTACGCCACGGGCGTGTCGCAGGTGGTGCGTGAGCTCGACGTGCTCGGCGTGCGCGACTACGCCCGGTATGTGAACCAGGCCACCCGCAACGTGTACGGCGATTCTGCCGTGCTCCCCTACGGCGGTCGGGTGGGGAGCCTCACCCCGAACACCCTGGGCCGGTTGTACGGCGCGGGCATCAACTGGCAGAACGAGATCTTCCGCAGCGCCGCCACGCGCGACCTGCAGCTCGCGTTCACCGGTGGTGACGGTGACGGGAGCTACGCCGTGAGCGGCAACTATTTCGACCAGAACGGCGTGATCCGTGGCTCCGGGTTCGGACGGGGCGGCATCCGGGCGAACCTGGACCGGAAGCTCAACCCGATCGTCCGTCTCGCCACCAACCTGGCCGTGACGCGCTCGAAGGATCACCTCGTGCGGTCGTCCGGCACGGAAGGCACCACCGCCGCGGGGATCGTGCGCAGCGCGATTCGCTACAGCCCGCTGCCGAGCGAGGCGTTCGACACGACGCGGCTCGCGAGCGACCCGCGCGCCGAGAACCAGGCGTACCTCCAGCAGTTCGGCGCCAACCCGGTGCGCTACACCGACGAGGTACAGGAGAGCGAGGCAGTCACCCGCGGGATCGGCGGCGTCCGGATCATCGCGCAGATCGGGTCGTCCTGGTCGCTCGAGAGCAGCCTCGGCGGCAACTACGAGCGCAAGGGCGTCGACTCGTACTTCCCGCGCACCGTATACGAGGGGAACAACACCGGCGGCCTGGCCATCGTGAGCGCTTCCGAGTACGTGAACCTCCTCAACGAGAACCTGCTGCGCTTCGGGAGAGGGTTCGGCGCTGATCACCGCGTCGACGCGGTCGCCGGGTTCACCTACGACTGGAACCGCAGCAACTGGATCAACAATCAGGTGAGCAAGTTCCCCGACGACGTGCTCGGCTCGAACCGGCTGCAGAACGGCCTCGCCTGGGCGGCCCCGCAGAGCGGCGTCGACGTGTGGAAGACGGCGTCGTGGCTGGCGCGCCTGAACTACAGCTTCCGCGACCGCTACCTCGCCACCGGCACGGTGCGCTCGGATGGCTCGTCCAAGTTCGCCGCCAACAACAAGTGGGCCACGTTCTCCTCGCTGGGCCTCGCCTGGCGGGCGAAGCAGGAGCCCTTCCTCCGCGACGTGGGCTTCCTCTCCGACCTGAAGCTGCGCGGCAGCTACGGGCAGTCGGGGAACCAGGCGATCGGGACGTATCAGTCGCTCGCGACCGTCGAAGGCACGACTACGGTGATCGGCGAGCAGCTGGTGTCGGCCGTGTATTTCGGGCGGCTGGCGAACCCAAACCTGCGGTGGGAAACGACCACGCAGTACGATCTGGGGCTCGACCTCTCCGCCTGGGGCGATCGCTTGATGATGACGGGCGACGTCTACCGCAAGCGGACCGACGGGCTGCTGCAAAGCGTGAACCTCGCGCCGAACACCGGCTATCCCAGCGCCACGTTCAACTCCGGGGAGGTGACCAACACGGGGTTCGAGCTGCAGGGCGACCTGCGGGTGCTGGCGGGGAGCGCCGGTGGGCCGTCGTGGCAGGTCTCGGCGAACGTGGCGCGCAACGTGAACAAGATCGTGAGCCTCGGCGCCACCGAGCAGCAGTTCGCCAACCGGCTGGGCGCCGGTGGCGGGCTCGAGGTCAATCCCTTCATCGAGAAGCCGGGGCTCCCGATCGGGGCGATCTGGGGCTACCGCACCGACGGAATCTTCCGGTCGCAAGGCGAGGTCGACGCCTACAAGAGCGTCCAGCCGGACGCCAAGCTCGGCGACTATCGCTACAGGGACCTGAACGGCGACGGCAAGCTCACCGCCGACGACGAGACGATGATCGGCGACGTGAATCCACGGTACACCTGGGGCATCACCAACCGCGTGACGCTCGGACGATTCGACCTGAGCGCCCTCGTCACAGGCGTGATCGGCAACACCATCGTCAACTCGAGCCGGCTGGTGTACCTGCGGCTCAACGGCAGCGGCAACCTGCCGCGCCAGTACGTGGAGAACGCGTTCGACCCCGTGACGAACCCCAACGGCACGTACCCGCGGATCGACGGCACCCGACAGGGCTTCGGTCGCTTCTCCGACGCCTTCCTCGAGGACGGCTCGTACATCCGCCTGAAGAACGTGCAGCTGGGCTACGAGCTGCCGGCCGCGCTCGTCCGGGGGGTGCGGTCGGCGCGGTTCTACGTCAACGCCATCAATCTGCTCACGCTCACCGACTATACCGGCTACGACCCCGAGGTGAGTGCGTTCAGCAACACCGACATGCGCGGCGTGGACCTGGGGAGCTACCCGCAATCGCGGCTGTTCACGCTCGGGATGAGCGTCACTTTCTGAGGATGCGAGCCATGAACCAAGCCCAGCGAATCGTGACCCGCATCATGGCGCCGGTGTGCCTGCTCGCCGGCATCGCCGCGTGCCACGACGTCGTGAATCTGGACGAGCAGCCGCAGACGTTCGTCGACCCGGCGGGCTACTTCAAGACCGGAGCTCAGGCGATCGACGCCGTGAACGGCATCTACAACGCGCTCATGACGTGGGACGACTGGATCGACCCGGCGTGGCAGGAGCTGACGTGCGAGGGGCCCGACATCTATTGCCCCAGCTGGTGGGCGTTCGGCTACCGGGGGGCGAACGCCGGCACCTGGTTCTCGGGCCGCACGTGGACCGCGAACTATCTGGTCATTCGGCGGGCGAACGACGTCCTGGGTCAGCTGGACAAGGTGAGCCTCGATCCCGCTTTGGAGGGACGGCTGCGGGGCGAGGCGCACTTCCTGCGCGGCTACGCCTACTTCGAGCTGGCGCGCCGCTACGGCGCGGTGCCACTGCGGGTCGAGCCGTACGTCTCGGACGGGACGTACGGTGACGCGCCGCGCGCCCCGCTCGAGGCCGTGTATGCGGCCATCGTGAACGACCTGAAGGCAGCGGCTCAGGAGCTTCCGGCCGACTTCGCATCCCAGACTTACACCAGCGCCGACCGCGGCCGGCCTACCGCGCCGTCGGCGTGGGGGCTGCTCTCCAAGGTGTACCTCACCATGGCGGGCGCGGAGCTGGCCGGCACTCCGCTTGCCGCCGCCAGGCAGCCGTACAACGATTCGGCCCGGGTGGCCGCGCAGCACGTCACGCAGAGCGGCTGGGTGACCCTCGAGACCGACTACATGCGCCTGTTCGACTGGCAGCAGCAGGTCAACAGCAACGAGATCCTGTTCCAGATCGGGGCCACGCACCAGGAGAATACCGGACCGGAGCTGGTGACCTTCTTCAACCCGCCGGACTATTCGACCGGGGGGGGCGGGGGCGCGGGATTCCTCAGCATGCGCCGGGTGTTCTACCAGACCTTCGAGCCCAACGACCGGCGCGTCGCGCCGGGCTACGCGGTGTTCGCGGCGTGGAAACGGTCGGGCTCCGCGTCCGATCCGGGCACACCCACCTGGTACGAAGGCTCCGTCCCGGACAGCATTAAGACGCAGATCGCGACGGCGAAGCAGGTCGGCTGGGCCTGGATGGGCGACAATGCCTGCGATACGGTCGGGTGGTCCAGGTATGACTTGGGCAGCGGGCGCTTCGTGGAGGTATCACCGCAGATCTTCACTATGAAGTACGTCGACCGCACGGCCCTGACCAAGAGCCAGAACTCGAACAACCCGATCATTCTGCGGTACGCGGACGTGCTCCTGGTGCTCGCCGAAGCGGAGAACGAGGTGAACGGGCCCAGCGCGGCGGCGTATGACGCCATCGATCAGGTGCGCAGCCGGGTCGGCTTGGCGAACCTGACGCCCGGGCTGACGCAGGCCCAGTTCCGCGATGCCGTGTGGTTGGAGCGCCGCCACGAGCTGTACGCCGAGTTTCAGGAGTGGTTCGACTTGAAGCGCCAGGGCCGCTGGCTCGGCATCATGAACAACCAGATCGCCGCGTACCCCGGCTCGAGCACGCCAGGCGCCGCGATCTGCCAGCAGGGGCGACAGCCGTACCAGCTGCTGCTGCCGATCCCGGCCGCGGAGATCGGGGCGAACCGGCTGATGACGCAGAATCCGGGGTACTGATTGCGCCGGATTCTCGCGGCGCTGCTCGTGGCCGGTTGCCGGGGAGCGGCGCCGCCGCTGCAACCCGCCGGCCCCGTGCCGATCGATCACGACGCTACTGCCGAGACGCGCGCGCTGTTCACGAATCTGCGCCACGTGGCGCGCCAACACGTGTTGTTCGGCCACCAGGACGATCTGGCGTACGGCGTGCTGTGGTCCGGCGAGCCGGGGCGATCCGATGTGAAGGAGACGGCAGGCTCCTACCCCGCCGTGTACGGCTGGGACGCGGGCGGCCTGGAGCGGGAAGCGGCCGCGAACCTGGACGGCGTCGCGTTCGAGCGGCAGCGCGCCTGGATCGCGGAGGGGTTTGCGCGCGGCGGCGTCGTCACCTTGAGCTGGCACATGCGCAATCCGGTGACCGGCGGCAACGCCTGGGATACGACCGCCGCCGTGGCTGCCATCTTGCCGGGCGGCCCCCAACACCCGCGCTACACCGAATGGCTCGACCGGTTCGCCGAGTACGTCAAGCGCCTACGGGCTCCGCTGCGGCGCGTGGGCGGCGACGTGTTAGTGCCGGTGGTGTTCCGGCCGTTTCACGAGACGAGCGGCGGCTGGTTCTGGTGGGGGGCGCGGCACGCGACACCGGACGAATACCGCCGGCTGTGGCGCTTCACGGTGGAATACCTGCGCGACCGCAAAGGCGTGCACAACCTGCTGTGGGCTTATTCCACCGACGTGTTCGACTCCCCCGCCCAGTATCTCGAGCGTTACCCCGGTGACGCGTACGCCGATGTGCTCGGCTTCGACGACTACCAGAGCGTGCGGACGCCCGCGACGCGGGCCGTGTTCGCGCGCCGGCTGCACGACGTGGTCGAGCTGGCGGAGGCGCGCGGGAAGATTCCGGCGCTGACGGAAACCGGAGTGGAGGCGGTCCCGGACTCGACCTGGTGGACCCGGACCTTGCTCGCCGGCATCACGGCCGATTCGGTGGGGCGGCGCATCGCCTGGGCGCTGGTGTGGCGCAACGCGTCGTTTGAGCGGGAGCATCGCTACCACTTCTTCGCGCCCTACCCGGGTCAGGCGAGCGTGCCGGACTTCGTGCGCTTCCGCGCGGACCCCTTGATCCTCTTCGAGGACGAGCTGCCCGACCTGTACCAGGTCACGCCATAGGAGCTACTTGGCGGCGTAGCGTGGCCTTTCTATCTTCTGGCCCCGGATCATGGGGCCAGGTAGCTCAGTTGGTAGAGCAGCGGACTGCCAGTCCGGTGCGCGCCTCTAACCCTGATCCGCGCCTAGGATTATCGAGCGCTTGGCCAGAGTGTTCGCCACTCGGGAGCCGGCGCATCAAGCTGCGACAGGCTCGACTCTGCTGCCTGACCGCACCCCTCTGGGCGCTCGCTCGGGCATAATCCTCGACTATCTTAGGCTCCCATGGGCGACCTTCTGGCTCGCCTGCAGTCCGCCCTCGGCGACGCCTATCGCATCGAGCGGGAGCTCGGCGGTGGCGGGATGAGCCGCGTGTTTCTCGCGCAGGAAACCGCGCTGAAGCGCCAAGTCGTCATCAAGGTCTTGCCGCCCGAGATGGCCGCCGGCGTCAACGTCGAGCGCTTCCGGCGCGAGGTCGAACTCGCCGCCTCCCTCCAGCACCCGCACATCGTTCCCCTGCTCTCCGCCGCCGCCTCCGGGGA
>WNGI01044150.1_pt1 | contig 10611 bp, 6 predicted proteins | sample 5400621 | NCBI WGS metagenome assembly WNGI01 (sample SAMN13153374, study PRJNA577476) | soil metagenome | isolation source: 20 cm soil or saprolite under Garry oak tree replicate 1 | place: USA:California | collected 2016-06-15 | reverse complement strand
ATAGCCCTGCGGCATCAGGAATGAGTTCGCGAGAAGCGATACATCTTTTACAGAACCTGGATCGTCGCCACCGACTCCACGATTGAGCGCGCCGATCGTTTTCCTACCGCGGTTGGGCGGCTCGTACAACATTTTGTGATTGCCCTTATTGAGGTCAATCGGCTTCAGAATGTAAAAGTCGAAAGAATACTCAACTTTGCCCTCGGCGTTTCTTGGCGCAAGTTGCAGATCGACGATGACTGCATTTTTCGGATCATTTGGATCGAGCTCGCCAAATGCCTTCCCTACGATCTTTTCGTACTGCCCAACACCCGGCCAGGAATAGCCGCCAAATGTGGGCGTTTCCTTCGCGGTTATTTGAATCTTCTTCACACGCGCATGGGCGGGCAGGGCCGCATACATCCCACACGCCGCTACTATGAAACATGCGGAAGTGATGCGCATGAACACGCGAATACGCGCTTCTAGCTTAGCCTTCATAGAATTCGACGAAGTTACCACGGACTTCGCGGAGACGTCAATTGAGAGCCAATTATAGTGACGTCGATGGGTCTGGCGCCGTTCCAACTTTTCACGACAAGAGAAATACCCTGTCAAACTAGCGAAGAAGGCGTGGGGCGGCGAAATAGATTTTTGGTCGAACTAGTTGGAGCGGCACTAGGTGCATGAAAAATCGCGAGATGCTGAGAGGTGCCCGATCGCTGTGTCAAGGTAGCGCTCTAACCAACCGAGATATGGGCCTTCAACATAGCTTAAATTCCGGCACAGATGAAAAGAGCAATCGCGATTTCACTGGCTCAGAACAGGAACTTGAGCGTGATGCCCGGACGTTTAGTCTGTTCCGGAAGGAACCCGCGTCGCAGTTTCGGCGATTGGAAACGGTGCGAGGCAAGCCGGGAGAAATGCTCACCAAAATTCTCTGGTGCGTCTAAAGAATAGAAACGCGGACCTGGCGTCGAAGAGCCGGGCGTTTGGATGATTGCAAATGCAAATTCAAGAGGGAGAAAACATGAAACCGTGGAGATTTTGGGGTAGGCCGAAGACAATGGCGCTGGCGATGATCATTCTGGTCGGTGCAGCGGGATTTGGAGTGGCTCGCGCCAGCCAAGCGTTGTTTTCGGGCAATACACATGCTTCGATGAAATTGGCCGATCCAAGTGAAGGACCGAGTAAGACGGGGTTTGCGCCCATCGTGAAGTCAGTCTTGCCGGACGTCGTAAATATATCCACATCCAAAGTTGTACGCGCGCAGGCGGAACTTCCTGAAGAGATGTTCAACGAACCTTTTTTCCGGCAATTCTTTGGTCCCGGGTTTGATAACCGGTCACAAAATCCGCGCTCGCAGCGCGAAGACAGTCTCGGCTCCGGCGTAATCGTTAGTCCGGACGGCTACATCCTGACGAACAATCACGTGGTCGAGGGAGCCACGGACGTTCGAGTCACCCTATCCAACAAGCGCCAGTTGCAAGCGAAGGTTGTTGGCGCCGACCCCAAGACGGACATCGCTGTATTGAAAGTGGAGGGAAGTGGCTATCCCGCGATCACCATCGGCGATTCTTCAAAAGTCCAGGTGGGCGATTACGCGCTGGCCGTCGGAGATCCCTTCGGCGTCGGACAGACCGTCACGATGGGAATTGTCAGCGCCATGAATCGCGGAAACCTCGGCATCGAGGATTATGAGGATTTCATCCAGACAGACGCCCCGATCAACCCAGGCAATTCCGGCGGCGCGCTGGTGAACGATCGTGGCGAACTCATTGGCATCAACACAGCAATCATTTCGCACGGATCTGGCGGGAATCAGGGAATCGGATTCGCGGTTCCGGTGAATCTCGCGCGCCAGGTGATGGACCAGATCATGGATCACGGCAAGGTCACGCGGGCGTATCTCGGAATCGTCGTGCAGGATGTTACTCCAGCCATTGCAAAAGCAATGGGACAGAATGAACTTCACGGCGCGCTGGTGGGAGACGTCAAAGCCTCCAGCCCGGCCGGGAAAGCCGGTCTCGAGAGAGGCGATATCATTCTGGAGATCAATGGCAAACCGGTTTCCGACAGCCGCGAACTTCGGATGAACATTTCGATGATGAAGCCGGACGCGGATGTGAAGTTGAAGATCCTGCGCAACGGCAAACAAAGTGACATGACGGTCAAGCTCGGCGAACTGCCGAACCCGAAAGAGCAGGCGAAAGCCGAGGATGGCACATCGAAGGATGCCCTGGAGGGAGTGACGCTCGAGAACCTCGACGCCGAATCCGCCAGACAGTTGGGCCTTTCCCCGGCCACCAAGGGAGTTGTTGTTACCGACATCAGCCCGTCCAGTCCGGAAGCGGAGTCCGGATTGCGCCGAGGCGATAGTCCGGATTGCGCCGAGGCGATGTGATCCAGGAAGTAAATCACCAGCCGGTCAAGAACGTTTCCGAGTTAAACGAGGCGATTCATAAGGCCGGCAAGAACCCGCTGCTCCTTGTGAATCGGCAAGGCAGCACTTTATTTATCGCCGCTTAGCGAAGTGTGTTCCCCCCTCAAGGGGATGCCGGCTCCAATCATCCGATTGGAGCCGGCATTTGCATTTCGTCAGGTAAGCTTTTCTTAGCGCCGGCGCCACATGACGACGCGAGAAACTTTCATCCTTGAGGAGCCTGGGTTAAGAGGCGTCCGGATCGTAATTCAAGTTCGGGCTCAGCCATCGCTCCACAAGACGCAGATCCATTCCCTTGCGGCGGCTGTAATCTTCGATTTGACCGCGATCGATTTTTCCGACAGCAAAATATTTTGACTCCGGATGCGAAAAGTAAAAACCGCTTACCGAGGCCGCCGGGTACATGGCGAAATTCTCCGTTAGGTTTATTCCGGCAGTCATTTCCACACACAGTAAATCGAACAGGGGGCGCTTTTCCGTGTGATCGGGCAATGCGGGATAGCCTGGCGCCGGGCGGATGCCGCGATACCGTTCGCGCGTCAGATCCGCGTGGCTCAAATTCTCGTCCTTGCCAAAACCCCACTCGATGCGCGCGCGTTGATGCATCAATTCGGCAAGTCCTTCCGCAAGGCGATCCGCGAGGGCCTTGGCCATCAAAGCGTTGTAGTCGTCGTGATCTTTCTCAAACTTTTTTACCAACGGTTCAATGTGAAGGCCCGCGGTAACGGCGAACACGCCCAGATAGTCCAGTTTGCCGCTTTCCCGCGGGGCGATAAAATCCCCCACCGCATAATTGGGTTCCTGATTGCCTTTCACTTGCTGCTGCCGCAAGGTGTGAAACGTCGTGAGCAAATGCCGCGATTCATCGGCATAGACTTCGATGTCTTCCAGGACGCTGTTTGCTGGAAAGAATCCGATCACGGCGCGCGCTTCGAGCAATCGTTCGCGCACGATTTGATCGAGCAGCTTTTGCCCGTCGTCGAATAGCTCTTTGGCCTTGGGGCCGACCCCTTCTTGCTCGAATATTTTTGGATAAATGCCGCGCAATTCCCATGCGTGGAAAAAAGGCGTCCAGTCAATGTAGGGAACGATTTCGCCCAGAGGCACGGGATTGTAAGCGCGAGTGCCCAGAAATGATGGGCGCGGTGGCGTATAGGCAGACCAATCGTACGCGGGCTTCTTGCCGCGCGCGTCCGCCAAAGACAGGAGTGGCTGCGCTTTTCGGGACTGGTGTTTCTCCCGGGCGCGCTCTTGTTCCTGGCGGTTTTCGTCCGCGTAGCCCTCTCTCAGATCCACGCTCACCAGATTTCCCATCACGCCGACGGCGCGGGAAGCATCCTGCACATGCACGACGACATGTGGGTACGCAGGCGCGATTTTCACGGCAGTGTGCGTGCGGCTCGTCGTAGCTCCGCCGATAAGCAGGGGCACGGTAAAACCCTCGCGCTCCATCTCTTTCGCGACGTGCACCATCTCTTCGAGCGAAGGGGTGATGAGCCCGCTCAGGCCGATCAAATCGGCGTTGCTCTCACGGGCGGTCTTCAAAATCTTGTCGCTGGGCACCATCACTCCAAGGTCAATCACGTCATAATTGTTGCAGCCCAGCACGACGCCGACGATGTTCTTGCCGATATCGTGGACGTCGCCTTTCACGGTTGCCATGACGATGCGTCCTTTGACGAACGTGCCGCCGCCGGCTTGCTTTTCCGCTTCGAGGTAAGGCTGCAGATAGGCCACAGCCTTTTTCATCACTCGCGCGCTCTTGACCACCTGCGGCAGAAACATCCGCCCCGATCCGAATAGATCGCCAACGATGTTCATCGCGCTCATCAGCGGCCCTTCGATGACGGCGAGCGGTTTTCCGTACTTCTGCCGGGCTTCCTCGGTGTCTTCTTCAATATAATCCGCGATACCCTTCACCAGGGCGTGCGCGAGGCGTTCCTCCAGAGCTCCCTTCCGCCACGAATCTTCTTCCACTTCTCCTTTTTCTTTCGCCTTTACCGTTTCGGTGAAAGCGAGCAGGCGTTCGGTCGCATCCGGGCGGCGGTTCAGCAAAACATCCTCGACCAGATGAAGGAGATCCTTCGGAATTTCTTCATAGATCGCGAGTTGTCCCGCGTTCACGATCCCCATTTCCAGTCCCGCCTGGATCGCTCGGTAGAGAAAAGCAGAGTGCATCGCCTCGCGCACCACGTTATGCCCGCGGAAAGAAAAAGAAATATTACTCACCCCTCCGCTCACCTTCGCATACGGCAGAGTGGCCTTGATCTGCCGCGTCGCCTCAATGAAATCGACGGCGTAATTGTTGTGTTCCTCGATGCCGGTCGCCACGGTCAGAATATTCGGATCAAATATAATTTCTTCCGGAGCGACGCCGGCCTCCTCGGTAAGGATCCGGTACGATCGCCGGCAGACCTCCAGCTTTCGCGCGAGCGAATCCGCCTGGCCTTTTTCATCAAACGCCATCACCACCATGGCCGCGCCGTACCGCCGGATCAAACGCGCACGCTGCCGGAAAGCTTCTTCACCCTCTTTCAAGCTAATAGAATTGACGATGCCCCTGCCTTGAACACACTTCAAGCCGGCTTCGATTACTTTCCAATTCGAGCTGTCGATCATGATCGGCACGCGCGCGATGTCGGGCTCCGCGGCGATGTGGTGCAAAAAAGTAGACATGGCCTGCTCGGAATCGAGCATGGCCTCGTCCATGTTGACGTCGATGATCTGCGCGCCGTTTTCGACCTGCTGGCGAGCCACCGCCAGCGCCGCTTCGTATTGGCCGCCGAGAATCAGCTTGGAAAAACTCGGCGAGCCGGTGACGTTCGTGCGTTCTCCGATATTGACGAAGCGGGAGTCCGGCCGAAGTACGAGCGGCTCGAGGCCGCTGAAACGCGTGTAGCGCTCCGGTTTGGACAAGATATGCGGCGGGAGTCCTCGCACCGCTTCCGCAATGGCCTGGATATGAGCTGGCGTAGTTCCGCAGCAGCCGCCGGCGATATTCAGCCATCCATTGGCGGCAAATTCGTGCAAGTCCGCAGACATCGTTTCGGGCGTCTCGTCGAATCCGCCAAATGCGTTGGGAAGTCCCGCATTCGGGTGGCAACTAACGTGGATCGGCGCCAGGTGTGAAAGCTCTTCGACATAGGGCCGCATCTGCTTCGCGCCGAGCGCGCAATTGATGCCAACGCTCAGCAAGTCCATGTGCGAGACGGAGATCCAAAACGCTTCGAGGCCGCATCTGCTTCGCGCCGAGCGCGCAATTGATGCCAACGCTCAGCAAGTCCATGTGCGAGACGGAGATCCAAAACGCTTCGATGGTCTGCCCGGAAAGGGTACGGCCGCTCCTGTCCGTGATCGTACCGGACACCATGATCGGTACGCGATGCTGAGACGCTTCGAAGTATTCGTCGATGGCTGCGATTGGTGGGCCCCATCGAGCCGGCTACGAAACATTGACGGCCGGGATGGGATGCCTCAAATTCGTTGGCGACCTGGCGCGCAATCTTGGCGCCCGCCACGTTGAGCGCGTGAACGTGATTCTCCAGGCCGTAATCGAGCGTCGAAATCGCATTCGAGTTGAACGTGTTGGTCTTGATGATATCGGCGCCGGCTTCGAGATATTGCCGTTGAATGGCCTGGACGATGTGCGGCTGCGTGATATTCAGCACGTCGTAATTCTGGCGCAGGTCCTTCGGGTGCTTCGCGAACTGGGAGCCCCGAAAAGTCGCCTCGTCAAGCTGCTGCGCCTGGATCATTGTGCCCATGGCGCCATCCAAAATGACGATCCTCTCCTCTAGGAGATTCTTCAGCGCCGCAATTCGTGCCTCTCTTCGATCCAACGATAGTCTCCCTCTCCGAAGCCGCTCACGGAATCAGCGAAATCGCCTGGATGCCACCCATACCCAAAACAGAACATTGCAGATGTTTCTCTTGTAGTTTACCGCCTGGAACGTTTTCTCTGGAGTCCGATTCTTGCGCCACGACCCTAAGTAGTGCTGCGGTTTACGACGTGACAACCAGAACCAACAAATCGCCTATGCCATTGACGGTTGACGACATCTCAGAGTACCTTTAGTAAATGAGATCGCGGGCGAGGCCGATAATTGTTGCGATTGTTTTGGCGATCTGTCTGGTGTGCCCGCTAGTCGATATGTTCGATTATTGGGATCACGCGGCCCAGACTGGAAATGACACCGAGTACACTTTCGTGATTCTTGGATTGTGTGTCGGAGCATTGTATACGTTTGCGCGGGCCGTCTTCAAGATCAGCGGAAGCTCGCGAACAAGGAGGGCTGCCGCTGCTGATGGCTTCCTTCGTATTTTCTGGCAAGGCTCGCTCAATCTCATTGTAAAGTCTTTGTTTCCCGCAAGTCCTCCTCTAACCGCTCTTCGAATCTAGTACTTCGCCCGAATCTATCCGGCGCGTGCCCCCCCTTTTTTCGGTTGGTGTTTCCATTTTAAGGCGGGCAAGGCCTTACGGGTAGACCTCTTACGCGAATTTTCTCTCGTCTGTGGATGTTGTTCTAGCTGAAGCCGCTGAGCACGATGCTCTGAACGAGAACACCACGCAGGGCGAGAGGCAGGCGATCGACGCGACCTTCCCGGGCTGCAACTCGCGGCGGCGCTTCGCCAAATACATTCGTTCTTCTAAATGAGCCAAGGGACAAACAATGGAATACGCAATCGATGCGGCGGCGCCGGAACAGTTTGCGGTTCAATGCCGCGGCGTGATGAAAACATACGGAACAGGCGATACGAGAGTGATGGCGCTGCGTGGTATTGACCTTGACGTGCGCCGGGGGGAGCTACTTATGCTGGTCGGCCCGTCAGGGTGCGGGAAGACCACCTTGATCTCCGTCATCGCCGCAATCTTGAACCAAGATTCCGGCGATTGCGACGTGCTCGGCCAGGACTTGAAGGGCATGGACCAGAGAGAGCGGACACGCTTTCGCGGCGCGTCAATCGGCTTTGTGTTTCAGTCTTTCAACCTGCTGCCGGCGCTCAGCGCGGTTGAGAATGTCGCCGTACCGCTGCTGATCAACGGCGCATCCTGGAAGAACGCGGAAAGTCGAGCAACGGAGGCTCTAGTCGAAGTGGATCTTGGCACGCGTCTCGGTTCGCTACCGGCGCAGCTCAGTGGCGGACAGCAGCAACGCGTGGCAATTGCGCGTGCGTTGGTGCACGACCCGAAGCTGATTGTATGCGACGAGCCGACAAGCAATCTGGATCATGAGACTGGGCGCAGCGTGATGAAGACTCTGCGGGGCGTAGCGAAAAGCCCCGACCGGGCACTCATTGTAGTCACCCACGACCCACGCATTTTCGAGTTCGCCGATCGTATCGCGCACATGGACGACGGCAAAATCATCGAGGTCATGGATCACAAAAATAAGGAGCCCCTGCAATGATTCGCAAGTACATCCTTCCCCTTCTCGCGATTTTAGGTGTCGGGATCGTAGTGGTAATGGTTATTCAGGGTAACCGGACCCAGCCCGTTGCCCAGCCCGTGATCCAGTCAGCGAAGGCGCCATTTACCTCATACATCTTCGCACCAGGCATCGTGGAGGCCAGCACCGAGAACATTGCCATTGGCACCCCAGTTTCCGGTATCGTGACGGCAATCTACGTGAAGTGGGGCGCCCCGGTGAAGACCGGAGATCCGCTATTCAAAATCGACAGCAGTGATCTAGAAGCCCAGCTACCCCCAGCGCTCGCCAAAGTCAAGGAGGCCGAAGCAAACCTGGCAAAAGTAAAGAACCGGCTCAGGGTCGGCGAGAGCATGAGCCCAGGGATGTCCATCAGCGTCGAGGAAGTGGACAACAGACGCTTTGATGTGGCGATTGATGAGGCAACCCTCGCATCCGCTTTAGCCCAGGTCGAGCAAATCAAGACTGAGATCGAGCGGCGCACGGTCCGTGCTCGATTTTCAGGGCGCATATTGCAGATGAAGACAAGGCTGGGCGAGTACGCGCAAAGCGGGCCACTCAACACCCCATTGATGCTACTTGGCGATGACGCCCGTTTGCACGTGCGCGTGGACATTGATGAGAACGACGCCTGGAGGTTCCAATCGTGTGCGTCAGCGCTGGCGTCGGTCCGCGGCAAGCCAGAACTGAAAACGAAAGTGAAGTTCGACCACACTGACCCGGATATGGTTCCAAGATTGTCGCTGACTGGCGATAGCACCCAGCGGGTTGATACCCGCGTCTTGCAGGTCATTTACAGCTTCGACCAGGGCTCGCTACCGGTCTATGTTGGCCAGCAGATGGACGTGTTCATCGAGGCGCCCCCAGTTGGGGAGACGACGACGCAGGCGCAACCTCCCTTAGGACCATGCCGCGACGAAGCGCTCGGCAATACCGATGGCCGCACACTCCAGCGGAGGAAACACTAGATGCTTCGGGTGGCCTTAAAGATGCTGGTGGGCGACCGCACAAAATACGCGGGGCTGCTCTTCGGCATCACATTCACTTCGTTCCTGGTCGCGTTCGCTGCGTCGTATTTTTGCGGCTTCATCACACGAGGATTTGCTCTGATCGCCGAGAACCCATCGGCGGACGTTTGGGTCATGCACCCGGCGGTTGAGTCCGCCGAGCAGACGACGAACCTGCCTGATTCGGCACTGGACCGCGTCCGGAGCGTTGAAGGCGTACTGTCAGCAGTGCCGCTGGCCTTGAGCACAGTGGAAGCACGCTTTCCAAACGGGACGTTTCAGCCTTTCCAGGTAATATGCGTGGACGACGCCACACTGTTCGGCGTGCCTGCGCTGAAGGATGGCGTATCACCTTCCGTGCTCCGTGGTCCTGATGCGGTGATTGTCGATCCGGGCGGCACCGATGGCAAACTCGAAACGCCAATTCTTAAGGCTGATCAATGGCCGTATGGAGAGCCACACCTTACCGCGCCAACGCGCGAACTTGCCACGGGTGACGAGCTATTGCTCAATGATCATCACGTGGTGGTTCGGGGAAGGTCGGAAGCTCTACCGCGATATCCACCGCGACCTCTGATTTATGCCACGTTCTCTAACTGCACCCGCATCCTCCTGCCGGAGCGGCACAGGCTGACGTTTGTGCTTGCAACCGCTGCGCCGGGTGTGTCTCCACGCGAACTTGTCACGCGTATTCACGCCCGGACTAACCTTAAGGCACGTTCCTCGGAAGACTTCAAAGCCGATACGGTCCGTTGGTATCTGATCAATTCTGAAGATGTGGGAGATGTTGCCGCAATGCTCTCCATGGCGACGTCCGTGGGTTTTGGGGTAACGGGCGTGATGCTATTTATCTTTACGACGGAGAGCCTGAAACAGTACGCGGTGCTCAAGGCGATGGGCGCGACCTCTAAACTGCTGCTGGCCATGATCTTCGTGCAGTCGGGGTTGTGCGCGCTTATTGGAACGGGCCTGGGGCTCGGATTGTGCGCAATCATAGGCCAGGTTGCGGTGGTGGAGGCCGACTATCCGTTCCGCATGATGTGGTTCACTCCGGTGCTGGGCGGATATCCGTTCCGCATGATGTGGTTCACTCCGGTGCTGGGCGGAGTGATGGTCCTCCTGGTGAGCGTTGTGGCTGCGGCGATCAGCGCCCGCCCGGTGCTGAAGCTGGAGCCCGGTGTGGTCTTCGCGGGGCGCTAGATCACCGGCATGACTGATTTTTCGGAGGGCTGTATTTTCTGGTTCTTTTTGGACGGAGAAACGCTCTATGAATGCGATACGAAAAGGAATCGTTTCTCTCCTCGGAATTTTCTTGTTGGCGGGCTGTGCTGTACAACGATACCGGCCAGCCCCTATCGTTGCTAGCGCAACCGCGTCGCAGTTTGAATCCCGGAATCTTGTCGATCCTGGCCTCCAATCTTTCGAGGAACAAAACCTGGGTCACGCTGTGTCTCCATGGCCGCCCAAGACTTGGGATTTACAAACACTCTCGCTCGCCGCTTTGTATTTCAATCCTGCACTTGACTCGGCTCGAGCGCGTGTAGGTGCAACGGAAGCAGCTCTGGTCACGGCTGGCGCCCGCCCTAATCCCTCTCTAAGTATTGCGCCAGGCATCCCGGCTCCTTATTTGTTGACACTGGATTTTTCCATTCCCATCGAAACCGCCGGTAAGCGGGGACACCGCATTCAAGCCGCAAGCAGTCTCGATCAAGCGGCTCGATTCGATCTGGCCGATTCTGCTTGGACCGTCCGCAGC
>WNGI01014340.1_pt1 | contig 10611 bp, 9 predicted proteins | sample 5400621 | NCBI WGS metagenome assembly WNGI01 (sample SAMN13153374, study PRJNA577476) | soil metagenome | isolation source: 20 cm soil or saprolite under Garry oak tree replicate 1 | place: USA:California | collected 2016-06-15 | reverse complement strand
GTTGGAGCAGGATGCCCAACTGGTCCAGCAATGCCTCCAGGGCGACGGGTCGGCCTGGGAGGAACTTGTGCGTCGCCATACCAGGCGCATCTTTAACATCTGCTACCGGTTCACCGGAAACCGAACGGAATCCGAGGACTTGTCCCAGGATGTTTTCCTCCGGGTGTACCGCACACTGGGCAGTTATCGTTCGGCCCATGGCGGTTTCGCAACTTGGATGACAAGCGTGACGCGCAACCTGCTGATTGACCATTACCGTAGAACCAAGCGGGACCGCATCACGGATTCCCTGGACGACAAGATGCCCGTGGTGGAGAACAAGGAATCGGCGGGACGTCGGCCGGATGAGCAAGCGCTGCTCGGCGAATTGAGCGGCCAGGTGCAATCGGCGCTGACGCGGCTTTCGCCGGAATTGCGTGAGGCGGTGATCCTGCGCGACCTGCAGCAACTAGAGTACAGCGAGATTCAGCAAGTTTTGGCGGTACCGGAAGGAACGGTAAAATCGCGAATCAATCGCGGACGCATCGAACTGGCGCGTGTGCTGCAGCAGATGGGAGTGCGCCCGTCATGATGGAATTGGGAGTTTCGAAGCGAGCGCGGAGCATGCCATGAACTGGAACTGCGAACAAACCGAAGCGCGGCTGAGCGATTACCTCGACGGACTTCTTCATCCCGCCGAGCAAGCCGCGTTCGACCTCCATGTGAACACTTGCGAGCGTTGCACTCCGCTGGTCGCCGGTGTTTCCCGTGTTCTCGGCACTCTGCACACCCTGGCGCAGGTTGAACCGCGGCCGCAACTTTTCGATTCGATTCTGACGGCAACTCTCGGGCCCCAGAGCTGGCGCCGCGCGCAGCGCTGGCTGCGCGGCTTGCGGTCGCCGCGTTTTGTCTACAGCGCTGTTTCCGTTGCCGCGACACTCGTCGTCATTCTGACGGCCTCGGGTTTCTCGTTTCGCAAGCCGAAGCTGGCGGATCTTTATCCCGCCACGATTTATCGCAACACGAACCGCCAGGCGCATCTCGTTTATGCCCACAGCGCCAAGTTCGTCAGCGATCTGCGCGTGGTTTATGAAATTCAAACGCGCCTGAACGAAAACGAACAGAATCCCACTACCAGACAGCAAACCATTCCGCAGAATTCTCCCGGCAAACAACCTGGCCGCACCGACAATACGGATCCGTCCACCCCCAAGCAGCAGAACCGTGCCGACGAACTCGGCAGGAATTTGCGAGTTCTGGCTTCGCAATTCCCCGTTCTGAGCGGATCGATTGGTGAGAGGAGAACACCATGAAGTGTGCCGTCCATTCCGATGTGGACGCGGCCGGCTACTGCCGCAATTGCGGCAAGGCCATGTGCTCGACGTGCGTGCGTCCCGTGCGCGACGTTCTCTACTGCGAAGAGTGCCTGGCGGCTATCGTGGGCATTCCCGCTCCGGCTCCGTCCGCTCCGACTGTGGCAGTGGAATCGCAATACCAGATGCCCGCCTCCGGTTTGCCTGGGGCATCACCGAGCTACACGCGAGCGAATCCAGTCTTGGCTTTCTTCCTGGGATTTCTGCCGGGGATGGGGGCTTTCTATAACGAGCAGTTCGGCAAGGGCATGATTCACCTCGCGATTTTTCTGGTGCTGTTCATTAGCGGCGTTGATGGCGCGATGAGCGGTGGCGCTGAAGCGGCTTTGTGGATCTGCGTCGCTGGATTGTGGGTCTACATGCCCATTGATGCCTACCGCACGGCAAAAGCGCGGCAGGCCGGTGAAACTTTGTCCGATCCTCTTGATGCTTTCACCAAAGAGCGCCCGATTGGGCCGATTCTTCTGATCGGCGCGGGAGTCTTGCTGCTGCTGCACAATTTTGATTGGTTTCCCTGGTACCGGATTTCACAGTTTTTTTGGCCGGCGGTTCTGATTGCCGCGGGAGTTTTGATGATGCGCAAAAGGCTCGACCGCCGTTCCTAGGAGGCTTTTTTCGATGAGTGACCGTATCCGCTGCGCGTGCCGGCGTTGCACGATTCGCGGGCTGATGGGCCCCGCCGTCATTATTACCGTCGGCGTTCTTTTTCTCCTCGATCAGATGCGCGGCGGTGATTTTTCGTTCGGCAACACGTATCCGGTCATTCTCATCGTGATCGGTGCAATCAGCCTTGCGGCTGCGGCTTCGCCGGCTGACGGCCACATTTCCGGGCCTGTTCCTCCCGCAGCTCCTGGCGCGCCGGGCTCCGCGCCAACTGTTCCGCAAAATCAATTTCCCGGCCAGGGACAAGGGCAATAGGACGCTATGGCGAATCTCCGTCGGCGCGGCAGCTCACTTTTTCCTGGCCTTCTCCTTCTGTTCATTGGAATGCTGCTGCTCCTTCACAACTATCGGGGCCTCGGCATTGTCGGTGTGCTGGGGCACTGGTGGCCGCTCATTCTGATTTTTTGGGGCGGGATCAAACTCTATGAACGTATGGCTGCTAGCCGCTCTGGCGATCCCGGCGCTGCAAGCATCACCTCGGGTGAGGTTTTTCTAGTTCTGGGACTTCTCAGTCTTCTTGGCATAGTGGTTGCCGCTGAATCCCTAAGGGAAAATCTCCCCGGTCACTTTCGGGAGTGGGGAAATAGTTTTGACTTCGACTTGGAAGTCGCGCCCAAATCCGTTCCCGCGGATGCCCGCATCACGATCCGCAACGGACGCGGCAACATCAGCGTGCGTCCTTCGGACGACGCGCAGATTCGAATCTCCGGCAAGAAGAAGGCCAATGCTTGGAACGAGAACGATGCCCAGCAAGTTGCCGAGCGCGTTGGCGTCGAAATCGTGCAGAATGGCGACGGCTACGAAATACATCCGACGGGGGTAAGCAAGGGCGAATCGCGCATCAGCCTGGATCTTGACGTGGCGGTTCCGAAGAAGGCCGCGCTGACGATCCGGAGTGAGAAGGGCGACATCACCGTCGCCAACATGGCGAAGGCGGTAAACGTGACGAACGGTGTTGGTGACATTGAGATTCGCGACACCGCCGGAGATGTCAGCATCGACACCCGGAAAAGCGACATCAAAGTTTCCGACACGACGGGCAACATCAAGATTTCCGGCCACGGCGGGGAAATGAATGTATCGGGCGCCACCGGCGGGCTTACGATCGACGGCGAATTTTACGGGGCCATTCGGGTAGACAAAGTTGCCAAGGGAGTGCGCTTCATTTCACAGCGCACCGATCTGACACTCTCGCAACTCGCCCCTCGAAATCTTTGACGCTCCCGGGAACCTCAGCGTGCGCTCGCAGGACGACATCACGCTGGAGAACGCCGGCGGCAAGGTCAAAGTGGACAATCGCAGAGGAAACGTTGAAGTGCGCTTCTCGGCTCCCCCGAAAGACGACATCGAGATCAACAATTCTTCCGCGGGAATTACGCTGAGCCTGCCGGAGTTCTCAAGCTTTGAGATTCTCGCCGATTGTCATTCGGGAGATATTGATAGCGAGTTTCAGGCGGATTCGCTGAAGCTGACTCCGGGGACGGGATCGAAGGATGCGCACCTGGAAGGAAAGTATGGCAGCGGGCGCGGGCCGAAAATTATTTTGAAGACGAGCTATGGGTCGATTTCGCTCCGCAGGACGAGTTCCGATATTCCCGCACCGCCAAAGCCGCCGCGCCCAAAGGTGCCTCCGCTGCCGGAGAAGTCAGAAGAAAACTGAGCGCGATGGCAGCGGAGGAGTTAGGCGGCTTGCGCTCGATGCGCCTCCCGCCCCGAAAGCATTAATTCACGGTGAATCCGAATGTTGTTGCCAGTTTGCCGAGTTCTTGCCATTCGCTAGGAGGCGCCGATGTCGAACCGGTGCTCAGGATTCCGCCACCCAGATTTGCGAGGCATGGCGCCGCAATGAGGGGCGCTTGAGGCTCCGGCAGGCTCGGTACACTTGGGTCGGGTTCGTTGAAATTCAGAGCGTACGCGAGGTTCTGCACGTCATTGCTCGCGTCGCGTGGAGTCAAGGGCGCAAGGTCCCAGCGCCACTCAATCAATTTCAAGACGGAAGTATGATCGAACACCAGGGCGCTGACTCTCGAATCAGCCGGATTCCCCCGGCTGAAGGGCGACGCAACGACGGTAGGCACGCGCAAACCGAGCAGCGCTTTGCCATCCACGAGATCCGTATCGACGTTGTTAGCGGCCGCGGCGCGCGGCGGCGCAATGTGCTCGAAGAAGCCGCCCCATTCATCAAAATTCACAATGAACACCGTGTTCGTCCACTTCGGCCCGGTGGCGACGGCCTTGAATGTTTGGTAAAGGAAGAGATCACCTTTGCGGATATCGGCGTGAGGATGGTCGTCGTTGCCCGTACCATCATCCAGGATGGTATATCTGGGGTCAACGAAAGAGACCGCGGGCAGGGTCCCCGTGCTGGCCGCCACGAGGAACTCGTCGTAGAGACGCGAGATGCCGAGATATTTCGGGCCCCATAGGGCAACGAACGGCACGTTGGAGAAGTAATAGCGTGCCGTCACTCCGGCGCTGGCGAGCCGGTCCCAAATTGTAGGCAGTGAACTGATGTTAGTGCTGTTGGTCAAGCGGTCGGTTTGCGCGGCATGCAGAAACAGCCGGTTCGGAAAGGTCGGCCCAAGGATCGACGCGAAGTACCGGTCGCAAGCGGTGTAGTTCCGGGCCAGCGCCGCGTAAAACGGGATGTCCTGTTCGCCGTAATAACCAATGGAATACACGTCATTGCTACCCGCGCGGAGAAAGCCGTCCATCGATCCATGGTCATACTCGACGCGACCGCCGCTGTAGGAATGGTCTGGACCCGGATGGGGGCAACCGGTGTTGTCGCCCGAGAGCGAATGAGTCGCGTGGCTCACCCCCGCGCTGTCCACATACGACAATCCGGCTTGTTTGCCATCTGCATCCGGCAGCCAGCCCAGGAAGTGGTCGAAACTCCGGTTCTCCAGCGTCACCACGACGATGTGTTCGATGCCCGAATTCTGCGGGCTCGGCAGGTTAGGCAAATTCAGAAGAAAATCTTGCGCAAACAATTTCTTGCTCGAGGGCCACGACGCGCCAACCAACGCGGCTCCCGAAACGAATGCGGCGTTCTTCAACAACTCGCGACGATTTACCTTCATGATGTCACTCCCTGATTTGGATGATTTGCACTTCGGACTCTTCCAGCTACAGCCGGAGTCCACGAGCAGGCTGGGGTTTGCACGATCTACGATCGGCCAAGGCTAGCGCCGCTAATATGAACAGTAAATAAAAAATCCTAAAAAAATACCTGAGTTCAGCGTCCAGTCTTTACCCTAGCGCTCTGCCAAGCGGTTCAACTCCTGAAAAAATGTGGGAAAGGAAACGGCGGCGCAATCGGCGTCGCGAATCATGGTGTTTCCCTTGGCCGCCAGGCCCGCGACGGCGAACGCCATGGCGATACGGTGATCCCCGCGCGGCTCGATCTCTGCTCCGCGCAGCTTTCCCGCGCGGCGCCCTTCCACCTTCAATCCGTCCGGCCGCTCCTCCACCGAGGCGCCCATCCGGAGCAAATTCTCCACGAGCGCGGCGATCCGGTCGCTCTCTTTCACTCGCAGCTCTGCGGCATCGCGAATCTCAATCCCCTCTTCCGTATACGGGCCCAGTGCGGCGAGCATCGGCAACTCGTCAATCACCAGCGGAATTTGTCCGCCCGCGATCACGCCACCTTTCAGCGATGCTCCTTTCACGGCCAGGTCGCCGACGACTTCCCCGTGCGCGCTCTTGAGCCCGAGGATTTGAATTGCGGCGCCCATCGAAGCAAATAAATCCAGAATGGCGGTCCTCGTCGGATTCAACCCCACATTGTGAATCAGCACGTTCGAATCGGGGAACAGGGATGCCGCGGCAATAAAAAATACCGCCGAAGACAAATCTCCCGGTACATCGAGCGATTTGGCTAGCAGCTTGCCGCCGCCATTTGCGCCGCCGAGTCCGTGAATTCGAATCGTTCGCCCGTCTTTCTCGATGGCTGCGCCAAATTCTTCGAGGGCCAGCTCGGTGTGATCCCGGGTTCGCGCCGGCTCCGTCACGCACGTCACGCCATCCGCAAACAGTCCCGCGAGCAAAACTGCGGATTTTACCTGCGCGCTGGCCATGGGCATCTTGTAATCGATGGCCTTGAGCGGGGCTCCGCGAATTTCCAGCGGGGCAAAATTATCGTCGCGCGCGCGAATGTCCGCGCCCATTTCCCGCAGCGGCCCGATTACCCGCTTCATGGGCCGCTTCTGCAGCGAGCCATCTCCCGTCAGCTTCGACGAAAATTGCTGGCCGGCCAAAATTCCCGTAAGGAGCCGCATGGTTGTTCCGGAATTCTCCGCATCGAGCGCGCGCCAACTGCTCTTCAAGCCGTGGGGCCCCCGGCCGGTCACTCGAACCGTATCTTTGTCGGTCTTGACTCCGGCGCCCAGCGCGCTCATGCACGCCAAGGTGCTGCGGCAATCCGCCGCCGCCGAAAAATGCCGCAGTTCGCTGGCGCCCCCGGCCAGCGCGGCGAGCATCGCGTATCGATGGGAAACGGACTTATCGCCCGGCAAGTCCAGTCCTCCGGTCAGGTGCTTCGCGGGTTGAATGGTTTCTTTTTTCACCGCGAAGATTTTAGCACGCTGCCTATCTTCGTTTCGCGCTCCGCCAATTCACGCCAAATCTACCGCGTCTTTCTTTACTTCCTTTACCTCCCTTAGCTCCCTGTACTCCCGGCCAGTCTTTCGAGAGGCACGCCCTGTACCACGCGCTGAAATCTCGCGGCTTCGCGATACGTATGATTAGCTGAGGAGAATTGTCATGTCCGCCCGCAGCACGTTTGTTCATCTCGCCACCAGAGCCGGAATCTTGTTCGGCGCACTCTTTCTTGTAAGCGTCCTTCTTGCCGCCATCCCCGGCCATCGCGCGCCCGCGGCACCTTTGCAGGATGCCCAGGAGTCCTCCAGCTCGCCGTCGAAGGAATCGCAGCCGATGGACCACAGCAAAATGTCCGGAATGGATATGGACGATGCCAAGGCCAACGAAGCTCACGCTGTTCACGATATGACGCCCGGGCACATGGACGCGCACAATCTCCACATGCACATGACGGCGATGCGCCCGCAAACACCAGAGGACGCCGCACGGGCCAACGAGGTCGTCACCGAGCTCCGCTCCGGCATCGAGAAATACAAGGACTACCGCGTCGCCTTGAACGACGGTTACAAAATCTTTCTCCCGAATCTGCCGCAGCCCGAATATCACTTCACGAATTACTGGAACGGGTTCCTGGAAACCTTCGCTTTCGATCCCGCGCGCCCCACTTCCCTGCTTTACAAGAAAACTTCAGACGGCTACGAGCTCGTTGGCGCCATGTACACCATGCCCAAGCGCGCGACCGAAGAGCAGCTCAACACGCGCGTGCCACTCAGCATGGCCATGTGGCATTTGCATACCAATCTTTGCATGCCGCAAAAAGGGCAGTTCCGCAACGCCGACTGGAGCAAGTTTGGCCTCCAGGGCGCGCTCACCACGCAGCAAGCTTGCGACGCGGCGGGTGGCCGCTTCCAGCCCGTCATCTTCGGCTGGATGGTCCACGTGTACCCGTACGAAGAGTCGCTCGACAAAATCTTCGCCATGCACCATCGCGAGTAAGAAGCACGCAGTCTTGTCGATGATAGTCGAGGTATTGGAATATGTTGCTCAGTTCAATCAAAATGCGGTGCGATTCCAGGACGTCCAGCTAGTGCATTCTACTTGACATCTTCGCTGCGTTGGATTGCTTCTCGATACTCCGCCGCGTATCATGGGTGGTTCATGGTCAAGGATCGGTGTCAACTGTTGAACTATCGTCGCTCTTTCCTCGGCGCTCTCCTCGCCCTCGCGGCTGCCATCTGCCTGCCGGCTCGTCTCGCAGCCGTTCCGCAGTCCAATGAACTCCTTCCCCTGAGCCGGGTCCATCCCGGCATGCAGGGCTACGCCTACACCATCTTCGAGGGCGACCAAATCGAGAAATTTGACCTTGAAGTCATCGGCGTGCTGGAGAATTTTCTCGGTCCTAAGCAAGCTATCATCCTTGTCCAGCTCAAGGGCCCCAAAGTGGAGCACACCGGGGTGGTGGCAGGTATGAGCGGCAGCCCCGTCTATCTCGATGGCAAACTGGCGGGCGCGCTCTCCCTGAAACTCGGAATATTCACCAAGGAGGCCATCGCCGGCGTCACACCCATTGCCGATATGCTGAATCCTCCTTTGCAAAGCCCTTCGGCGCAAGCCGATGTTCAGCAATTTTCTTTGCCCGCCGAATCCAACTCGCGCACCGGCCTGCCGTTCGGCTCCTCGCTTGAGCGCATCGAGACTCCGCTGGTTTTCTCTGGTTTTCAGCCCGCTGCGATTCAGCAATTCTCGAATCAGCTTCAGGCCTATGGCTTCGTCGCGGCGCAAGGCGGCACAGCGGCAGCGCGACCGGAGGATGCGCATCTCGTTCCGGGCGACATGGCTGGCATGGTTCTGGTCCAAGGCGACGCCTCCATCAATTCCGCGTGCACCGTCACCGCGGTGCAAGCCGACCGGGTCTATCTCTGTGGCCATCCTCTTATGAACCTTGGCAACGTAGCAATTCCCATGGCCCGCAGCCGCGTCGTCACTACACTTTCCTCCAATCTCGCTTCGACGAAGATCGTCAATGTCGGCGGCGCCATCGGCACGATCACCGGCGATCATCTCACTGCTGTAACCGGCAAACTCGGCGCTCCTCCCGCCATGATCCCTCTCGATCTTACACTTCTCGTCCCCGGGGACGATTCTTCCAAGGGCGCTGTCAGGGAAAAGAAACTCCACTTCGAACTCATCAATCATCCGAAGTTCACCCCGCTTCTCGTCGCCATTACCACCTTTAACGGCCTGACCCAGAATTCGCTCTACGGCGAGGGCACCACGCTGCATCTTTCCGGCGAGATTCGCCTGCAAGGTCACGCGCCGGTTCAAATCGAAAACACTTTCGCTCCGGGCGATACTCTTTCTCCCGATGGCCTCCCCATCGCCGCCACGATGCAAAATGTTTTTACACGCCTTTTCGTCAATACTTTCGAACCCGCTAAGGTGGACCGCATCGCCCTCCGAGTCGAAAGCGTTCCGGGCCGGAAATCATTCATCATTGAGAGCGCTTGGCTCGAAAAAGGCGAAGCCGCCCCCGGCGAGACACTTCGCGTCCGCGTGCTGCTACGCCCGTATCGCGGCGCTGCCCGCGTGGAAGAAACTACCGTTCGCGTCCCGGAACAGGTGGCGCGCGGTACTATGCTCCGCATCCTTGTCAGCGACGCCGATCTGCTGAATCGGGCTTCCCGCGGCTTCGCTTTTGCCGGTCCCGGCAGCGGGCCGACAAGCCTGGATCAACTCATTGCGCTCTTGAATCGCGAGCGTAGGAACGACCGTCTTTACGTTGGACTCTTCGTTCCGGCCCCGACGCTTCTCTGGGATGACAAGGAACTGCCAAACATCCCGTTCTCGCAGATCAACGTTGTCGACGGACGCCCCACTCCGGGCAGCGTCCAGGTGCTGCGGGAATCGTTGGCCAGTGAGGCTTCCATCCCGCTCGGAGGCCCCGTTTCCGGCGTCATTTCTCTAAATCTCCAAATCCGGTGAAAACCACGATGCCTATGTTGCTACGTCGAGCAGGCTTGTTCCGCATCCTTTGCTTCGTTAGCGTCCTTTACTTCTTTTCAGTCCTCGGTCTCCCGGCCTCCTTCGCCGAGCACACCCGCCGCTGGCGCCAGTCCACCTACGAAGATTTCCTCAAAGGCACCGCGCATGGCGTGGCGGTGCGCAGCGACGGCCACCTCGAACTCGCGCCGAAAGTCACCTTACTTGCCGACGCGGACGCTTCCTATCTTTGGTCCGTCCGGCTCGATCCCAAGGGGACGCTCTACGCTGCCGGAGGCTCGCCTGCGAAAGTATTTCGCTTCGATTCGAACGGCAAGCCTGCTGTCTTCTTCGATTCCACTGACCTCTCCGCGCAAGCCATCGCCTTTGACTCCAAAGGCGCTCTTTACGTCGGCACTTCTCCCGACGGCAAGGTTTACCGCGTCTCTGCTACCGGAGAGAAATCCGTGTTCTTCGATCCCAAAACGAAATACATCTGGGACCTGGCTTTTTCGCCCGACGGGACTCTCTATGTCGCCACCGGTGACAAAGGGCAGGTCTTCGCGGTCGCGCCCGACGGCAAGGGCGAACTCTTCTACTCCAGCGACGAAGCTCACATTCGCGTTCTGGCATTCGACGCAAAAGGCAACCTCATCGCCGGCACGGAACCCAGCGGACGCATTCTGCGCATCTCCCGGAGTTCCTCGAAGACATCAGTAAACGACTCCAAGGATTCTGCCGCGCCGAAAACCGAAGGCTTCGTTCTCTACGAAACTTCCAGACGCGAAGTCACTTCTCTCGCCGTCTCCGCCGACGGCACCATCTACGTCTCCGCGATTGGTGAGAAGCCACGCGTCGGGCAAGCTCCCAGCGCCATCATCTCCACCGCACAAGGCACGACAACCATTACCCCCGGCGGCGCAGCGGGTTCCGGACAGGTTCCTCCGCAGCAGCAACCATTCGTGCCCTTTCCTCCTCTTCTCTCCAGCAGCATCTACCGCATCAGCCCCGAGGG
>WNGI01006522.1_pt1 | contig 10611 bp, 10 predicted proteins | sample 5400621 | NCBI WGS metagenome assembly WNGI01 (sample SAMN13153374, study PRJNA577476) | soil metagenome | isolation source: 20 cm soil or saprolite under Garry oak tree replicate 1 | place: USA:California | collected 2016-06-15 | reverse complement strand
CGGGACATCGCCGCCCTGCGCGATGCCGAACAACATGTATCCAGCAGGCGCGGCCTCGAAGGCGCGTCTGCTGCGCTCTCCCCAGCGCAGTGACAGCTGCATCGCGCGCTCGATATCGCTGCGCTCTGCCGGCAGCCGCACGCATTCGTCCATCTGCATGGCGATATCGGACCCGAGCAGCCGCTGCATCTCGACCGAGCGCTCCGGTGAAAGCTCGACCATGGCGCCGTCGATATGCGAGCGAAAGGTGACCGCGCTCTCGCGCACTTTCCGCAATTCCGCAAGCGACATGACCTGGAAGCCGCCGGAGTCGGTCAGCATGGGTCCGTTCCAGCCGGTAAAGTTTTGCAGGCCTCCGAGGGCGGCGATGCGCTCGGCGCCCGGCCGCAGCATCAGATGATAGGTATTGCCGAGCACGATATCCGTCCCGGCATCGCGCACCTCGCGCCAATGCAAGCCCTTCATCGCGCCGGCGGTACCGACCGGCATGAAGGCAGGGGTTTGCACCGGGCCATGTGGCGTCGTCAGCCGCCCGGTGCGCGCTCTGCCGTCACGGCCGAGCAGTTCAAAATGATTGGCTGATATCATCAGGTGGACTTATCACGAAATAGCAGACAGGCGTCGCCGTAAGAATAGAATCGGTAGCCCCTGCTGATCGCGTGGGCATAGGCCCGTTTCATGGTGTCGAGGCCGCTGAAAGCCGATACCAGCATGAACAGCGTCGATCGCGGCAGGTGAAAATTGGTCATGAGAATATCCACCGCGCGAAATCGATAGCCGGGCGTGATAAAGATCGCGGTCTCGCCGGTGAACGGCTCGATCGCGCCATCTTCCGCGCTGGCGCTTTCCAGAAGCCGCAGCGCGGTGGTGCCGACGGCGACGATGCGACCGCCTCTGCCGCGTGCCGCATTCAGCGCATCGGCGGTGGTGCGGGAGATTGTGCCCCATTCCGCGTGCATCTTGTGCCCACTGGTATCTTCGGCCTTGACCGGCAGAAAGGTCCCTGCCCCCACATGCAATGTTACGCGGTGGATTTCGATACCCCGTTCACGCAACGCGGTTTCCAGCGCCTGCGTAAAATGCAGTCCCGCGGTCGGCGCCGCGACCGCACCCTCATTGACCGCGAACATGGTCTGGTAGTCGCTGGCATCGCGCTCATCGGGCGCGCGTTTTGAGGCGATATAAGGCGGCAGCGGTGGCGCGCCCAGGTCGGCGACGGCCTGATCGAGCGCAGGCCCGTGAAATGAAAACGACAGCGTGACCTCGCCATCCTCGCCCTTGTGTTCGACCTCCGCATCGAGATGGCCAAGAAGGCACACCTTGCCCTCATTGCCGAAGCGAACCAGGTCGCCCTCTGACAATTTTTTCGCTGGTTTCACCAGCGCCCGCCAGCGCGAGCCGTCGAGACGCTTGATCAGTGTCGCCTCGATCCTTGGTTCGGTGGCGCGGCCGATGCGGCGGCCACTGAGCTTTGCCGCGATCACCTTGGTGTCGTTCACCACCAGCTGGTCACCTGGCTCAAGCCAAAGCGGAAGATCGGCAACGACGCGGTCGAGCAAGATACCATCGGGTTGCACGATCAGCATCCGCGCGGAATCGCGCGGGCTCGCCGGGCGCAGCGCGATGCTGCTCCCTGGAAGTTCGAAGTCGAAGAGGTCGGTGCGCATGCTAAATTGTCATTGCCGGGCTTGACCCGGCAATCCATCTTCTACGAAAGACTCTTCTGAAGATTGATGGATACGCGGGTCAAGCCCGCGTATGACGATTTTGCCTTCACGCCGCGTCGGCGGCCATGCGCGCCTTGACGATCTTGTCCGGGTTCTGCACCGGCTCGCCGCGCTTGATCTTGTCGACGTTCTCCATGCCCGACGTCACCTTGCCCCAGACCGTGTACTGGTTGTTGAGGAACGAGGCATCATCGAAGCAGATGAAGAACTGGCTATCGGCGGAATCCGGGCTGGCGGCGCGCGCCATCGAGGCGGTGCCGCGCACATGCGGCTCCTTGTTGAACTCGGCCTTCAGCTTCTTGCCGGAACCGCCGGTGCCGGTGCCCTGCGGACAGCCGGTTTGCGCCATGAAACCTTCGATCACGCGATGGAACACGATGCCGTCGTAAAATCCCTCGCGCACCAGCTCCTTGATCCGCGCGACGTGGCCAGGTGCAAGGTCAGGGCGCATTTCGATGGTCACCGGCCCCTGCGTGGTTTCGAGGATCAAAGTATTTTCGGTATCAGCCATGCTCGCTTCTCCACGGGTTGGGGTGGACGCTTCCGATTCCGGAACTGGACGTGGAACGGACGGCCGGCAACGGCGCCGGCCATCCCTTCGGTAAATGGCATCGGCGTGCAGCGTTGCAACGCCTCCATCACGGCGACGCGGTACATTAGCCGGTCATCGTCGGTGGCCTGTTCCGATTCATAGGTGATCCTCGGATGGCCGAGGATGTCTCCATTGCGGTTGAAACTTACGATCACCGTGATGTCGATGCCCGGGTGGGCGCGCCCCGCGGGCGGCGGCTTCCAGCAGGTCCTTAATCTCGCAATCACATCATGGATGCTATTGACCTGCACCGTCTCGGCCTGCGCCGCCACAACTGACAAGGCGAACAGCGCCGCTCCTGCGAGCCAGATCAGCGGTTTGCGAGGCCAAGCCACCGCCGCTCACTTGATGTCGGACGCGACTTGCACCTTCACCATCTTGTCGGGGTCGGTCACGGTGCCGCCGGAAGACCCCGCTGGGGCCTTTTTCAGTCTATCGATCACGTCCATTCCCGACACCACTTCGCCGATCACGGTGTATTGCCCGTTCAGGCTGGGGGCATCGGCGAACATGAAGAAGAACTGCGAGTTCGCGGTGTCGACGCTGTCGCCGCGCCGCGCCATGCCGACGATGCCGCGCTTGAACGGCACGTTGGAAAATTCCGCTTTGAGATTGGGATATTTCGAACCGCCGGTGCCGTTGAAATTCTGACCGTCCCCGGTCTGCGCCATGAAGCCGTCCATGACGCGATGGAATGGCACGTTGTTGTAGTAGCCTTCGCGCGCCAGCTGCTTGATCCGCTCGGCGTGCTGGGGCGCCAGGTCGGTTCGCAGTTTGAAGACGATGCGTCCCTTGGAGGTGTCGATCACGATCGCATTCTGCTTGTCGAGATTTGCAGGAAGCGGTTGCGCCATCGCGGGGGCCGCGCAGATCAGCGCTGCGACAAATGCGAAAATTCGGATCATGAAAACTCCGGATGCGAGAAACCGGCTAGCCGGCGAATTTGGTCTTGAGGCTGGCCGCCACCAGCGGCGGCACGAACGCCGACACATCGCCGCCCATGCTGGCGATCTGGCGCACCAGTGTGGCGGTGATCGGGCGGACAGCGACCGCGGCCGGAACGAACACCGTTTGCACCTCAGGCGCCATGGTTGCGTTCATGCCGGCGATCTGCATCTCGAAATCGAGATCGGTGCCGTCGCGCAAGCCGCGAATCATGATCGAGGCGCCATGTTTCCGCGCCGCGGCAACGGTAAGGTTGTCGTAGGTCGTGCAGTCCAAAGCGCAACCGGCCTTTGTGGCCAGAGGCGCAAACACCGCCCGAGCCATGTCCAGGCGCTCCTGGATCGAAAACAGTGGCTTTTTGCTGGAGTGCACCCCGATTGCGACGATCAGCCGGTCACAGAGGCCGACGGCCTGCCTGACCACATCCAGATGGCCATTGGTAACGGGGTCGAATGAGCCGGGATACAGCGCGATACGGGGCATAAACCCGTCTACCTCGGGCCGGGCTGCCCCGCAAGCCGGGCCCATTCCCGTCTCTGGGGCAAAAGCCACCCTCTTATCTTGAACCGCTTCGCGGCTCGCGGCGTCTCACAAGCCAAGCCGACCATGTTTCGTGCCGTGACCGGCGACGAAACAAAACTCCGGCGGAACGAAACCATTTTCCGCCTTCGCGAAGACATCCGGAAACGCGGGCTGGGTAGCAATTAACCTTAGGTAAAGAGGGCCGCAAAGGCCCGATGACAGGGGACCGTCATGATCAAGGCTATTTCAGCCATTGCAGTGGCTGCGTTTGTCGCTGCCGCTCTCTCCATCCTTCCCGGTTTTGCTCCGCAGGTCGAAGCCAGCGTTCCGCAAGCCCTCGCCAAGGGCGACCGGCTCGACATCCAGCCGGTGGGCCGCAACTGCTCGGAGCAGGCCTGGCCGAATTTCGAAGCTTCCTGCCTGCGCGTCGCCGGCTCCAGGATCATGATCCGGCAAGCCCGCCTGGTCACCGCCGACCGCACGCCATAAGGCCCACGGCCTTTCCGCACTTAAGCCAATCCCATGGTAATTTGCGGCGTGCCGTCGCAGACTGGCAGTTGATCCGCCTTGGCCGGCCCCTGAGCCGGCCGGCGCGACGGTTTTGGGGGCGCCAATGACCGCTACGCCAGTCACAGGTTCAATCCATTCCAACGCACTGCCATTGACGGCAACGCTCGGAGCGCTCGGCGTCGTCTATGGTGACATCGGCACCAGTCCTCTTTACGCCCTGAAGGAAGCGGCCAAGGCGGCCGCCCATGGCGGGCCGCTCGTCCCCGAGGCGATCCTTGGCGTGGTGTCGCTGATCCTCTGGGCGCTGATCCTGATCATTTCGTGCAAATATGCGTTGTTGATCTTGCGTGCCGACAACCGCGGCGAAGGCGGCATCGTTGCCCTGTTGGCGCTGCTTTCCGCCCGCAACGCCCAGCCGGGAACGTGGCGTGCGCAGCTGCTGATCGTCGGTCTGGTCGGCGCGGCGCTGCTCTACGGCGACGGCGCCATCACGCCGGCGATCTCGGTTTTGAGCGCGATCGAGGGCTTGAAGGTCGATGCGCCGTCGCTGGCGCCCGCCGTGGTGCCGTTGACTATCGTCATCCTGATCGGGCTTTTTATCGTCCAGAAAAAAGGCGCGGGCTTCATCGGCAATATCTTCGGGCCGGTGATGCTGGCCTGGTTCGTGGTGATCGCCTTGCTCGGCATCCACGGTATCGTGCAAGCACCCGGCGTGCTTGCCGCCGTCAGTCCGCTTTATGCCTTCAATTTCCTGATCCACGGGGACTTCCACATCAGCTTCGCCGTTCTCGGCGCCGCCTTCCTCGCGGTAACCGGCGGCGAAGCGATGTATGCCGACATGGGTCATTTCGGCCGGGTGCCGATCCGGCTCGCATGGTTCGCGGTGGCACTTCCTGCCCTTGTCCTCAACTATTTCGGGCAGGCCGCGCTGCTTGTTACTGACGCCAGCGCGCTCGACAATCCATTCTATCAACTCGCGCCAGACTGGCTGCACTATCCGCTCGTTGCGTTCGCGACCGTAGCCACCGTGATCGCCTCGCAGGCGATCATCTCCGGCGTGTTTTCATTGACGCAGCAGTCGATCCAGCTCGGGTTCCTGCCGCGCATGCACATCGCACACACCACCAGCAGCGCCATCGGCCAGATCTATGTGCCGGTGGTGAACTGGTTGCTGGCGGCAGCGACCCTGGGAGCCGTGATCGGCTTCGGCACATCGGATGCGCTTGCGGGCGCCTACGGAATTGCCGTGTCGCTGTTGATGGCGATCACCACTCTGCTGGCTGCTTTGGTCGCCCTCCAGTGGGGTTACCATCCGATCGTGGTGATCCCGGTGAACGGCTTCTTTTTCGTGATCGACGGCATCTTCTTCGCTGCGAACTCGACCAAGCTGTTCGAGGGCGGCTGGTTTCCGCTGCTGCTCGCCGCCGTCATCGCGTTCGTGATGCTGACCTGGCGAAGCGGCGTCAAGCTGGTCGAAAGCGCACGAGGCAGATTGCGCCAGCCAGAAGATGAGTTGATCGAGACAGCCGTCAGCAAATGCCAGGCGCGACTGCCGGGTACCGCTGTATTTCTTGCGTCCTCGGCCAAGGGCGTGCCGCTCGCGCTGACGCAGTTCATCAGGCACAATCACGTGATGCACCAACGTATCTTGCTCCTCACCGTCGTTATCGAAGAGGAACCGCGTATCCCCGACGAGCATTTGGTGGAGGTGATCGAACTGATCGAGGGCATCACGCGGGTGATTCTTCACTTCGGCTTCATGCAATATCCAACGATCGCAGGAGGGCTCAAGCTCGCCTGCGAACAAGGTAAACTCTCCGGCATCGATCTTGCGGACATAACTTACTACATCGGCCGCGAGACAATCATTCCGAGCGAAGAGGTCGTCGGCATGGCGGTCTGGCGCGAGAGCTTGTTTGCTTTTCTGCAGCATAACGCCAAGAGCGCGGCAGCCTTCTTCGGCGTACCGACAAGGCAGTTGGTCGAGTTCGGCACCGAGATCGAGATTTAGAGTACGCGAATAGGGAGCGGCGAATAGCGAATATCTACTCGCTATTCGCGTCCTTCGCCGCCATTGCCGTTTTCGGTGTCCTCGCCGATGTGCTCGACGGACACCACATGCTCGTCCTCGGCGGTGTCGAACACGATGACGCCCTGGGTCGAGCGGCCCGCGATCCGGATGCCCTCGACCGGACAGCGGATCAGCTGGCCCCTGTCGGTCACCAGCATGATCTGGTCGCTGTCCTCGACCGGGAATGACGCCACCAGCTTGCCGTTGCGGCCATTCACCGACATCGCGACGATGCCCTTGCCGCCGCGCCCCGTGGTCCGGTACTCGAACGACGACGAGCGCTTGCCATAGCCGTTCTCGCTGATGGTCAGCACGAATTGCTCGTTTGCCGACATTTCGACGTAGCGCTGCTCGCCAAGCTCGATGACGCCGGACGCTTCCTCGCTGTCGGTCCCGGCCTCCTCTTCGGCGCCGCCACGCCGCACGGCATTGGCGCGGCGCAGATAGGCGGCGCGCTCCTCGGCATCGGCATCGACATGGCGCAGGATGGCGAGCGAGATCACCTTGTCGCCTTTGGCCAACGCGATGCCGCGCACGCCCATCGAGGTGCGGCCCTGGAACACCCGCACATCGGTGACGGGGAAACGGATGCACTGGCCGCCGGCGGCGGTCAACAGCACGTCGTCGCGCTCGGTGCAGATCTGCACGTCGACAATCGCCTCCTCGTCATCGAGCTTCATGGCGATAATGCCGGAACGGCGGACGTCGACGAAGTCGGACAGCTTGTTGCGGCGGACATTGCCGCCGGTGGTCGCGAACATCACGTCGAGATTGGCCCAGGAGGATTCATCCTCGGGCAGCGGCATGATGGTGGTGATGCGCTCGCCCTGCTCCAGCGGCAGGATGTTGATCAGCGCCTTGCCGCGCGCGTTGGGCGGCGCCACCGGCAGACGCCAGACTTTTTCCTTGTAGACCTGGCCGCGCGACGAGAAGAACAACACCGGCGTGTGGGTGGAGGCCACGAACAGACGGCTGACGAAATCCTCGTCGCGGGTCTGCATCCCGGCCCGGCCCTTGCCGCCGCGCCGTTGCGCGCGATAGGTCGACAGCGGCACGCGCTTGACGTAGCCGGCATGCGAGACCGTGACCACCATGTCCTCGCGCTGGATCAGGTCCTCGTCTTCGACCTCGTCTTCCTGCTCGATGATGACGGTCTTGCGCGGCGTCGCGAATTCGTCCTTCACCTCGGCAAGCTCGGTCTTGATGATGGCCTGGACGCGGGCGCGCGAGCGCAGGATGTCGAGATAGTCGGCGATCTCAACCGCCAGCTTGTCGAGCTCTTCCGAGATTTCCTCGCGGCCGAGCGCGGTGAGCCGCTGCAGCCGCAGGTCGAGAATGGCCTTGGCCTGCTCCAGCGACAACCGCGCGGTGCCGTCCTCGGCGAGCCGATGGCGCGGGTCGTCGATCAGCGTGATCATCGCCGCGACGTCTTTCCCGAGCCAATCGCGCGACATCAGGGTTTCGCGCGCGGTGTTGGGATCGGGCGAGGTCCGGATCACCCGGATCATCTCGTCGATATTGGCGACTGCAATGGCGAGGCCGACCAGGACATGGGCGCGGTCGCGCGCCTTGTTGAGCAGGAACTTGGTGCGGCGCGTGACCACCTGTTCGCGGAAGGCGATGAACAGCGTCAGCAAGTCCTTCAGATTCATCACTTGCGGCCGACCCGAATCCAGCGCCAGCACATTGGCAGCAAAATTCGTCTGCAGCGGCGTGAACCGATAGAGCTGGTTCAACACGACATCGGCCATCGCATCGCGCTTCAGTTCGATCACGACGCGATAGCCATCGCGATCGGATTCATCGCGCAGATCGGCAATGCCCTCGATCTTCTTGTCGCGCATCAGGTCGCCGATCCGCTCGACCATCGCGGCCTTGTTCATCTGGTAGGGAATTTCCGAGATGATGATCGCTTCGCGGTCCTTGCGGATGGTATCGATCCTGACCTTGCCGCGCATCATGATCGAACCGCGGCCAAGATGATAGGCGGCGCGAATGCCCTGGCGTCCGAGGATGATGCCCCCGGTCGGAAAATCCGGCCCGGGAATGATGTTGATGAGTTCGTCGATGCTAAGCGCTGGATTGTCGATTAGCGCCACGCATGCGTCGATCACTTCGCCGAGATTGTGCGGCGGAATATTGGTCGCCATGCCGACGGCGATGCCGCCGGCGCCGTTGATCAGCAGGTTCGGAAACTTCGCCGGCAGAACGGTCGGTTCCCGCTCGGAATTATCGTAGTTCGGCTGGAAATCGACCGTGTCCTTGTCAATATCCCCGAGAACCGCGAGCGCCGATCGGGTGAGACGCGCTTCCGTATATCGATAAGCCGCCGGAGGATCGCCATCGACCGAGCCGTAATTGCCCTGCCCGTCGATCAGCGGCACGCGCATGGAGAAATCTTGCGCCATCCGAACCATCGCATCGTAAATCGACTGATCGCCGTGCGGATGATATTTACCGATCACGTCACCGACGACGCGCGCGGACTTCACGTACTTCTTGTCCGGCGTGTGCCCTTGCTCGTACATCGAATAGAGAATGCGCCGATGCACCGGCTTGAGCCCGTCGCGCGCATCGGGCAGCGCGCGCGCCACGATCACGCTCATGGCGTAATCGAGGTACGAGCGTTTCATCTCGTCGAGGATGGATACGGGACGAATATCCGAGGGCCCCGGCGGCTCTCCGGGCTTGGTATCTTCAGTGTCAGACAAAGGGGAAATCCGGTCAGTTCTAGATGGGAATCATATAGCGTATCGAGGGCCTCCAAACCACCCCTAACCGGTCGGCGCCACCGGTTTTTCCCTTCGTTTTTCCAGAGACTTACGGGGTCAGCGGCAGCCTTCGCGGCGGCCGGGGAACCCTGCTCCTGGAAGCTGTTTCCAGACCCCTTCCTGGAGGCCAGCACAACTCGCGCAGGGTCGCTATGGGCCGAACAGCGCGGTGTGCATGATCCGCCCCGGGACGAGCGTGAATAGCCCGGCGATGACAAGCGCGCCGGAGAAAATCAGGATCATGATGCGGCGGTGATCGGCGACGCGGTGACGGTGCGCCATCCATGCTCCGATTGGAAGCACGACCAGCGTGAAGATCGACAGCAGATGAATCGGGCTCCACGGACCTATCAGCCGGATCTGGTGGATCCAGAACGAACTGATCGCGACCGACACCATCAGGGATATCCAGACCCAGCCCAGCGTGCGATGGGGCAAGGTCCCCTTCGGCGCGGCCAACTGCACGACCCCAAGCAGGAAGGCGGCCATGGCCGCGAAGGCGTGGAGCGGGATCGCGGGAGCTGCATCGAGTAGCGGCGCTAGACTCATGACGAGTGTCCCGGATCTGAATTGGGCGCCCCAAGAGGTCAGGCAAACCTTAGGAGGAATCACCCGTCGATGTTAATATCATTTACATCGAGTTAACATGATTTACATGCAGACGCACACATCCCCATGGGGGCGTGGCGCGCCCGGCGACAAACACCATTCGCTTCGTCGCGCTCAGAAGGGAATATCGTCGTCCATGTCACCGTTGCGGGCGCCAGCCGCGACTGCCCGACGCGGCGCCGCCGTGGACGCACCGAAATCGCCGTTGGAATCATCCGCTGCGAAATTGCCGCTCCCGCCGCTGCTGCGGCCATCGAGCATGGTCAGGCTCGAGTTGAACCCCTGCAGCACCACCTCGGTCGAGTATTTCTCGACGCCAGCCTGGTCGGTCCATTTGCGCGTCTGCAACTGGCCCTCGATGTAAACTTTGGCGCCCTTCTTGAGATATTGTTCGGCGACCTTGCAGAGCCCTTCATTGAAGATGACCACGCGGTGCCACTCGGTCTTTTCCTTGCGCTCGCCGGTCGCCTTGTCGCGCCAGCTTTCGGAGGTCGCGACACTGAGATTGGCAATCGGCCGCCCATCCTGGGTACGCCGGATTTCAGGATCCTTGCCGAGATTTCCGACCAGAATCACCTTGTTCACGCTTCCTGCCATCGCCGCTCTCCACTCTCGAAAACACTGGATTGGCCAGACGCTCAGCTATCCGCTCGAGCTCTGGCATTGTCTGCCTTGGGACCACCCTTGAACCGACCCTATACGCTCCCCGCTCCCGCGAGCCCGACGATCCCTCGGTTATCCACATATAGCACGCCTCGCCAGAATGTTCCAGTTTTGTTCTATTTCTCTCGGGGCTCTGCATCGGATCACTTCCTTGATGCGGCTCGCGGGGAAAATGGCGGAATTTTGGTGACAAAAAGTTCC
>WNGI01024285.1_pt1 | contig 10613 bp, 13 predicted proteins | sample 5400621 | NCBI WGS metagenome assembly WNGI01 (sample SAMN13153374, study PRJNA577476) | soil metagenome | isolation source: 20 cm soil or saprolite under Garry oak tree replicate 1 | place: USA:California | collected 2016-06-15 | reverse complement strand
ACGCCGCCGGCCAGCTCGCCGGGCTGACGCAGGAGGAGGCGGGCAGGCGCGTGCTCGACTGGGCCTCCGAGCGCGCGCAGCTCGAGAAGCGCGAGCACTACCGGCACTCGGTCGGTCACTGCGAACGCTGCCACAGCCGAATCGAGCCGCTCGTGATGCCGCAGTGGTGGCTGGCGATGGAGGAGCTCGCGGCACCCGCGATCGCCGCGGTGAAGGAGGGGCGCGTCCGCTTCACGCCCGAGCGCTTCGCGCGCGTCTACCTCGACTGGATGGAGAACATCCGCGACTGGTGCATCTCGCGCCAGATCTGGTGGGGCCACCGGATCCCGGTCTGGTACTGCTCAGACGGCCACCTCACCGTCGCCGAGACCGAGCCCGCCGCGTGCGCCGAGTGCGGCTCGGCCGAGCTGCGCCAGGAGGAGGACGTGCTCGACACGTGGTTCTCGTCGGCGCTCTATCCATTCGCGACGCTCGGCTGGCCCGACGAGACGCCCGAGCTCGCGCGCTGGCACCCGGGCAGCGTGCTCACGACGGCGCGCGACATCATCTTCCTCTGGGTCGCGCGGATGATCTTCTCCGGCCTCGAGCTGACAGGGGAGGAGCCGTTCGCCGACGTGCTCATCCACTCGACGCTGCTCAACCCCGAGGGGCGGCGCATGTCGCGGACGCTCGGCACGGGCATCGACCCGGAGGACGCGCTCGAGCCGTACGGCGCCGACGCGACGCGGTACGGCCTGCTCAAGGTGACCTCGAGCCAGGATCCGCGCTTCTCCTTCGGCTCGATCGAGGAGGGGCGAAAGCTCGCGAACAAGCTCTGGAACGCGAGCCGGCTCCTGCTGCTGGCGGGTGCGGTGCAGCCGGAGGCGCAGCCGTCGTCGGTCGAGGAGCGTTGGATCCTGGCGCGAATCGACGCGACCCGCGCCGAGCTGGAAGCCGACCTCGCCGCCTTCGACTTCGCGCACGCCGTCGAGCGCCTGTACCACCTCACGTTCGACGACTTCTGCGACTGGTACCTCGAGTCGATCAAGCCGCGGCTCGAGGAGGAGGGGGTGCGCGCGACCGCGTTCGCGGCGCTCGAGCGGCTCCTCAAGCTCCTCCATCCGGTGCTGCCGCACGTGACGGAGGAGATCTGGACGAATCTGGCTGCGCGCGAGACGCGGCTGATCGTCGCGTCCTGGCCGCAGCCGCAGACCGAGTATGCGGCCGACCTTCACGCACTCGACGAGGCGCAGACCGCGGCGCGCCTGTACCGGCGCAGCGGCGTCCGGATCGAGATCGGCGGCGACTCGCTGCGGATCTTCGAGGCGGTCGTCCGTCCGTCCGGCGACGGGCAGGGTGACGTCGAGGCCGAGCGCGCGCGGATCCAGAAGGAGATCGAGCGGGCCGAGCGGATGCTCGCCAACGAGAAGTTCGTAGCGAACGCCGCGCCCGAAGCAGTCGCCGCCGAGCGCGAGAAGCTCGCGCAATACCTTGCCGAGCGCGACGCGCTGGGTTGAGTCGCTCAGCCCGTGGCCGGCGGACGGCTTCGGGACGGAGCGGATCCGCGCCCTGCTGCGCGAGCTCGGCGAGCCGCAGGAGCGGTTCCCGGCCGTCCACGTGGTGGGGACGAACGGCAAGTCGACGACGACGCGGCTGACCGAGGCGCTGCTGCTCGACGCCGGGCTCTCGGTCGGCTCCTACCTCTCGCCACACGTGCGCGGCTGGGAGGAACGGATCCGCATCGGCGGCGCGGAGGCGGACTTCGAGACTGCGGTCGCGGCCGTGCGGCCGGCCGCGGAGTCGCTCGGCGCGACGCAGTTCGAGGCGATCACGGCGGCGGCCCTGCTCGCCTTCGCGGCGGCGGAGGTCGACGTCGCCGTCGTCGAGGCCGGCCTCGGCGGCAGGCACGACGCGACGAACGTCCTCCGGAGCCGCGTCGTCGTCCTGACGAGCGTCGCGCTCGACCACATGGACGTGCTCGGCGACACGCGGGAGGCGATCGCGGCCGAGAAGCTCGCGGTCGTGCAGCCGGGCTGCACGGTCGTCCTCGGGGAGCCCGAGTGGCGCGAGCTCGCCGAGGAGAACGGCGCAGCCACTGTCGTCGTCACCGCGCGCAGCAACCTCGCACTGGCGATCGCGGCGGCGGAGTCGTTCCTCGGCCGTCCCGTCGACCCGCACGCCGCCGACGACGTCGAACTGCCGGGCCGGCTCGAGCGGCGTGGCGACGCTCCGCTCGAGATCTGGGACGGAGCGCACAACCTCGCGGGCCTCGGCTGGTTGCTGCCGCGGCTTCCGGCTGCGCCGCCCGGCGGCTGGACCGTCGTCTGCTCGATCCTGCGCGACAAGCGGCCCGGAATGATGCTCGAGGCGCTGTCCGTGCTCGGCCCGACGCTCGTCGCGACGGAGAGCCGCAGCGGCCGCGCGCTGCCCGCCGCCGAGCTCGCGGCGCTCGCGCAGGCTCACTTCGAGCGGGTGGAAGCCGAGCCCGAGCCGACGGCCGCACGCGCCCGCGCGGTCGAGCTCGCGGGCCTCGAAGGCGCCGTGCTCGTCACGGGCTCCCTGTACCTTCTCGCGGACCTAAGTGGCGAGCACAGCGACCCATAGCCCCCCGGAGAGCAGGACCCAGAAGCTCTCGATGTTCGCCATGGCGGCTATCGTCCTCGCCGCCGCGATCGGTTCCGCCTTCGCCGCGGGCTGGATAATCGGCAGGATCCTCCTGTGACACTCGCCAGCTTCCTCAGCACCGGCACCCAGCACGCGATTCTCAACGGGCTCGCCTTCTTCGCCTTCCTGCTCTGGCTCTGCCTCGGCTTCTGGACCTACAAGGACGCGAAGCGGCGGATCGAGGACCCGTTGCTGATCGGGATGTCGGTGCTCCTCGCGCTCGTGATCCCGTTCCTCGGGCCGTTCGTGTACATGCTCTTCCGCCCGCCCGAGTACCTCGAGGACGTGCGCGAGCGGGACCTCGAGATCAAGGCGATGGAGGAACGGATCGCGGCAGTCGATCTCCGCTGCCCGGTCTGCCACGCCGAGGTCGACTCGAGCTATCTCATCTGCCCCGTCTGCACGACGAAGCTCAAGCAGGCGTGCGTGAGCTGCGGCTCGCCGCTCGAGCCGATCTGGCAGGTGTGCCCGTACTGCGAGACGCCGATCGAGCCCGCGATGCCGGGAGCACCGCCGGCGCTCGGCACGCGGCGGGCTCGGCGCACCAGCAGCGGGCGTTGACGTGGCCGTCGAGCGGAGTCTGATCCTGATCAAGCCCGACGCGGTGCGCCGCCGGCTCGCGGGAGAGATCCTCGGGCGGATCGAGGCCCGCGGCTTCGAGATCCGCGAAGGGAAGCTGATCACCGCCGGCCGCGAGCTCGGGGAGGAGCACTACGCCGAGCACCGCGAGAAGCCGTTCTTCGGCGAGCTCGTGGAGTTCATCGCCTCGGGCCCGACCTGGGCGCTCGTGGTCGAGGGCGAAGGTGCAATCGCGACGCTGCGCGCGACGATCGGCGCCACCGATCCCGCGAACGCCGCGCCGGGGACGATCCGAGGCGACCTCGCCTCCTCGATGCCCGACAACCTCGTGCACGGCTCCGACTCCCCCGAGTCGGCGGAGCGTGAGATCGCGCTCTGGTTCGGTGACTAATCCGAACGTCGAGGCCTGGACGCAGGAGAACGCGGAGTACACGGACGGGCGGGCCGAGCAGGCCTGGGCGCGCGACGAGATCACCTACGGCATCTGGAACGTTCCCGAGAGCGAGCTGCACGCGCTTCCGGACCTCGCAGGCAAGCACGTCGTCGAGCTCGGTTGCGGCACGGCGTACTTCGGCGCCTGGCTGAAGAAGGCCGGCGCGGCGCGCGTGGTGGGCGTCGATCCCACGCCGGCTCAGCTGGAGACCGCGCGCCGTTGCAACGAGAAGTTCGGCCTGGGGCTCGAGCTCGTCGAGGCATTCGGAGAGGACGTGCCGCTACCTGACGAGTCGTTCGACCTCGTCGTCTCGGAATACGGCGCCTCGATCTGGGCCGATCCCTACAGGTGGATTCCCGAGGCCGCGCGGCTCTTGCGGCCCGGCGGCGAGCTCGTCTTTCTCCGCAACTCGACCCTCGTCATCCTCTGCTCGCCGGACGACGAGGAAGCGGCCGCCGTGGAGACGCTGCAGCGGCCGGAGTTCGGGATGCACCGGTTCCAATGGTCCGAGAGCAGCGGCGTCGAGTATCACCTCTCGCACGGTGACTGGATCCGGCTTCTGCGCGCGAACGGCTTCGAGATCCTCGACCTGATCGAGATCCAGGCACCCGCCGACGCCGAGACCCACGAGCACTACGCCTACGTGACCGCCGACTGGGCGCGGAAGTGGCCCGCAGAGGAGATATGGCGAGCCCGCCTGCGCCGCCCCTCCTCCTAGCGTCGACGTCGCCGCGGCGGCGCGAGATCCTCGAGCAGCTCCGGATCCCGTTCGACGTCGTTGCGCCGCGGTACGAGGAGACCGAGGAGGATCCGGTCGCGCATGCGCTCGGCAAGGCGCGGTCGGTGCTCGCCGAGGCGGACGGCCGCCCGGTGCTCGGCTGCGACACCGAGGTCGTCTGCGAGGGCCGGGTCTACGGCAAGCCCGCCGGGCCGCAGGAGGCCGAGGAGATGCTGGAGAGCCTCTCGGGACGAACGCACGAAGTGGTGTCCGGCCTCGCGCTGATCACGCCGATGTGGGAAGAGGTGCGGCACGAGACGACGCGGGTGACCTTTCGTGGCCTGACACCGCGCGACATCGCGCGGTACGTGACGAGCGGCGAGTGGGAGGGCCGCGCAGGCGGCTACGCGATCCAGGGCCGAGGCGCGGCCCTCGTCGAGCGGATCGAGGGCGACTACCTCAACGTCGTCGGCCTGCCGACAGCGCTGCTCGTGCGCCTGCTCGCCGAGCGCTTCCCCGGCCCCGGCACATACGGGTTCGGATGAGCGTCGCTCGCCTTTGGCTCGCTCATCGGGCAGAAGCCGCCCGATGAGCGAGAGTGCGGTGAGAGCAGCGGTCGAGGTGGCGGCGGAGCACGGGCTGCGCAGCGTCGACCCGGTCGTCCTGCGCGACGCCTGGCATGTGCTCGTCCATCTGCGGCCGCTGCCGCTCGTCGCACGGGTCTCGAACGGCCGGCCGTACCCGGAAGGGCCGCACGAGGACGACGTGATCCGCGAGCTGGCGGTCGCGTCCCATGCGGCCCGTGCGGGCGCGCCGGTCGTGCCGCCGTCCGGCCTGCTCGATCCTGGCCCGCACCGGCACGGCGGCCACGTCGTCGCCTTCTGGCAGTACGTGGAGCCGAAACGCGAGGTGGAGCCGGTGGCGGCCGGCGAGGGGCTCCGTGAGATCCACGAGGCGCTGGTCGACTACGAGGGTGAGCTGCCGTTCCTCCACACCGACGACCTCGCCAGGATCACCGACAGCCTCGAGCTATCCGCCGACGTCGAGTTTCTGCGGGAGCTCGGACTGCGACAGCCGGCCGGTCGGTCGCAGGCGCTGCACGGAGACGCCCATCTTGCGAACTGCCTGCCGGGACCGCTCTGGCACGACTTCGAGACGGCCTGCCGCGGCCCGCGAGAGCTCGACCTCGCGGCGCTCGCGCTCTCGGCTCGGGTGCGCGGCGACGACGCCTCGCGCATCGCCCTCGAGGCGTACGGCGACCACGACGCAGACTTGCTCGAGCAGTTCCTCCCGGTCTATGCGGCGTGGATCTACGCGTCGTTCATGATCGCGCTGCCGCGCCGGCCGGAGCTCGGCCCGGTGCTCGCCGAGCGGCTGAGCTGGCTCCGCGAGACCTACGCCTAGTCGGGAAAGCCAGCCGCAATGGTCGCGGGGTGTCCGCTTCCTTGACCCGGGTTTGCGCGCAGTGTGATGTTCCTGGCATCCCGACAACAAAGGAGTAGCGGTGCTAGCTACCTACACGTTCGGCGACGTGATGTGGACGATGTTCGTGTTCTTCGCCTGGATCCTGTTCTTCTGGATGCTCTTCGGCGTCTTCGGCGACCTGTTCAGCCGGCACGACATCAGCGGCTGGGCGAAGGCGGGCTGGACGCTCTTCGTGATCATCCTCCCGTTCCTCGGCATCTTCGTCTACCTCATCTCCCAGGGAAAGGCCATGGGCGAGCGGGCCCAGCAGAGGGCACAGGCCCAGCAGGCGGAAGTGGACACTTACGTGCGCTCGGTCGCGTCGTCCGGCTCTCCCACGGAGGAGATCGCCAAGGGCAAGGAGCTCTTGGAGTCCGGTGCGATCACCCAGACCGAGTTCGACCAGCTCAAGGCCAAGGCACTCGCGACGTAATCCCTCGCGACAGCACCCTCGCTCGAGCCGGCGTCATCGCCCGAGCCGAGTGCGTCGGCGGATGCCGAGGCGCTTCTGCACGGCGCGGTCTTTCTCGCCGTCCTTCTTCGCTGCCCAGATGAAGGCCCAAGCGACGACCACGACTGTGAACACGCTGGCGGCGGCAATCACTATCCCGAGGAAGGTGCTCATCCCGGCAGCTTAGGTTCCGCCGGGCCGGAGGCCGCTCGCTGGCGCTGGGTCAGGAGCGTCGGAGCTTGATCGCGGCGAATAGTCCGGTTATCCCCGCCAACACGCCCCAGGAGACATGCAGCATCGGATCACTGGGAAAAGCGAACACCACGCCGCTCCGACCGGCCGCAACTCGGACTCGGCCGATCTGGTGTCCGCGGTCGCTGAGTAGTCGCTCTGCCTGATCAAGACGGCTCGAGTCTTCCACGTGCCTGCATCCTAGGAGGCGCCGATTGGATCCGGACGACTAGACACTCGCCTTGGCCAGCGTGCTCTCGCCTGGCGTGCCTTTCCGGCCGGCGAGAGCGAGAGAGATATCGGGGTGCCCAGATTCGAACTGGGGACCTCTCCGACCCGAACGGAGCGCGCTACCAGGCTGCGCCACACCCCGAGAACGGCCCATAGGGTAGCTAGCGATGCTCCGGGCGGTCCTCTTCGACGTCGACTTCACGCTGGCGCGGCCGGGACCGGAGCTCGGGCCGGAGGGGTACGTCCGCGCCGGCGAGCGCCATGGGCTCACCCTCGAGGCCACTCGCTACGAGGCCGCCCGCGACGCGGCTCTCGTCGAGCTCCGTCGCCATCCCGAGCTCGAGCACGACGACGAGATCTGGTTCCGCTTCACCGAGCGCATCGTCCGCGGCATGGGCGGCGACGCCGACTCGGCCTATGACTGCGCCGTGGAGATCACGCGCGGCTGGGAGCAGCACGAGAACTTCGAGCTGTACGACGATGTGCCGGCCGCGCTCGCGGCGCTCCGCTCCGCCGGCCTCCGCATTGGGCTCGTCTCGAACTCGGCCCGCGAAGTGCGGGAGTTCGCGCGCCACCACGGGCTCGACGTCGACGCCGGCATCAGCTCCTTCCACCACGGCCGCACCAAGCCACACGCGTCGATCTTCCGCGCCGTCCTCGAGCTGCTCGGAGTCGAGCCCAGCCACGCGGTGATGGTCGGCGACACGATCGCGGACGACATCGAGGGCGCGGTCGCGCTCGGCATGCGCGCGATCCTGGTCGACCGCGAGGGCGTGCACGAGGATTTCGAGTCGCGGATCGAGACGCTCAACGAACTCCCGCCGCTGCTCGGGCTCTGAGCGCTACTCCTTGTCGGCGCGCTCGAGGAACGGCCGGATGAGGTCGATCGGGGCGGGGAAGATGATCGTCGACGTCCCCGAAGAGCCGCCGATCTCGAGCAACGTCTGCAGGTAGCGCAGCTGCAGCGCGATCGGGTGCTCCTCGATCACGAGGGCGGCGTCCTTCAGCCGCTCCGCCGCCTGGAACTCGCCCTCGGCGTTGATGATCTTGGCGCGGCGCTCGCGCTCCGCCTCCGCCTGCCGAGCCATTGCCTTCTGCATCCCGCTGGGGATCTCGACGTCCTTCACCTCCACGATCGAGACCTTGATCCCCCAGGGGCCGGTCGCCTCGTCGATGATCTCCTGCAGGATCGCGTTGATCTTCTCCCGCTCCGACAGGAGCTCGTCGAGGACGTGCTGGCCGAGCACCGAGCGGAGCGTGGTCTGGGAGATCTGGGAGGTCGCGGCCATGTAGTTCTCGACCTGCACGATCGCGCTCTTCGGGTCGACGATCTTGAAGTAGGCAACGGCGTTGACCCGCACCGGCACGTTGTCCTTGGTGATCACGTCCTGGGGCGGGACGTTGAGCGTGACCGTCCGGAGGTCGACCTTCACGATCTGGTCGACGACCGGGATCTTCCAGACGAGGCCGGGACCGCGCGGCGGATCGAGCAGTCGGCCGAAGCGGAAGAAGACGGCCCGCTCGTACTCACGCAGCACCTTGACGAATCCGAGCACGGCCGGATCCTATCGCCGTACCGTCAGCTGAAGCCCGTCGACGGCCTGCACCTCGACCTCCTCGCCGGGCACGAGCTCGGACTCGTCGGCGGCATGTGCCTGCCAGAGCGCGCCGTCGACGAAGACGAGGCCCGGGCCGCGCACCTCGGCCGTCTGCCCGACCATCGTGTGCACGCCTGCCGTCACGGGCAGGCGCTGCGCGGCAAGAGCCTTCCCCGTCGCAAAGACCCAGAAGATGGATATCGCTGCGCCGATGCCGACGATCAACCACAGGTTGACCCGATACACGCCGGGCTCGTTCTGGAACAGGAGCGCCAGGCCGAAGAGCAGCGAGATGACGCCACCGATCGTGAGCACTCCGTGCGTCGGCGCGTGGAGGTCCACGACCAGCAGGGCGACGCCGAGCAGCATGAGCGCCAGCCCTCCCCAGCTCGGCGTCAGCACCGAGAACCCGTACAGCGCCAACACGAGGCAGACGGCTCCGAGCGCGCCGGGCAGGACGACCCCCGGATGGAGCACCTCGAAGATGAGCCCGACGATCCCGAGCAGGAAGAGGAGGCTGATCAGGTTCGGGTTGATGATCGTGTTGAGGAAGCGCGTGAAGAAGCCGGGCTTGACCGTGTCGATCTGCGCGTTGGCGAGGTGCAGCGTGAAGGGCCGTTGCGCGTCCTTCGTGTGGTAGCCGTCGAGCTGCTTGAGGAGAGCGGGCAGCGTCGGCGCGATCGCGTCGATCACGTTCATCTTGAGCGCCTGCTGGGCCGTGAGGTTGGAGGCTAAGCGCACGGCTCTCGCCGGCCACTCCGTGTTGCGGTGATGAACCGCGGCGAGCGCGGTCAACGACTTGACGGCGTCGTTGATCACCTTGTGGCGCAGGTCGGAGCCGAGGTTCTGGCCGCTCGAGTCGATCGGCGTCGACGAGCCGATGTTCGAGACCGGCGACATCGCGAGGACGTCGGCCGCCTGTGAGACCCAGACCCCGGCCGAGGCGGCGCGGGAGCCTTCCGGCGAGACGTAGACGATCACGGGCACCTTCGAAGCGAGCTCGGCCTGGTAGATCGTCTTCATCGAGCTCGAGAGCCCGCCCGGGGTGTCGAGCAGGATCACCGCGGCGTCGTAGCCGTCGTTCGCCGCCTGCGAGAGCTTGCTCGTGACGTAGCCCTGGGTGACGGGGTTGATCTCGAGGTCAGGCCCGAAGGTGATCGCGAGCACGCGCGGCCGGGAGTTCGCTTGCGCCGCTGCGGCGCCAGAGACGAAGACGAGCGAGGCCAGCACGACGAGGAGCGCCCGCTTCATGATGCGATCAGGATAGATCGCGCCCGCATTCCGGCGTAGTCTTCCGGACATGCCCGACTGGGTCATCTGGGCCATCCTCAGCGTTCTCTTCGCCGTCGGCGAGCTCTTCACCCCGGGGCTCTTCTTCCTCGGGCCGATCGCACTGGCGGCTCTGGCCGCCACGGTGGTCGCCGCGCTGGGAGGAGGGTTGCTGGTGCAGATCATCGTCTTCGGCGTCGGCTCGTTCGCGGCCGTCGGCCTCCTGCGCCCGCTCGCTCGCAGGCACCTGACGATGCCGCGCGCGATCCGCACCGGTGCCGCCGCGCTCGAAGGCGCGAAGGCGATCGTCCTCCAGCGCGTGGACGGCCGCGGCGGGCGCGTCAAGATCGGGGGAGAGGAGTGGAGCGCTCGCTCCTACATGCCCGACGAGGAGTTCGACGTCGGCGCCGAGGTCGAGGTCGTCCAGATCCAGGGCGCCACAGCCCTGGTCTACAGATAGAGACAAGAGAAGAAGGAGCCGAGATCCCGCATGGTCGCCCTGATCCCCATCATCATCGTCGCCGTCATCGTCATCGTCACCCTGGCGCGGACGATCCGCATCGTTCCCCAGGCTCAGGCCGGCGTTGTCGAGCGCTTCGGCCGCTACTCACGCACGCTCACGCCGGGCCTGACGCTCGTCGTCCCGTTCGTCGACCGCATCCGGGCGCTGATCGACCTGCGCGAGCAGGTCGTCTCGTTCCCGCCGCAGCCGGTGATCACCGAGGACAACCTCGTGGTCAGCATCGACTCGGTCATCTACTTCCAGGTCACCGAGCCGAAGTCGGCGACGTACGAGATCGCGAACTACATCCAGGCGATCGAGCAGCTCACGGTCACCACGCTCCGCAACGTGATCGGCGGGCTGGCGCTCGAGAAGACGCTCACCTCGCGCGACGAGATCAACGGCCAGCTGCGCGGCGTGCTCGACGAAGCAACCGGCAAGTGGGGCATTCGCGTCAACCGCGTCGAGCTGAAGGCGATCGACCCGCCGGCTTC
>WNGI01006518.1_pt1 | contig 10613 bp, 8 predicted proteins | sample 5400621 | NCBI WGS metagenome assembly WNGI01 (sample SAMN13153374, study PRJNA577476) | soil metagenome | isolation source: 20 cm soil or saprolite under Garry oak tree replicate 1 | place: USA:California | collected 2016-06-15 | reverse complement strand
ACGGTTTTCCTTCCAGGCATAGGATACGCGCAGTCCACCAACTTGTTTGTCGGTGCCCTTCGCCAAGACGTCATCTTAGACTTCTCTTCCACGGACGAGGTCATCTTCACCGAAAACACGTTCGTGACAATCTCAGAGCCAGAAACGATGGTTTTCGATTCGAGCGGAAATCTTTTCGTAGGCAACGGCAAGGCTAACTCTATTAAGAAGATCACACCCTTGGGTGTTAAGACAACGTTTGCCACAGATTTAGACGTGGACGGCATGGCCGTCGATGCGTCCGGAAATCTTTTTGTCTCCCGCAAAAGTGAGAGTAGCAATGCGAGTGACGGAGTGATTCTTAAATTTACACCGGCCGGAAAGAGCAGCGTCTTCGCCTCGAACGTATCGCATCCGAAAGGGTTAGCCTTCGATTCACTCGGAAACTTGTATTTGGCCTACCCCGATCGCGACTCAATCTTAAAATTCACTCCTAATGGAAAGAGCACAACATTCGCGTCCGGCATTGCACATCCCCATCGCCTTGCGTTTGACGCCTTTGGATTTTTGTGGGTCACGGATCCCAATGCAGGCGCCTTATACGCAATCGCTCCCTCCGGTGTCGTCTTTCTTATAGATAGCAGTGCCCTCAATCCGGAATTAACCGGCTTGAACGATCTAGCCTTCGACAGCGCGGGAAATTTATTCCTGACTGCGGGCGAATCCGTGGTTGAAATAAATTCAACCAGTGCCGCGCTGTTCACGGTCGCCGCGGTTCCCGGCGGCGCTGGAGGAATCGCTATCGAACCGCCAGTAACGACCAATCTTTCTACTCGTGTGTCCGTCCAACCTGGCAATGGTGTCGCCATTGCCGGGTTTATTATAAGTGGCTCGAGTCCGAAACAGGTTCTGATCAAGGGGCTCGGCGCGAGCTTGAGCAAGTTTGGCATCCTGAATCCATTGCAGGATCCCACTCTTGACCTGCGCAATTCTACCGGCAATGCGATTGCCACTAACGACGATTGGCAGCAAGCGACGAATGCGAACCAAATTCCGGTCAACTTCCAACCCGTCGATTCGCACGAGCCGGCAATCTTGGCCACTTTGCCGCCTGGGACCTTTACTGCAATCTTGCGCGGAAAGAACGGTGGCAGAGGCGTTGGCTTGATTGAAATGGACGATCTCAGCACTGGTTCAGGGTCCAAATTCACTGGCGTCTCGACCCGCGGTTTTGTCGGAACCGGTGAAAACGTAATGATCGGCGGCCTTATCCTTAGCGGAGGAAGCGGGGAACGGCAGATTTTGATCCGAGCCCTTGGCCCAACTCTCGCTCAGGCGCCATTCAATATTACTGGCAACCTGACAGATCCGACTCTGATGCTGGTTGACGCCAACGGGGCGGTGGTAGCCTCTAACGACAATTGGAGATCATCGCAACAAAACGAGATTCAGGCAACTGGTCTGGCTCCGCCGAATGACCGTGAGGCGGCGATTCTTACGAGTTTGCCGGCCGGAAATTTCACGGCGATCGTTTCAGGTAAAAACGGAGGAACCGGCATAGCCCTCGTCGACGCATTTCATTCATTTTAATGAACTGGAGCCTGTAGACTACCTTATTTGAGAGAGACGTACAATAGGTTGTCAGGTTCGCAGTAGAGTCGTCCCATTTAGCATGGCGAGAAATTCTCTGATTGCGTCTGCGCCTGGATTGACGACCAGGGATATCTCGAGGCGCAATGACAAAGCATGCAACTCCGCGGTAGAGAGAGGCAGAAGGAGTTGTGGATCGCCACCGAAGCTCAGGATTCGCAAATGCTTGTCGTACGGCAAACGTGCTGCTGTGCCGCAAATCTCGCACGTTTCGAATTCTTCCTGCGCGCTCGCGCTCCACAAGATCTTGTCGTTAACCGGGTCCTTTAACGCAATCTCCGCGATCTCAATCACGGCGGGGCAGGTGAGGGGATCGATCCGGAGCGGCCAGGTGGATTCCTCTTTCCGGGCCGGTAAATCAATGATCAGGCGTTCCCAGGAACCACTGTTGAAATAGCGGGCCTGAGATTCGGCCGCGCGATATCCCTCGGCTACCGGATGGAAAACTTCCAGCCGCACGGTTTTTTCGAGCCTGGCCGTGACCTGCTCAATCTCTCCTATCCGTTTGTCGAGATTAGCCAGCTCGGTCTCGAGGAGCTTCAGGCGTGAATGGAAAAGCTTGCGGCCGCTGACGAACTGCTGCGTCAGTTCTCCAAGCTTCGCTGCAAATTGCGTTGAGTTGTCACCTTCCTTAACAACCTCATAAACTTCCGTAGCCAGCGATGGAATGTCGGCGCCAGCTTTCTTTCCATGTTCCTCTGTCTGAGCCAGTCGGTGATGGCGTAGAGACGGCTTCAGAAACGTGTGGAGCGACGCCCGAATCCGCCACGGGTGGACCGGCAATTCAAAATCCCTCTGCAACCGGGCCATGACGGCGAGTGGGTCATCGAGGACTTCATTGAACGGGACAAAGGCCCGCTTATATCCGTGGCTGAAGCTCTCTGCTTGCAAGGTATGTTCAAGCCAGAGCAAAAAGCTTTTTGAAGGCTCGAGGTCTTCTCGTTTTCTAAGCGATTCCGCTACCTCCCACGGGTGGCGAATGGTCAGAACAAAGTGGGGTTCGGCTGGCAGAGTTTCGAAGATTGGAAACCAAAGCGGCATCAGTCGGCACAAGCGCGGGTCCTTGACCCCAAAGAGCGAGGCTTCGCCGAAGTCACGCTTGAGGATGCCGAGCACGGAGGAGCGGATTTCCCTGGCCACTTCGGTCTCCGTCCAACTCGACGGCAAAGGCAGATAGTCGTCCCAGCGCGATCCTAAAGCGCAGAGTAACTCATCATGCAAGGCGACGATCTCCGGATGTTCGAAGTAACCTTTGGGATTATGCCTGGAAGGAGAGATGAGATGCTTGCCAAAATCGACACCCATCTGCGCGAGAGCCCCGGCCAGAGCAGATGTGCCGCTCCGGTGCATGCCCAGGATTACCACCACTTTCCGCATGGCCGCCCGCCTCGACTAAACTTCTACCCCTGCTCGTTCATTTTTGGAAACAGTTCCGGTGCGCGAAGGACGGCGCCTGAGAGATGAATGTCGGCGCCGGGCGGGGGAAGCTGATCTGCGGAATGGGCGAGCGCGAACCAGGTCTGCCGCGGATGAAACCAGGGGAGAATCCGCCCGGCAAATCCGGCCTCCTCCGCGAGCGCAAGAATGGTCTCGCTGCGGTAGGTGACGACGCCGGGGTAGATCCAGCCGGTGCCTTCGTACTCGGCGGTTCCATTGAGCTGATGCGGCTGGATGAACGTCGCCAGCACAAGACCGTTCGGCGCAAGGCATATTTTGAATTCCGCGAAGGTTTTGGCAATGATCTCGCGGCCGCTGTGGGAGAAGATCGACTGGGCAAGAATATAGTCGAAGGTGACACCGAAGCGGGTGGCGGAAAAGTCAGAATGATAGAGGAAGGTCGGACGCTTCAGCTCCAGCATCGACTGTCCGATCTGCTCGTTGATGCCGGCGTCAACCAGCCAGCGATTGGGCTCGAGGCCGTAATAACGCTCTGGAAGGAGGTAAGGGATGAAGAGCCGGCCAGCACGGAGCGATCCGCAGCCGAAATCGAGGAGCGAATTGTGCTCGCGCAATCCAAGGGTCGTGAGCAGCCGGAACTGGGTCGCGCCCATGAAGTCATATTGCTCGGGCGGCCCGACAAAAGCAGTGTAGTGATCCATCCCCGGAGCGACCTTTTTCATGGCCTCGCGGTTTAGCGTACGAACATCGTTCTCCTCGGCGCGTTTCATTCGGAGTCAGGTTTTCGTGTCTTCCTCACCTTGAAGGTTTCGCAATCTAGCGCGGGGCAGGGGAGATGTCAGTCGCCGCGTCCCGATCGGACCGATTTTGGTCCAGCCCCCTACGTCATCAATCGTGAGCAATTCAACCGCTATCCGTTTGGTGACGCGCATGGCCGAAGCCGAACAGCGCGCGGCCCCTGGAGGCAGACGCTGTCCGAGCGCGCCGCGTGAAGAGGCGTTACGCCTTTCAGTGGCATCCGCACGCTACGAGCCTACTACTGGAGAGGCACAGTCTGCGTTGGCGCGCCGGCGTTTCGAAGCACGTTGTTGCCGTAGGAAATGACGGCGCCACCGCTGGCTGTCATAATGCTCGAAGGACTTCCAACCAGCGTCGATCCAATCAAAACCAACGTACTTGGGCCGGTTACTTTTGCCGCGAAGTTCGTATTGTTATCGAGAAGGCAGTTCTGCATGAATGCAGTGTTAACCGCTCAAGGGCTCGACATCGAAGGGCTCGGGACAGGTCTGAATGGGATCACCATTATCGGAGGACGTTGATTTCCCCGCCCGCGGCGGTTGCGACCGTGAAAATCGTCCACAGATATGTTTTCATCGGTCACCCTCTAACAGAAGTAATACGTGACGCAATCAGGAAATCGCGCCGAGTGATCGGTGATCAGTCAATGGTGATCCGAGGCGGGAGATTGTAGATCGCAGATCAGAGGGCAGTAGTCAGCGTTAATATACTGCCGGACTACTGACTACGAGACTTCCGACTTGCTATTGCCAAAACAGGAAGTGCAATATTTGACCGACATTGAACGCGCAAGAAGAGCCGCGCTGGATCTGCGTCTTACTCGCAGGCGGAGTAATTCAAAAGGGGCCGCTAGTTCAGCTGCGAGAGCGCTAGTGTCTTAATTTCGTTAGAAGAATGAATGCTGCGACGTTATATCGCGCTTATATTAACAATAAATAGGAGAAGTGCCATGATCGGCCAATCTGCGCGCGGCATGGCTTACGCTTAATAAATCAAATGGTTCAACTTTAAACAGTGAAAACCTTTCGGAAAAACCTAAACATGATTGTCAATAAGAGTAAGGTCGCCTTGGAAACATGGCTGGCAGAGTTGCGTCGTATGACTCCAATCTCCGCTATGGGCGCGGCGCTGCTCTCTCTCCAGATTGCCGAGCTGGAACACAGATGCGCAGAAATGCGCCGGCGGATGGAGCAAAGGGCCAGTCTTGAACCGGGTAAAAAACGTGCCTTGCGTTCTGCCGCGTAAGCGGAACATAGGCCTGCACCCTGTGCGCCCAGCGGGCTTTTTGCCTGCTGCCGGGAAACATGCAGGAATGCCTGTTTGGCGCACAGACAGAAATTCGGGTCGAATTCGCCATCGATTGTAGGGCGGCCATTTTGGCCGCCAACGAGAAAGAAACGGCGGCGAAAATAACCGCCCTACAAGTTGCTGTGCTGGTGGAATGCGGCCGGTGTTGGCCCTCGACCTGACGGTTCCCTAAGAGAGAAGCGTGTGCCATTAGCAACTGTTTTTCGTCATTTGAGCATTAGAATTCATTCCGTCATTCGTCATTTAACATTGTGCTACTCTCCTGCCATGCCAGCGATCGGGATCACCGGCGGAATTTCCACCGGCAAAACGACTTTTGTAAATTGCCTGCGCGAGCTTTTGCCGGAGGCGAAGTTTTTCGACGCTGATGCGATGGCACGTGAGCTCACGCATCATGACCAAGCCGTGCTCGCCGAAATTCGCGAGAGATTTGGCAATAGCGTTTTTGATGAAAATGGGCAGTTGAATCGGAGGGCACTTCGCGCGATGGTTTTCGAGGCGCCGGAGAAACGGCGCCAGCTCGAACAAATTCTTCATCCGCCAATTCGCCAGCACTGGAGCCGAGAAGCGGAAAAACATCGCCAATCGAATGACTACTTTTTTGCCGACATTCCGCTTCTTTATGAAACCGGCGGAGAAAAACTTTGCGATCGGGTGGTGGTGGTGGCGTGCTCGGAGGAGATTCAAATAGGGCGCCTGATGAAACGAACAGGACTGGATCGAGATTCCGCAATCGCAATCATTGCAGCGCAAATGTCGCTTACGGAAAAAGTAAAACGAGCTGATCACGTGGTTTGGAATAATGGACCGCAGGGCCTGCTCGCAGCGCAGGCGCGATTTTTGGGGAGCCTATGGACAGGGAAGATTTGGTAGCCGGGGTGGGGAACCACAGAAGTAAGAGCGAGGAATCTGTAGCAGGTGTCGGCAACCCCGGAAGAAAGGGAAATGGCAACGCAGGGAAGCCGCGGCCAGCGACCGCGGCTACAGAGGCAACGGATGAGAAGGGGGAACCGCAGTCAGTGACCGCGGCGACAGGGGCAGGCGTGTCGCCTGCAAGTGGGAATGTTGCAGCCGGCACTGCTGCCGCTACAGGGCCGATCCCGGCTGCGGATGCTCCGGCATCGCTCGATTTGAATGCGCTCCACAGGATGTCGCCAGAAGATTTAGCGGAGCTGGCGAAAAAGTTCGGTGTTTTTCTGCATCCGGCTAGGACGCGTCATTATCACATTCTTGATCTGGCGAGGGCGGCGTTGGGCGCCGGTTCAACCCTCACCGCTGAAGGATTCATCGATCAACCGGGTGAATCATTCGGCTTTTTGCGCTGGCCGGAACTAAATTTTATGCCGGTGCCAGAAGATGCCGCAGTGCTGCGATCGACATTGCAAAAATTTTGGCTGCGTCCGGGGCAACGTGTCGGAGGAAAATTGCGGCTGCCGCGCGAACGCGAAAAATCTCTCGTCCTGGACGAAATCACCACGGTCGAAGGCGCGCCGGTGTCGGAGTGGAGCGAAAAGATCGATTTTGAGAAGTTGACGCCGCAATATCCGGAAGGCCGGATCATGCTGGAGAATGATAAAACGAAGTCATTGAGCGCGCGGGCGGTCGATTTGCTGGCGCCGCTCGGGCGCGGACAACGCGGGTTGATCGTGTCGCCGCCGCGAGTGGGCAAAACGATTTTGTTGAAGGAAATCGCAAAAGCGATTCGGGTAAATCATCCGCAAATCGAGCTCATCATTTTGCTGGTGGACGAACGCCCGGAGGAAGTGACTGACCTGGAGCGAGAAGTCGATTGCCAGATTTACAGCTCCACCTTTGACGAAAATGTTTATCGGCACGTCCAGGTAGCCGAGTTGGTGCTGGAACGCGCGAAACGATTGGTCGAATTGAAAAAGGATGTGGTCATTCTGCTCGATTCCATCACGCGCCTGGCGCGGGGCTATAACAATTTGCAACCGAACCGCGGTCGGATCATGTCGGGCGGGGTGGAATCGAAAGCGTTGATGAAACCGAAGCGGTTTTTTGGCGCGGCCCGGAATGTGGAAGAAGGCGGGAGCCTAACGATTTTAGCAACGGCCTTGATTGATACCGGAAGCCGAATGGACGAAGTGATTTTCGAAGAATTCAAAGGCACAGGAAACATGGAGCTGCATCTCGATCGAGCGTTGGTAGAGAAGCGGCTCTATCCGGCTATTCAACCACTGCAGACCGCAACGCGCCGCGAGGACTTGCTCTATCACCCGGACGAATGGGAGCGGGTGCAGGTGCTGCGCAAAAAGATGGCCGCGCTGCCGCCGATCGAGGCGATGGAGACGCTGATCTCGAATTTGCAGGCGACAAAAACCAATGCCGAACTGCTGCTGGCGGGGCTGCGGTGACGAGGAATGACGAAGCACGAATGACGAATGACGAAGGAAGCTCGAATGACCGAATGTCGAAAAGGACGCCGCAGAATCCCAAGCGTAATTCGGATTTCGGCATTCCTTCGTCATTGGACATTCGTCATTCGTCATTATCAAAGAGTTTGATCGCAAGCGCGGCGGAGCTAGCAGACCTCCTGCTTCTCATCGAAGGCAATGCCCGCGTCGCCGTCGATACTGAAGCGGATAGTTTGCATTGCTATCGGGAAAAACTTTGCCTGTTACAGGTGAGCTTGCCGGAGGGCGATTTTCTGGTCGATCCGCTGGTGGAAAACGATCTGGCGCCGCTGGCCGACACACTCGCGCGAAAGGAAATTGTGCTGCACGGGGCGGATTACGATCTGCGTTTGTTGCGGCGAGCGCTCAATTTCCAGCCGGCCCACTTGTTCGACACCGTCATTGCCGCGCGATTACTTGGCATACGCGAATTTAGTTACGCCGCATTAGTCGAGAAATACTTCGGGATCGAGCTGGCCAAGAGTTCGCAAAAAGCAAACTGGGCCTTGCGCCCGCTATCGCCGAAAATGGAAGAGTATGCGCGTAACGATACTCATTATTTGTTGCCGCTAGCCGAGAAGCTGGAGAAACAATTGATCGACCGCGATCGATTCGAATGGTTTCAGCAGTCGTGTGAGCGCGCAATTATATCGGCGGCGATCGACCGTGAGCGCGATGCGGAGGAAGCATGGCGAGTTCGCGGTTCGGGACTGATTCGCGGTCGGGAAGCGGCGATATTGCGTGCGTTGTGGCATTGGCGTGATCGCGAGGCAGAGCGATTCGATCGGCCCTCTTTTCACGTTTTGCGGAATGATCAATTGATTGAGACGGCGCTCGCCGCTTCCAAAGGCGAAACGCCTCAATTCCGTCATTTTTCAGAGCGGCGAGCGCGTGATTTTCAAGCGACGATAAACTCCGCGCTTGCTTTGAAGGAGGAAGACTGGCCGGAAACACGAAAGCGGCGAGGGGAGCGGCCTACGCGCGAGATGGAACGCGCAGCCGAGGGAATGCGCAAACGACGCGATCAAGCTGCGAGTGAGTTGAAAATCGAGCCATCGTTTATCGCGCCGCGGGCGACAATCGATGCCATAGCGGCAGATCGCGGGCGAGCCGAACAGTTGCTGGTACCGTGGCAGCGGCAGCTAATCGGGTTGTGGCTGTAGAGGCGGCCGTGTCGGCCGCATACACGGCAATTGCGGCCGACACGGCCGCCTCTACACAGAAGGTAAGATAGGATCCTACAAAGGTGAAAACCGCTTTTCCGCAATTAACTTGACGAAAGACGCAAAGTTATTCACAAATGAGGTTTCGTTGTCTTCTGCCAATGACCTGCCGCAACCTCACAATCGTGTTGTGTCTCGTGACGGGGATGGTGGTTGCCGGCAAAGCGACGGGGCAAACGGGGCAGACCTCGCAGGACGTTGATCGCTCGCAGATTTTCCGATCGGAACCGAGCATTCGCCCGGGTGAACCGATAAGCCAGGGTCCCAACGCCTTTGGTTATGCCGCCCCAAGCGCCAATGACGCCGATCTTGGAGTGCAGGCGATCTTAAAACGGCAGGAGCAATATCAGCCGTTTACCTTTTCGGCTGCGCTGCCTTACTACTGGACTTCAAATGTTGCGCTGGTGCGATCCGGCGAGGTGAGTGATGGCGTCTTGGCGCCGGCATTTGTTTTTGCCTACCAGCCAAGGTTGACGAAGACACTGTATGGGGAGTTCATTGCTTCTCAGCAATTGTTCTACTACGACAGACTCGGCGCGTTTAATTTCACCAGCTTCGATGCCATTGCCGGTGTTGTCTACTACTTACCGAACTATCACAACCTGATTTTGCGGCTAAGTTATGATTACAATCGATTAACGACGGACGAATGGGACGAGTTCTTCGCTAATCACTCAATTATTGCCAGCGCAGACATGCCTTTTCGTTTTGGACGGGCAATGCAATTGAACCTGGGGGCGTTGGCCAACGTCAGCGTTGCGGCTGATCCGAGTGAACCGCAGCGAAGCGATTTCGAGGTATATGGGGGCTATCATGTGCAATTCAGCCGCTCGTTTTCGATGGACGCGGTGGGACGAGTGTTATTTAAGAAATACTACGAGGGTGGTCGAAATGATGTGAGCGAGCTACTCGCCGTCACCGCCAATTACCGGGTCCGTGAATGGCTGACTTTGAGCGCGGTTAGTACTTTTGCCTGGAATCAGTCGAACCACAGCGTTTTTGATTATTCCGTTGTTAATCTGGGCGGCGCATTAGCTTTGACATTTAAATTCTAAGAATGGCAGTATCTCTCCGGATGACCCCCCGCGTTGCGATTCGGAACCTATCTCTCTTTGGAGTAATTATCGGCTTTGCCGTGAGCGTGCCTGGCGCGCAATTGAAGGAAGCGCAGGTCACCCAGGTCGTGAAAGATGTTAAGTTATTGCCTACCGGCGCGGCGGCGCGCCCAGCCGCGATCAGCGATGAGGTGCGAGATGGGACAGCAGTGCGCACCGGGGTGGATTCGCGCAGCGAGTTGAAGTTTACCGATCAAACTTTAGCCCGACTAGGAGCTAACACGCTCTTCAGCTTCTCCGAAGGTACCCGCAATCTAAACCTCCAGGATGGAGCGATGCTTCTGCGTGTCCCGAAAGGAGCCGGTGGAGCAAAGATCAATTCGTCGGCCGTGACTGCTGCGATCACTGGCACCACCGTGATGGTGGAGACACACGCGTTAACGAAGAAGAACAAGAATTCCTACTACAAGTTTATCGTGTTGGAAGGAACCGCGCGGCTTTATTTACCCGGACGCCTTGGGGAGTCGACCCTGGTGAAGGCAGGGCAAATGATCATCATGCGGGCAGATTCGAAAATGATCCCCGAGCCGGTGGACGTCGATATTGGCAAGATCACGCAAAGCTCACTCCTGGTCACGGGGTTTTCGACCCCGCTCGGAAGCGAAGCATTAATCGCTTTTGAAAAGACTAAGCAAAACGAGCAAAAAAATTCCGGCCAATTGTATGAAACAAATTTGGCGATCTTGGGAGCAGGAACAAACGTGGTCCTGGCTGACCCCAATACAGTC
>WNGI01015506.1_pt1 | contig 10615 bp, 9 predicted proteins | sample 5400621 | NCBI WGS metagenome assembly WNGI01 (sample SAMN13153374, study PRJNA577476) | soil metagenome | isolation source: 20 cm soil or saprolite under Garry oak tree replicate 1 | place: USA:California | collected 2016-06-15 | reverse complement strand
CGCAGTATGTCGTCCGCCTCGGCCTGCATCTGGTCGAGCTCGTCGGTGGAATCGCTGCGGCGCGCCGCGGCAAGCATCTCGAGCAGGCGTTCGCGCAGCGTACTGTTGTTGCTGCGCTCGTCTTTCTTCAGGTAGCCCGCAAACCATGCGCCGGCCGAGCCCATCGCCGAGAGCGCCATCAGGCCCCACCAGATATAATCGCTGTAGCGATCGAGGAAGGTCTTCTCCTCGCCGTCGACAAACGCCGTCGCGCCGGGATGCGCCGGAATCACGGCATCCTTGTCGGTATCCGGAGTCTCGATCTTCGCCGCCAGCGGGAATTCCGTCTTCAAGGTCTGGCGGATCGCAAACAACTGCCGGGTGAAGGTGGCGACGGTCGATTCCGGAAGACCTTTGCGCGCCGCGATGTGGTGGGAGAAACTGATCGTCTTGACCTCTTCCTCTGGCTTGTTGGGCGAGCCGCCGAAAGCGCCGGCGGGAATTTCAGAGGCCTCGTAGACCGGATGGTTCTGCGCGATCGCCTCGGCGGAATCGATCGCCAGGAACTTCGGCGTTCCGCCATCGCGGACCGAGGCCGAGATCGCGTCCGCGGTGATTCTGCTGTTGACCGGACCGGCGGCGAGATAAACGTCGGCTTTCTGTTTGCGAATTGCGTCGGCGGCTTCGTTGGCCGGAAACTGCACGATCTCGACCTTGTCAGGATCCACGCCATATTGCTGCAGGATCACCTTGAGCAGATTGACGTTGGCCTGGGTGCGGCCGACCACGCCGATGCGGCGTCCGGACAGCTGTGCGATCTTCGTGATCTTCGGACCGGCCTTCTTGCCTTTGCCCTTTGCTGGGGGCGGAACCCACAGCACCGCGACGTTCTTGCGCAGCGTTGCCACCGCCTGCGCATTTTTCGGCACATCGAGATCGCCGCGGATGATGGCGAGATCGGCCTTCCCTTCGGCAAGCGCCTTGGCGCTCTCGGCGGCCCCCTCGGTCTGCGTCGGCCGCAACCGGACCTGGCTATGGGTCTGGCTGAAAGCCTGCGTCAGCGCCTGGACGACCTTGATGTCATCGCTGCTGGCCGGACCGACCGCGATCCGCAATGTCACCGGCCGCATCGCAAAATAGTAGCCGCCCGCCAGCGCGCCGACGATAGCGAGAATCCCCGCCAGCGTGACCAGCATCATCTTCCGCTTCGCCGAGCGCGGCGATGGCGGGGTCAGTGATTGAACGAGGTCGGGCCCACCGGTCATCGATCTGGCAAACAATCGTTTGAGGTTCAATTTCATGTTGCCAACGCGGTTAGGCCAACATTGTAGCAAATTTCCTGCCAGCGCCGAGTTACATCGGCGTCATGGTTACCGTTGGGCTTGAAGCGGTCTTGCCGTGCGATTGTGGCATGGATCCCATGGCCGTCGTCCGGTGTTAGGGTAAAGTTCGTGTGAAAACGGGAGGCGATCATGGTGGAACGGCTGTCGGCAGAGGCGAGAAAATCAGTTCTGAAGGAGCTGCCCGGGTGGGCCGAGGTTCCGGGCCGCGAGGCGCTCGGGCGGACCTTCGCGTTCAAGGATTTCAACGAAGCATTCGGGTTCATGGCCCGCGCGGCGCTGGTAGCTGAAAAGAACGATCATCACCCCGAATGGCGCAACGTCTACAAGACGGTGGAGGTCGTCCTCGCGACGCATGACGCCGGCGGCGTCACCGCCCGCGACATCGATCTCGCAAAGGCCATGAATGCGATCGCGAGCCAACTCGGCGTTGCCTGAGATCGCGGCCCGCAATCTTGCGGCGGTGGCGCGACATCCCCAACTTGAGAGGTGTCAGCCGCGGCGATCTGTCGCGCAGGACGAGGGGGAGCCTTGCAATGGCATCCGAACATACCGTGGGTTTTGAACCAGCCGACCGGCTGGCCAAAGACCGCGAAAGCGTGCGCAACCGGTTCTGGATCAAGCTGAAACAGGTAGCCGCCAAGCTGCCGTTCACCGAGGATCTGCTCGCGGCCTATTATTGCGCGTTCGACAGGCAGACACCGCGCCATGTCCAGGCGGCGCTGCTCGGTGCCATCGCCTATTTCATCCTGCCTTTCGATTTCATTCCGGACATGCTGCCGGTGCTCGGCTTCACCGACGATGCCGCAATCCTGGCGACCGCGATCCGGTTGGTCGCGAACCACATTACTCCGGAGCATCGCGACGCCGCTCGCGCGGCGTTGAAGCGTGGGATCGACCAGGAGAATTGAGCGCCCGTCGTGTCGCAGCCAGCTGCCAGAGACGACATGCATCCGGTGATTCGCTGGCTGATGACGGACGCGCGCAGGCGGGTCGAGGCCAGCGAATTTCTCGAAGCCTTTGCGGACCGGTTGCGCGCCGCGGGGGTGGATGTTTCCCGCATCACCACCGGCGTTCCAATCCTGCATCCACAGATTTTTTCGTTCAGCGGTCTCTGGCAGCTTGGCAAAGGCACGACCGAGCGGTTGTACCGGGCTGGGCCGGACACCCTGGCGACAATGTCAAGCAGCCCGATCTGGATCGCCTATGAAGGCGGCGGCCCGGTCCGCTGCGATCTCTCCGCGCCGCCGCGGGACGGAGAATTCGCCATTCTCGACGATCTGCGTCGCGAGGGCTTGACCGATTATGTTGTGCACGCGATTCCCTTCGCCGACGGCAGTTACAAAGCGCTCTCGCTCGCCACCGCGCGCCGCGGCGGCTTCAATAGCGACGAGCTTGCGCTGTTCGATTCCATGATCCCGGCGGTGGCGTTCAATCTCGAAGTCCAGGCGCTGCGCCGGACCGCGCGTACCTTGCTCGATACCTATGTTGGGCAGCAGTCCGGAGGGCGTGTGCTCGAAGGCCAGATCCAGCGCGGCACCGGTGAGACCATCAGGGCGGTGATCTGGCTCTGCGATCTCAGAGGCTTCACCAGCCTGTCTGAAACCCTGCCGCGCGACGCGCTGATCGACCTGCTCAACTGCTATTTCGGTCCCATGTGCGACGCGGTCGCGGCGCAGGGCGGCGAGATCCTCAAATTTATCGGGGATGCGATGCTGGCCATTTTCCCGACCAGAACCGATACCGCGGGCACCTGCGCCGCCGCGCTGGTGGCGGCAAGGCGTGCACAGGCGGCATTGATCGACGAGAACCGCCGGCGGGAGACCGCCGGCCTGGCATGCATCGACTACGGTCTCGCGCTGCATGTCGGCGATGTCATGTATGGCAATATCGGCAGCGACACCCGGCTCGATTTCACGGTGATCGGGCCGGCCGTCAATCTCACGGCGCGCATCGAATCGATGTGCCGGCAACTCGGCCGGCCGCTGCTGCTGTCGTCGGAGTTCGTCAGAGCGGGCGGCATTTCCGCGCAATCCCTCGGCGTTTTTCCGCTCAAGGGTGTCGGCGCCGAACAGGAAATTTTTGCGCCCGGGCCAATCAGTTGATCCAAACGAGATCGGGCGGGGTCACTCGCCGAGAGTGGCCCCGCCCGATTGTTGGACGCAATGATTATCGCTGTGGCTTCGGCGATTGCGACTTTGCCGCCGCCGCCGGGGTTTGTTTCAGGAATTCCTCGAAGCGGTTGCGCGCGACTGGCTCGATGCCATGCTGGTCCAACCATTGCTGGGCGGCAGGCAAGCGGTTCCAGTCAGCGAGCGGCGCCGTCAATGAGACTTCCTTCCACTTCGGATGGAAGGGCGGATTCTGGAAGGTCGGGAATTTCGTGAAGAAGGCATCCACGAACACCGCGAGCTTTCGATACCGCTCGGTATTGGGAGCCCAGTTATACGCCGCGAGCACTGCCGGCACCGCGATGGTGTCCACCTTTTCCCCGTCGGCGATCAGGTTTGGATAGTCCTTCGCGCTCAAGGTCGCCGGCAGATAGTCGCGCTGCAATGGCCTGTCGTAGTCGACCGTAACCAGGTGGAACCGGTCGTCCTTGGGGAACGTGCTGACGGACTTGTATGGCTTGCCTCCAGCAACAATCACGGCATCGATCTGCCCGTTCCTCAATTTCTCCATCGCGATGCGTTGCTCGATATAGACGAAATTCGATTTGATTCCGAGCCGTTCGAATACGATGGTAGCCGTCACAAAGGTTCCGCCGTTCGGAAGGTCGACGCTGACGGTCTTGCCCTCGAGATCCTTGAGGCTACGGATCGATTTCGACGCGATGACATGCACCTCTTCGTTGTAAAGCTTGGTTACGTAGGTAAATTGTTTCTTGATGTCTTTCGCAAAGCCCTTTTTCTCCAGATAGTCGAGCGTGTCGGCTCGCACGATTCCGAGATCGACACCCTGAAGAAACAGAACGTCGGCGATGCTTTGGACGGAACCGCGGCCCACAATTGGGAGGACGCGCAGCTTATTTCCGTCGTCGAGCACGGAGGCCAGGTCGGCGCCAAACTGGACATAGGTGCCGCCGATGGTGCCGGATATCAGCGTCACCGTGTTGGCGTTCAGGCTCTTCTTGGTCTCCACCGATCCGAACTGGAATATCGCCTTGAGGCTTTCGCTGACCTTTGCCGGGTCAAACTCCCCGTCCTCGGCGGCCTGGGCCGCGAGGCCACAAGCCATCGTCATGGCGACCAGCGCCAGTCCAAGTAAACGCTTCATAATAAACCTCGTTGATGGAAGCTAATTCTGCATTTGGCTAAGGCGCTGCTGCGCGTCCGATGAACCGTACCGGGCTGCCTTCTGGTACCATTCACGCGCCTTTGCTGGATCGGGAGTGATGCTTCGCATATCTTGCGTCCCGAGCACGCCCGGATCGTAGGTTTGAGCCAGCAGCAGGGCAGCACTGGCCTCTTGGGCGTCCGCCGCCCGCTCCAGCAACAACCGGGCGGGCGCGATGTCGCCCACCGCGATCAAGCTCTTTGCCCGCTTCAGCAGCGCCGCGAGTTCGTCGGGATCGAGCCGCCTTACCTGCGGGGCAGCTACGACGGGAGCTGCGGCGGGGGCCGCAGCAACGACTACCGGAGCCGCCGGGACTGCTGGAGCAGGAACTGGAGCCGGCGCAACGGCCTGGGGCGCACGAACGTCGGGTGGGACCTGGCGGGCGGTTCGAAACGCGGCGGCGATTTCGTCACGTGTTGGCGCACTCTTCGCGGTCTGCGGCAAGGCCCGTGCACTGACGTTGGACTGAACGTCCACCGGCGCTGAGGGCTCGGCGCTCGCGAGCACGGTTTCGGGGGCGGGTCTAACCGGCGGCGCGGCGGCGCCAAATTGGCCCGCCGATGTGCCGACCAGCGAAGCCTTGGCGTTCGCAAACAGAGCCATCGGATTCTCGACGGACAAGACCACTAACAGAATACCGGCCGCTGCGGCAGCCAGAAGGCTGGCCCTAAAGATTATGCGCGGCGAAACCGTCGCCCGGTCCCGACCTCTTCCAAAACTTGGCGGTTGCGGTTCTTCGTCGTCATAGTCTGACAGAAAGAGCGGCATGGACTCCTCCGGAGGGAAGCTGCCGTTCGAATTCGATGGCGTCGAACGGTAGGACATGAACTTGGAAACGCTTGCTTCCTCGTCAAATCCGTCGCCGTTCTGTTCGCCGAATGGAGTGATCCTAGTATTTCGCCCCATGGTGATGCCTCCACGCTACAACGCAACAACTGGCCGCCTCGGCATCAACTTTTTGTTTACTTCTGATTGTTGCCCGAGCAGCCCTTACCCAGTCCTTAGCACGCATTGTGAATCCGCCCAAAACGCGACCGTGCCCGGCATGAATTGGGAAATATTTTGGTTTTATTGTGGCGAGCTTGGACCAATTCCTTAAGATTTTACTAAAATCCCGACAAATGCACTGAAATATGCGCGTTTCAAACGGTTCCATCGCGGGTGTGCTAAATCGGGACGGCTTGGTTGGGTCGCGCGGAACCGGTTTTTTGGATGCCACACCTGCCGGCTGCCGGTGCGTTTCCGCGCCGCCTCAGGGGAGCAGGATCACCTTGCCCATTGCCTTGCGGCCGGCCAGCACCTTCAAGGCATCGGCGGTTTGCGCCAGCGGGAAGGTGCGGTCGACATGGGACGATATCTTGCCTTCCGAGGTCCATTTCACGAGCTTTTCCAAGTTAGTGCGGTTCTTGTCCGCATTGAGCCGCGTCCATGCGCCCCAGAACACGCCTCGGATATCGCAGCCTTTCAGGAGCGCGAGGTTGAGCGGCATCTTCGGAATTTCGCCGGCGGCAAAACCGATCACCAGGAAACGGCCTTCCCACGCAATCGAACGCAGCGCGGCCTCGGCATAGCTGCCGCCGACGGGGTCGAAAATAATATCGACGCCCTTGCCGTTGGTCAGCCGCCGCAGTCCCTCCTTGAGATCCTCCTTGGCGTAGTTCAATCCAAGCTCTGCGCCATGCGCCTTGGCGAATTCGAGCTTTTCATCCGACGAAGCGCAGGCGATCACCTTCAGTCCCATCAGTTTGCCGAGTTCGCATGCGGCCAGACCGGTGCCGCCGGCCGCGCCAAGCACCGCCATGGTCTCTCCAGCCTTCAAGCTGGCACGGTCTTCCAGCGCGTGCAGCGCGGTGCCGTAAATGATGATGATTCCGGCGGCGCGATCGAAATCCAGACTGTCCGGAATCCTCACGATGGTGTTCGCCGGCAGCGCGATCTTCTCGCGCGCGCCGTTGTGGCCGCAGGATGCCACCACGCGATCGCCGACCTTCAGATCGGTGACGCCGGCGCCGACGCTTTCGATCACGCCCGCGACTTCCGCCGCCGGCGAAAACGGAAATGGCGGCTTGATCTGGTATTTGCCCTGGATCATCAGCAGGTCGAAGAAATTCAGCGCCGCCGACTTGATGGCGATCACCGCCTGTCCGGCTTCGGCCACGGGGTCGGGTATCTCCGCCAGCACGAGATCGTCGGGACCGCAATATTGCGAGCAAAGAATAGCTTTCATGGACACACCGGAGTTACGGACGCACTAATAAGGCCGGATGCTTCATGCCGGATTTGAAGCCCGGCGACAATCTGATTCGGAGGCTTTTGGGTCGTCTGCGCAGCTTCCGTCCGTCGTTGCGAGCCAACGGGTCGCGCGAATGCGTGCCCGCTGACACGCTACGCGAAGCCATCCATGGCTGCGAACAAGAATGGCTGCGAACAAGATATGGATTGCTTCGTCGCTTGCGCTCTTCGCAATGACGGTGGTGCCGAGACAGGGGGAATAAGCCGATGTTTGAAAAAGGCCTGCTGGCGGGAAAGCGCATATTGGTCACCGGCGGTGGCTCCGGGCTGGGCGCTGCGATGGGACGGCGCTTCGTCGAGCTTGGCGCCGAACTGATCATCTGCGGCCGCCGGCTCGAATTGCTGGAGGCGACCGCGGCCCGGATGCGCGGCGAGTTGGGCGGCAAGGTGGCCGTGATCCGGTGCGATATTCGCGACGGGGCTAATGTCGACGCCATGATGGATACGATCTGGCGCGATGCGCCGCTGGATGTCCTGGTCAACAATGCCGCCGCGACCTTCATCGCGCAGACCGAGCAATTGTCATTTCGGGCCGCCGACGCTATTCTCGCGCCGACCTTGCACGGCGCGATGTATTGCACGCTGGCTGCCGGCAAACGCTGGATCGAGGCCGGACACAGAGGTGTGGTGCTGAGCATCCTGTCGACCTCGACCATTACCGGCCGCGCCTTCACGGTGCCTTCCGCGATGGCAAAATCCGCCATTCTCGCGATGACCAAGAGCCTGGCTGTGGAGTGGGGACCCAAGGGTGTCCGCACCGTTGCGATAGCGCCGGGCGCGTTTCCGACCGCCGGCGCAACGGGCCAGCTTCGGCCCGAGGGCCGCGACGAAGGATGGGCGTCGAAAAATCCGCTCGGTCGTGTCGGCGAACACCGTGAGCTTGCCGATCTCGCGAGTTTCCTGATTTCCGATTCCGCGAGCTACATCAACGGCGAGATGGTGGTGCAGGACGGCGGCTCCCATTTGCGCAGCTCGGGCGCCGAGGATCTCCTGCAATGGAGCGCCGCGCAGTGGGAGAAACAACGCGCGGAACGCTCGAAAAGCTGACCAGCAATACGCGGCGAGTTCCCCATGTTGCGGATTGGTCGGCGCGTAACCGCCTTCCCAACGAGTCGTTTCCCGGCTATCCATCCGCCGCGCGATATCAGGGCCATCTTCCAGTCACAATGATGCGAGAATCAGACTTGATCATGTCCGTACGGCGATTCTTGACAGCTCTGGTGGCGAGTGTGCTGGTGTGCGGGCTCGCGATTCCTGCGCAGGCGCAGAGCGCGTCGTCGAAAGCCTCGAAAGGCTCCGCCAAGCCGGCGCCTTCGAAACCTGACGCTGCAAAACCGGAAGCCAAGCCCGCCGCTGCGGTTGCCGGAACTGCCGAGCCGACGCTGATCGGCCAGTTTGGCACTTGGGGCGCCTACACCGCGGCGCCGAACGGCAAGAAGGTGTGCTTTGCGCTTGCCAAGCCCGCCTCGTCGAAAACCAATCCGCCGAATCGTCCGCGCGACCCGGCCTATGCGTTCGTCTCTACACGCCCGTCGGAAAAAGTCATCAACGAAGTCTCGGTCATGATCGGCTATGCGCTGAAGCCCGGCTCGGAATCGACCCTCGAGGTCGGCGGCGCCGCCTACGCGATGTACACCCAGGGCGATGGCCTCTGGATCAAGAACGCCGCCGAGGAAGAGCGGTTGGTGGATGCCATGCGCAAGGCCGCCGATGCGGTGGTCAAGGGTGTGTCGGCGAAGGGCACCGAGACCACGGACACCTTCTCGCTGAAGGGGCTGTCCCAGGCGCTCGACAAATTAGCCCAGGATTGCCGGCGCTAGACGCCGTTCAACGTTAATCCCGATGCATTTGATGGCTTTCCAGCAGACCTTGGAAGGCCTATCTGGTGTTCCATGACTGACAGCATGACCAGTTCGACCAAGGCCGGTTCCGGCGCAAACGCGCCCTTGGAAAAAGTCGCGCTTGAGACCTACGTGCCGCCGGCCAAGCCGTCGCTGGTCGGCTTGTCGCGCGCCGAAATAGCCAAAGGGCTTGGCGCCGTCGGCGTGGCGATGGCGCAACGCAAGATGCGCGTGCAGCAATTGTGGCACTGGATCTACGTCCGCGGCGCCAGCAATTTCGACGAGATGACCAGCATTTCCAAGGAAATGCGCACTCAACTCGACCAACATTTCACGGTGGCGCGGCCCGAAGTGGTCGCCGAGCAGATATCCAATGACGGCACCCGCAAATGGCTGCTGCGGTTGCCGAGCGGCGATTCGCTCGAAAAGGCGCATGAGGTCGAGTGCGTCTATATTCCGGAAACCGATCGCGGCACGCTGTGCGTTTCCTCGCAGGTCGGCTGCACGCTGAATTGCTCGTTCTGCCACACCGGCACGCAACGGTTGGTGCGCAATCTCACCGCGGGTGAAATTGTCGGCCAGATCATGGTGGCGCGCGATCGCCTCAATGACTGGGCTGACCGCGACACCCCGACCGGCGGCCGTCTCGTCACCAATGTGGTGATGATGGGCATGGGCGAGCCGCTGTATAATTTCGACGCCGTGCGCGATGCGCTTCTGATCGTCGCTGACAATGAGGGCATTGGCATTTCCCGCCGCCGCATCACGCTGTCGACCTCGGGCGTGGTGCCGAACATCATCCGGACCGGCGATGAAATCGGCGTTATGCTGGCGATCTCGCTGCACGCGGTGCGCGACGAATTGCGCAACGAACTGGTGCCGCTGAACCGGAAGTATCCGATTGCCGAATTGCTGCAGGCTTGCCGCGATTATCCCGGATCGTCCAACGCGCGGCGCATCACGTTTGAATATGTGATGCTCAAGGGTGTCAACGATTCGCTGGATGACGCCAAGCTGTTGGTGAAAATGCTGAAGGGGATTCCGGCCAAGATCAATCTCATTCCGTTCAATCCATGGCCCGGCACGGCTTACGAATGCTCCGACTGGGACCAGATCGAAAAGTTCTCCGAATACATCTTCAACGCCGGCTACTCCTCCCCAGTGCGCACGCCGCGTGGCCGCGACATTCTCGCCGCCTGCGGTCAGTTGAAATCGGAAACCGAGAAACTGTCGGTGCGCGAGCGACAGGCGCTGCGCGCGATGGCGATGACGGATTAGTCGCATGAAGCGGCTTGTGCAGCCCGTTATTGCGAGCGAAGCGAAGCAATCCAGAGCTGCGGGCGAAGTTCGGGACTGCTTCGTCGCTTACGCTCCTCGCGATGACGACGATATCGGTTTGACGCCATGGCACTGATCGGGCGCCTCTTCGTCATCTTGTTCGGCTTTCTGGCCGCCTGCCTGGTGGCGGGGATGATCGTGGTCGGGGCGGTGTTATTCCCGGAATTCAGCGATCTCGCGACCGGTCCGATCGATCAAAATGCGATCAACATCGTGCTTGGTTTCGGGTTCATCTTCATCAGCGGTTTTGCACTGCTGCCGGCGATGGTCGTGGTCCTGATCACGGAGGCGTTCTATATCCGCAGCGTGCTTGCCTACGCGGTCGGCGGCGGAGTGGTCGGGCTGGCGTGCTATCTCGGTCTGATTCCGTTCGATCCGGCGACGCTTTCCTTCGATGGTATCGTGCGGCGGCATCTCGAAATCATGACCGGCGCAGGCATCGTTGCCGGCCTTGTCTACTGGGTGATCGCCGGCCGCAATGCCGGCGCC
>WNGI01021168.1_pt1 | contig 10616 bp, 7 predicted proteins | sample 5400621 | NCBI WGS metagenome assembly WNGI01 (sample SAMN13153374, study PRJNA577476) | soil metagenome | isolation source: 20 cm soil or saprolite under Garry oak tree replicate 1 | place: USA:California | collected 2016-06-15 | reverse complement strand
CAGAGGTCACAGCCAACACAACGTTCCTGGTGATCTTCGTAGCGTAAGAGCGCGAGTGCCCCCCGATGGGTGTCGGGAAGGGTTCGTTGTTCCCGTGGATACTGGAGAGTGATGGGCTTGTGGAACATGTGCTTGAACGAGGGAACTCCCGTCATCGGATCAACCTGGACCGACATCAAGTCTTTCACTGCCGGCTCATTGAAATGCTCCGGAAAGAAACAAGTCTGCGGGGCAATGGAATGATCGGGCTGCACCGCCAATTGCATCGAACCGCGGTCCGATGTGAGGCGCACTGTCGTCCCCTCAGCCACTGCGAGCCGTTCCATATCTTGAGGATTCATCCGGAGCCGGCCGGTATTGGGGGCAATCGTGATAAGCCCGGGGGCCTTGGTGGACAGCTTACCGGAATGATACAGGACCTGTCCCATCAGCAACGCGAAAGGTCGCTGGGTCTTAGGATCTGATGGAGCGGAGGCTCGATAACGCGCCGCCACATCGGTGGTGTAGCCGTTTGAGAGATAGCGGTCCATCGTTGGCACAACCTTGCGTGGTTGTCCGAGGTTGTAGTACCCGGGCAGCAATTTCATGATCTCAGCTTGAATATCGTTCGAGGATTCGTACTCCCATTGACAGCCTAACGCGTTAGCCAGTGCCGTCATGATGTGCCAGTCCGGCAAGCTTTCCCCAATTGGATCGATGGCCTCGCGGACGCGCAGAACTCGGCCTTCCAGATTGGTGAAGGTGCCGTCTTTTTCCGCAGAGGTACAAGCCGGCAACACCGCATGCGCCATGCGCGCAGTGTCGGTCAGGAACGGATCCTGGACGACGAGCAACTCCAGTCGATCCAGCGCGGCGCGGACTTCCATCGATGCGGGTAAGGTGGCGAGCGGGTTTTCCCCGATGACATAGAGGCCGCGGATTTCGCCGCTCCTGCAGCGCTTGAGAATTTCGACGAGATTCGCGCCGGAGCCAGCCGCTGGGAGCGTGACATCCCAGGCCTTGGCAAAACGGTCGCGGGCAATCTGATCGTTGAACGAGGCTTGACCAGGGAGGAATTCCGGCGCGGCACCCATGTCCACGGCGCCCTGTTCGTTCGGCTCTTCTGTCACCGTATTCACCCCGCAGCCTGGCTGGCCCAGCTTGCCTGTGACCCAGGCGAGATCAATCAGTTTCATGACGTTCTGATACCCATTGGGTTGGCGGACGATGCCTTCAGCGCAGAGGATGATGGATCGGGGCGCTTGGGCGAAGATCGTCGCGGTATCTTTCAACGCCTCGACCGACATGCCGGTCTGCGCAGCCACCTGCTCTAATGATACGTGGGCCACGGCGGCCTTCAGGGCCTCGAAGGCTTGCGGGTGCTTCTTGGTGCCATCTTCGTCGATCAAGTCCAGTTCCAGGGCGGCCTTCACGATTCCGTCGATCACAAGTCCTTCCGTTCCGGGCTTGATTAGGACGGGATGGGATGCAAGCTTGGCCATGTTCGTGACGGTGGAGTCGATGACCACCACTTGCGCTTTATAGACACGAATCGCTTCTTTAATGCGCACCGCCGTAAGTGGGTTTGTTTCTGTGATATTGGAGCCGATGAGAATCACGGCTTTGGCTTTCGTCAGGTCTTCCCAGTCGTTCGGGCTCCGCCCGATTCCCAAGGCGTGGTGGGAGGCATGCACGAAGTTGAGGTGGCCGTAGCGCGCGCTGCTGTCGAGATGGTTGGTCCGAAACCCGGCGCGCATGAGTTTCTGAAAGAGATACAGTTCTTCATTCGTGCAGCGGGCGGTGATGAGGCCGGCAATCGCGTCGGGTCCGTGCTTGCGTTGGATTTCGGAGAACCGATCAACCACCTGGTGCATGGTTTCGAGCCAGGGGGTTTCGACGAGCTGATTACCCTTGCGAAGGAGCGGTTGCTTCAGACGTGCGGCGCTATCGATGTACTCAAAACCAAAACGCCCTCGCACACAGAGCCCGCCGTGCCCCTTGGCCGTTTCGGCTCGGTCGCCCCATTTGTTCTTCCAAGACAGAGGTGAGGTCACGCGGACGACTTCAGCGTCCTTGGTCTCAAGATACATCTGGCAGCCGTCCCCACAGTAGTTACACGTCGTTGTCGTTTTCTTCATCTGCCATGGCTTATACAAATATTTAGAGAACTTGTTCGTGATGGCGCCGACCGGGCAAACGGCGAGACAGTCTCCGCAGAACTCGCAGGACAGGGCGAGATCTCCCTTCGGCACAACTTGATTGAAGCCGCCCTTCTTCATGAACTGGAGCGCGTCGATCATCAACACGTCTTTACACACGTTGATGCATTCCGCGCAGGCAATGCATCGGTTCATATTAAAGTCGAGCACCGGGCTGCGCGTATCTTCCGGAATGAACTTCTGTTTCGCGTTGGCCAGGTTCGTGACCCCGTGCCGAAATGCCGTGTCTTGCAGTTCGCAATGGCCATCGGCGTCGCAGACCGGGCAATCGAGCGGGTGGACCGAGAGATGTTTTTCCACTGCTTTCTTTCGAGCTTGGAAGAGGTCGTCCCCCTCTGTTCTGATGATCATACCGGCCGTCGCTTTGGCGGTACAGGAGCGGACGGGCGCCTTCTTGCCTTCCTGCATAACCAAGCACATGCCGCAGGAACCGAAGGGATCGAAGGTATAGTGGTAGCACATGGCCGGGATGATCTTGCCCGTGCTCGAAATCACGTCGTAGAGCGAGACCCCACCCTTTGCTGTCACGGATTTCCCATCGATCGACAGTTCAATCGCGACTGCTTCCACGTCAGGATTCGTTGCTGGCTTCAGTCCCATATTGCCTCAATGTTGAATGGTGAATTGTGAATGTTGAATTGAGGAGCCGTCTCCCCATTCATCATTTAACATTCAGCATCCAAAATTCCCTTCTCATCGATCGCACTCCCCCATCACAATGTCGTAGGTGCCGAAAATCGTGACCGCATCGGAGATCATGTAGCCCCTGGACATATGGTCGAATGCCCCCATGTGAACAAACGAGGGGGCGCGAATTTTCAACCGGTAGGGTTTCCCGCCGCCCGTGCTGACGATGTAGAATCCCAACTCCCCCTTGTGCGCTTCGGTCCCGCAATAGATCTCTCCCGGCGGGGCGTCGAAGCCCTGCGAGAAGAGCTTGAATTGCTGGATCATGGATTCGAGATTCGTAAAGACTCGTTGTTTGGGCGGCAACGTGACGCTAGGTACATCGGCCATAATGGGGCCATCCTGCATCTGGACACGGATCCAGTACCGATCGTAAGTGTCTCCGTTCTTGCCGAGCGGCACACTGAATTCGCATTTCGGATAGGCCGAATAGGGCTGGGCTTTACGGAGGTCGTAGTCCACACCGGAACCGCGGAGTGGCGGCCCACTGAGACCGAAGCTTACGGCGTCTTCCGCCGAGATGATGGCCACTCCCTTGGTCCGCCCGAGCCAAATCCGGTTCTTTTCCAGGAAGACTGTGTACTCTTCGATTTTTGGCGGAAAGTAGTCCAGGAATAGTTTCAGCTTTTCGAGCAGCGAGGGCGTGAAGTCCCGCTCGACGCCGCCGATACGATACCAACTCGTGGTGAGGCGTGCGCCGCAGAGTTCGTCAAACCAATCCATCAGAATTTCCCGATCCCGGAAACAATAGAAAAAGACGCCCATGGCTCCGATGTCGAGAGCCTGAGTGCCGAGCCAAAACTGATGGCCGATGATCCGTTGGACTTCCGCCACGATCGTGCGCAGATATTCCGCCCGGTCCGGCACGGTGATATTCATAAGTTTTTCGACCGCACGGCAGTACGCAAAATTGTTGTACATCGCGCAGACATAGTCGAGCCGGTCGGTATGAGGAATAAATTGGTGATAGGTGCCGTCTTCCGCGAGCTTCTCCACACCGCGGTGCAGATATCCCAACACGGGGGTAGACTTGACGAGGCGTTCTCCTTCCAATTCGAGGATCACTTTCAGCACCCCGTGGGTGGCGGGATGCTGAGGGCCCATGTTGAGTAGGAGTTCCTCCGTGCGCAGCGTCGGGAGGGTCTCGCTTTCCGGATGAGCCGGATCGATCTTGTAGACGGTTGTTCGTTGATCTTCAAGAGCCATCGTCTGTCCTACCGAGCAGTTTCGTCCAGGAACTCGAACGTGTCGCGCCAGCCTTTGCCACGGAGCGGAAAATCTTTTCGCAACGGATAGCCTTCGGTGTAATCGTCCGGCAGGAGGATCCGGCGGAGATCAGGATGGTGTCGGAAGCGGATTCCCATCATGTCGTAGACTTCGCGTTCCATGAAGTCCGCGCCTTTCCAGAGATCCGTCAGGGAATCCACGATGCAATCCGACTCCGGCACCCTGGTCTTGAGCCGGATGCGTTGCCGTTTCTTGATCGAGTAGAACTCGTACACGACTTCAAACCGTTCTTCGTCATCGGGCCAGTCGACCGAACTCACATGCACGATGTAATCGAAGTCCATGGCCGGGTCGTCGTGAAGGAATTGTGCGACCTCGTGGAGTCGGGCGTTACAGTTACCGCAAGATCGCCACGCCATTCGACGGCTTTTACGAAGCCGGTGGCAAAGTTTTCTTGGAGTCGGCTAGCCAATTGCTGCAATGACATCGATCGAGACCTATACTTTAAGGTTGGGCTTGACCTGATCCGGTTGTTTCAGGAATACGGGTTTCAGCATGAATCGTTCTTGTAACTTGAGGATGCCGTCAAAGAGGGCCTCCGGTGTTGGAGGGCAACCCGGTACATAGATATCGACCGGCACAAAGCGATCAACACCTTGGACAACGCTATAGCTGTCGTAGATATTTCCTGAAGTGGCGCACGATCCCATTGCAATGACATATTTCGGCTCGGGCATCTGATCGTAAAGTTTTCGAATAACAGGGGCCATCCGCCGGCAGACGGTACCGGCCACGATCATCAGATCGGACTGGCGCGGTGTGGCCCGGAAGACACCGGCGCCGTAGCGGTCCATATCGTACCGTGACGAGACTGCAGCGATCATTTCGATCGCGCAACAGGCCAGGCCAAACGTCATAGGCCACAGGGAGCCCTTGCGAGCCCAGTTGACGGCTTTTTCCACCGTCGTGGTTACGACGTCGGACGTGCCGTCCTTTTCATGACGACCGATTTGGATCAGTCCCATTCCAGGGCTCCCTTCCGCCAGGCATAGACATAGGCCACCAAAAACAATCCGATGAAGACCAGCATTTCAACCAATCCGATCAACTCGATCTTGGTAAAGACCACTGCCCAGGGATACAGAAAAATGACCTCAATATCGAAAATAACGAAGAGCATCGCGAAGATGTAATACCGAACCGGAAAGGGCATCCGAGCATCCGAAAACGGTTCGGATCCGCACTCATAGGTAGTGAGCTTCTCCGATTCTGGATATTTCGGCTGGACCAGATAGCTGAGGAGTAGCGTCGCCACGCCGAACACCAGCGCCACAAAAATAAACAACAGAATCGGAAAGTACCTTGTCAGGTACTCAAGGAGTAACTCAAACCCGCTCATGGGGCTGACCTTTCAATAGCTTGAGATGCAAGGAGGGCTGGATTTTAGACCCTGGATTACGGGGATAGCAAGCGTTCAAAAGCCCTGTGGGATCGACCCGAAAGTCCTAGGTGCTATGCGTTCAGACGCGTCGCCTTGGTGAGTGAATAGTCAGGGTTTTTAGGCGTTTGTGCGACCGGAGGCATGGGCGAAGCTCCACCCCAAAAAACCGGTTCTACTCATGTATTTCTATTGTCCGACCAGAGTAATTCATTTATGAGTGGTTCTTGGCTTTGTTGGGTGGGGCAGGTGACATTCGACCTGGTGGCATTCGCAGGTGGGAGGGCTTTACCTTGTCAATTTGATCCCATTCAGACTCAAGTGCCGAGAAGGCTTTGGCTTTCTTGCGTCGGTGAATCTGGGTCTCGATGCGAGGACGATCTTGGCGTTGAGCGCCGTGGGTTTGAAGCTGGTCAGGTACCATGATGTCCCCAAGTGTGAAAAATCATTCTCCAGATCACCATAGCATCGGGTGAATTGGCGGGTCAATGGGGACAAAGCCTCAATATTCTTGACAATGCAGGACTATTTGCTATGGTTCTGACAGTAATACTAGCCTTACATGAAGGACAACCACCATGGCTAACTATTCATTGAAATCTGTCGTGTCTCTCATGGTCTGGACCTTGGCCACGCCGCTCCTTCCCCTGGCCTGGGCAGCAGATGACCTCACTTCGATCCGATACGGAGAACCGGCCTTGGCCTATTCGTCCGGCTCCATCCAGCGATCGACTCCACAAGATGGGTTCGTGAATGTGATTACCGGAGACAATCAGACTACCGGAGATCACATGATATTGGGAAGCCAGGATGTCCTATACCTCCGATTGAAGAATCCAGTCGATGTCGCGACCGGTGATCTTTTCACGATCTACAAACGAACGCACAAAGTATTCCATCCCACCACTGGTCAATACATGGGTCATTTGGTCAATCGACTCGCTGTGGTTCAGGTAACCCAAATTGACAAGGACTTGACCACTGTTCAGATCATGCGGGCCTACGCAACTGTATCGCCGGGTGATCCGGTAATGAAGTTCGTGCCTCCGACTGAGGGAGCAGCGGTTGACCAGCTTTCCCACGGCGATGTGGAGGGACGGGTTGTGGAGTTCCAGTCCAACATGGGAATCATGAACCTTGTGGCGCAAAGAAATATCGTTTATGTGGACCGAGGACGAGAAGACGGGATCAGGCCTGGGGATCGAATGGATGTGGTTCGGTCCGGAGGGGGCCTTCCTCAACGGGTTGTAGGCGAATTGAAAATCCTGTCCATGGAAGATCGAACTGCCACGGCATTGATCACAAAATCCACCTCCCGTGTTCTCAAGGGCGATCGCTTCATGGTGAAGGGTCATGCTCCTGAGGTCATGCAGTCTCTGGATGTCTCCCCTGCTGTGGCTTCTCCTCCAAGCAAGTTCCAGGTCCAGAATGTCGCGGGCGAAACCCGAATCAGCCTCGATGATTTGACGAAGCAGCTCCGGTTTGAATCGGGCGAAGCCACGATCAAGTCCGAGGGCTATCAGGTGCTCGATGAAGTGATTGCGTATCTCAAGACCGCTGCCGGCGATCAGTTGATTCGAGTCGAGGGCCATGCGGATAACATGGAAATCGGCCCTTCCCTTAAGTCTCTCTACCAGACGAACTGGGACCTGTCGAAAGCTCGGGCGGGGGGCGTCCTCCGCTACTTGATTGAGAAGGGAGGGATCGATTCGGCGAAGCTTTCGTCGATCGGCTATGGTGATACGAAGCCGGTAACCGGCAATGCGACTGAAGTGGGTCGACAGAAAAACCGCCGGGTGGACATCGTGCTCTATTCGCCCGAGCCAGCCGGAGAAAAGCTTGAGCCGGCGGCGAAACCAGATGAGACCGGCGATAACGGATACAACATGTCCCGTCTCAGTTCAGCGGAAAGCGGAGATCCAATCCCTACAGTGGACACGACGACGATTCCAGCGGCTCCAACTGGCTCGTCCAAAGTGGAGCCCTTATCTCTCCCTGCGAATCCTGCTTCGGCAACGACTCCGGCGTCAGTAGAGCAGGGCAATTCAGGTGAGAAACCCGCTGCTCCTGTCGCCCCGCCACAGTAAATTCATCGAGTATCGTGCGGAGGGTTGACGATTCAACGTCAACCCTCTCCGATTCCCCTTCAGAACTTTTCCGTTCTTTCCCTCTCGTTGTTCTCCCTTTTCCTGTGCTGCTACAATGCCGCATGATTTCGACGCGGGCAACCCCTCCATGCACAGAGCCAGAGGCCCTATTCGCAGATGTCATTGTCCCACGACATCTGGCAGGCCCATTCACCTACACCGTACCATTGTCGCTCCAGTCCACGTTGCGTATTGGACATCGAGTGCTTGTACCTTTTGGACGGTCAATCCTCCAAGGAGCCGTGATCGCTCTCTCCCATGTCCTTCCTGAGGGTCTTGATCAAGCACGCCTCAAGGAGATTCGCTCGCTGCTCCCGGAGGGGACCGCAACAGATGTGGCCTCAAACCTGTTCCAGCTCTCACGGCAGGTGGCCGAACAGTATGTCGCGCCATGGGGACAATGTCTCAGGCTAGTGCTGCCTCCGGCACTCAAACCACGAGCGCAGGTTAGCCGCTACGACCTGACGGAGCAAGGGCGGGCCGCACTTGCGGCTCGGGAACCCTGCTCGATGAAGGCGCGGGCCCTTCTTGCACGTCTCGGAAAAAAACCTACAGGACTTCGCCGGTCGTCTCGCAGTCCTGATCGGGACGACTTATTGTACGATCTCAAGGATCGAGGATGGGTGGTGGAGGTCCAAGCCCTTCCCTCTGCCTCCACGGCGCCTCTCGTCCGACCAAACAGACAGGCGGGCCAGGACAATTCTGGCATTACCGCATCGCTCATTCCTGACAATGCAATGTCTTGGGCGGAGCCACTGTTCGAGGCGCTGAGAGGCCAAGGACCGTCTCGGGTTCTGGTGCAGGCCTCCTGGACCGATCGATTGAGGCTGTTGCAGCGGGCCGTTCGCCTTGTGCTCGACCGTGGACAGACGGTCCTCATCATCGTCGGCGAAGCAGAACGGGCCCAATGGGTTGCAGGCTTGATCCGTGATGACGAGACGGGCATCTCTCCGGTCTGTTTCCATAGCGGTCTTTCAGCCCAGGTGAAATCCGATATATGGGATCGGATCAATCGGCAGGTCATTCGCTTGGTCGTGGGGACCCGTTCGGCCATCTTTCTCCCGTTGAGTGCAATCGGGGCGATTTGGATCGAGGGAGAAGAAGATGCAGCGCTCAAAGAACCACAAGAGCCACGCTACCATGCACGGGAAGTGGCCTGGGTGAGGGCGCAGGATGAACAGACGGTACTGGTCCTGAGTTCGTCTCATCCCTCCCTTGAGACCAGAGCCGCGGTGGAACAACGTGGGGCCGTTGCACGTAAGCTCATGCCATCTGATGCACGACCGAACGTACAGGTCGTTGAATTACGCGATCATGGTTGCGGCACGGTGCTGAGCCAGCCGCTCGTTCGGGCTATTGAGCAGGCGATCGGCCGCCGAGCCGGCGTCCTGTTGTTTCTCAACCGGAAGGGCTATGCAGGCGCTCTCGTCTGTCGTGACTGCGGCCAGGTTCCCCGCTGTCCTACCTGTCGCGTGGCACTGATGTACTCTCGGCAGGCAGGTCGTCTGCTCTGTTCCTACTGTGGGGACTTTACACCCATACCCGAGACCTGCGTCTCCTGTTCCGGCCTTCGCATGCAATTGATTGGGGAGGGCACAGAGCGGGTGGAGGAGGATGCGAAGCGATTGTTTCCTCACGCGGCAGTGATTCGGCTCGATGGAGATACCATGCGGCTGGCGGTGCAGGCCGAAGCCCTCTGGCGGAGGGTCGAGCGGGGGGAGTGGGATATCATCGTCGGGACACAACTGCTGCTGCGGCGTAGGCCTCTCCCGACAATGGGCCTAGTTGGAATTGTGCAGGCGGACGCAGGACTCAGCGTACCGGATTTCCGATCCGCCGAACGTACCTATCACACCCTCCTCGATGCGGTCAGTCTCGCCGGTTCGGCAGAGAATGGCGGTCAGGTTATCCTGCAGACCTATCTGTCATCTCATCATGCAATTCAGGCTGTGGCTCAAAACGACGAATCTGTCTTCTTAGCGGAAGAGCTGTCCCATCGGACTGCACTGGGGTATCCGCCCGCGGTATATCTGATTGCCCTCCTAGTATCGGGGACCAACGAAAAAATGGTTCGCGACGCTGCCACAGCCTGGGTGGCACGACTCACCGCCCGCTCCTCACCGTCTGTGACCGGAGAGACGACCGCGGCAAAAACCATTTTGACGGCCCAGTCGATTGGTCGGGCCGACTGTCTCACTGTACTCGGGCCAGTCCCTGCTCAAGTGCCGAAACTCCGGGGACGATATCGATGGCAGGTTCTCATGAAATCATCCGAACGGGAAACGGGGCTTGAAGCGGCACGGATCACGGTCAAGGACATGGAACGGACGTATCAGCACCGAGCCATTAAGTTCGATGTCGACGTCAATCCTATCGAGCTGTGGTAAGCCTTACCGGCGTCTACGAAGACGTTTTGATTGCGGCGGAGGGTGATGATTGTTGGTTGCATCAGTTGATGAGGCTGCAATGGGCTCGTTTGCTCGCTTGAAGAGCCCATAGGAGATCGTTACCCAAAAGACTGCCGAGATGATTCCCGTCAGAACGGCTGAGAGAATTGTCTCCATCTGTTCGTCGGTCGGCTCCGTCGTGATCGAGCGGGCCTGAACCATCGTGACAATAGGCCACGCAAGACTCTCCAGGCCAAGCAAGAGTGTGGCCCAGGCCCAGACCAGTCCGATCGTGCGTCCCTGCCAGATCAGAAGCCCTGCGATACTTCCTGCGACGAGACAACCTCCCCAGGGTGAGAACGAGTCCCGCGCCAGCCAGGCACCCGCCGCCACAACGAGGCTGCCAAGCAAGGCATTGAACTTAGGGCTCCACCACGTGGTGACCATACTGGGTGTGTTCTCCTGAAACGATGCGCGGCTAGTGTGAGTTCTGACGGCGCGGTTGTCAATGGAGGTGTCCATCGACGAGACG
>WNGI01017391.1_pt1 | contig 10616 bp, 4 predicted proteins | sample 5400621 | NCBI WGS metagenome assembly WNGI01 (sample SAMN13153374, study PRJNA577476) | soil metagenome | isolation source: 20 cm soil or saprolite under Garry oak tree replicate 1 | place: USA:California | collected 2016-06-15 | reverse complement strand
CTTCTCAGCCACTTGTAAAGCAAACTGTTGGTTTGCGATGCGGGTTGACAGCTCATGAGCCGTCCGCAAATGACAGTTTGCGTTACAGTTCCGGCACGGCTAAAGCTTAGCGGACATCAAACTGACCTATTGCAAAATATGGTAGTTATTGACGCCGCTTGGCGCCAGGAGTTAAACTTTAACCCTTGTCGGTGCGTCTAAGCACTTGGTGTTAGACGAGCCCCTCATTTCGAGGCCAATTCCCTCAGAAGACGTATGTACGCCAGGAGCAATAAGATGAAATTTGCCGTCGCTTTACTAATCACAGCCTTTGCTGCGTTGACTGTCTGGGGGCAAGCACCGACATTGCACGTGGTGACCGAGATTCCGAATCTCCCGTCTGATCTCTACTATGGAACCACGAAAGTTAAGCCGCTACGCCTGCGACCCGGCACGAATACGCCAATTACCATCAACGACTCTGACTTTTTCGTCAACCAGCAATACGTTGACTTCCTGAGCCGGTTCCCGGACCAGAGCGGTTTTGATTTCTGGGTGAATCAGATCACGTCGTGCAATGGCGACGCCAACTGCATTGCGGGGCAGCGTGACAATACGTCGGGCGCCTTCTTCCTTTCTATTGAGTTCCAGGAAACAGGCTATCTTGCCGAACGCATGTATAAGGTCGCTTATGGCGACGGCAATGGCACTTCAACCTTTGGTGGCTCCCATCAGATCCCGGTGCCAATCATCACGCGCAGCGACTTTCTGCCAGACACACTGCAGTTGTCTAATGGCGTAATAATCGGACAGCCAGACGCTCAGACGAGGCTTGAGGCCAACAAGGTCGCTTTCGCCAATGACTTCGTGTCGCGACCGCGTTTCACTGCGGCCTTCGCTACAGGCTTGACGCCTGCGCAGTTCGTTGATGCCTTATTTCTAAATGCTGGAGTCACACCATCGTCCACAGACCGCAATGACGCGATTAATGAATTTGGCGGCGCCGCAAATACGGCCGATACGGCGGCGCGCGGGCGGGCCGTTAGACGCGTTGCAGAAAACTCGATCTTAACCAACTCTGAAAAGAACAAGGCGTTCGTACTGATGCAATATATCGGTTACCTGCGGCGTGACCCGAACGCAGGACAGGATACAGACTACACTGGTTACGATTTCTGGTTGCAGAAACTGAATAACCACGGCGGCGACTTTCATGCTGCGCAGATGGTTAGATCTTTTATCGTGTCGGGTGAGTATCTCAATCGTTTCTAGGCATCAGGACCGGGAGCGATAGCAACTGGGTTTTTCTGAATTGGAAAAGGCCGGACTCTTAATTGAGTCTGGCCTTTTTCTTTGCGCGCCCCAATCAGAACTGGGAGCGGTCCGGCGAAGACTCAACTTATATCATCAGCCAACGAATGGTCGCAGCGCACCACTCACATCAGTACCGCGAGCGGTAGCGACCGGCCAAAGACGCACCTCGGAGGATCAAAACGAGTGATTGGGATGGTGATTGAAAATTCAGACTCGCTAATTGAATCTTTAGCCGGTCGCTACCGCTCGCGGTACTGATGTGAGTGGTGGGCCGCCATCATTCGTTGGCTGATAATTTAGGATTGAGTGTCGGGCCGGTCGCTATCGCTCTCGGTTCTGTATTGCGCGTAAACCCTAAGGTTGAGTGGCAGTAGCGCTATGGCCCAAATCTCTGTCGGTACTCGCCCGAGATGATGAACGCCTTAACCATTTCTGCGTTCACGAAGTTGCCGTTGAACTGATTCAATTTATTCAACCAGAAGTTGTAGCCCTGAAAGTCGAGCGTCGGCTCAGGCGGATCGAATGGATTTCGCCTGAGGTAGCCAAAGTACTGCATCAGCACAAACGCTTTATTTAACTCCTGCTGTTTCAGAGTCGAGTTTTCGGCAACACGCCGAAGCACTCGCGCCCGCGCGGCCGTGTCGGCGGTATTGGTTGCTCCCCCGAACTCATTAATGACCGACGTTCGCTCCGTTGCCGACGGAATCACGCCGGCGTTCGCGTAAAGCTCGTCGACAAATTGGGCCGGAGTCCTTGAGGTGGGATGGTCCTGTGTGAATCTGGGACGCAACACGAAATCCAGGGCAAAGGCCTGCTTGTTGGCCTCCAACTTTTGCTCCGCGCCAGCCTGACCAATTATTACATCCTGCCCAATCTGCTGAGTGTCTGGCAGAAACTCAATGTACCTGACGGGTACCGGGAGACCAGGCAGGACATGAGACACCTTATAGAATCGGTAGACAAGGTAGCCAGTCTCCTGGAATTCGATCGACAGGAAGAATGCTGCCGACACGTTGATGCGCCTAATCTCGACACACTGAGCGTCTGTGCCACACGATGTGATCTGGTTAGTCCAAAAAGCCAGTCCGGGAGCATCGGGCTCGCGATTGAGAAAATCCAGGTAATGTTGCCTCACAAAGAATACTGCGTCCGGATTGTCAAGAGGATTCGGGCCGTTAGCGGAATCATTGTCGGTAATCGTTACGGTGTGTGTGCTGGGTGAGCCGAGCGAGAGTCCGCTCCCAACCGGACTTCCGAGAACGACCAAAAATGTCTCATCATTCTCGTCGTAGGAATCGTCGGCGATAAAGATGGAGAGGGTCTTCGAACTCTCTCCGGGAGAGAAGTGTAAGACGCCCATTTTAGTCTCATAGTCGCAACGCGAAGAAGCGAAGCCCCCAACAACGTTGCAATTGTTTCCACCTGAGTTGTCGGTCGTTAAGAAACTGACTTCCGCCATGCCAGTCGTATTGCCAGTTCGGGTAACTGTTAAGACCGCCTTGCCGCTGCCTTCGGCGGCCACGCTATTCGCGGTACTAAATTGCACTAGTGACGCAGGTGTGAAAACCGGTTCCCAGTCAGGAAACCAATCGAGTTCTAAATTATTAGTTAACCTGGTAGGGTCGGTGCCATCTGCGTTCATTACAAATAGTTCTACCGTTTTTTCATTATCGACACTGCCGGACGCAAAGACGATGTTCGAGCCATCGAAGGACCATGCGGGGAAACCGTCGGTCACAGAATTATTCGTGAGCTGTACTCGACTGCTGCCATCGGCATTCATCACAAAGATCTCAATTTTGTTGGGGTTAAAGGCATCGCCACTGGCAAATAGAATCCTTCCTCCATCAGGAGAATAGGAGGGTTGACCGTCGGCAATCGTGTTGTTTGTGAGCCGCGTGCGATTGCTGCCGTCGACGTTAATCGAAAAGATTTCAAAGGCATTCGCATCAAACACCGTGGTGCCGCCGCTCATGAACACGATCTTGGTATTGTCAGGGGACCATGAGGGGACGCCGTCCACGAAAGAATCATTCGTGAGCCGCACTTCATTACTGCCGTTCGCATTCATTACCCATATTTCAAACGTACCGGGGTCGTTCAGGTTGCCCCTCACGAAGGCGAGCTTGGTACCGTCATGCGACCAGGCGGGAAACCCATCACCCAACGGGTTGTTCGTGATTCTTGTTTGGGCACTGCCGTCGGCGTTCATGGTATAGATTTCCAGGTTGCCGTCCCGGCCGCTCATGAATGCGATTTTGGACCCATCAGGTGACCACTTCGGTTGATCGTCATAAGCGAGACTGGTGGTGAGCCTGACTTCATTGCCGCCGTCGATGTCCATGAGGAAGATGTCATGGTTGCCGCCGTTGCGGACGCTGCCAAAGGCAATCCTCGGGCTGCCGGCCGCAGGATGATTTGGATCAGCGTGGTGGACTCTTGCGGTAGTTGAAGATTGCAAATCGGCCTCAAAAGAACGCGATTGTAGGCCACCCCGACGTTCATTGAACGACGCTACGGCGGCAACGTCATTCAATGTAACAACGGCAAGCGCCAAGATGAGGACCAGGCGAAGACACGAATGTGCGTAACGGGATGTACCTGAATTAAGGAAAGACCAACAATTGAGTGCTGGATCAGGTCGCTACCGCTCCGTGTTCCGTAACGAGCTCTAGCGCAACGTGATCAAACGATGCATCACGGTCCGAAACGATGCCTGTACTCACCCGAGACCAGGAACGCCTTAACCATATCGGCGGAGACGAAGTTTCCGTTGAACTGATTCAGCTTGCCCAGCCAGAAGTTATAGCCGGCATAGTCCAGCGTCGCTTCCGGCGGATCGTTGGGGTTGCGCCGCAGGTAGCCAAAATATTGCATTAGCACGAATGCCTTGTTCAACTCCTGATTCGAGAAGGTTCCGTTTTCAGCCACGTCACGCAACGCGCGCGCGCGTGCCGCCGTATTCGCCGTGGTCGTTGCCGTCCCAAACTCATCGATAAACGCCTGTCGCTCTGCCAGCGTCGGGGTGAACCCAGCATTTGTAATGAGCGCATCTACAAACTGTGCCGGGGTCAGCGTGGTCGGATAAGCCGTTGCGAAACGCGTGCGCGTAACAAAGTCGGCAGCGAAAGCCACCTTATTACTTTCCAACTGCGCCTGCCAGTTGCCTATGCCCACCATCACATCATGCGATATTTTCTGCGTGTCAGGCATGAATTCCTCATATCTTAGCGGCACCGGCGCGCCGGGCAGATTTCCGTAGCTTGCCTTGTACATCTTGTAAACAAGATAGCCAGTTTCCCGAAATTCAATTGAGAGGAAGAACGCCGCCGAGACATTGATGCGCCGGATGTCGATGCATGCCTGGTCAGTGCCGCATGACGTAATCTGATCCTTCCAAAACGCCAGGCCGCCCGGGTCGGGTTCGCGGTTGAGAAAGTCCAGGTAGTGTTGCCTGACAAAGAACCCCGCGTCGGCATTGTCGAGAGGATTTGTGGGACCCGGAGAGAGGTCGTTGTCAAAGATCGCCACCGCAGCCACGTTCCGGGCGCCGATGATGGTCCCGATGGGATTGCTCAACCCCACGCTGAAAGTTTCAGTTCCTTCCTGGAACACGTCGTCGACTATTAACACCGGGAACGATTTGGTGGTTTCGCCGGCTGCGAAGGTAAGCGTGCCAATCGCAAACGTGTAGTCGCCTTTTTGCGTTGCCGCGCCGTCACTGGTTGCGAAATCAACTGACGCCTGCGTTGAAGTGTCGCCGCTGCGCGTTACCGTAACCATGACGGATAGGCCCGACTCAAGGACATCAAACTGAGAAAGTGAAAACTGCACGCTGCTAAGCACGGCGTTTGCTCGCGGCAGGAAAGTGACTTCCTGCGCATTGGTAAGATTGGTGGAAACCTGCTCGGAAGTATGGGAGGGGATGACATAGGCCTCCGGCTCGCCTCCGGAAATTCCAACCACCGGAAAAAGATTGGTGTTGGTGGGCGCGCTTTGCCCGGCGCCATAACGCGTTAGGATTGTGCCATTGCTGCGCAGCTCGATCTCAAAGTTAACCGGGAATTCCGTGGCGGGAGTGCCGTCTCCGAAAGTGACGCCCTGCCAGCGAAAGATAATGCGGTTAGTATCCGGAGTTACAATAAAAACGTCGTCACCGGGCCGGCGGTCAGTCCTCAAGTCGTCCCAGAGTCCCGAGATCATTTTGAACTTGGTGATCCCAATCGAGGAGCTCGGCACATCGTCGGCGTCGCCATTGCTGCGCGTCGGCGGGGCCGAAAAGAAAAGATTGCCATTGGTGGAGATATTGACCGTGGAGAAGTTTTGCCCAAAGAAAGGAAAAGAAAAGGGCAACGCGAAATTCAGTTTGAGCCCGTCGTCTGCGACCAGGTTAAGCGGAGTGCCGCCAGTGGATAGCGCTGCGGGGCTACTCAGCGATGTCAGATAAGGATCACCTTCCAGCAGGCTAACAGAAACACCAAACGTAGCCGGCACGCCTTCATTTCCGGAATTATCAAACTCTCGAAGCGTCAGTGTCCCACTCGTGTGACGGTAGGGCAGCTTCACATCTACAGCCTGAGTGACGCCTGAAGCGGCGGGAATTATTTTCTTAAGGAAAATGATCGTGCCTGTGATCCCATCGGTAAAAGTGAGCTCGTAGAGCGCCGCCTGGCCCACCGCGCCATCGTCACCGGAAGATGTCCAGCCGACATTGAGTGCGCGCCCAACCTGGGAGTTGATATGGAAATTGGTTACCGTGCCGGGCGGTGTTGTATCGTTCTCGGCAAGCGCCACGAAGCTCTTGGCGACGTTCAGGCGCCGCCCGGTAAGCGTCTTGCCGGCCAGGGACGACACCGGATCGCCATTGAAGATGAGCAGACTCTTCAACTGCTGCACCGTTAAATTGGGATTTTGAGCGAGCAACAACGCCGCGGCGCCCGCGACGTGCGGCGTAGCCATCGAGGTGCCGGTGAAAAACGAATAGGTATTGTTAGCCGTCGTGCTTAGGATGCCTACTCCCGGCGCGCCCAGTTGCACGCTCGTCGCTCCGAAGTGGGAGAACGAGGCGAGCGCATCGTCGGAGTCAGTGGCCGCAACCGCAATGACGTTGGGGGCATTGTAGCTGCCCGGGTAATGCGGCACGATTTCGTTATCCAGCTCAGGAGCGTTGTCGTTGTTACCTGCAGCCGCAACGAAGAGAATTCCAGATTGGTTGAGACCATTGATGGCATCGAGAAAAGACTGACTGAACCCGCCGCCGCCGTAACTATTGTTCAGGACCCTGACATTGGCGCCCTTTGTTCCTCCGGAACTGATCCAGAGGTCATGCATTTGCCTGGCATAATTGCTCGCGCGTATCGCGTCGGCCGTCGAGCCCGAGCTCCCGCCTATAAATCTGAGCGACATCAAGCGTACTTGCCAGTTAACGCCGACGACGCCCGTGCTGTTGTTGCCGACGGCCCCAATCGTCCCGGCAACGTGGCTGGCGTGATTCTCGGCGGGAATAGTTCCCGTGTTACCGGCGAAGTTGTAGCCGTTGATGTCATCGATAAATCCATTGCCGTCGTCATCGACGCCGTTGCCAGCAATTTCAGCTGGATTCGTCCAGATGTTAGCCTGTAGATCCGGATGCAGCTTGTCGATTCCTTCATCAATCACGCCGACAACGACTGAGCTGCTGCCGGTGGTCGTGTTCCAGGCGGTCGGCGCGCCGATCTTCCCAAGGCCGAACAGTTCGCCGGAAAGAAAACGCGGATCGTTTGGCGTTAGGTCCAGATGCAGCAGGTAGTTTGGCTCAGCATAAAGAACATCTGGTTGTTTCTTTAGCGCTTCAATCGCCGCCATCGTGTCTTCCGACGCCACGCGAGCAAGGCGCAAGCCAGACACGATCTCTAATCCTTCAACAGACTCAACCGTGACCAAAAGCTGACGACCATCGGCGCTCAGTATTGCGAGCTGCTTCTGCTGGGTCTGGCGCTTGGCTGCGCGTTCGCTCCGGTAGCGAACCAGCGCCTCGCCGGGAACAAATTCCGGTCGCAACTGTTTTCGACTAACGCCAGACTGAGTCCCCTCCAGCTTAGCGCTCGAGGTTGCGGGCAGGGCGGCTAAGATTAATAGTGTGAGAATAAAGAGCAGTGAAAACGCGAGTACCAGGCGTGTGTTTGCCGATTTTGTCCTTAAAAATGGACCCTGCATAAGGGCGAATCTCCTACCACTAAAAAGTAATCTATGAAATCGGTTGTTTATCGGAATCGGAATCCGGGGAGCGAATTCCCGGGCGTGACTTTCAAAGGCGACCAGACCAGGAACTGTCGCAATAACAGTAATAACGCCGCGCCAAATATATACCAGTTTGCTTCCGGTTTACAGTCGGGGAGAACTCACAAGTAGGGGGTCAGTTTTATGTCCGATTTAGCTTTAGCTTGTCGTGGCGCCGCGACAAACTAAAGTTTATCGGACACTCTCCAGCCACACTGACCGCTACTAGTTCAGATCGTGGCTCTACTGCAGCACAGGTTGCGCCTGGGTCAAGAGATACGTTACCGGGAACGCTGCCCGATTTGCTCAGTGCCAAAGGTACCGATGCCGTTGAGCCGAAAACTAAACACCAGGCGGTTTTCCTGTCTGACGCCGACGTTGAACGTGTAGTTCTGCGCCGTCACTGCGCAGCAATCCCAGGTATAGCCCACCGTCACCGTGGAGCTGATGAGGGAACGCCCATTGGTTCCCGGTCTAGTTTGGAAGTCGAAGAAGAATGATGCACCGCCAAAGAGTCCGCGTTCGCGGTCGCCTAAAAAGATTGAAGGACTCCACTGCGAGCCGCGCAGCGTGCCTGGTTCCTTGCCACGCGCGTCAGCGAATTGAGCGAGGCTGGGAACAAGCTCAACCGCGCGCGTGTAGTAGAAACTTTGAAATGCCTGAATCAACGGCCGGTTGATGCCAAACGTGGTGGAAAGCGCTCTGAGACCACCGCCGCGCGTGTCGAGATCCGTGCGCAGATCTACAAAAATATCGTTGCGCGGGCGGTAGCGGGCTTCGATGTTGAGCGGTGAGAAGCGCCTCGGAACACCGCCGTAACTGAAACCAGAGAGCGTGTTAATTGGATAAAACTGGTTTCGTTGGCCGGGAACCAAAGCGCCGCCGAAAAAGCGATCGAAGAAATATTTTCCGCGCACTGTAACCGTTAGTGCTTCATAGGGCTGCGTGGACGTAGGCACTTTCTGCCCGGTCCTGGTCGCCTTCGCTGCGGCGCTGCTGACGTTCTCAGTTGAACGCCGAGTGAAGAAGCGGTTTGAAACGCCAAACTCAATCTCGTTGGTGTCAGCAACCGCATCAACATAATCAAACCTAATCACACGATCGAAGTTGTTGACGCCGGTAATTCGCCGGTAGGTAATGTATGGCTCGATCAAGTGGCGGAAGAAGAAGCTGCCATTACTGCGATGGAAGTCTTTGAATAAAGGCGGAGGGCGAACGTCTAATTCAAACTCGCCATAGCCTCTGGTGATATTGCGGCTGAGTATGGCGCGGTTCACAGGATCAATTGAGTTTGAATAAAACGTTATTCGGCCACTAGCTGAGGCCGTCACCGACACGCCAAAAAAATATAAAGGCACCTGGAGCCGTGGATGGTAGTCGAGCCGCTGGACAATCGACGGCGAAACTATTGGATCGCCGCCGACGTCGCGCCTGAAGGCGATGAGATCATCTACCGTCTCTTTCCGGCTGACGCCTTCGGCCGAGGCTTCGAAGGAGTAATAGACTGGCAGCTTTTTGAAAAAATCGAGCGGAGTCGCCCGTTTGTCTATAGAAACGCCGGGAAGCTCACGAATGCGGATCCGCGAGTTTGGCAAGGAGGTGACTTGTGAACGCGCGATGAAGTTAAAACTGTATTCGTTGTGGTCCTTGTTGACGAAAACCTGAGACCGCTCTTCCGGCGAAATGGCCTGTTGAATACTGTCGGAAAACACCTGGCGATAGGCCAGATTGGAAGTTACGTTAACGTCAGCCGCGGCGATGAAGCCGTTGGGAAAATAGTGGACACCCTCCACATAAAAACTCGAGCCACCCTGATCCGGATGGTCCGCATCTGCCTTGTGCCCGAGTATTCGATCTTTGACCACGTAGAACCCGGCATTGAAAAAAGAACGTGAATTAGCGCGCGTGCGCAGGTCTGCACCAAGACCGATGCCGCGCGAAGTGTAAATATCACTTCTGACAGTGACGTCAGCAGATCGCCCAAGCGTTTGGTAGTAACCGCCGGACATTCGAAACCCTTTTTTGCCGGCGCCGCCAAAGGTTGGAGTCAGGAACCCCGAAGCGCGATCCCGCGGCTTGATGGAGATGGAAGCGTAAGGTAGATAGAAAACCGGCACGCCCTTCACGCGCAGGTCCGGCGAATAGACGCGGGCGCGATCGCCGGTCTTTATCTTCGCGCGCTTGGCATGAAAGCTCCACTTGGGCACGTCCTCATCACAGGCAGTGATCTGTACATTTGTGGCGATGATCGTATCGAGACTAACTTTTTCAACGCGGTCAGCGGTGAAATATAGTCTGGTCCCGTCTTGTGTTTGATTGGTGAAGCCAGTTGAGTTTACGAAGAAGCCCGTCTTGGTGCGGTAATTCCACTCCGCTCTCGTGCCCGTAATGCGCTGCTGATCACCCTGATCGAATACGACGTTGCCTTCCGCGATCACTTTGTTGGTCGCTTCATAAACAGTCACTTTATCGGCCTGCAAGCGGTAGGTGCCGATTCGTGCGTCGACGTTTCCCTCATAAACAAAGACGCGTGCTTCTTTAGGGCCGGAAACGGTCTGCGTGCCGGCGTCGACTTTGAGCAAGTCAGTCGCCTGACCCACTTCGCCTTGCCGGGGCGCAGCTTTTTGTTTGACTGGTTGATCCTGGGTGAGTGGATTGACGTTAGGTGTGTCGGTCATCGGGTTCGTGACTTTACGATCAACCGGATTCGTCTGTTGCGCGATCACAGTTTGAAAAGCAACGCCAAGGAATGCAATCAGAAGCGCAAAGCGCACGAAAGTGGGAATACCACTTGAGCGGAAAGCAACGCGCAAAGAAAGTGAAGACCTCCGGTGACGTAGCGGGCGAGCACTACACTATCGGGAAAAGCGCGCGCCTGTTTTCATTAGAACGAGAGCGATGCTAACACGGAATAGTGGGCGGTAGGCAGAAAGCAGCGGGCAGAAGGGAAGATTTTCCATTTCTCATCTGTCAGTTGTCATTTTGGCATTTTGAAATCAGAGGACGCTCAGCGATGGAAAATGACCATTGATAAATGAGAAATGGAAAATCTTTCCCTTCTGCCC
>WNGI01012112.1_pt1 | contig 10616 bp, 9 predicted proteins | sample 5400621 | NCBI WGS metagenome assembly WNGI01 (sample SAMN13153374, study PRJNA577476) | soil metagenome | isolation source: 20 cm soil or saprolite under Garry oak tree replicate 1 | place: USA:California | collected 2016-06-15 | reverse complement strand
ATGACGTCGATCGCCTTGTCGGGCAGGAACCGATCGGTGATGTAGCGCTCTGACAGCTTCGCCGCCGACTCCAGCGTCGTATCCGGAATCGTGACCTTGTGGTGCTCCTCGTACTTCTTGCGCAGCCCCTTCAGGATCTCCACCGTCTCGTCGACCGAAGGCGGCTCGACGATCACAGTCTGGAAGCGACGCTCGAGCGCGCCATCCTTCTCGATGTACTTTCGGTACTCGTTGAGTGTGGACGCGCCAACGCACTGCAGCTCGCCGCGCGCCAGCGCGGGCTTGAGCATGTTGCTGGCGTCGATCGCCCCTTCGGCCGCACCGGCGCCGACGAGCGTATGCAGCTCGTCGATGAAGAGGATGATGTTCTTGTTCTGCGCGATCTCGTTCATGACCGCCTTGAGGCGCTCCTCGAACTGACCGCGATACTTGGTGCCCGCGATTACCGCCGCCATGTCCAGCGACAGCACGCGATTCTCGCGCAAAGAATCGGGGCACTCACTATTGGCGATGAGCTGAGCGAGTCCTTCGACGATCGCCGTCTTGCCGACTCCTGGCTCACCGATGAGTACTGGATTGTTTTTCTTGCGACGCGTGAGAATCTCCATCACGCGCTCGATTTCCTTGCCGCGGCCGATGGTCGGATCGAGCTGGTTGTCGGCGGCGAGCTGGGTCAGATCTCTGCAAAAGTGATCGAGCGCGGGAGTCTTCGACTTCTTCTCTCCCTTGCCGGTCTGGGTCTGTGTCGTGCCCGGAGTTCCCTGTGGTGTCGAAGCGGTGCCGCCCTGTGGCATCTCGGTGCCCAGCAGGCGAAGTGTTTCGGCTTTGGCAGCATCGAGATTCACGCCGGCATCGGTCAGCACCTGCGCTGCGATTCCCTTCTCTTCACGCAGCAGGCCTAAGAGTAGGTGCTCGGTACCGACATACCCGTGACTAAGGTCACGAGCCTCGCCCATTGCGAGCTCGAGAACTTTCTTGGCGCGAGATGTATAGGGAAGGTCGGGTCCGGTCGCGGCTGCGGCCTTACCTTTCTTGACCGTCTCCTCGATTTTCTGCTGAATCTCGTCGAGGTCGACACTGAGATTTTGCAGGACCGCGGCGGCAACGCCTTCGCCCTCGCGGATCAATCCGAGCAGTATGTGCTCGGTGCCGACGTATTCGTGATGGAGCCTTGCCGCCTCCTCACGCGCCATGGCGAGAACCTTTCGTACTCGCTCTGTGAAGTTGTACCCGTTCATTTCTGCGATCCTCAGTGCGGTAGCCGGTTCTTTGCGCGTGACAGTGTTGCCACTGCGGCGCGTGATTACCCTCTACCCCTTACTCAGCCTCTACAGCTAGCGTCTCCCGCACGTATCGAGCGCGCGCGACATTCGCTTCGCTTTCCGTCAGCACTCTGCCCTCGGTGTTACCGAGGTGCGCCAACTGACTAAATATCAGGAGCTTGTTGAGAGTATATACACTGAGACCGCTTATCAGTTTCAAACCGACAGCCAGTCGCACGCCGCTCAGATAATTCATCGCTTCATCGAAGCTCAAGCTGCGTGCATATCGCAGCGTGCCATAGGCACGCCAGAGCTTGTCTTCAATAATATAACCCGCATCGCGCAACAGTACTCTGCGCGCTTCCTCTTCGCGCTCGATTACATGTCTAACGACGCGTACGAGGTAATCAAGTAACTCACCTTCTGACCGTCCGAGCGTCGTCTGATTTGAGATCTGGAAGAAATTCCCGACTACTTCGCTTCCCTCCCCATACATCCCGCGATAGGTGAGGCCAACCTGCTGTAGCCCGGCCAGGACTTTTCCGATTTCCTTGGTCAGAACCAGCCCGGGAAGGTGGATCAGCACCGACGCCCGGAGGCCGGTCCCAACATTGGTCGGGCAGGCGGTGAGGTAGCCAAACTCATTGTGGAATGCGTATGGCACCCGGTTTCCGAGCTCGGCGTCGAGACGCTCGAGCACTCCAAAGGCATCCGCGACATGGAACCCGGAATGGAGAGCCTGAAGCCGCAGGTGATCTTCCTCGTTCACCATGATCCCGACACCGCGCGACAGATAGACCGCGGCACCGGTACGCACCGGCTGCTCGTTCAGGCCCGCCAGCTCCTTGCTCACCAGGTGACGCTCGTGCAACAGCAGTCGGTCCTCCGGAGGCAGCTCATCGACCCGGACCAGAACGCCGTCTTCGATGGTCCGCAGACTGCCGAACGCTTCGCGGACTTGCGTAAGAATCCGCAGTCGCTCACCATCCCGCGCGCGGGGTGTGAAAGCGTAGCCCTCGAGATTGCGCGCCAGGCGGATCCGCGTCGAGATGACGATGTCGGCATGCTCGCCGGAAGCGTCGAGCCAACTGGCGCCGCCATCCGGCAGCAGGGAGAGATCAAGCATTACTCGATTCCCCGCAGCTTGTCGCGGATGTCCGCCGCGAGCTCGAATTGCTCGGCCTCGATCGCTCTCTTCAGGCGGTCACGGAGCTCCGTGGCGCTCGACACGTGCGGAAGCTCAGAAGGAAGGGGCGCCACGTAACGACGTCCGATGTGCCGGGAGTTGCCGTGCACTCGACGAAGCAAGTCGCGCAGACTCGCTTCGAATGCCTCGTAGCAGTGGGCGCAGCCAAGGCGGCCTGTAGCTCGGAAATCGGCCAGGGTTGCCTGGCAGAATGAGCATTGCACTGGCTCACCCTTCGTGCCCTGCATCTGCTCATGAATCGTCTGCAGGAAATTGTTGATCTGGGGCTTGGCAGCCGTGATCGTCGTCTCGACGCCCCGCTCGGCTGCGCATTTCTCGCAGAGATGCAGCTGTCTGACCCCGCTCCCTTCAATCTCAGTGAGCTGGATTACAGCTTCGCCATCCTTGCAAAGATCGCAAACCATTTATACGACGACCTCGTCGACTTCTGTGCGACTCAAACGGCCCCCCTCCAGCAGCAGCACTTTGCTGGCTCGCGCGGCGAGGGACCTGCTGTGTGTAACGACGACCATCCCGATCTCGAGGTCATTGACGACCTCACTCAATAATTCGTGCAACATCTCCGCGTTCGAGCGGTCGAGATTTCCCGACGGCTCGTCGGCGAGAAGTACCTGCGGATCCATCGCCAGAGCGCGTGCCACGGCAGTCCGCTGTTGCTCTCCGCCCGAGAGCTCGGCGGGCCGATGCGTCATGCGAGCGCTCAAACCCACGCGCGCCAGCAACTCCGCCGCTCTGCTCCGCGCCGCGTCTTCCGGCCGACCCGCGATTCGAAGCGGCATCATCACGTTCTCGAGAGCCGAAAACTCCCGCAGCAAATGATGAAACTGAAACACGAATCCGACGGTCCGATTGCGGAGTTCTCCCAGCTCGGTCTCATTGCGTCCGTGAACAGGTTCGCCTCCGATTACTACATAGCCGCGCGTCGGTTTGTCCAGTGCGCCCAGCACGTGCATCAAGGTGCTTTTTCCGGCGCCGCTGGCGCCCACCACCGCGATCATCTCGCCGCGTTGCACCGAGAGATCCACTCCGTTGAGGACGTGGAGCAGGTTCCCATCGCCGCCGATGTATGTCTTGTAGACTTCGTGAGCCTCGAGAACGGTGAGGGTCATTCGTGCCTGATCGCTTCGATCGGAAAGAGTCGTGACGCCTGAACCGACGGATACACGGTGGCGATTGCGGCAATGGCGATGCTCGCGAGAATAATCCACAAGACGTCGGTTGGCTGCGTAGTCACTGGCAAATGATCGATGAAGTAGACCTGGGGATCGAGCTTGATGAATTGATACTTGTCCAGTGCGAGCGCCGCGCCGAATCCGAGCAATACCCCGAATGCGGTTCCGACGACGCCAATCACCAGTCCCTGCGCAAAGAATATCCGCCGTATCGACTTGGCGGGCATACCCATCGCCTTGAGAATACCGATCTCCTTCGTCTTGTCGGATACGACCATGGTCAACGTGCTGACGATATTGAACGCCGCCACAAGAACGATCAGCAGAAGAATCACACCCATGCCGAGCTTCTCCAGCTTGAGCGCCTGAAAGAGGGAGTGGTTTTGCTCCTGCCAATCCACTGTTCGATAGGGCCAGCCCAATGCGCCGACGAGCCGCGACGCGATGCTCGCTGCTTGCCACCGATCCGTGGTCTTCACTTCGATTCCTGTCACGCCGTCACCGAGTCCGGCGAGGCTCTGCGCCTTATCGAGCGCGACGAACGCATAGGAATTGTCATACTCATACATCCCTGTCTGGACGATCCCGGTGACCTCGAAGCTCTCTACTCTCGGTACGAATCCGCCCGTTACGGGATTCATTTTGCCGCCGCCCGCCGAGAGCAGATTGATAGTGTCGCCCGGATATTTGTTGAACCGAGCCGCCAGTAGCTTGCCGAGGACCACACCGCGCCTTTGCCCATCGGAGCTGGCGAAGCGAAAATCGCCATTTGTCGCGTGCGAGCGGATTGTCGTCACCTCGGGAACGTTCCGTGCCTGGGGCTGCAGGCCGACAACATAGACGCCCCCGGCATAGTCGTGGCCCGCTGTCATCAACGCCTCGGTAAGAACGAAAGGAGCCGCTGTCACCACACCAGGCTGCTTCCGGACTTTCTCGAGCACCTTCGGCCAATCGGTGATCTTGAGATCTTCCCCGTAACTCAAAACGCGAATGTCAGGACTGCCAACCAGAATTTTCTCGCGTAGATCGTGCTGCAGACCGTTCATCACGCCGATGATGACTATCAGGGCACTGACTCCCACCAGCACGCCACCGATGGCGATGATGCTGATGAGCGAGAGCAGCTTGGAGCCTCTGCGGCTCCGCAAATACCTCCACGCAATCTGCAGCTCCAGCTTCGTCATTCTGGTCTCATCGTCGGAAAAAGAATCACATCACGGATGTTCGTCGCACCGGACAGATACATTAGCAACCGGTCTATGCCTATTCCTACACCGCCCATTGGCGGCATGCCGTATTCCATAGCGCGTAAATAATCCTCGTCGACCCCAACGGCCTCCTCATCGCCCTCCGCACCCAACTTCGCCTGAGCCTCGAAGCGTCGGCGCTGGTCGAGCGGATCGTTCAATTCGCTGAAAGCGTTTGCCATTTCCTTTCCGTTCGCGAAAAGCTCGAACCGCTCAGTCAACGTGGGATTTCCGCGCTTCGGTTTCGCAAGCGGCGAAAGCTCCACCGGATAGTCGACGACAAACGTCGGCTGCACCAGCTTCGATTCGACCAGCGCCTGGAACATCTCATCCAATAGCTTCGGTCGGCTCAATGACTCCTGCTTTTCTACACCGACGCGGCTCGCGAGTGCGCCGAGCCGCGCGTCGTCGAGCGACGTAACATCCACACCCGCCGCTTCGTTGAGCGAAGGAATCCACTCCACTCGCTTGAAGGGCCGATGAAATCTTGGAACCTTCGCGGCGAGCTCCGGAACTGATCGCACCGCATCGGCGGTTTTCTCGAGAAGCTGCTCCACCAGCTCCATCATCCCGGTGTAGTCGGCGTAGGCCTGGTAGAACTCGAGCATCGTGAATTCCGGGTTGTGCGTGCGATCAATGCCTTCATTCCGGAAGTCGTGACCAATCTCATACACGCGGTCGAGCCCGCCGACGACCAGCCTTTTCAGGTAGAGCTCGTCGGCAATTCGAAGGTAGAGTGGCATGTCGAGCGCGTTGTGAATCGTGGTGAAAGGACGCGCTGCCGCACCACCATAGAGCGGCTGCAGAATCGGCGTCTCCACCTCGAGAAAATTCCGCTCGTCGAGAAAGGACCGGATGGCGCGTGTCATTCTGGAGCGCGCGACGAATAGCGCTCGCACCTCCGGGTGCACGGCAAGATCGGCGTAGCGTTGGCGATACCGTTGCTCGGGATCGGCGAAGCCGGAATGACGCACGACCTGGCCGTTTACTTCCTCTTCCTTGCCAAACGGCAGCGGACGCAACGATTTGGCAAGAATCTCCACACGGTCCACCCGCACCGTTACTTCGCCCGTCTTTGTGCGGAAAAGTGGACCATGCACACCGATGATGTCGCCCAGGTCCAGGTGCGCCAGCAGCGAATACATCTTCTCGCCGAGCTGATCCTTCTTGAAATAGAGCTGAATTTTGCCCGTAGAGTCGGCGAGATGAGCAAACGTTGTCTTGCCATGGGAACGCCAGGCCACGATCCTGCCGGCCAGCGTCACTGCCGGCCCTTCCTCCGCATTCCCAAGGAGATCTTGCGCCTGACTCGCCGAATGTTGCTGATCGAATGAGTAGGCGTATGGCGCTATGCCGGCTAACTCCAGGGCCTCGAGCTTCTCACGGCGCGCCTGGAGAACGAAGTTGAGCTCCTCGCTCACGCCGCCGCCGTTGTCGAACCGCCGCCCTGCTTTAGAAAGGCCTCGATGAACGGATCGATTCCACCATCCATCACTTTCTGCACGTCAGGAATCTTCAGCTCGGTGCGATGATCGTTGACCATGGTGTAGGGCTGAAAAACGTAGCTTCTGATTTGACTGCCAAAGCTGACGTCCGACTTCGTCGCATCTAGCTCCGCCTTGTGGGCCTCGCGCCGCTCGATTTCAGCCTGATAGAGCTTGTTCTTCAGCATTTTCATCGCCGTCGATTTGTTCTTGAACTGCGATCTCTCCTGCTGCGACGCGACGACGGTTCCCGTTGGAATGTGGGTGATTCGGACAGCGGAGCTCGTCTTGTTTACGTGCTGTCCGCCCGCTCCCGATGCGCGATATACATCGACCCGCAGGTCTTCATCGCGGATGTCGATGTTGATTTCTTCGTTGACGACTGGATAGACGAACACTGACGCAAAGCTGGTATGGCGTCTTGCGTTCGCATCGAACGGGGAGATTCGAACGAGCCGATGCACCCCGGTCTCAGGTCTCAGGAACCCGTACGCGTACGCTCCCCGGATCTCGAGCACCGCACCCTTGATTCCGGCTTCTTCCCCTTCGCTCTCGTCGAGAACACTGACCTCGAAACCGCGGCGTTCGGCCCACCGCACGTACATGCGCATCAGCATCTGCGCCCAATCTTGTGCCTCTGTTCCGCCAGCACCGGCGCTGATCTCGAGCTGCGCGTCGCGAAAATCGTCAGGACCACGCAACAACGACTTCACTTCGAACGAGTCAATGTCTTCGTGCAGCTGAGAAGACTCGGCATCGAGGTCGCGCTCCATCTCCGGCTCGGAGCCGTCCTGTAACAGCTCGTCGAGCTCGAGAGCGCTCGTGACGCGGCCATCCAATTTGTCGTAAGGGTCGATCCAGTTACGCAGGGTTTTCACTTCCTGGAGGGTAGCCTGCGCTTTGTCCTGGTTGTTCCAGAAGCCGGGGTCGGCCATCTCGGCTTCGAGCGCGCTCAGTCGCGCGCGCTTGCCGTCGATGTCAAAGATACCTCCGCAACTCCGCCAGGCGCTCTCGGTTCTGTCTCAGACCGCGACCGCGTTCGCTCTCCGCCATTACTCCGACCCCCGACCCTAGAAGATTTTCTTGCCGGCACCGAGCACTTCGTTCAGTGCTTCCTGGAAGTAGGTGGTGCTCTCGGCCAGCTGCTGCCCTACCTGCGCAATATACTCTTCGAAGCTCTTTTTTATCTCTTCCCGAAAGAGCTGTTTGAGAGTTCCGTCACGGAGACCTTCGGCGTGTTTGGCCGGATGGTAGGTGATGATGTCCGACACGAGCGCCCGTGCCAGTCTCTTGGCGCGCTGATTTGGGTCTTTGGACAAGAATGGATTCAGTGGCCGGCGGGCACCGCTGTCGCCGACGGGGGCGGATGCGCCGGGTGTGGCCAGCGGCCGCGAAGGCGGTGCGACTCGCGAAGAGGATGCCGGCGGCACGTACGGCCGCGTGGACTGTCCGGAAGGCGGCGCCGCGGGCGTCGGGTTGAATGACGCGGCGGAAGGCGGCGGAGTGAACGGCGGCGCAGGGCGCGCCGGCGCGGGTGGCGGCGGTGGCGGCGGTGCGAACTCTGGCAGTCCGGATGCCGGCGAGGGCGGAGTCACCCGTTCAATAGACTCGGGTCGCGGACGCATCGGTGCCGGAGCTTCAGCAGGAGTCGCGGGGGCAGCGGGAGGGCGAGCCTGGCGCGCCGCAGCGGGAGGAGCGGACGGGCGCTGCGATTGTGACTCCCAGCTTGCAGTCGTCTGCGACGCCGACGCAGGATTCGCCGTCAACCCGGATTGCCCTACTGAAGTCGTCGCCCGCACGGTTCCGCCAGTAGGCGTGGTCTGCCCGGTTGGCGCGGGAATGACGATGACCCCGCTGCACACCGAGCACCGCGCGCGCACCCCCGTCGGCGGAACCTTGGCAGGATCCACTCTGAAGATGGAGCGACAATCTGGACAGCTGACGTTCATTCGTTCTCTCCAATCGTGCGTATCTCGCGTATCGCGGGCATCGGTTCTTGCGGCGTCACGCGCTCATCGCTGCGTCTATCAACAGTATAAACTGAGCCGGGAAGGCTCTTGGCGTAGGTTTTCATTTCGGTGGCAAGTTGGCTCGCCTGACGTGCGGAACTCAGCGAGCGCCGCAGATTGGTCACGACTCCGATCGACAGCGTCATCAGGGGAACGCGGTCGAGGTGTCCTCGGCGGTCCTTCCCGAAAAAGTATCCGGCGCGCCGGTCCTGCTCGGAATACTGGTACGGGGCGAGAAGGTCGAAGGTAGCCACGATCTCTCCACACACGGACGGGATAGCGTTGTACGGTATGATGAAAATAAAGTCGTCGCCACCAATGTGGCCGATAAAACCATCTTCGCCGCAAGTTCCCTTCACTACGTCGTGCAACAGCTTGGCGAGGATTCGGATTACGCGATCGCCTTCGTTGTAGCTGTACCGATCGTTGAATTCCTTGAAGTGATCCAGGTCGGCGTAACAGACCGCAAAATAATCGCCGAGCGCCAGCCGACGGCCGATTTCGGCCTCGATCGCGGAAGTTCCCGCTAGTCGCGTCGATGGGTGGACGATCAAGTCGCGCTCGGATCGGATCAGCATGGCGGTCAGGCGTCGCACCGCTTCCGGCGCCTGCATCCCATCACGAATGACTTCGTCCGCTCCGGCATCGAACGCCGCGGAAAGCTCTTCACTCTTCTTGCCGCACAGGACTGCGCACGGAACTACGCCGGTATATGAGTCCCTCTTCACTCTCTGAAGAGCGGACAGAACCGGGCCCGCCTTGCGCCGCGCGTCGAAGATCACGAAGCGTGGACGCGCGCGCAGACCGATCGACATCAACTCGTCCGCGGAGCGCAGTGTGACGACCGAAGCTTCCTGCGCATCGATCCAGGCGCCTACATGGCCCGGGAGCGAAGCACCGTCAGTGGTGAAGCGTATCGCGTTTGGCTGCTGCAAATCGTTGGCTTCCGGTGCGCTGGTGATCGGCTGTCAGAAGAAAAAGAACGCAACTCCGAGAATGGCATACGCGAGAAGCAGCAAGGCTCCCTCGAGCCAGTTCGTTTCCGCGTCCCTGATCACGGATGATGTTACTAAAACAGCCAATCCGATGCTCGCCACCTCCATGGTGGTGAAGGCGAGATCCATCGGCTGGTGAAAGACCATTCCGAGAAGAACCAACAGCGGCGCAATGAGCAGCGCCACCTGTATGCTGGAGCCAATGGCGATGTTGAGCGCGAGATCCATCCGGTTCCGCATCGCCATGATGATCGCAGAGCTGTTTTCAGCCGCATTGCCGATGATCGGAATCAGGATCAGTCCGACGAAGAATTCGGACAGCCCCAACACCTTCACCGCCTCCTCGGTGGCTGAGACGAGAACCTCCGCTACAACCCCGATTGTAACTGCGGCCGCCAGGAGGATTCCCACTGCCTTCTTTGACGACCATTTTGGGGCTACAGTCACGGTTGGACCCTGCTCGCTGGCGAACGCCGAGGAATGCGTCCACAGGGAGAAGACGAGCCAGGCGACGTATCCCGCTATCAGTAGACCTGCCACGTAATGCGACATGCGGACCGTGGCTACGCTTTGCGGGTCTGGATGAAGCCCGTGAAAAAGCGACGGCACCACCAGGCCAAATACTGCCATCAGCAGCACGGTGGAGCTCGATCCGGCCAAATGCTGATTGAATTTCTGAACCTTGAACTTCAGGCCACCTGCCAACAGCGCAATCCCAAGAACGAGGAGGAGGTTTCCGAGAATGGAGCCGGTGATAGAGGCTTTGACGAGATCGATGAGGCCGGCCCGAAGCGCGACGGCGGCGATTATCAGCTCCGCCAAGTTACCCATCGTCGCGCTCAGCACACCACCGATCGCCGGACTCGTATGCTCGGCCACGCTCTCGGTCGCGGCGCCCATGATACCGGAGAGCGGGATGATGGCGATCGCACTCACGATGAATACCGCGATCGGAGGCGCGCCGGCGATTCGAGCGATTATCGCAATGGGGACGAATACCAGTAGCGCGTAGAGAGCTTTCATCCGCGGGCTCCCCAACGCCGCTTTGGATCGATCTCGAGCGCGAAGAGCGGCCTACAAGCGGCCGCGGATTCGGTACGCCCGTTCAAAACAGATAGCGAAGAGAGACGTAAACTGGCGCCTGGCCGTTGTCGGCAGGAAGTCCGCCAAACGTACGGGCGATGTCGAAGACCAGTCCACCACTCTGCAAGCCGAACCCGACAGCCGCGCTGGCATTCCC
>WNGI01006513.1_pt1 | contig 10616 bp, 11 predicted proteins | sample 5400621 | NCBI WGS metagenome assembly WNGI01 (sample SAMN13153374, study PRJNA577476) | soil metagenome | isolation source: 20 cm soil or saprolite under Garry oak tree replicate 1 | place: USA:California | collected 2016-06-15 | reverse complement strand
TTGACATCCAGCGATTCGTCGCTGGCATTGTCCGGAGTGGTCTGGCAGTAGCAGCTTTGGCCGCCGAACGGACACGCCGATCCAGGCCCGTAATTCTTCCAGTTCGCCGGCTTTGTGGATTTGATCGTCGCAGGCTCGTCTTCCCATTTGGCCCAAGCGGCCCAGGTCGCCGCCGGCGTGCCTTTGCCGATGTTCACATCCCGCGAAAATGGAATGACGGAGATGTAGACGTCGCCGTCCTGCTTGTTGAGGGCGCTGAGCGTGTCGATCATGCTCTTCGCAGCGCTCTGCATGTTGGGCATCTTGTTGTCCGAGCCCATCGAACCCGTGACGTCCAGCACCATCGCGACGCGCATCCGCGCGTTGCCCCAGGTTGACGTCGCACCGCTCCTGAAACCCAGCTTCGGGAAATTGAAAGCCGGCATCTTCGCGAAGTCGCTGTTTACGTATCCGTTTCCGCTGACGATGATGGTTGATTGTCCAGTGGCAGGATCCCTGGCGGTGTAGGTGCCGTGGATGTCCGTGGTCGCAACGACCGAGTCCCTGTTGGTATAGAGCGCGGCGAAATAGGTTTTCGCTTTCTGGTCGATATCCGATTCCGAGATACGGCCGTCGGCAAGGTCCTTGGAGAGCATCAATGCCACGGAATCGAGCGCCGACTGCATCGCGGAACGGGCGGCGTTGGCGCGGGTATAGTCGACCGCAACTGCGACAAAGGCGATAAGAGGCACCAGCGCGATGGCAAAGATTACCGCGATATTGCCCTGATTGGCCCCTGCAAAGCGCCGGGCCGCGGTGCGGACACGATTGGCAATGGATGCATCGAACATAGTTGTCACCGAAGTTGGGTTTCTGCGGCCATTTCGGGCTTTGCGGCTAAACAGGTGGTAAACCGGCCCTGAGAAAACTGGGTCAATAGCTGCGCAAGCCGGGAAAAGGCCGTCAAAGCACGGGCTAGCGTCAACATCGGCTAAACGGACGGCGGTCCGGCTTTGTCAAAACCGACAGAATTGATTAACCTTGCGGGATCGCCGGGCCGGAATCGGGCCCGCCGCAGGTCGCAATCGGCTCGAATTTGCGCGCTTGCGGCGAGACCGGGACGGACCCATATTCTGGATAAATCGATCCAGCTGACGGGGTCGGGCCGGTCGGGAGCGGCGATCCGGGAATGGCGACTGGGAACTCAACCGATGGCTCCGGCAGGAGAACATCACCCGGCCGCTGACCGGTTTCCTGTGGGGATTTCGAACGCCTGTGCCATGTTGCAATTAGCTCCCAAATTTGAAAAATCCGGGCCGCCCGCCGTCGCTGCATTTGCTCCCCGAATGGGCAACGATGAGAATCGCGGGGGCGGGGGGACTGCCGGTCCCGCGACATCCGTCATCGCCAAGGTCAAGCCGAAGACCAAGCGTCCGAATCTCTATCGCGTCCTGATTCTGAACGACGACTACACACCGATGGAATTTGTCGTTCACGTTTTAGAGAAGTTCTTCCAGAAGGACGTTGAAGCCGCGACCAAGATCATGCTCCACGTCCATCATCACGGGATCGGGGAGTGCGGGGTGTTCACCTACGAGATCGCCGAGACCAAGGTGACGCAGGTGATGGATTTTGCGCGCAAGCACCAGCATCCCCTGCAATGCGTGATGGAAAAGAAGTAGCATCGCGCAAAATCCGATAAAACAGGAACGGGTTTTGCATCGAAAATGCGGCGGACCTAACCTGCGTACGCCTTGTCACCTGCGTAAGCACATTTTCCACAGCCGCACGCGGTCGGAGCTTTAACCTGTCATGGGAACCGGCCTTTCGCCACGATCCGTTGTAACTATATTCGCCACGATCCGTTGGTACTATATATGATAAAGGTTGTTGTTGCCTGAGGGGGCAACGGCGATCATGATGGCGGGGGCCACAGAGGACGCGAATGCCGACTTTTTCTCAAAGCCTTGAACAATCCCTGCATCGTGCGCTGGCGATCGCAAATGAGCGCCATCATCAATATGCGACGCTGGAACATCTTTTGCTGTCGCTGATCGATGATAGCGATGCAGCCGCGGTGATGCGTGCCTGCAGCGTCGATCTCGACAAGCTGCGTACCAGTCTCGTCAACTACCTTGAGACCGAGTTCGAAAATCTGGTGACGGACGGCGCCGACGACGCCAAGCCGACCGCGGGTTTTCAGCGCGTGATCCAGCGCGCGGTGATTCACGTCCAGTCATCGGGCCGCGAGGAAGTCACCGGCGCCAACGTGCTGATCGCGATCTTCGCGGAGCGCGAAAGCCATGCGGCTTATTTCCTGCAGGAGCAGGATATGACCCGCTACGACGCCGTCAACTACATCAGCCACGGTATCGCCAAGCGGCCCGGAGTGTCGGAGGCGCGTCCTGTGCGCGGGGTCGACGAAGAGACCGAGACCAAGGGCAACGAGGATTCCAAGAAGAAGGGCGAAGCGCTCGATACTTACTGCGTGAACCTCAACAAGAAAGCGCGCGACGGCAAGATCGATCCGGTGATCGGACGGAATTCCGAGATCAACCGCGCGATCCAGGTTCTGTGCCGCCGGCAAAAAAACAATCCGCTGTTCGTCGGTGAAGCCGGCGTCGGCAAGACCGCGATCGCGGAAGGCCTCGCCAAGCGCATCGTCGATAGCGAAGTTCCGGAAGTGCTGGCCGCGGCAACCGTGTTCTCGCTCGACATGGGCACGCTGCTGGCGGGGACGCGTTATCGCGGCGATTTCGAGGAGCGGCTGAAGCAGGTCCTGAAGGAACTCGAGGCGCATCCGAACGCGATCCTGTTCATCGATGAGATCCACACCGTGATCGGCGCCGGCGCCACCTCCGGCGGCGCGATGGATGCCTCCAATCTGCTAAAGCCGGCGCTGGCATCGGGCACGATCCGTTGCATGGGCTCGACCACTTACAAGGAATATCGCCAGCACTTCGAGAAGGACCGCGCGCTGGTGCGCCGGTTCCAGAAGATCGATATCAATGAGCCGACGGTGGAAGATGCGATTGCGATCCTCAAGGGCCTGAAGCCCTATTTCGAGGATTACCATCGGTTGAAATATACCAACGAGGCCATCGAGGCCGCGGTGCAGCTGTCGTCGCGCTACATCCATGACCGCAAGCTGCCGGACAAGGCGATCGACGTGATCGATGAATCCGGCGCGGCGCAGATGCTGGTCGCCGAGAACAAGCGCAAGAAGACCATCGGCATCAAGGAAATCGAGACCACGATAGCGACCATGGCGCGGATTCCGCCCAAGAGCGTGTCGAAGGACGATGCCGAGGTGCTCAAGCATCTCGAACAGACGCTGAAGCGCGTGGTGTTCGGCCAGGACAAGGCGATCGACGCGCTGGCCGCATCGATCAAGCTGGCGCGGGCAGGGTTGCGCGAGCCGGAAAAGCCGATCGGCTCATACCTGTTCTCGGGTCCGACCGGCGTCGGCAAGACCGAAGTGGCAAAGCAACTGGCAGCCTCGCTGGGCGTCGAACTGATTCGGTTCGACATGTCCGAATACATGGAACGGCATACGGTGTCGCGCCTGATCGGCGCGCCTCCCGGCTATGTCGGCTTTGACCAGGGCGGCCTTCTGACCGACGGTGTCGATCAGCATCCGCACTGCGTGGTGCTGCTCGACGAAATCGAGAAGGCGCATCCCGATTTGTACAACGTGCTGCTGCAGATCATGGACCACGGAAGGTTGACCGACCATAACGGCAAGCAGGTCAATTTCCGCAACGTGATCCTGATCATGACCACCAATGCCGGCGCCGCCGACCTCGCGCGCCAGGCCTTTGGCTTCACCCGCAACAAGCGGGAAGGCGACGATCATGAAGCGATCAATCGCCAGTTCGCGCCTGAGTTCCGCAACCGGCTCGATGCGATCGTCTCGTTCGCGCATCTCAATGCCGACGTGATCGGCATGGTGGTGGAGAAGTTCGTGCTGCAACTCGAGGCGCAGCTCGCCGACCGCGATGTCACCATCGAACTGTCCGAGACCGCCAAGGCCTGGCTGGTGCAGCATGGTTACGACGAGCAGATGGGCGCGCGGCCGATGTCGCGCGTGATCCAGGAGCACATCAAGAAGCCGCTCGCCGACGAGGTGCTGTTCGGCAAGTTGAAGCGCGGCGGCCACGTTCGTGTCGTGCTGGTCAAGGACGAGGCGGCGGCCGACGTCGAGCAGGAAAAGATCGGTTTCGAATTCGTCGAAGGCCCGGTGACGCCGAAGCCGGAAAAACTGCCGGGCACGCGCAAACGCACGGCACCGCGCAAGCCGAAACCCGGCGGGCCGAACGGCGGCGGGTCGAAGGGCCCGGCCTCGCGCGGTCCGCTGGTCAAGGTGTGAGCCGCTGTTGCGCATGAATTGGAAAGCCGGCGTGTCGCAATACCGCCGGCTTTTTTTGACGAACGAATCCCCGCCGGACGCAGCTATTCCGTTGAATCAGACTCCAAGACGAACGGGCCCAGGCGCGACTTCGAGCGCGTCAGCCTGCGGCCAAGTCGCGCAAAGCATCGCCGAACAAGAGAATCGCGCTCCCGGGTTCCGTTTGCTGCCGGAGATTGCCGGAATTTCGCGGCAATACCCCGGATGCTGAAGACGATCAGTGTCTCATGATATTTCAGCCCGCGGCCACCCTTCACCAGCCCCTGATCGCGGATCAGGCAATATTCACCGTTGCTCATGCGCGCGAACCGGCAATTCCTGAAGTAGTTCCTGACGTAAGACAGCATACGCACTCCCGCTCATCAGGAGCATGCATGGCCATACGATTCAGTCAATTCTTGACAAACCGCGCGCTCGTCGTAGCGCGTGGCGATGCCGTTGTTGGCGCGCCAATGCCAGATCGCTAAGGAGCGGGAATCATCTGCTGCATCACCACCGTGAGCCCGATGCCGACAACGCCGGCGCCAACCAGCCGTAACGCGAGAGCGTCGGATTGACGTTGTACCACCGCACGTGCCGCAAACATCACGGCCAATGCGATCGCACTCTGGATCACGACGAGTCCACTGAAGTAGCCGGTCAGGGGCGAGGATTCAGAGCCGTAGATCGATTCGCCCAGGGCATAGCCGTGGATGAGGCCGGTCAAGACAAATAATCCCAGCGCGGCGCCGGTGGGCATGTGGCGATCGCGCAGCAGCATGGCGCCGAGAAAGATCACCGAGAGCGCGACCAGGATTTCAGCGGCCGGCACCGTCATGCCCTGCACATGGACGGCAACGCCTGCGATCATCGCCACCACGAAGCTGACGACCAGCGCCGCGCCCGCCCGATGGGCCGATGCCAGGCACGCGACCGCCACCACGGCGGCAAAATGATCGATGCCGATGACCGGATGGCCAAGACCGGATAACAGGCCGTCGGTGAACGTGACCGGCATCCGGCCCCCCATGACGTGATGAGCGAGAGCCGGATCGGTCAACAGAAGAATGGCCGCGAGAAGTTGTCCGGCGGTCCGGATGGCTTTTTGCATGATGAAATTCCCTGATCAGGACCGGCCGTGCCAAGCGACAGCCGTAGGTTCGCACAATTCAATGATCAGGATATCTTGGCTGTTATCGTGAGGGAAGTGATTTGCGAGCCCGGCCGCTGTCGGTGCCGCGTACTTTTCAGCCGCCGCCGATGAGCTCGTTGATCTGGCGCTGAAGCTTACGTTTCTTCTGCTCACTCTTGCGCAGCCGCTCCTCGAGATCGGACACCGGCAGCTCGGATAGGGTCTCGCCGCTGAATGCAACGCCCACAAAATTGTTGCGCAACCAGACGATCTTGGCGAGGAAGGAACGGCCTTTTCGCGCGATGGTCAGCGAGATCTGCTCTTTGGACAACCGGATGGCGTCTTTGAATTCGAGGTTGGCGCCGTTTTCGGAGATGTCGCGGACCACGCAATCCCTGGTTGTTCTTTCATCGATCTCGGCGACGCCGCCATAAACTACCTTGTCACGCGGGCTCTCGCGTCGCTCCATCATCGATTTTCACTCCCCAATAAAAGTGGGCGGACCATACTCGGCTTCGCTGTGAGCGGAAGACCGCAGCCGGCAAAATGCCACGTTAACCTAAACCGGTCGCATTTGAGGCAGGATGGAATTTCAGGATTTTGTGGCGCGATCCCGAAAACGGCGGACCTTTTTGAAAATATCACGCGCGAAGCAGCGAACTCACGCCGCGCTTTCGCGGATGCTGCGCGCGATTTCCTTTTGCGCATCGAATTCGCGCCGCCGCCGCGCCAGCTCTTCGGCGCTGAGCAGCGCCACATTGTTGTAGTCGCGCTTCCAGGACGCGTCCGCGCTCCAGCGCAGCGGCGACTGCACCGTGGTCTGGGAGCCCGGCGCTGATTCCAGCAGGCGCAGCGCGAGCTCGAGCGTGAAGGCTTGGGATTCGGGATCGTGCGGCTTGCCCGCCGAATTGCCCAGCGGAAAATCGCTGAACAGAAAACGCGGCACCGCGGCGTGTTCGACGATGTCCTTGGCGCACCCCATCACAACCGTGGAAATGCCATTAGCTTCCAGATGGCGGGCGACCAGGCCGATGGTCTGGTGGCACACCGGACAGTTCGGCACCAGCACGGCAGCACCTACACCGTCTCTGCGGCAGCGCGCGAGGATTTCCGGAGCATCGGTCTCGATGGTGACGCGATGACTGCGGTTGGTCGGCGCGCCGAAGAAACGCGGCGCGACTTCGCCGATCCGGCGTGCGGCCGCCAGCCGCTGCACTTGCGGCAGCGGGAACCAGGTGCCGCTATCGTCGGCCGAAGTGTGCAGGCGATCGTAGGCGATGTGCGAAATCCGCAAGTCATGCGGCTTTGAGGTGTCGCCGTCATAGACCGAGTAGAATTTGGCGCCGCCATTGTATTTGGCGCCCGGGCCTTGATCGCCTTTCGAGGGATCGAACGGCGCCGCCGTCGTGACGATCGCGATGCGGGATTGATCGAGAGGCTTTCGCAGGGGCTGGAACGGGGCATCGACATAATGCGCCCAGCGATAGGGCGTGGTGTAGCCGATCGCCTGATAATATTCGCGGGTACGCGCCATATAGGGGACCGGCGCGTCATCGTCGGGGGCGAAACCAAGCTGGTCGCCAGGCGTTGCGGTCATGTCTTGTTCTCCCACACACGCGTCATTTTCCAATAGCTAACCAGCCGGTTCCAGGTGTCAAGCAAGGTCTCGCGGAAAATAGAACCCTCCGGAACGACAATGCGAACGGTCATCCGTCTTTGGGCAGCGCTTTGTGTTGTGCTCGTGATGCGGCTGGGGCTGGCGGTGCCGGCCATTGCCGGCGATACGGCGACAGTCGAGGTTGCGAAGCCGAGCGTCGAGGAGTTGGCCACCGTCAGGGATGAAGTCAAAGGCAGGGCCGGCGAGCCGGCCGAAGCGGCAGGGGAGACCAGCACAAGCGAGGCGATCTGCCTGATGATCGAGTCGGCGGCGAAGGCGCAAGGACTGCCGCTCGAGTTTTTCGCCCGCGTGATCTGGCAGGAGAGCCGCTTTCAATCCGATGCGGTGGGACCGGTCACGCGCAGCGGCCAGCGCGCGCAGGGCATCGCGCAATTTATGCCGGGCACCGCCAGCGAGCGCCGCTTGCTCGATCCGTTCGATCCGGTGCAGGCGCTGCCGAAATCCGCGGAGTTCCTGAACGAATTGCGCGAGCAATTCGGCAATCTCGGGCTGGCCGCCGCGGCCTATAATGCCGGCCCGCGCCGGGTGCAGGAATGGCTCGCCGGATCAGGCCCAATGCCGCAGGAGACCCGCAATTACGTCAGCGCCATTACCGGCGCCTCGGTCGATGACTGGGCTGCGGCCGCCAAAAACGGCGACAAGAACGCCAAGGCGCCCGAGCGCGTGCCGGCGACCAGCTGCCGCGAATTGATGGCTTGGCTCAAGCGCGCGCCCAACCCCTTCATCACCCAGCTGGAGCAGCATGTGAAGCTTGGCGCCGACAAGCTTTGGGGCGTGCAACTGGCTGCCGGCTTCAACCGCGACCGCGCGCTGGCGATGTATGCGCGCGCGATGAAGCGTTTGAGCGCGGTCATCGGCGATCAGGATCCAAGCCTGTTGGGATCGACGTTGCGCAGCCGCGGCACGCGCCTCTTTTATCAGGTGCGGATCGGCGCCGACACGCGCCCGGCCGCCGACGATCTCTGCAACCGCATCCGTCGCGCCGGCGGCGCCTGTTTCGTGTTGCGCAACATGAGATTCAGGGGTTGAGGTAGCCGTAGCCCGGATCGAGCGCAGCGAAATCCGGGATGCCGCGCTTTTCCCCGGATTGCGCTTCGCTCCATCCGCTCCCTTAGACATGTGGACGGCATGGTGTATGGAATGGTCATGAGCGCAGACCCTTTCGACACGCTCCCCGCCGCCCGCCGCGAGAACGTGCACGCGGTGCTCGTGGCCGCGTTTGGCCGCGCTCCGATCGACGCGATCACGCCCATTATTGGCGGGGCATCGACGGCATCGACCTTTCGCATTGAGGCCGGCGGTCGGCGCTATCTGTTGCGGGTGGAGGGAGAGCCAAGCCCGCTGCGCAATCCGCACCAATATGTCTCGATGCGCATTGCGGCGGAGGCCGGAATTGCGCCTGAGGTCCGCTACATCGATGAGGTGGCCCGCATCGCCGTGATCGACTTCATCGAGCAGCGGCCGCTGAAAACCTATCCGGGTGGGCCACGCGCGCTGGCGCAAGCGCTGGGAGAGTTGTTTGCGCGCGTTCAGGCCACGCCGGCCTTTCCACACTTCGTCAATTATCCTGATATCGTCGCTCGCCTGTTCGCGCATGTGCGGCGGACCGGTCTGTTCGCGGCCGGCCTGCTGGATGCGCACGTGGAACGTCTTGAGCTGCTCAGCGAAGCCTACGACGCGGGTTCGACAAGCTTGGTCTCCAGCCACAACGATTCCATACCGAGCAACATCCTGTTCGATGGCGAACGCCTCTGGCTGATCGACTGGGAATCGGCCTATCGCAATGATCCGCTCGTTGATGTGGCGATCGTGTCCGACAGTCTTGCGCTTTTGCCGGAGTTGGAAGAGGTGTTGCTGCGGACCTGGTTCAGTCGCGCGCCCGACGAGGCGGTTCGCACCCGGCTCGAGCTGGTGCGTGCGTTCACCCGCCTTTACTATGCGGGGGTCCTGCTCAGCGCTTCCGCGGCAGCTTCGTGGGTGAAGGGCGCCACCGATCTTTCGGCCCCAACTCTGCAACAGTTCCGGCTCGCGATCCACGAAGGGGGGCTCAAGCCCGGCGCGCCCGGGACCAAGCACGTACTGGGCAAGATGTTCTTGGCCTCGTTTTTCTCCGGCGTTGCGCCCCCCGGATTCGACGACGCCGTCTAGCAGGTTTGAAGCCCGACAGGATGGCTGCTCTGCCTGTGGTTCGCTTGACGTCAAGCTGTTTCGTCAGCGTCATGCGCGCACGACTCACATCGTCCGGACAACCTTGGCCCTTCCTGCGCTGGATTCACCGAGATGGCAAAATCCCCTGCGTGCGTTCGCGTGGGGAATGCGGTCGGTCGCCTCGACGGTGCTCACGCTGGTGCTGTTCGCGACCTATCTCGGCATCGGCGCGCTCGCGCATGACACCCATTTCAGCTTAGGCTGGGCGCTGGCGAGCACGGCCCTGGTCTGGGCAGGGCCTGCGCAGATCATCCTGATCTCGACGCTCGGCTCTGGCGCGACGGTGGTGCAGGCGGCGATCGCCGTGACGGTCAGCGCCATCAGGCTGTTTCCGATGGTGGTCTCCGTGCTGCCGATGATGCGCACGCCGCAGACAAAACGGCGGCATCTGGTTTTGGCGACGCATTTCATCGCGGTCACCCTGTGGGTCGAATGCTTCCGTCTGCTGCCGCAGGTGCCGCGCGAGCGCCGCATCGCCTTCACCATGGCCTCGGTGTCGGTCTCTGCTCGGTTTGCCTCGCTGCGACCACACTCGGCTACGGCCTGGCGGCCAACCTCCCGCAACTGTTCGCCGCGGCGATCCTGTTGTTGACGCCGCTGGCGTTCCTGCTGTCCGCCGCGCGCAACTGCCGGCAACTCGCCGATGTTCTGGCCCTGGTGCTCGGATTGGCGCTGTTTCCGCTGGCGTCCATGTTGCACACCGGCGTCGATATCCTGATCAGCGGCGTGTCGGCTGGCACCATCGCCTATGGCACGCACCGGTGGCGGAGCCGTCAATGAGCGATTTCGTGGGTGACTGGCATGCGCTGCTGGTGCTGGTGATCGCGGGCTTCCTGCCCAATGAAGTCTGGCGCATGATCGGACTGTGGCTCGGCGGCGGCGTCGACGAGGGTTCCGAACTCCTGGTGTGGGTGAGGGCGGTGGCGACCGCGATCCTCGCTGGCGTGATCGCGCAGATCCTGATGCAGCCGCCCGGCGCGCTGGCGAGCGTACCGGATTGGCTGCGCTTTTGCGCGGTGGCGGCCGGATTTGCGATCTTTGTGGTGACACGACGCTCGATTTTTGCCGGCGTCGTCTGCGGCGAAATGGTCATGCTGGCCGGCAAAGGCTGGCTCGGCTGAGGCGTGATCGCGCTCGCGACTTGCTCAGACTCTTGGGTCAGGTAAGCTCTTGGGTCAGATAAGGTCGGATCAATGAAAAATCGCTGGAGGGATGCGATGCAAGCGCGCGCG
>WNGI01006512.1_pt1 | contig 10617 bp, 5 predicted proteins | sample 5400621 | NCBI WGS metagenome assembly WNGI01 (sample SAMN13153374, study PRJNA577476) | soil metagenome | isolation source: 20 cm soil or saprolite under Garry oak tree replicate 1 | place: USA:California | collected 2016-06-15 | reverse complement strand
CCGCGGTCAGTGCCGGGACCGGGAACGCAGCGGCATGCGTCCATGAAATCTCCGCCGGCTTGGGGGCGAGCAAGGCGGCCTCGGCCACGAGCCACGGCGCCCAGCATCCTTGTTCCGCGAGTGGGAGCGGATGCGTGAACACCGGATCCCCGACCGACCACCCCTCGAGCCCGGCACCCAAGGCCGCAACCACCCCTGCCGCCGCGACGCCGAGCGCCATCGGCGGCCCTCGTCCCAGGTCCCAGCGTCCAGTCCGGGCGAACTCATCCCAATTGCCGACACCGGCGGCCTTGACCTCGATCAGAACTTCGCCGGTGCCCGGCGCGCGAGAATCAGGCACCTCCAGCACCGTCACACCGCCACCGAATTCTTCGATCCCTGCGACGCGCACGATCGGTCACCGACAGCCTAGCGACCCAGGAATCGGCGCGTCCTCGCGCGCACCAGCAGGTCGCGATCGAGAGTTCGGGATGACCCCTGAGCAATGCTCTCGACTGACGGTTGGTGCATGATCGAGCCATGCCGGTGGAGGCGATTCATCTTGGAGCTCCGCGCAAGCCAACGCTGTGGACGGTCGATTCCGTGCGGGCCGTCGCCGGGAAGGGAATCGAAGGGGACCGCCATTTCCATGCCGACGGAGCTGCGCCAGGCCAAGCGCTGACGCTCGTTGCAGCCGAGGTCGTCGAGGACGTTGGACTCAGGCCGGGAGAGACTCGACGGCAGGTCACCGTGCGCGACGTGGATGTCAACAGTCTCGTTGGCAAACGGTTCCGCGTCGGCGAGGTGGAGTGCCTCGGAGTCGAGCTCTGCGAACCATGTCGTCATCTGGAGGAGATGACGCGGCCGGGGGTCATCAAGGAGCTCACCCACCGGGCCGGAATCAACGCCGACATCCTCGTCGGCGGTGTCATCCGCCTCGGTGACCCCGTCGTCGAGCTCTAGGCGCAGGGTTCGCCTGCGCCAGCGTCCGTAAATGTCCCCCGAGCGCATGAGTGGATGAGTCTCAGTCGGGGCATAATCCCAGAGGCGTGAAACGCGTCCCGGTCGTTCTCGTCTCGTTTGCCCTGGCGATCGCCGGACAGCGGGCGGTGGCGAGGCTCCGCGGCTGACGGTGTCGGCGAACGTCGCCGCTCCGGGCGACGTACTACTGGCACGGATCGCCGGTGTGGGCGCAAAGAAGATGCTTCACGCGGGGGTGGTCGTCCGAGCGCCTGTACGCCGTCCGCCGATTTAGGGAGATTGCGAATCCGGGCGGTCAGGGTGGTAGCGTGCCCTCGGCTTGCTGGTAATCGACCCATGATCCAGCGGAGAAGGAGGGCTCGATGAAGCGGTTCATTGTGCTGTGGCTCGTGAGCCTCGGCGCGCTCGCGGCGGCGATGCTCATGACGGCGGGAGCAGCGTCTGCGGCGGCGCCGTACACCTGCTCGGGCAGCTTCGACAACCCGGGAGTGCTCTCGGGGACCTATTCGACGAACGTGTTCGTCAGCGGCGCGTGCTTCACCGGCGGACCGACGACCGTGACGGGGAACGTGTTCCTCCAGTCGGGCTCGGTCCTGATCGCCGACGACTTCACGGTGACAGGCAACCTCCACCTCAAGAGCGGCGCGACCCTGGTCGGCGGCCCGCTCGAGGAGGGCGGGGACGAGTCGGGCCCGCCCCCGCCGCCCAGCTTCCACGTCGGCGGGAACCTCATTGCGACCCAGCCGCTCGGCGTCGTCCTCCACGGATCGGACATTGCCGGGAACGTCGTCGAGACCGGCGGCGGTGGCGGGTTCAACTGCGACCCGAGCGGGGTCTTCACCCTGTTCGAGTCGCCCGTCTTCAGCGTCATCGGCGAGGGAAGCCACGTCGGCGGCAACGTGACGATCACCGGCCTCACCTCGTGCTGGCTTGGACTCACGCACAGCCGGTTCGACGGCAGCGTCCACGTGCTGAACAATCAGCTTGCCGACCCGGACGCGATCGAGATCCTGGACAACGACATCGCCGGCAACATCGTCTGTGAGCAGAACAGCATGATGTGGGACAGCGCCGATATCACCGAGGCGCTGTACCCGCGCCTGTGGGAGCCGAACAGGGTCTCCGGGATGCGCGTCGGCCAGTGTGTGGTGGCGCCGCCGCTCACGCCCGGCGGCACCTCGCCGGGCGCCTTCTAGAGTCGCGCGGCACGAAAGACCGGGGAGGCGCACCGAGCGGCGCGCCTCCCCGTTTCCCAGCACAGGGGAGATGTAGCGGCTGATTGGCAATGTCCGTGGCCGCCGCCGTGGCGGCGTGTCGGCAACGTTGCCCCGGAAGCGCTGCGAGGCGGGGTCTCGGCCTGCGAGCGCCCGTGGGGTGCCAAAATTAACGTCCTGCCTGCAAATCGGCGATTTCTCGGGCCGCGCGCACGAATTTTGGCACCCTGACGGGTTTCAAAACTCTGATTCATGCCCGGGAATGATGCGTTTTCCAGGCGGAACCGGAGTTTTGAAAACCCCTCACCGGCGGCTTGTCTTGTTCGTCAGCGCAAGCGCCTCGACGAGGCTAACGTGGCCGATCTCATCGCGCCGTCGCTTCGGCCACGATCGATGGCCAACGCGAACAGGAATAGCGCCGACCGCACCGCCCCCGGGTCGGCGCTTCGGCGGGCCGAACGAATCGTCGCGTCGTCCTTCCACGAGGCGGCGACGAGCGCTGCCGACATCGCCTCACGGATGTCGACGCGCGCGCGCGCGAGAACAATCATTGCCCGAGCATCGGTCGCTCTCGCTCGATGCGCAGCAGCGAGATGCGTTGCGCCCGTGGGTAGATGCATTCTCTGACACGTGAGCGTGTTCACTTATCCAGGCTGCGCGCTTGTCGGCGCCAAACCTGTCGCAGAATGCGGGAACCGCGACAGCGTTCGCCCCAGCGTGGATTCAACTGCCAGGCCGGCTGAGCCGATAACCGGGGCCTTGCCGGCGCGCTCGAACGCCGCCACGGCCCGCTGAGGTTCTTCCTCGAGGAGCCGCCCGGCGGTAAGAGCCTTCGACCTCCTCGGCCTGAGGGCTGTCGGATCGTCCACTACAACACGGCCGACGAGGTCGACCGGCTGCTCGAGGAACGGACTGGCGGCGCTCTAACCGGGTAGCTTCGGCGCGACCGCCGCGAGACCCGCGTGACGGACAAGAGGGCCCGGCGCAGTGCCGGGCCCTCCGAGGTTCGGCGGAATTCGTCCGCTAGGGCTGGACGGTGGTCGTCGCGCTCGCCGTGTTGTTCGCCGTGTTCGGATCGGGCGGCGATGCCGACGAGACCGAGACCGTATTCGTGATCTGACCCTTTCTCGTCGGCTTGACGTTGATCGTGATCGTGACCGTTCCACCGCTCGCGATCGTCCCGAGGCTGCACGAAACCATCGCCTTCTCGGGCTTCAGCGAGCAGCCCCCCTGGGTCGTCGAGGTCGAGCCGAAGCCGGCATTCTTCGGCAACAGGTCGGTGGCCGTGACGCCGGTCGCAGCATCGGGACCACTGTTCTTGACCGTGATGGTGTAGGTCAGGTTCTGACCGATGTGCACCGGGTCGGGCGAGTCGGTCTTCGTCACCGAGAGATCGGCGGCCGGCGGGGCGCAGCCGGTCGTGTACTGGGTCCCGCCACGGGTGATGTCACGCTTGCCGTTCACCTGTGACGTGAAGCTCTGCCCTCGTAGCCCGACGAGGACCGAGCCGGGACCGATCGCCGACCCGTGCGTGACAAACGGGTTGAGGCTCGCCAGCGGCACCTTCATCGTGATCGTGCTGGTCGCTGAATCGAACGACCCGCTCGCCGTGCCCTGTCGGGTGTAGGAAAGCGTGCCGTCCGAGTTTCGGACAGCCGTCCCGTACGCGAACTGGGGTTGGGTCGGGTCGGTCGATGCGCGTAGGTAGAACTGGTCGCCGCGGTCGGAGAGTCCGAAGCTGTAGTCGCCCGTCGGGCTCAGCACCGAGTTCGGTGCGTTGGCGGCGAAGCTCTCCCGCCAGTTGAGCCCGGACGGAAGACCCGTCAGGGAGCCCGAAACCTTCATGCTGGTCACGAGCTGGGTGCTCGGACCGCTTCCTTCGCACGAGTACTTCGTGGACAGGACGTCGAGCGGGTCGTCGGTGGGCGTGACGACCAAGAGCCCGTCGGCGACGTCGTGCCGGAAGTCGGTCACTTGCGAGCCCGCCTCCCCGCCGACGTCCGCGGCGCTCGGGTACGGGCCCGTCTGCGGCGCCGGCGCAGGTCCGGGCGAGGGCACGGCTGACTTCGACGCATTCAAGCCCGGCCCGCCGATCTGGTGGGTCACGTAGGTATGGCCGTCGTAGTCGTTGTGATCGTCGGTGTAAGCGATGACGGCCGCGCCGTTCGGGTCGAACGAGACCTGGAAGTAGTCGAGCAGGTTTCGGTTCGCGGTCCCGAGCGTCCCGCCGGTCGAGATGTTGCTGGCGTGGATGAAGTGGTCGCTCGCACTGACCTGACGGAAGGTCGGATTCGCCGAGGTCGCGTCATAGCTCTGCGCATAGAAGGCCTTCCAGTCGGCCCCGTCCACGTTCGACGCGCTCGAGCTCCCGTACCACACGACACCGACCGAGCCCGGCGTCGGGCCGGTCTCGAGCCACGGGAAGAGACTCGTCCTCGAGTCCGTGCCGTGACTCACCTTCACGGGCTGGCTCCAAGTCGTGCCCTTGTCGACGGAGTCTGCGAGGAAGATGTCGTGTCCGTCCGAGTAGGCGACGTAGACCGTGCCGTTCGGCGTGCCGTCGTCGGCGACCTTCACGACGAAGAAGATGTTCGCCACGCTGCCCGTAGCCGCCTGGTGGCAGGCGTAGTCGAGCGTGGTCGGGGCGACGGTCGGCGCGGGCGGCGTGCCGGTGCAGACCTGACCGCTCGACCCGCTGACATAGACGGTGCCGGTTGACTGATGCACGTCGATCTCGCCGACCTGTCCGATTGCGCCTGCAGTCGCGGCAGGCCCGTACGTGAGCCCCCCGTCGTCCGACCGCTGGATCTGCGTCACCGCCGGAGCGACCGTTCGGTAGAGCAGATAGACGCTCGACTGTCCGTAGAACTCCTGCCACTGGCGGTCGTCGATCGGCGCGCCTCCGGGAACGTTCCCGAGCGGATTCCGTGTGAAGGTGACGCCCTTGTCGGTCGACTTGCCGACCGAGATGTTCGAGAGGACGAGGCTGGAGAAGGCGAGCGTGGGTGGATTGGTCGTCGCGCCTGTCCCCGGATCGGGCCGCCCCAGGGCGAGATCGACGTCGCCGCCGCCGTCAGCCCCCACCTCCGTCTGCTGGTCGCCCGTGAAGGAGTCAGGCTGGCCGCGGTAGACCCAGTTCCGCACGTACGGGTCGCTATTCAGGTCGTCGTACCAGAGGTCGACGCCCGCCGGAACGCCGCGAATTCCGGTGACGTAGAAGTTGCCCGACGTATCAGTCCGGCTGCTCGGCTCGCCGTCGCGTGAGGCAACCGGCGCCTTCGTCGTCACGTTCGGGCTGAACGTTATACCGCCGTCGACATAGGTCGCCGTCCGGGCGGTCGGCTTGTTCTGCGCCTTCGCCGTCCCGTGGTACTGCTCGCCGGCGACCGAGAAGTAGACGACATGAACCGTGTACGTACCGGTGCCTTCGACCGAGGGGTCGAACGACGCCTCCTCGTCCGTGTCAGGCGCGCCGCTGCCGGAGTCGGCAACGATCGGGCCGGCGTTCGAGCCCTTGTGGATGTAGAGGTCGAAGTCGTTCGCAGGCACCAGCCAGGAGATCCGCACGTCCACGACCTTGCCGGCCCAGTCGGCGGCGGTCCCGGAGACGGTGAGCGTGTAGGTGTCGCAATTGACGCCTTCGACGCACGCCGACTCACCGGCCGAAGAGCCGCCCAAAGCGGTGCCGTCCCAGGCGACGCCCGGGCCAGTCGTGTTGACCGTTCCCGAGGACGGATTGGCGGCGTCAGCGCCTCGCTGGGCCGACGGGAGAAGAAACACGCCCACGAGTGCGATCGCGAGCAAGAGCAGCAAGCGGAAAGGTTTCACCGCAGTCCCCCTGTTCAAGCGGATGAGGTCACCCTGAGGTCTTCCTCAAGCAAACGACTTGCAAACGTGCGCCGATGTCGGCTCGTTCGCCATGCGGTTTGCGGGCGACCGGCCGCGGACATACAGCGAACTGTTGAAGCACGGCGGCCGCGGTCGTCGTCCGAAACTCGGGAGGCAACGTGTTGAAGCGCCGGCTGTTCACCCTGCTGGTTCTGCCAGCTGTCTCGCTGTTCGCGTCGCCTGCGTCGCAGGTCCTGGCGACCCCGGCCACCCCGGGGTTCCACGCCGCCGTCGCGATGCCGAACAGCTCGAACGGCTCAGAGCCCTCGCTTGCGATCTCGAACGACGGGATCCGCTACGTATCCTGGCAGTCTCCCGGCAAGTTCGCCGGCTCCGCGGACGGCGTGAACTTCTCGGCTCTGGCCACCCCGGACACGGGCGCTTCTGGCGACGTGACGAACGCGGTTAGCTACTCGGGGGCGCTCTACAACGGTCAGATCTGCGGCGGCGGAACCATCCTGCATAGCTGCATCTATCGCAGCCTCGACGGCGGGAATCACTGGACGACGCAAAACACTCTCGCCGACATGCATCCCGGCGCCTCCGACCGGCCCTGGATCGACGTCTATCCGAGAAAGAACGCGACTCCAACCGCGTCGAATCCCGACAAGGACACGGTGTACCTCGAGTACCACACGTTCTCCCCGGACGACTTCGTCTACGTCACGGTCTCAAACGACGGCGGGAAAACCTTCTCGCCGCCCCACGTCATCGAGAGCGACACCAGCGCGACCGGGTCGTCCACGTGCAACACGATCCCCGGTGGGATCACGGTCGACCAGGACACCGGCACCGTCTATGCGCTCTGGCTCTCCGGCAACGACGTCGAGTCGAACGTCCAGACCGGCTGCAACTACTCCCAGATCGGCCCCTTCAACAAGGCCTGGGTGTCCAGGTCGACCGACGGCGGAGCGACCTGGACGTCCCATCTCGCGTGGCAGGGCGCCTTCGACGCCACCACGAAGATCGGCGACAACGCCGACAAGATCTTCTCCACGATCACCGTCGACTCCAGCCATCAAGTGCACATCGCACTGTCCGTTCGGCACAACGACGATCCGGTGGGCTTCGTCGCGCAGTGCACGGTCAACAACGGGAACTGTGCGGAGAAGCCGCAGCCGACCGACCTGTACCTGGTGACTTCCCCGGACAACGGCGTCCACTGGACGCTGCCGTTCCAGGTCAACAAGACGACCGGGTCGTTCTTCTTCCCCTGGCTCTCTGCGGGGTCGGCCGGGATCGTCGACGCCTCCTACTACAGCTCGACGACCCTGCAGCCCAACAATCCGAGCAGCGTGTGGTACGTCGGCACCTCCCAGGTCACCGGGGGTGTGGCAACCTACACGAGCGGCGACCACGCGACGTACACCTCCACTCCGGCGGCCACCGACGAGATCCTGCTCGACCCGAACCCGATTCACGGCAACGGCTCGAGCGGGGGCGGCATCTGCACCTTCGGAATCTTCTGCTCGGCCGTTCCGGGCGCGAACCGCGGGCTAGCAGACGTTTTCGAGGTTCACGTCGATCCCGCGGGCGGCGCGAATGTAGCCTGGACGAAGGATCTGGGAGCGAAGAAGATCTACTTCGCGTGCCAGAGCTCGGGGGCGAGCGCCCTTGCCGGCGCGCCCGACCTCAACGGCTGCTACGGCCCGGCGGACATGTCGATCACGAAGTCCGACGCGCCCGATCCCGTGGGGCCGGGGCAAAGGCTCACCTATCACTTGACTGTGACGAACAACGGAGTGTCGTCCGGGCCATCAACGACGAGCGGGGTCACGGTCACGGATACGTTGCCGGCAGGCGTCACGCTCGTTTCGGCGACCCCGAGCACCGGATCCTGCTCGGGGACGACCACTGTTACCTGTGCGCTCGGGATCTTTCCCGGAGGCGCGGGCGCGACGATCGACATCGTGGTTGCCGTCTCGCCTTCGGCGAGCGGCACCCTCACGAACATGGCCACGGTCTCGGACGTGACCGCTGACCCCAACGCGGCCAACAACACGGCCACGGCGACCACGACCGTCGTCAACGGGGCCGACCTCTCGATCGCGAAGACCGGCTCGCCCAATCCCGTCCATACGCAGGAAAACCTCACTTACACGATCACTGTCCACAACAGCGGGCCGTTGGATGCGGCCGGCGCCTCGGTCACCGACCAGCTGCCGAAGAACACGGCGTTCGGCTCGGCGACGGCGAGTCAGGGAGGGTGCAGCTTCAGCCAACCGACGAAGCGAATCGTGACCTGCGACCTCGGAACGATTGCGAACGGCACGACCGTGACCGTCACGATCGTCGTCAAGCCTCCGTCAAAAAAGACGACGATCACGAACACGGCCTCGGTGTCCGCGACGACGAGCGATCCAAACACGGCCAACAATTCGGCCAGCGCCACGACGACCGTGGTGCCCTGATGGGAATCGAATCGACTGAGATCAACGCGGCGTGCAGAAGCGGGACGGGATCGTCCACCACCAACAAACCGGCGAGGTTTTGATCGGGTGCTAGCCGAGCTCGAGAGGGTCTAGCGGTCTAGCCCTCTTGAGGCGCCGGCCGCGCGCTCCAGCGCGTCGCGGCGCTCGCGCGCGCGAAACTCCGGGCGGCCTGCTCGTCGACCGTCAGCACGACCGGTCCGTGCACGATCAGCCCTCGTCCGCCCGCTCCTTCAGGAGGTCCGAGAGGAAGCCGTGGACGAGCCACTCGCGGCCCGCGACGACGGAGGCACGCAGCCTGATCCGGACAAGCCGTTGGCGCGGCTGCCGCTGGACCCGGCGCGCCAAGAGCGAAGACGTCGCGAGGAGAGAGCCGCCCGAATTTGGGCGATTGGGTTGGCTCGGGAGCTCGAGGCCAGTATGTGTGCGAGTCGAGTGAATGCTCGAGTAGCCTATTCGACAGTCCGTTTGACCGAAACGAGCTAGATGCCGGGAGCCCGCAGACGTCGCACTTTCCGCATTTCGCGACACGCTAAGAAACAGCGCGGCCAGGTGAAGTGATCTTCGGCCTACAGCAGCCACGGCTTCGGTCGGACGCGGCCTTAGGGCTCTCGCGTAATCGAGTCGATGGTCATCTGCTTCCCGGTGTCGTCTGCGCTGCCCAGCTCGCGCCGGCGTCGTTCGCGCGCGCGCCGCGCGGCGCTGCTTCTCCTCGCCGGCGTCGTTCTGGTTGCCGCGTCGCCGGCGCGCGCAGGCGGCGATTTCGTCGACATTGCCGTCGGCGGTGGCCGCGTCTGGTTCGTGGGCGGGCCGGGCGTACGCTCACTCGACGCACGCACCGGCCGGACGCTGACGACGCCGCGGCTGCTCGGAGCCGCCTACCCGCTGAGCGTGACCTTGGCAGGTGAGGCCGCCTGGGTCGCGAGCGTCGAGGGCGGTTACGTCTGGGGCACGCTCAGCCGCATCGATGAGCGGACCGGCAAGGTTCGAGTCGTCTGGCGCAAGTACGGCAGCTCGGTCCAGTACGTCGCGACGGGCGCCGGCAGCGTTTGGGCGTTGATCGGCTCACGGAGCGGTGCTCGGGTCGCGCGCTTCACGCTTGCCGGCCGCCTCCTCCGCGTCTGGCGGATCGCGGGCGCAGGGCGGATTGCGGCCGACCGCCGAGGCTGCTGGGTCTCCACGAACCGGTCGCTGCTACGGATCGGCCCTGACGGGGGAGTGCGCCGCGTCGTCCGCGCCTCGCTCGGCGATCTGGCGACCGGTTCCGGCGCTGTCTGGCTGCCACAACCGACCTCGGTCTTGCGGATCGACGAGCGCACCGGCCGCGTCCGAAGACTGGCCACCGGTCGGCTCGGACTAGGCGGCTTCCAGCATGACCTCGCGGTCGGCGGCAACGCCCTGTGGGCGCTGCGGTCGACAAGCCGCAGTCGCTCCAAGCTCCTGCGGCTCGACCTTCGCACAGGCCGCGCGACAGGCAGCACCAACGTGCCCGGTATCGCCGACGCGGTCGTCTTCGAGTCACAAGCTCTGTGGATCGCGACCGTCAACGGCTACGCCCTCATCCGCATCGACCTTGGCACGCTTCGCCGCACGCTGCTCGTCCATATCACCTGACGTCGGTGCGAGCGGCCCCTCGCGCACGCGTACCAAAACAGAAGAGCGGTCAGTCCGGCGACAGCACGCTCGCGCAGGCGAGTCGACCGCCTGTTGGCGGTTCCGACCGCGGTCGCTCGGAGCAGTGAGAGCCTTTGTCGCCCGGCGAACCGGTTGCCTGCCCGCCCCGTGACTTAGAGTCGACCCATCGCGTATTCGGGAGGTGGTGGGTTGTCAGCCGAGGAGAACAAAGCTGTCGTTCTGCGCTTCATCGATGAGGTGTTCGTCCAGCACGATTCGTCCCACATCGAAGAACTAGTAGCGAATGAGAGCCTGAGACAGATCGCTCCCGGCACCGTCCAGGCATTTCCGGACCTCGAAATGACCGTGGAGCATGTGATTGCCGAGGGCGATCTTGTCGCCGTTCGAGTGAGCGCGGCCGCGACGCACAAGGGCGACTTTCGCGGGATCGCTCCAACTGGCAAACGGTGGGAGGCGACCGCCAGTGCGTGGTACGAGGTGCAAGACGGGAA
>WNGI01035529.1_pt1 | contig 10619 bp, 15 predicted proteins | sample 5400621 | NCBI WGS metagenome assembly WNGI01 (sample SAMN13153374, study PRJNA577476) | soil metagenome | isolation source: 20 cm soil or saprolite under Garry oak tree replicate 1 | place: USA:California | collected 2016-06-15 | reverse complement strand
CATTCTGGTTCGTTAGAACCAACTGACCGTAGATCCGTCCTTGGTTTGGCAAAGCACTTAGCCGATCCTCCGCCGCGTCCTAAATCAACTCCAGGCGAACGTCCTGCCCAACGACGTCGCCAACGCAGCCCATCGCACACCGACTCGGAACCAGATCCGGATGCACCTCAAAGTGAATCGATGCAGGTCGTCGAGCGCGACCAGGCCCAGGACCAGGCCCAGGGACAAAATCAGCACATAGAGACGCAGACGAGGAAAAAAGTACTAGCACCCGAACAGGGAATCCCAATCCAGCAACCTTATCCCACGATTTTACCCCACAACAACAATATTCCTTCGATATTGACCACATCCATGGCCGACGAAAAAGCGCAACAGAGACCTACACGTCCTCTCCCTTCTTCCAAGGCACGCAAAAATGCAAACAACGGTGCCAGCACTAGCACCAGTGCACTTCAACTCCCTGCCAACCCTTCCATGCTACCTGTCCAAGCCCATGTTGCTCGTGGAGGCGCAGCTGCGACTCAGCGCAAGCTTTACGTCATCCTCGAACAGGCATGTCTAGAGGCATACCGCGTCTCGAGTGCCGGGAGGGGCCGGAATGGTAAGGAAGGAGAGGTCAAGTATACCCTCTTGAATTGCGACGATCATCAAGGCATTTTAGCCAAGATGGGGAGGGATATCGCAGATGCCAGACCGGATATCACTCATCAGGTGAGAGTCATCGAGATGTTTGTGAGCGACGGGGACTGATTTGGATTTAGTGCCTTCTAACTCTGCTCGATTCGCCTTTGAACAAGGCAGGCTTGTTGCAAGTTTACATACATACGGCAAAAGGAGTGCTGATAGAGGTTAACCCTCATGTACGGATTCCAAGGACGTTTAAGCGGTTCAGTGGCCTGATGGGTAAGTGATTCAGTGGTGGAGTTTGAGAGACAGCTAACGAATTTGATAATAGTGCAATTGCTCCATAAGTTGTCGATCCGCGGTGTGAATGGGCCCGAAAAACTGCTAAAAGTGATCAAGGTATGAAACGGTGCGCGGATTTTCAATCCGATATTGACGATTTGGTAGAACCCCATAACGGACCATCTCCCCCCTAATACCATTAAAATTAGTGCGTGTACTATGCATTTTCCATCATCACCTTGCTTACGATAGGCTATAGCTTTATCCGGTGATGCACCCACTAAAAGGCTGTCTCACTATCTACCTACTCTTCCTGCGACGCATTCGATTGCTGTCTCTGTTGGCGCCATGGCGCGCGGAAAAGACGACTTTGCAGATGCGTATGTGGACGAAAAAATCAGCGTGAGCGATTATCCATTGAGTGCCAGCGTTGCCTGTGGAAAAGTACGTCTCACGTCGTCCTAAGAGAATAAATACTAATACGCTCGTCTGTCCTAGTTCGTTTGCGCAATGGAAGAGCTCTGGGATATTGTTTGATACAATACCCGTGTGATATCCGCTCGTTGATCCGATCTGACTGTTGTGTACTAGGGGTGCTGTTCATCCAGTGCCGCTCATTGTGTATCTATACTACCCTACCTCTGCCCTTCAACTCGCAGAGTGTCGTGCTGTTGTAGAATAATCGTTACGTACTTCTGTCATCACGCGTCACGCAACGTATCGATCACCGCCTGTTTTAAAGTCACTGCCTCCTTTCAATACATTTATCATCTCCCTATTACTCACATCATCATGTCCACCACTGAACCCGCCAGCGCGAGCCCCATGCCTCCCGGCGTTACAGATCCCAACTACAAGCCTCTACCTGGGAGACTCGGCAATCTCACCGTGGTGCAACTCCACGCACTCGAAACGCTCAAAAAGAAGCTGAACGAGGAGAACAAATTTGTCGCTGAGCGCATGGACGATGCGACTTTGCTTAGGTCCGTGTTTTGCTCTGAATCGGGCAAAGTGTCGTGTGCGCGCTCGTGCTCGCAAAAAAGGCATGAGGCGGCAGCACCTCTCATCGATCTTTTCACAGATTCCTTCGCGCTCGGAAATTCAACGTGGACAAGGCAAAAGAAATGCTTCTCAACTGCGAACAATGGAGGAAAGACTTTGGTGTAGACGATATTGTAGAGTGCGTCGTCTTTGTCTTACCTCATCGATGTCCTCATCTCGGACGCAGAAACTTTGATTTTGAAGAGAAAGAGCAGGTAGACAGGTACTATCCCCAGTATTACCACAAGATGGACAAAGTGCGCTTTCTCTATCCTTCATCGCCACTCATCTTTTATTAACCGGTTTTACGTTTAGGACGGCCGACCGGTCTACATCGAACGACTCGGCCAGTTGGACATTAAAAACCTCTACGCCGTCACCACCCCTGAACGCCAAATCAAACGGCTCGTATTCGAATACGAAAAGTTTCTCACAGAGCGGTTACCGGCATGCTCTAACGCGCGGGGACACCCCGTCGAAACGTCCTGCACGATCCTCGACCTGGGCGGCGTCTCCATCACCAACTTTTACCGCGTGTCGGACTACGTGAGGAAAGCCGCCTCGATCGGGCAAGACCGATACCCGGAAACGATGGGCAAGTTTTACATCATCAACGCGCCGTGGTCGTTTACGGCTGTGTGGGCGATCGTGAAACCCTGGTTGGACGAGGTGACGGTGTCCAAGATCCAGATATTGGGTTCAGATTATAAAGGGGAGTTGTTGAAGCAGATACCGGCGCAGAATTTGCCCAAGGAGTTTGGTGGGGCGTGTACTTGTGGGGGTGGATGTTCGTTGAGCGACGCGGGTCCGTGGAATCTGAAGGAGACGAGTGCTACGGTTTAGAACTGGTTTTAATGAACAATCAACTTGTAGTAAACGCCCCGGGGACGTTTGAACAATGACGAGGATACCTTGTACACGTTGTGTTTATTACTATCAGAATGCTAAGGTACAGGATTACATTTTGAAAAAAAAAGTCTATGGGAATAGCATAACGTTAATCATGTCTAAAACACACACTCACACCCTGGGGGTCCACCCGTTCTCCAGCCTCTCCTCACCCTCTCTAATCGTCCTCTCGATCAATCGGTTGAACTCTCTCTTGCGCTGTACATGTATCCCATGTCCTGTCTCTGGAAACTGAACCAGCTCCGCTTCCGGCATGGCAGCCTTGAGCCGGAGCGAATTGCTGATGCGCACCAGGTGGTCCTCGTCGCCAGTCACGATAGTCACCTTGGGTATCTGCGCCGAGATGCGGGACAGTCGTTCTGGTTGGACGTGATGCGTCAGACCTGCAGCCATTTGAGAAAAGTGGCCCATGAACTGTTGTTTGCGGGTGATAGTCGAGCGGCGGATAAATTCCTGTGTTAAATCCGAATGAGCAAGCAGTTGGGGGGGGGAGGGGATATATACGGTGAGATGTTCACCTCTGATTCGATTTGGTAATTTGTCCGTCCTCTCGAATCACCCTCGGCTTTCTCAGTGAGCCATTTGCTGGTGTATATCATCGGCATGACTGTCGGCACTTTCTTTTCCACCTCTGGTGTGAACGTCAACCTGGCGAGAGAAAGCATGCCGAATACAGGTGGTAAATTGTTCCATGGGTAGCCGCCTGGCGTTGTTACTGCTAGCATGAGGGAAGCTATGCGTTGAGGTATTCTATGCGCCAGTTCTACACATAATTAGTGTAGACTTTTACTTTCTCAAGCGAAGTAGAAACGCACCTTGGGCAATCATACCCCCTAAACTGATTCCAACGACGTTGAGCTCGCGGTCTCTGGTCCAGCCGAGATAGTCTAAGAGTTCTATAACGTCCTCCGCCATGCCCGACGTCCTTTGATGACATATGCATGCGTCAGCGCATATACCCGGTGTCATGGAAAAACTCACGTATAAGGTCCTCTTGGAGTTGACGAATTGCCGACACCCCTGTTGTCAAACACCAGAATGGTGTAGCCTCCATGACGGTCGACGTCGTCGTCCACATCGGTCAAATGGGCCTTCTCGCGCTCGCGCTTGAAGCCGGATGCACCAAAATGGTGAACTTGGGGTGCCCAGGAGAAGGAAGAGGAGTTGAGACCCATGATAAAGACGATTTTGTGCTTGCCGTCGCCATGCTGTTCGTAGTAGAGGGAGTGGCTTTCAAAGAGTTGAGGACCCTGAGGGCGGAGTTTTGTGACTGGGCAAAGGCCGCGGCGAACGCAGGTGGCAGCGTCAAACGCTGTCGGAAAGTCGTCGAGAGAGTCGAGAGAGCTGCTGGACGACGAGGAAGACATGCGTGACCGCGATCTGAGTCTGACTACTATTTATATTACACCTCATGCATCACACGACAACCACCTTTCCTCCCACCGGAGACAACTTGGGTTCCTTCCATAACCGTGCCATAGATCCCCGAACGTACGCCGGTGCTGGAATTTGCTCGTACTCCAACGCATAAGGATACGAATACATCCCCAGATCTGCACCATCGTTGGCATGCCATCCGTTTCTGTTTCGCCGCGGCGGAGTAACAGTCTTCATCTCCCTCGACCCTTGTGCCCTTTTAGCAGCCCAACCCTGCAAAACACACGGCGCCCACGGTGAGCAACAATCAACAATCTGCGTCGAGTCGGAAATCAACTCACAACCCGACCCAATAACTTGGACAAGTCCACCACTCCGAAACGTTTCTTGGATTTCGCGTTGGCGTTACCAAGCGAGGCCTTTTCTCGCCGCCTAGCTCTTTCCCATCCTCAGCTTCTCCCCCGTCCCCGTTTGCATTCCCAGTCTCGCCTTGTCGGACTTCGCCATCCCCGGTTGGTGGTAGTGACACCCCAGGCTCTACCCGAACGGCCATCCGACAACAGTTATAAACGGCATATCCCAGCACAATCGCCGCCGCGATTATAATAACGCCTAGCGCGAGGTAGGCCCACACGCTTAAATTGCGGAAGGAAATGTGACCTGTTGTCAAGTGCGGTCTGGTTACTTCTGTGCTGTAGCTGGTTCCGGTAGTGGTGGAGGATACGCCGGTAAGGGCGTGGCTGGCGCTGGCGCTGATGCTCGTTAATGCACTGATGGTAGTGCTGGGCTTGTCAGGAACGGTGAAATCGAGGCTATTGCTTCCAATGATCGTTTCGGGGTTGAATCCTGATTGGCCGTTAATCGCCGCCGCCAGAGTCGTTGCTGTCGTTGGCGCCATAGAGCAGGGGTTACGAAGCCGGACCGGGCGTTGTGGTAGAAAGACGAACAATGTAAACTAGCATGGCTGACCATCGTTCAGGCAAGGTGGCTGACATTGTCAGAAATGCGTTGATGTGACACGCCGTCCGTGACAAAGTCATTCTGACCTTTGTCGCCACCAGGCGGCGCGCTGCGCACCTACCAGAGCGGCGATAATTGAGAGCATTGGCTGTTAAATCCTGGCCCACGCCCTGCTGCGGAAGGTTTCTTGCTATATCCGATTGAACATTGCAAGTCTATTTCTCAGTTGCACCATAAAGGATTATTACAATTTTAACGAATGCGTCGCCTCGACAGTTCCCTCTTCGGTGGCTTTGTAATTGGATCACACCTGGCTAACTTGCTTGGGTCCATGGTATGCGATGGCGGCCCCGAGAAACCTCGGAGACCGAGTGGAAATTTCCCATCTTCGTCAGGCTTGCGGGTGATGAATTCTTCACCAGCCTTCTCACCACTGATGACGACAACGGTCTGTCCCTTCCCTGTCGGCATCTGGGGGATCAGGAACCACCCCGGAATTGTAATCATCTGCGTTTTTGCATAGACCTGTATTGCGTCCACTTGTTCACCGGACTGGATCATTACCCTTTCTCCTTCATGGTGCCCTTTCGCAAAGCCTCCAGCATTGAAGACCGGTTCACTATTGCGGATGTGAGCGTAGATACGTTTCGTCACTAATCCATGTTGCATCATCCAGTTAAAAGGAAGCACTATCAATAGGACGTGATTATGGAGAGATCAGGCCACGGAAAAAAGTACCTTGATTGCCATACGAAATCATAACCATATGCTCTGGTTCCGGCGCGGGACTTTCAAGTTTAACGTTTACCCGATTATTGGCTGAGACTGCTGGTTTCGACTTTTCCTCCACCGCTACTAATGAGGAGCCAGGGATTATAGATTGAGCCTTGGGAAGGTTCTCTTCCGTTGCGGTTCTCGCTCTGGCTGCCTCAGGAAGCTGTTTATTTTGTATTCGACCCCCTCAGGTATTCGGTAGTAGCGCCCAACGTGATATTCCCGTAAATTTTCTTCTCTGTTAAAGAGTTGAACCCATTCACGAATGTGCATAATTTTGGATTACTTACGCCGTCAGCAGAAAATCAACGTGTATGTCCACCAGCCGGGATCCAGATCTTGCCTCAACACGTAAAACCTGGTTTCCTAGATGTTCTCGTATCCTGCCGTATAGACCTTTTTCTCGATGGTCTCCAACTACGACGACCCAAGTGTTAACAAGTTCTTTATAACGGTCGTGGTAATCCTCGTCGGGCGATTTGTGTGTCTCTGAGGCATGCTGGGATGTACGTTCTTTGGCGCCGTCTACCTCTAGAAACCAGGTCGGCACCACAAACTACAATCACAAATATCATACATAGGCCTCGGATTCAGTATGAAAGATATTGACCTACCTTTGTGTTCGTACCATGCTCAATCACTTCGACGCTTGTCTCACCAACGCAGCTAGCCTTTCCCACTTTATGATAATGCGGAGATGTGGGGCATATTACTTGCACCACATCATTAATTTGGATTTTAAGAGGAAATCCCTGCTCATGATAGTCATACGGAATAAGTTGCCAAGATTTTACATGAAACTGTTTCGGATTCATTACTTTAGTCGAGCGAGAAAACGGCAGGCATCCATACCTCTTCTTTTAGTGCGCGATCGAATAAGGCGACTTGATCACCCCCAATAGATACCACCCAGCCTTCGCGGTCGGGATGTGACGATTTCATGACCTTCACAGCATCGCCGACTTCGTAGAACCTTCGGACGTGTTCGGCATCTACTGTTATATATTCCTGAGTCCCGTTCATGCATATAGACACTTGGTCAAAGTGAACGTCGTCGACGGTCCCCCGCACCGTGCCCGGCTTCATATCAACTTCCACCTTGTTCCCGATCTCGATAGGAGCAGCGACATAACATTCATATGACCATCGCATGAATTCCGGAGATGGAGCTGGAAAATTGAGTTGCTTTGCACCGATAGCCATTCCCTCAGCAAATAGGTTCAATTCACTTAATTTCGGCCCCACACCATCCGTATGCAACGCTTCAACTGGGACGGTAAAAACAGCGAAAGGCGGGATATACTCATCCCCATCCTTTTGGTCATTCAACCGATATATTCCTGGTCCAATGGTCTCTAGCTTGTGGCGTCGCCCAGGATACCAATACACGTTTGGATCAAGCAGATGCGCTATGTCCATCGATTCTTGTGGCTCCTCGATCGCCTTGGGATGTAAAAGCCGAGGCATCCTTTTTGTCTGGCGTTTTGTTCTTTCCGCCCCATTCGGATTGCAAGAGACGTTATTCGCAATTGCAACAGGCAGCCGCGGAATCAAATAAATATTGACCATATGCCCGTTTTGCATTTCATGAACAAATGCGAGATCACCTGCGTACTTGATTATATTCCAATCGACGTCCATGCTCTTCAGTACCGGAGCCTTCTGCAACCTCACCCATGACGGAGACACGACATGGGGCGCCATAGAATCATAGCGCAACCATGCTACTCGCTCTTCGACAGGCACGATCGAAATGTCCAATGGATGACGGATCGTGGATAAATCTCGACAAAGCTTCTCTACATGTGCTCGAGAACAAGATTCAACACCTATCCACGTGCGACAAGCCACAGGCAAGATTACCGACAATGCCAATTCTGGGTGACGCTGGAGACGGCTGTGCAAGAGCGCAAAACTTTCCAATTCTTGTCCTGCCTTCATTACGTACGTTTTGTGTCAGATTTAGAGGTGTCGTATGTATATCGACTTACTCGTACGCGAACTCTCCAAAAGTTGGGGTCGGTGACAGAGGGTAGCGGTCGCATGATGCGCTCAGCAAATATGGCCATGTTCTCGTCCACCTCAATTTCGCTGCCTTCTTCGTTCTCTGCTGTGACTTCATACCTATTGACTATTGACGATGGCATCCAAACGCGAGTCCAAAGGGAGCTTGTCATTATCTGCTCCCGAAGCTACTAGTGCCTGCGGTACAGCTGATGAACTGGGTCCTAGCATATCAGAATCGTTATCGATGAACTCCAGAACTGCATTCAAAAGTCGAGTTAACTAATATTGACGCGTCTCGCGCACGTAATGACTTACGTTCGTTTTCAATGTAGTCTACTTCCTCATCGCTTTCACCACTTTCCGCGGCTTGGATGTCCAAAAAATCGCGTATATCAAACTAGAAAGTATTTATTAAGGATATCGCACTCGAATCCGCTGTGATATTATACCATCGACTTCCGTCTTTTCCGTTTGTTTCCCTGTTCTTCAGTATGGGTTCGCTTATTCTACCACGAGATTGAGCAATTGAAATTCTTGGGTGCCGCACTAGTAGTTTTTACCATAGCCATGTTCAAGTTCAATCCTGCTACCTTACGACGCGCGAAGGAAGAAGTCAGATAAACAGTAACAAACTGTTAGCCAGGGACGAGCGACCCGAGAAGCAATTCCGTAATTGGCAGTTCCCCGCAACCTAATCAGACGCGACTCGAACTCTTACTGTTGGCACCGGCATTTCTCACTTGCACCGTCCAAGTTCCAGTTCTTCCGTTTGGACTGGCTCTCGTACCTGCCCTCGCGGTGCACTTCTGACCACCTGCCGCAATCGACCTGTTATGGATTAGTACTAGTAGAAGGCACCGCTTTTTGAATTGAACAAAGAAAGGAGAAATTTTCGAAGTCATGTGCGTTTACGTTTTGAATGATGTGCGGCATGCCATTATGCTTACTTGCACGTACGTAGCGGTTGTTGTTACACCTGTGTTCCGGGTCTGGGCTGGTTGTCGTTGCCCCGAAGGATGAGGTATGGTCCTAGTAGCGCATTCCGCTGTCAACCAGCTATGACTTAAGCTAACGTCGCATATTGCAGAGAATGATCTCTTCCCCTTCTAAATCTGTCTGGACTTGTTCTAGCGCCTCCCCTGGATGGCAGAATCAATTGTTGTAAATTAGCTGGTTCAGGAACTTAACAGCATTTTCGGCACCAAGACATAAAAGGAGAAGATTTCCAACGCGCGTACACACCCCTCCTTCGTGCTCATGGTTCCTCCCCACGTAGTGCTGAGTACGAAGCCATGCCCTTTCGTTCTGAACATCGGAAGCTGAAATAAACCTAGAATTCACCAGAGACTTTGTGGGACCAAGCCGCGTCCCGCCTCCTTCCTACCGACATGCGGTACCTTCGGCCCCTTGGCCTTGGATAGATGTACGGGATGGTTAGTATGGTGTCGTCAGAGGCTCAAATTGACTGATTATCACCAGGTGTCGATCAGGGGCAACTAAACTCAGAGGAATCACCAGTGCCCGATGATTGTGACCACACGGCGTGCAATGGCGTTTGCTGGAAAAATTACCCTCAGTCTCGCTTTCCCAACTGGACGTTGAACCAAGTGAAGAAAAGCAAAATTCATGACGCTATTACGGATTACGACCGAACCAAGAAATGCGTCATATACAAGCTAGACGTTGATAAGGAGGGCATATTTCACGATGGTGGAACAATGGATGTGAACGACTCAAATGACATTACGGTGTTGGACAAGGAGTGGGATCGGTTCAAGGGCGACAACGTTCGTTTTTTCCCTTTTTTCCAGCCGATCGAAAGGAATAATGTTTTTGTAGCAAAAACCGAAAATGAGACTGAGGGCACTATTTGTAGAGAATATGACAGGGCCTGCTCTGCGCATGCTTGGCGGAAAGTAGGCCAATCTTCATTATATTCCTTTTCATCCCAATGCCGCCGACCCCTGCAGGTATAACATTGACCCGGTCTTCTTCTCTTCGTCATTGAACTGGATCCCCTCGCACTTTCAGGAAGATTTACGACACGGCGTTGGCGATCGTGCGTGGTATCGGTTATTTGCCAGATCTTGTTCTGAATTCTTCTAGACATATCAATTATCCTTCCTTTCGTACAATCACTGAATGCAGAGAATATATCGCCTGTTATGCACGGTATTCCAGGTCTCGGAAGATTGTGTAAGTCGTCTCTCTTTTGCTACTCGCCTGCGAGAAGTTAAGTATTATTGAACGATTAGTTTCGCAAATGATCGACATACATGCGCCGTTAAGGCTCGAGTCAAGTGAGCCACGGTTTATACCTAGAATACATGATGAGACTGATCATGTTGCAGATAATAGAACACTCATTTTAGATCTCCTCTCGGTACATCTAGTTCGCAATGTTGCAGGGAATACTATGATTTCTTTCCATGCAAATTTCGGCCTCCCTACTACAAGAGCATTTTATCTATATGAAAGGCTACAATATGCTGGTAAGTCGAATGTGGTTACGTCATGCTATGGTTTATTCGCTTGATAGGTCGAAACGTCTATTGGCAAAGGTTGCTGAGACAAACTGACGATCCGACATTCCTTCTATTAATTGTCGTCTGGCATGCGATGTACGCATGGGATGAAGCCTT
>WNGI01027350.1_pt1 | contig 10621 bp, 8 predicted proteins | sample 5400621 | NCBI WGS metagenome assembly WNGI01 (sample SAMN13153374, study PRJNA577476) | soil metagenome | isolation source: 20 cm soil or saprolite under Garry oak tree replicate 1 | place: USA:California | collected 2016-06-15 | reverse complement strand
TCGGGGTCGGTTACATCATCGGGCCGCGGATCGCCGGCTATCTGTTCGCGGGCGGGTGTCTCGCCTACGTCGTGCTGATGCCGGCGATCAAGCTGTTCGGCAGCGCGATGACCGAGCCGATGTTCGGCACGACCAAGCTTATCCGCGACATGGACGCGGGTGAGATTCGGGCCGCCTTCGTGTTCTACATCGGAGCGGGCGCAGTGGCGACCGCCGGTATCATCGCGTTGGCGCGCTCGCTGCCGACGATCGTCGGGGCGTTTCGCGCCGGGTTCGCCGACATGCGCGCCAGCCGGCTCGGCCAGGCAGTCGCGGCGAAACTGCGCACGGACGACGATCTGCCGATCAGCGTCACCGTCTTTGGCTCGATCCTGCTCGCCATCGCGATTGCGCTGATCCCAGGCATTGGCGTGAACCTCCTGGGCGGCATCCTGATCATCATCTTCGGGTTCTTCTTCACGACCGTGTCATCGCGGATCTGCGGGCAGGTGGGCAGCTCGGCGAACCCGATTTCGGGCATGACGATCGCGGCCTTGATCGCGATCTCCTTCATTTTTTTGCTGCTCGGCTGGAATCAGATCGATGACCGTGTGCGCGCCATCTCGATTGCGTGCGTGATCGCCGTGGCGGTCGCGAATGGCGGCAACACGTCGCAGGACCTGAAAACCGGCTTCCTGGTCGGGGCGACGCCCAGGCGCCAGCAGATCGCGATTCTCATCGGGGCGATCGGATCGGCGTTGGCTGTGGGCTGGACCCTCACGTTCCTCAACGGAGCCTACAGCTACCAGGTCCCCGAAACGCGCGCCGGCTTCGTGGCACCGGCGAGCGGCAAGAGCCCCGACGGCAACGTGGTCGTGCATACCGAGACGATGTCGCACTTCGGCATCGGCGGGACGGACTCGATCGATAACAACAGCTACCAGGTGATTCGCGTCTACGTCGCAACGCAGGGCGTCCCCCCCGGGAAATACCTCGTCGATCCGGCGTCGCACGAGATTCGCTACGTGGTCGACCCCGGCATCGGTGGCCGGATCCATGAGTACCGCGGCCACGAGCTGAAGCGGCTCGATTCGCCGAAGGCCACGCTCATGGCCTTGATCACCGATGGGATACTCACCCACAAGCTGCCTTGGGCCCTGGTGCTCATCGGCGTATTCCTCACGATCGCCATCGAACTGATGGGTGTGTCCTCACTCCCAGTCGCCGTCGGCGTCTATCTCCCGCTGAGCACGTCCGCAGGGATGTTCGCGGGCGGCATCGTACGCTGGCTCGTCGAGCGGAGAGTCCGATCGGCGAACCGCTCGTTGGCCGAGATCGAGTCGGGTCCGGGCGTGCTGTTCGCGAGCGGTTTGATCGCGGGCGGCGCGATCTGCGGGATCGCGGTCGCGGCGATCGCCGGGTGGGGAAGCGCCCGCGGTATGTCCGCGGAGTGGCTCGCGGAAAAGATCGGGCTGTATCACACGCTGGGGGGGGTCGCGACGTCGGCCATCGTCGGCCTGATCATGTTCGCGATTCTGGGGGTGTTGCTCTACCGCACTGGCTTGCGCCGGCAGTAACATTATTACGACACTATAACGACATCATCAACGACAGCGTGACCATCAAGACCGTCGGATTCCTGAAGAAGCTACTCGACACGGCGGGGCCCTCGGGATTTGAGCAGGCCCCGGGCCGCGTGTGGCGCGACGAGGTCGGCACGTTCGCCGACGACGTGCGTGCCGACGTGCACGGGAATTCCGTGGCGGCCCTGAATCCCAAGGGAAAGCCACGGGTGATGTTCGCGGGGCACATCGACGAGATCGGGATCCAGATCACGCACATCGACGACGACGGTTTTCTCTATTTCAGCGGCATCGGTGGATGGGACTCGCAGGTCTTGGTGGGGCAACGTGTGTTGATCCTCACCCGCGGCGGCCCGGTGCACGGCGTGGTGGGGAAGAAAGCGATCCACCAGCTGAAGAAGGAAGAGCTGGACCGGGTGACGAAGGTGATCGACCTGTGGATCGACGTCGGCGCCGCCAACCGGGACGAGGCGGCGGGGCGAGTTCGCATTGGTGACCCCGGCGTGCTGGACAGCCGGGTAGAGGAATACCCCAACGGCCGCATCGTCTCCCGTAGCCTCGACAACCGCATCGGCGCCTATGTCGCGGCCGAGGCGCTGCGCCGCCTGGCAACGCAGCGACCGAAGCATGCAGCGGTGTTCTCCGTGGCCTCGACACGCGAGGAGATCGCGTGGACCGGCAGCGGCGCGCGTACGAGCGCCGTGGGGATCGAGCCCGATGTGGCGATCGTGGTAGACGTCACGCACGCCACGGACTATCCCGGCGCCGACAAGAAGCACTCGGGCGACCACAAGCTTGGTGGCGGCGTGGTCTTGAGCCGCGGGTCCTCGGTGAGCTCCGTCGTCTTCGACTTGCTGGTCGAGTGCGCTGAGCAGGCGAAGATCCCGTACACGATCCAGGCGGCGCCGCGCGACACCGGCACCGACCGTGAGCGTCCCCAACCGCTACATGCACAGCCCGAATGAAATGGTGGCGCTCGAGGATCTCGATCGCGCCGCCGATCTGCTTGCCGCGTTCGCGCGCCGGCTGGAACCAAACACCGACTTCATCCCTCGTTAACCGTGCCCTGAAGGGCCGGCTCAGCAACGGCACAGCGTCCTTAAGGACGCCCGTATTGGCCGAGCCGGGGCTTCAGCCCACGGATCTCACGAAACCCGCCGGCTCTATGTGATCGAAAAAAACAGGGCCCCGGCAAACTGCCCGGGGCCCTGAATTGGTCAGGAGTTACGACAACCTACGGCTGCAGCTGCATTCCGAAATCGCCCTGCAACCACGTCATGAACACGCTGTTGACGGTGAACAAGTAACCGGAACCACCGCAGCCTGTGGCTGCTGCACCGGCGGGCTTGGTCTGCGTGTACCCACCCTGCGGCACGATACAGACGCTGTACGTGCTGTTGCCGAGGTTGTCGATCTGATAGTTCCCGTCGACATCCGTCGTCGCGCTCGCAACGAGCTGGCCATTCCACATCAGCTGCACACTCCACCCCGCGAGACCCATCTCACCGGCGAACGGATCGCGTAAACCGTCCCCGTCGATGTCCTCGAACACGATGCCCCGTGCCTGATGCGGCCCAGTCGGCGGACTCTCAGGCGGCGGAGGAGGCACCGGAGCCGGAGGCGGCGGAGGCGGCGGCGGCACCGGAGCCGGAGGAGGAGGCGGCGGCGGCGGCACCGGAGCCGGGGGCGGCGGAGGCGGCGGAGGCGGCGGAGGCACCGGAGCCGGAGGCGGCGGAGGAGGAGGAGCCGGCGGCGGAACCGCTGCCGGCGGCGGCGGCGCCGGGCACTTCTTCGCCTGGCCCGGAGGCAGGTTACCGCTGTTGCCAGCGGTCTGGGGCGTCACCCTGCAGGCAACGGGGCTGTTGCCATGGCCCTGCGCGGCGACCGCTACGAGCGGCAACGCCGACAGACCGACAACAGCAAATAGGACGCGAACGCTTTTCATGCTCTCTCCTGACCGAAGAGGTCGTGGATATGGAACTGCGCCCCCCCTACGGGCAAGAACCGCACCCATTGCGGCAGGATAGGTGTAAAGCATTTTGAATTAATGAGATACATGCAGCGGACAGCACGGAATACGCGCGTGCTGTTGTCATTATTTTTGACGTTGCGTTACGCGGTTTTTCGTGCGATATGCAACTGACATTAAGGCAGCGAAAACTGCCCTACTTCCGCTTGAGATCCTCGAGTGCGGACATTAAGGCAGAGAAAACTGCCCTACTTCCGCTTGAGATCCTCGAGTGCGGATTGAGCGGCGTTGCGGACCTGTTTGTCGCCGTCATCGGTCAGACCTTCGAGCGTCCCAACCGCCGCAGGCGTTGCGGCGAGACGGAGGGCCTCGACTGCAGTCGCGCGCAACGCGGCCGGTTTCCGACCGAACAACCGCCCACCGGGCTGCGCAAACTTGATGAGCGCCTGGACTGCTGCCGTGCTGCCGATCCGACCGAGGGCGAGAATCAGCTCCCGCTCCACCGCTTCGTCCTCTTCCTCTTCCATCGCCGCGACTAGCGGCATCGCGAGCGCGTTCGACTTGCGGCCCCCAACGCCCAGGGCGGCCTGCATACGAACCTCGGGCGACTTGTCGCGCAACGCACGACGCAGCGGCTCCGCCGCCGAGCTCGATCCGATCTTCGCCAACGCCAGAGCGACCGCTTTCCGGACCCGCTCGTCGTCGTGCCCGAGCTGCTGGGCGAGCGCCGGTACGGCCTCCTCCAGGCCAAGCTCGCCCGCGAGCTCGGCGACGTTACGCACGACGAACCACTGATGGTGTCCCAGCATGTGCACCAGCTGATCCGTCCCCTCCTTCATCCCCGTCAGCGCCACGAAGATGCCGCGTCGCTCCTCGATGGTCGGGGCCGCGACGAGGAGATCCAAGAGCACTTCGACCCCGTCCTCCCCTGCCCGGCGCAACACCAGCAGCGCGTCCTCCCGATCCGCCGGATGATCGGATACCTCGGCGATCGTCTCGAGCAACGCCTTGCTGTACATACGCTTCAGCGCGATTGAGTACTGCCGTCGCCGGCTTGCGTCGCTCACCTGCTGCTCCGCCCGCACGATCCCCGCGACAATCGTGAGCACCTGCGTGGTGCGCTTGGTCTTCATCGCCGCCTCGAGCTGCCGGCCCAGCACCGCAAGCACGTCTCCCACATGTGGCCCGTCGGGTTTGTCCTTCAACTGTCCGATCAAATCGGCCGTCGAACGTGTGGCCGCGGCTGCCGGGGAGAATCCGGAGCTTTGCGCGGTCGACTCGCGAACGATGTCCGGGATGTCCTCCGTCCCGCTCTCGACGTCTGACGTGTCGCGCTTCCCACTCGGCGCAGCACGCGGCGGGGCGGCTGCCGCATCGGGGCCTGGACGAGCCCGCGATGCCGGCGGAGGACTCGGGGGAGCAAGCGGTGTTCCGAAGACGAAAGTCTGCATCCGGACGGACACACGAGTAGCCCCGCTCGCCCGCAATCGGGACGCGATGTCCTCCTCGCCAGGTTGAGTGGCGAGGGATCGCAGCAGCTCGAACATCTCGCCGAGTGGCGGATCGGGCGGAATGGCGATCTCCTTGACGGAGTGAAACTCGAGGCGCTGCAGCAGCGTGTCGCCATCCACGGCCGTGTCGTTCACCACCAGCTTGCCGTCCTGCGCCGAGATCGTCACGCCCTCCACCTTGAGCATGCCCACCAACGTACGGAACTGCGTCTTCTGCTCCTCTTTCGCTCCTGGATCGCGAAACAGATCGAGCGTGCGGGCAAACGACGCGGCGAAATGCTGCGGGGTGGCCATGGGGAGGCTGAATCTATAGAGTACCAACCATGCTCGCACTGCTCCTGATCACAACGGCCCTGACTGTCGGCCCGCAAGACACACTGTCCCCCGCCGCGCAACGGGTCCTAACCGACGTCCGCTTCCTCGCCGCCGACAGTCAGGAAGGACGTGGCGTCGGGACGGCCGGGCTCGAACGCGCCGGGGTCTATATCCGTGACGGTTTCGCACGCGCAGGGCTGCGGGTGTCGTTCCAGGACTTCACGATCCCGCCGGATGCGCCGGCGGTGTTGCACACGACGCTCGGCGGCACCGCCACCCGTAACGTAGTCGCCATCATTTCCGGATCATCGCGCGTGCTGCGCGGGGAAATCGTCGTGGTCGGGGCGCATTACGATCACCTGGGACTGGGCGGATTCGGCGCGCTCGATCCCGATTCCACTGGGCGGGTACACAACGGCGCGGACGACAACGCGTCCGGGACCGCGGCGCTGCTGGAGATCGGCCGTTCGCTGGCCAGGCGCCACGCAGCCCGGACTATCGTGCTCGTCGCGTTCAGCGGAGAGGAGCTCGGCACTCTCGGTTCGTCGTACTTCGTGCATCACGCCCTGCCTCAGCCGATCGATTCGCTGTACACGATGCTCAACCTCGACATGGTCGGGCGGCTCCGGAATGCGCGCCTGTTGGCGCTCGGCGCCGGGACAGCGCGCGAATTCCCCGCGCTGCTCGATTCCCTCAATTCACCGCCACGATTCGACTTGCAGGCTTCAGGAGACGGCTGGGGCCCCAGCGATCACTCAGTGTTCTTCGCAACGCGCCACCCCGTGCTGCATTTCTTCACCGATCTGCATGGGGACTATCATCGCTCCACCGACGACTGGGACAAGCTCAACGTCGCCGGAATCGCGCAGGTCGCGGAGTTCGTCGCCGATCTCGCCTGGTCGTTGGCCAACCGACCCGGCGCGCTGACCTTCGTGGACTCGCCCCGACCTCAGGCCGCGGCCGGCGGCTCCGGGTACGGGGCCTATCTGGGCACCATACCCGACATGAGCGGCGGAGTACCGGACGGAGAGGGCGTGCGCATCACGGGCGTGCGGGCGGGCAGCCCCGCCGAGCAGGCAGGGCTGGTGGCGGGAGACGTCATCACGGCAATCGGGGACAAGCACATCGGCAACCTCTACGACATGACCGACGCGTTGCGCAGCCATCTGCCTGGGGATACGGTCGTCGTGGTGAGCCGGCGCGACGGCGTCGAGCGGCGCGCCACGACGGTGCTAGGGAAGCGGTCGTGACGAGCAGCGCCGCGTCGGAAGCCACCAAGGTCGTGCGCGCCCTGCGCGCGGCACATCTGCACGATGAGGGACGTCAGGCGCTGCTACAGATGGCCTGCGAGCGAATTCGGTCCTGGGGTCCGCCCTACACGTCTGTCTATGCGTACATGTTGCACAGCAACGAGCTGCAACTGGAAGCGTACGCCGGTCGCGAGACCGAGCACACGCGCATCCCTGTCGGGAAGGGCGTGTGCGGAACTGCCGTGTCGGAAAAGCGGGACCAGAACGTCGGAGACGTGAGCGCGATCGGCAATTATCTCGCCTGTAATCTGTTCACCAAGTCGGAGCTGGTCGTTCTGATCCGGCGTGGCGACCACATCCTGGGGCAGATCGACATCGATTCCGATGTGCCGAAGGGCTTCGGCGAGCGGGAGCATGCCGAAGTGAAGGAAGTCGCCGACGCGCTGGCTGTACTGCTGTAGTGCATCTGTTCACGCGGCGGGTCGGGAGCGGTCCCCTGGTTGTGGTGCTGCACGGCGGACCGGGCGCGAGTCACGACTATCTCCTGCCGCAGTACGACCGGCTCGCCCAGGGTCGCTCACTGTTCTATTACGATCAGCGCGGCGGTGGTCAATCACCCGTTCCGCGTGACACGCCGGTTGGATGGCGAGAGCACGTTGCCGATCTGGAAGGATTGCGCGTGGAGCTCGCGCTCGAACGGCTGACGCTGTGCGGTTACTCCTGGGGCGGCTTGCTGGCGGTGCTGTACTTCCTCGAACATCCCGACCGCGTCGAACGGCTGGCGCTCGTCGCGCCTGCCGCGATCACCGCCGAGTACCGTCGCCAGTTCGAGGAAGAATTCGCCCGCCGCATGGCGGCTCCGGAGATTCAGCGTGAGCGCGACGCGCTGCGCGCCAGCGGTCTGCGCGAGCGCGATCCTGCGGCCTATCAGCGGCGCGCATTCGAGCTGTCGGTCGCCGGGTATTTCCGTGACTTCCACGACGCGAAGAATCTCACGGCGTTCCGCCTGACGGCACGGACCCAGGAAGCGGTATGGAAGAGTCTCGGTGACTACGACCTTCGCCCCAAGGTCAAAGCGACCGCCTCACGTTTCCCCCTTCCCCCTTCCCTCGTCGTTCATGGCACGTTCGATCCGCTCCCAATCGCCGGATCGCGGGAGCTCGCCGCGTTACTCAAGGCCGGTCTCAAAGAGCTGCCGGCGGGTCACTGCCCACACGTCGAGGCAACCGCCGAGTTTGTGCGAACCCTGGACGAATTCCTTCCCAAAGCATGAGAACGACGCCTTTCGCGCTCGCCTTCAGCGAGATCGAGCCACGGTTTCCGGCAATCGCCGAGGCGCTCCACCAGGACGGCGCGGCGGTCACTGACCGCGATCGCTTCGTATTGCTGGAACCCGTTGGAAGGTTGCTCAAGGAGATTATGCCGGAAGGCGCCGGCGCGGATGCGCTCGAGGTGCACGCACTGCTGCTGCATCACGCCTACCAGTTTTGGGCCGCTGAGCAACCGGTCTATCAGATCAGCGACGAGGTCATGCGTCGGGCCGCCCTCGAAAAGCGCATCACAACCGAGCTGCCTCATCCCGCACAGTACCTGCAGCTGCCCGAGCTACGCGTGTGGGGCGCGCCGAACGAAGTCAGCCAGCCCGAACCGCTCGACGGCATGTTTGTGACCGAAGCCGCCGCCGGCGGGGGGGCGATCGACGTCCTGGCGATCTTCGGGATGCGTCCCGACAGACCGGGGTTCAGCGCGGTGGGACTCGAGGGCCGCGCGGACCCTGACGATCCGGAGGCCAGCGAGATCGAAATCGCGGCGGCACGCGACGATGGCAGCGCACCCTTCGCTCCGAAGCTGGCAGGGGGCACGGCGGCTGGATTGTATTCGGTAGCCAATGCCGGGGAGCTGCTGCTGCTCACCTGCCGGCTTCTGGCGCTGCTAGATTCCGGCTGACCCATGAAGACGAAAGTCGCATCGACCGAGCGGAAAGCGCGGGCGCGGAAGATCATCGCGCGTTTGAAGCGCGAGTATCCGGACGCGACGTGTGCGCTGCATCATCAGAATGCCCTGGAGCTCGTCGTCGCGACGATTCTCTCCGCGCAATGCACCGACGCGCGCGTCAACATGGTCACGCCGCATCTGTTCGCCAAGTACCGCACGGCGGCCGACTACGCGGCTGCCGACCCCAGAGTGTTGGAAAAGGAGATTCAGTCGACGGGCTTCTTTCGGAACAAGACCAAATCGATCATCGGAATGGCGCAGGCACTCGTCGAGCGGCATGGCGGCGAAGTCCCGCAAACGATGGAAGAGCTGACCGCCTTGCCCGGCGTGGGCCGCAAGACAGCCAACGTGATCCTCGGCACCTGGTTCAAGAAGAACGAAGGACGTGCACAGGCTGACCAAGCTGCTGGGCCTCACGCGCCAGGACGACCCGGTGAAGATCGAGCAGGAGCTGATGGAGATCGTGCCGCGCGACGATTGGACCTGGTTTTCACACACGCTGATCCTGCACGGCCGCGCCGTTTGCATCGCGCGGCGCCCGAAGTGCGCCGAGTGCGTCATCAACCGGCTGTGCCCCAGCTCGCTGGTATGAGAGCGCCCGCGCCCGTCGATCGCGATTCGCTGGTCGCTACCCGGCGCGACATCCATCAGCATCCCGAGCTGGGTTTCGAGGAGATGCGGACCGCCGGGCTGATTGCCGAGCGCTTGCGCGCGTTGAACTATCAGGTCACCCCGGGAATCGGAAAGACCGGTGTGGTGGGACTCAAGGGGAATGGCGGCCGCTGCGTGCTCCTGCGGGCAGACATGGATGCGTTGCCTGTCGAGGAAGCCAACGCGGTCCCCTATCGGTCCAGAGAGACCGGGAAGATGCATGCCTGCGGTCACGACGGGCACGTCGCGATCGGCCTCGAGGTGGCGCGCCGCCTCGCGCCGCTCGAGCTCGCCGGCAGCGTGAAGTTTGCGTTCCAGCCTGCCGAAGAGGTGTCGAATGGTGCGCAGGCGATGATCAATGACGGTGTCCTCGACAAACCCAAGGTGGACGCCGCCTTCGGCATTCACCTTTGGAACGACCTGCCGGTGGGCACCATCGGGATCATGGCTGGACCCATGATGGCATCAGTCGATCTGTTCGAGATCGAGGTTCTGGGACGCGGAGGTCACGCCGCCGCACCGCACCAGACGATCGATCCGGTGCTCGTCGCAGCTCACGTCGTCACCGCGCTGCAGAGCCTGGTCTCTCGGCGCCGGGATCCGCTGGCCGAAGCGGTGGTCTCCGTGACGGAGGTCCACGCCGGACGGGCGTTCAACGTCATTCCCGACCGCGCCGATCTGCGCGGCACGGTGCGCACGTTCGGCGGCCACTTCTTCGAGGATGCGCCGCGCCTGGTCGAGGAGACGGCGCAAGGGGTCGCGGCGGCGTTCGGGGCGCGGGCCACCGTGAATTACCGCCGCCTGAGCGCCCCGGTCATTAATAATGAAGAGCTGAGCGTCTTGATGCGCGACGTCGCCGCCGGCGTGATCGGGGCGGGCAACGTCCGCCAGGGTGTCCGCACGATGGGAGGCGAAGACATGGCCTACTTTCTGGCGAGTGTCCCCGGGTGCTTTGCCTTCGTCGGATCGGCACCCAAGGGCGGCGGCGCGTCCCCCCACCACAGTCCCACATTCGACATCGATGAGGAGTCGCTGGTGATCGGCGCGGAGTTGTTGACCCAAACCGCGCTCCGATACCTGCATTAGCGTTCGTGTCGTCCAATCAGCTGGCCTCCGAACCCTCCGCGTATCTCAAGTCTGCAGCGCACCAACCGGTCCATTGGTCTCCGTGGGGCGACGCGGCGTTCGCCCGCGCGCAGCAAGAAAAGAAGCCGATCCTGCTCGACATCGGCGCCGTGTGGTGCCATTGGTGCCACGTCATGGACGGCGAGTCGTACGAGGACGCCGCGGTCGCCGAGCTCCTGAATCGCGATTTCGTCTGCATCAAGGTCGACCGCGACGAGCGGCCCGACGTGGACGCGCGCTATC
>WNGI01006507.1_pt1 | contig 10621 bp, 5 predicted proteins | sample 5400621 | NCBI WGS metagenome assembly WNGI01 (sample SAMN13153374, study PRJNA577476) | soil metagenome | isolation source: 20 cm soil or saprolite under Garry oak tree replicate 1 | place: USA:California | collected 2016-06-15 | reverse complement strand
GAGCCCGTAAGACTGCCGAGCATCTCCGTGTGGCCGGGAAAGTCGTAGCCGCCCGCGTGAAGGGCTGCCTTGTCGATCGGAGCCGTCACGATCCCTTCCACCCCACCGCCGAGCGCCATCTCGACCGCCCGCTCGATGGCGAGCCCACTCAGTTTTCCGGCCAGTGCCGCGTCTGAGTTCGGCATCCATGGTCCCACCGGCTCGCCGACACTGACACCGGCTCCTTCGGGCCCGACGACCACAACGTCACAGCGCTCGCCGACCCGTGGGTCGGCGAGCGCTTTGGCGACGATCTCGGGACCAATTCCGCGGGGATCCCCGACGGTCATGGCAAGCCGCGCTTTCACTTCCTACATCCTGATTGACACGTAGGTCTGCTTTCGCAACTCGTCGAGCAGCTGTCTGATCGATCTCTCCTCCGAGAGCTGCACGCGAATCTGCTCGCGAATCTCGGCAGGGTCATACTCACCTGCTTCGGTGGCGGTAACGACCTGCAGCACGGCGAACTTCGGCGCACCGCGCGGATTGGCAAGCTGGAAAGGCTTGGTGATGTCGTTGGCCTTGGCGCCGGTCAGCGCCGCCTGATAGGACGGCGGCAGAGAGTCACGAGTGAAGGGCTGCAACACACCCTTCTCTTCCGTGGCATCGTGGTGCTTCGCGACGAGCGAATCGTACGGAACGCCACGCCGCCATTGCGCGGCGACGGTGTCGGCTTCCACCTTGGCGGCGGCAACGTCGGCGGAGTCGATCACCGGCGCGATGAGGATGTGGCGTGCCTTCACTTCGGCCGACTGCACGCGGTCAACGCGAATGATGTGATACCCGAATGGCGTCTCGATGACGGGGCTGACCTCGCCCGGCCTCAACGCGAACATCATCGCTTCGAATTCGGGAACGAGTCCGCTCCCGCGCCGGTTCCATCCCAAGTCACCACCGAGCTGCTTCGTACCGGGATCCATGGACTCGCGCTTGGCGATCAGCTCGAAGTCTCCGCCCTTTCGTATCTCGGCGAGCAGCGAATCGGCGCGCGCCTTGGCCTTTGCCTTCGCCGCCGGCGACGCCTTGGGCGAAACGATGATCTGCCTGAAGGTCACGGTCGCCGGGCGCTTCTGCAGATCCGCGCGACTGCGCTCGAAGGCCGCTGTCACTTCTTCTTCGGTGACGTTCACGGGCTTGGCTCTCTTGCGAAGCTCGGCGAATGCTTTCTGCTGAAGATTCTGTCGCTTGTACTGCTCGATCAGCGACTTGCGGTAGTCCTCGGGAGTGCCGAGCCCGGCGTTACGAAGCTCCGTCCGATATTCCTCGTCCGACTTGAACTGGGCGCGGATCGTTTTGATCTGGCGATCCGCGGCGGCTACCATGTCGGCGTCGGTCACCTCGAGCTTGAGCTCTTTGGACTTCTGCACGAGGATTTCCTCGTCCACGAGGTCGTTGAGCACCGTTCGGGCGAGGGCTGCCTGGCCGGCCGTGTCCGTCGGGACCTGCAGTCCCTGAGCTCGGCGCTGATTGATGGTTGTGAGGACGTTGGTCCACAACAGCGGCTGGTCGCCGACAATGGCGACGACGCGGTCGATTGGCACTGATGGCGCAACCGAACGTGCGGAGGTTGCCGGAGTCTGCGCGCCGACACCCGCCGGGAGAAGCGCGGCAACAACGAGTAGATGCTTGATCATCGGGGATGCTACCCCGCCCCGATATCGTGGTTCGCTCACTTCTTCACACTCGGCGGGGTCGAGGACGGCGCGCTTTGCGGAAGCGCTGGATTCAGTGGAATCGCAGTCGGAGGCTGCGCGGCGGTGCGAGCGGAATCGGCTGAGTTGCGGATCTTTGACGCCTCCTCGACGGCGCGGTCAAATCCGGCGTCATTGAGGGAGTACTTGTACTTCGAGCGGAGGATGTTGGAGACCGGAGTTGGAACCGGGACGAAAGGCGCCTGCTCCTGAATCATTCGCGCGAAGTAGTCGTTGATTCGCTTCGCCGCGAGCTTTTCGCGAGCGCCTTCGCTTTTCGCGCTGTCCTGAAGCGAGGGCGGCGCAACACCGAGCTGTGCCCATGCCGTGCGCACGGCGTTGGTAAAGCTCGTGTGAAGCTGAGCGAGCTGCGCCGGGTCTACCTGAATCTTGGCGCTGTCCGCCTGTCTCAGTACGAGCTCGTTGAGCGCGTAACGCTTGACGAGCTGAGTCACCATTGAATCGGGCATCTGCTTGATTTGGTCGAGCACGCGCGCGTTTGGCGGAAGAGTCTCGAGCCATCCGACGAGACGAGCGGTCGTGAACTTGCCGGCCGCGGAAGTCGCAAGGACCGTATTGTCGCGGCGGTAGGCATCGGGATCATTCGCCAATGCTTTTACGGTCGCGACCGCTCCTTTCTTCACCTCCATCTTGCCGTTTGCTTCCAGCTTGGCGAGGTACGTGCTCTCCGCCACCGCGACGCTCCGTCCCTTCGAAGCGGAAAGGAGCTGGGCCTTGACCTGGTCGTAGGTCGGCCGGCGGATGATGTGGTAGCCATACTGCGTCGTGATCACGGGCGAAATCTCACCCGGTTTCAACGCGAGAACGGCCTTCTCGAATTCCGGAACCATCGATCCCTTGGGGAAGATTCCGAGTGATCCGCCCTGGCGAGCCGACACCTGGTCCTGGCTGTTGGCGCTGGCAAGCGTGGCGAAGTTCGCCGGCGTGACCTTGGCGCGCAGGGCGTCGATCTTCTTCTTCACCACGGCCTTCTGCGCGTCCTGCATGCCCTGGGTGAGCAGAAGGATGTGATCCGCGGCCAGAATCTCTCCATTCTCCCATTGTCTTCGCGCCGCGGCGGTGTCCTCCACACCCCATCCCTTCGATACGACGTCGTACCATTTACTCGCCTTCATGTTGGCGATCGCGGGCCACATCGCCTCATCTATTTGCCTGGGATCGTTGAGCGAATCGTTGTGCGACGCGGCAACGCCGAGGAGCTGATAATCGACCCATACGCTCGCGATCGACTTCGCGATGTCTTTACGAATCGGTGCGCGTGACTTGCCCAGCATGGTCGAGAGCTGCTTGACCGTGAGCTCAGCGCTTCCCGCGCGCGCGACCCAGTCGGTATGCGCGCTGAGTGCGTCTCTGAGGCCGGAGCAGGCGGATAGCATAAGTGCCGCGGCGGCGGCAACAGCGTAAGTGCGTTTCATATTCCGTGGTGCGGGTTAACTGTCGTCAGGCAGGGCGCAGCGTTGTCAAGGCGCGGACAAGTCCATCGAGCATCTCAGCTCCTCCAAGTCGGGTGAGCTTGAGGGAAAGCGGATGCGCTCGTCGCACTTCCGCCTGAAACTGTACCTCGTGGAACGCCGCCGAGATCCCCTTCATGCGGGGCACTGCGTGCTCGCGAAAGGTAATACGGGCCTCGTTTCCGCGCACCAGTACCGACTCGATGTCAGAGGCGCCGCCGAGTATCCGCAGCAGAGCCGCGGCGAAGAACACTTTGGCCGGTTCCGGGAGCACGCCAAAGCGGTCTCTCACTTCCTCCCGCAGCGCCTCGATCTCGGCGCCATCGATCATGTGGGTCAGCCGCCGGTAGATGTCGAGTTTTGCGTCCTGCGAGGTGATGTAGTCGTCCGGCAGATACGAGGGCAGGTCCAGCGACACCTCCGACGGCTGAAGCCTCGGCGCGTCGTCTCCGCGCATCAGCCGCTTGACTGTCTCGTCCAACATTCGCAGGTACATGTCGAACCCGACGGCGTGCACGAATCCCGACTGCTCCGGACCGAGCAGGTTCCCCGCTCCGCGCAGCTCGAGATCCTTGAGCGCTATCTGATACCCCGCGCCGAGCTGGGTGTGATGCTCGAGGATCGTGAGACGCCTATTTGCGTCCTCGTCGATCGAATCGGGAACGAGCAGGTAGCAGCTCGCCCGGCGGTGAGACCGTCCGACTCGCCCGCGCAGCTGATAGAGCTGCGCCAGGCCGAAGGTGTCCGCCCTGTTGACGAACATCGTATTGGCGTTGGGCACATCGAGGCCCGATTCGACGATCATAGTGGACACGAGCACGTCGATTTCGCCCTCGACGAATTTGCGCATCACTTCCTCGAGCTCTCGCTCTCGCATCTGTCCGTGTCCCACGCCAATGCGGGCGCGCGGTACGACGTGGCGAATGTGCTCGGCCATTCCATCGATGGTCTCGACCCGATTGTGAACGAAGAACACCTGGCCGCCGCGATCCAGCTCTCGCGAAATACCCTCGTCGATCAGGCCATCGTCCCACGGCTCGACATAGGTGAGCACGGGCGACCGGTCCCGCGGCGCCGTCTGCATGAGCGTCATGTCGCGCAAGCCCGCGAGCGAGAGGTGGAGGGTACGCGGTATCGGAGTCGCGGTGAGAGTGAGCACGTCGGTGTCGAGTCGCAGCCTTTTCAGTCGTTCCTTGTGTTTGACACCGAAGCGATGCTCCTCGTCAACAACTATCAGTCCCAGCTCCGAGAAGGCGACATCCGGGCTCAGTAGCCGGTGGGTCCCGATGACCACGTCGATCTTCCCTCCTTTGAGATCCCTGAGCACCTCCGCCTGCTCCTTGGTAGTCTGGAACCTGCTCATCGTGCGCACGTTTACCGGGAAATCCGCCAGCCGTTCGCCGAAAGTTCGCGCGTGCTGTTCGGCCAGAATCGTCGTCGGCACGAGAACCACTACCTGTCGGCCCGATTGCACCGCCTTGAACGCGGCGCGCACCGCAATCTCGGTCTTGCCGTAGCCGACGTCGCCAACCAGAAGCCGGTCCATCGGGCGCGGCCGCTCCATGTCGCTCTTGACGTCGGTCGTCGCGGTGCGCTGATCGGGAGTGTCCTCGAAAAGAAACGACGACTCGAGCTGGCGCTGCCACACGGTGTCGGGAAAATGCGGAGGTCGAGTGGCGACTTTGCGCCGGGCATAGAGGTCGAGGAGCTCGACGGTCATCTCCTGGATGGCGGCGCGCGTCTTGTCGCGCTGCGACGCCCAGCGCTTGCCGCCGAGCGCATGCAGTCGCGGAGGCGGCGCGTCGCCGGTGATGTCCGCGGCCGAGCGATACCGCTCGATCTGGTCTATTCGATAGAGCGGCACATTGAGCCGGTCGCCGCCTTCGTACTCGATGACGGCGACTTCGACGGTGCTCTCGCGCACGAACATCTTCTCCATGCCGCGGTAGATCCCGACGCCGTGCTCGAGGTGGACGACGAAATCGCCAGGCTTGAGAGCAGTGAGGTTCTCCAGCGCCACTCCGGTCGCGTAGCGCCTGGCGCGCCGAAACCGCCGCTCGCGGCGGAAGATCTCGTGATCGGTGAGGACTCGATAGCCGGAGAAGTCGCTGCCGAGAGGAGGGATCATGAACCCGCCGTCCAGCACTCCGATCACCAGGCTCGCCGGTGAGACGCGATCATCGTTGAGCAGCTCGTCGAGCCGCTCCGCCTGTCCCGCGTTGTCGCAGAGGATCATCGTCGGAATTCCATCCGCTGCGATCTGCTTCAGACGCTTGATGTCGCGCTGAATCTCCTCGGGCTCGTGGAATGGAAATACCATTCGCGCGTCCTCGCCCGAGACATCGATCGTTCCGAGCGCGCTCAGGCCGCGAAGATTCGTCTCCGGTGACTCGAACAGCTCATCGCGGCTGGGAGTGTCCTCTCCCCTTCGTCGGGCGAGGTCGATGTGGTGCTGCGCTTCAGTCCAGGTGCGTTCGAGCTCCGGCTTGACGTGCGTGCCGCGGGGAACGACGAGCAGCGTGTCGGGCGGGAATATCGCCCGGATCGATAGCCGCTCGGGCTCCTTTTCCCCGATGCTGATCTGTCCATCCACCGGCAGAATCAGTGCGACTTCCGCATCGCGCGTGGAGCGTTGAGTGAGCAGGTCGAAGTGACGAAGCTCGGACACGTCATCTCCCCAGAACTCGAGGCGTACCGGCTCGGCCATTCCGAAGCTGTAGATGTCGAAGATCCCGCCGCGGACGCTGAACTGGGCGACATCTTCGACCATTGGAACGCGCTCGAAGCCGATTTGCTCGAGGTGCGATGCCAGATCCTCCGGACGACGCCTGTCACCTTTGCGCAGCTCGAGCCGGGCCGAGGCCATGGCGAGGGGGAGCTGGGTTCGCTCGAGGAGGGCGCGGCTCGTCGTGACGAGGATGCGGAGATCGCCCCGTCCGATTCTTTCCAGCGTTTCCACTCTTTCGCCGGCTATCTCGGCGTGGGCTTCCGTCTCGCCGAAGCTCTCTCGGGGAGGATAGAATGCGACGCGCTCAGGCTCGACGAGCGTGGTCAAGTCCGCGAGCCATCGCTCGGCGCTCGCGACGTCGTCGTTGACGACGACGAAGAAGCGATGGGGAAGATTCTGGCCGAGAGCCGCGACGACTACGGCATCGCTGGAGCCGTGGAGTCCCCCAACGGGGAGTCGCGATGCGGGAGCGGGCATCTGCCCAAGGAGTTCCCTGAACTCAGCGAGCGATTCCACGATCGAGAGCAGCTGCGGGAGCGGCATGGCGCAAGGTAAAGCAGGCGTTAAGCTACAGGTAGCCGGGTTTGGGGCTCTCCATGGGCTCGACTCAGGATTGACTCTTCCCGGTACTTGTGACAATTTGTATACAAATCCAACGGAGTTTTGACATGCGGGCGACGGGATTGGGATCAGCGGCAGGCTCCGCGTTGCTGTTGTGTCTGCTGGCGTCCGCTTCGCCCGCTCAGGACGACTCCCGCCAAAGGGCGCCGATAATCAGAGTGTACTCGCAGGACGTCGGAGTCGTTTCGAGCTACGTCACGCCCGCCATCGAGGTCTCCGAGAATGCCTACGTGTTCGCGGTGATGATGGACCTGGACGGACGCATTCAGGTCCTCCATCCGGAATTCCCCGGCATCTCGGTGCGAATTCAGTCTCACAAGCGGCTGCGCCTGCCGAATTTCTTTGCCGGATACAACGCGCCGATGGAAGGCGCCTGGCGTTACACGCAAAGCGGCATGGTCCGCGACAGTTATGAGGATCTGGGGAACGACACTCGCGGGAGCGTGATCGCCCTCGCCTCACGCGCTCCGTTCAACCTCGAGTTGATCGAAGCGAATGGCGACTGGAACCTCTCCGAGATTCGCTCGCTGATCGAGCACCGCAGTCCCGCCGCCGCTGCTCAGATACTCGCGCGTTATCTCGGGGCTAGGGGAGAGCCGATCGGACAGGATTACATGCGCTTCGCCGGCCAGCGCCCGAGCTACTATGCGTACGACGATCTCGGATACTGCGGTTACGGCGGATACGGCTATGGCACGTTGGGTGGCGCGTTTTATCCGGCTCAAGCGTTCGCGCGCGCGGCGCAGCTGCGCGCATTGCGCGTCCGGCCGGTGCTGCTTGGTTACGACGCATGCGGCTTGCCCGTGATCGGTGTTGCCCCGGTCGGCTCTCCCATCGTTTCGCGTTTCAAACCGAGGATGCGGCCCCGCGGCGATACTACGGTTTTCCCGAAGTGGCGGCTGCCGCAGGCATTCCCGCGCCGCCCGGGCAACGACGAAGTGGCACCAAGGCGAGCAGCGGAAGGAATATTCCCACTGCCGCAACGCGCTGAGCCCGAGATGCGTGACGCGAAAATGGCTGCGCCGCAAAGACGTCGGGCGGAGCCTCGTGAGGTTCCGACTGAGTTTCGGCAGCAACCGATGAGCACTTGGGTGCCGGAGAGAGTGCCCGCACCAGTCGAGAGGCCCGCGCCTGCGCGCGCCGAGCCCGCCGCGACCGGAGCGTTCCCGGTGTACCGGCCCGAGCCGCGGGTGATCATGCGGGCTGAGCCCGCTCCGGTGCCTGAGCCGCGCGTGATAATCGAGCGTTCACCTCCGCCCGCGCCGCCTCCGCGTGTTCAGGAGGCTCCGCATCGAGCAGAGCCTCCGCCATCACCGAAGACGACAGAGGCAGCGCCGCCACCGCCGCGTCGCTGACGGCAATCAATCAAGACGAGACCAGAGTGAGAGGGCTGCGAGAGCAGTCCTCTTTTCTTTTTGCCATCGCCGGAAGAGCGTGTTTTGACGGTTATATTTCGTAGTTCCCTCCCCCGCACTTCCCGCAAGAAAATCCGAGATCCCACTTGAAGCTCGAGCGTATTCGCAACTTCTGCATCGTCGCGCACATAGATCACGGCAAATCGACCCTGGCCGACCGGCTGATCGAGGCGACCGGAATGCTGCAGAAGCGCGAAATGAAGGCCCAGGTATTGGATACTCTGGACCTCGAGCGTGAGCGCGGGATCACGATCAAGCTGAACGCCGTGCGCATGACGTACGCGGCTCGCGACGGCCAGGATTACGAGCTCAACCTCATCGATACGCCGGGGCACGTGGATTTCACTTACGAGGTGTCGCGGTCTCTGGCAGCGTGCGAGGGAGCGATCCTGGTCGTCGACGCATCTCAGGGCATCGAGGCCCAAACTCTCTCCAACCTGTTCCTGGCGGTGGACGCGGGGCTCGAGATCATACCGATCCTCAACAAGATCGATCTCCCCGGGGCGGAGCCGGAGCGCCGGCGAAAGGAGCTGGCCGACCTGCTCGGTATCGAAGAGAGCGCCATCCTTCTCGTGAGCGCCAAGGAAGGTATAGGGATCGGCGAGCTCCTCGAGGAAGTCGTTCGCAAAGTGCCGGCCCCCGAAGGCGATGAGAATGCGCCTCTTCGCGCGCTGATCTATGACTCGTACTACGACAAGTATCGGGGCGCGATTCCGAGCGTGCGGGTTGTCGATGGAGTGATCAAGAAGGGAACGCACATCACTTTCGGCGCCAGCGAGTCGGTATACGAAGTCGACGAAGTCGGGTACAACCAGCTTCGCCAGGTTCCTACCGATCAACTGGGCCCAGGTGAAGTTGGTTATGTGGTAGCGAGCGTGCGCTCCGTCAGCGAGACACGCGCGGGCGACACGATCTTCGACGCGGAGAATCACGCCACTGAAGCGCTGCCGGGCTATCAGGCAGTGCGAAGCTTCGTGTTCGCCGGACTCTATCCGACCGACACCACCCAGTACGAGACGCTCCGTGACGCGCTCGAAAAGCTCAAGCTCAACGATGCGTCGCTCAACTACGAGCCAGAGACATCAACGGCACTGGGATTCGGGTTTCGCGCCGGCTTTCTCGGACTCCTTCACATGGAGATCGTGCAGGAGCGACTCAACCGCGAGTTCGATCTCGAGCTCGTAACGACGGTTCCGTCAGTCGAGTACAAGGTCTATCTCACCGATAGCACGATGAAACTGATCGAGAACCCGTCGCTGATGCCGCCGAGTCCGGTCGTCGATTATGTCGAGGAGCCGTTCGTGAAGGCGCGCATCATGGTGCCCGCTGAATACATTGGGTCGATAATGACGCTCGGCACCGAGCGGCGCGGCGTTTACAGGAACATGACGTATCTCGACACCAAACGTGTCGAGCTCGACTGGGAGTTTCCGCTTGGTGAGATAATCCTCGATTTCTTCGACAAGCTCAAGACAGTCAGCCGAGGCTACGCTTCGCTGGACTACGAGATGCTTGAATACAGGCGCAGCGACCTTGTGAAGCTCGACATGCTGATCAACGGCGAACCCGTCGATGCGTTCAGCGTCATCATCCACGAGGACAAGGCGTACGAGTGGGGCCGGAAGATCGCCGACAAGCTCAGGGAGCTCATTCCACGGCAGCTGTTCGAAGTTGCCATTCAGGCCGCCATCGGATCGAAGATCATCGCCCGCACTAGCGTCAAGCCCCTGCGCAAGGACGTCCTCGCCAAGTGTTACGGCGGCGACATCTCGCGCAAGCGGAAGCTGCTCGAGAAGCAAAAGGAGGGAAAGAAGCGTATGAAGCAAGTCGGCTCCGTCGAAATACCGCAGGAAGCGTTTCTCGCCGTCCTGCAGGTGGACTGATTTGGGCGGATCGCTGGTTATTCAGACGAGCTTCCTCGGCGACGTCATTCTCACGACGCCGCTCATCGCCGAGCTTTCCAGACACGGTCCTGTCGACGTCCTCGCCACTCCGGGCGGAGCAACCGCACTCGCCAACAATCCGCACATCCGGACGGTCATTCCCTACGACAAGCGCGGCACCTACGGCTCCGCGCTCGGACTGTGGCAGACGATCAAGGAAATTCGCAGCAGACGCCCTTACGAAGCGGCGTATCTCGCGCAGGGCTCGTTTCGCAGCGGACTTCTCGCCATGATGACGGGAGCAAAGGAGAGAATCGGATTCACGAGCTCCACCGGCCGCGTGTTGTACACGAAGCAAGTGCCCTATCGGCCGGACTGGCACCACTCCCAGCGCTTGTGGTCGTTGGCAAAGTCGGATGGCGGCGACCCGCCGAGTCGCGATCAGATCCGGCCACGACTTTATCCGTCGGACGAAGAGCGGCGCCGAGTGGACATGTTGCTGCGCGAAGGCGGGAGTGCCGACGCGCCATTCGTGGCGCTCGCTCCCGGAAGCGCGTGGGGAACGAAGCGCTGGCCGTATTATGCGGAACTGGCGAAGACACTCGCGGAGGATTCCAGGATAGCAGTCATCGGCTCGCGTGCCGATTCGGCGGTCGCGGCAGAGATCATCGATGGGCTGCCGCCCGGCTCGGCGATCAATGGAATCGGCTTGCCTCTTCTGGCTTCCGCCGAGTTGATCGGTCGCGCGCAAGTGATAGTCACCAACGATTCG
>WNGI01006504.1_pt1 | contig 10622 bp, 16 predicted proteins | sample 5400621 | NCBI WGS metagenome assembly WNGI01 (sample SAMN13153374, study PRJNA577476) | soil metagenome | isolation source: 20 cm soil or saprolite under Garry oak tree replicate 1 | place: USA:California | collected 2016-06-15 | reverse complement strand
CAATCCCGGGTTAAAGCATAGAGTTTTATAATGTCTTTACTTTCTGGAGACCGTTGCAGCAGAAATGTAAGTCGATTAGCGTAGTGTAATGTAAGTTATGAGGGATCAGTAGCAGGTTCGGCATTTTGGTCAATGGGTTCCGTCAGAGAGGGTGCATAGTTTGGCGGGATGCCCTGCTTCCACAGCCTAACATATTCCTCTCCCCTCGTCCATTGGTCGACCCCATGGTGTCGTTCTATAATCGCCTTCCAACGCTTACGTGCTGCCAATGCACCCTCGTCGTTCTCTGCTTTTCGTTCCCAGGTGTCCAATTGTTGCACTTCCTTGAAGAATCCACGCTGAATTTCGGTAGGCAAGAACGCGGCACCAAGATACCGCGCCTCTATGATAGCGTGCTTCGTGGCAAAATAGTGCTCGGAGCGCAAGGCTCGGAATTGGAGAATGGCTTGCCTGTAGGCATCCGAGAGTGGTAAATCGTGATGCTGGTATAAGTTTACAACAAATCGAATAGCACTGACGAGGTCGTATTTTAACATGAAATGCGGCCAGAGAGATGTGTTAACTCACTCCTCAACTGTAGGGTTTCTACCTCTTTGTCTGAGACGTGTCCATTCTTTCCCTCGAATGGGGTGCTCATCTTTGATGCTGCCTTTTTCAACCAGCGTGGTTGGCCTGAATGCCTCGAACGGGTGATCACGGAAGAACTGTCGACGAATGTCGTCCTCTATGTAATAGATTGGCAGCGGTTTCCTCGGGGAAGGTCGCATTTTCTCGGTTGACGTCTTTTCGGGCAGTTGGTCATATGACGAGCGAGTGGCAGGAGCTCTCGGAGGGAGAGGAAGAGGGGGGTGATTGAGAACGGCCTGGAACCAGGCAGGCTCTTCCTTGATGTAGCCAGCGCGCATGAGGCGCGAGACCTGCTGGTGCACCTGCGAGGCAACCCGCCGCACCATGATCGAATATTGACTGACTCGCAAAGTCCTTTTTTGGTAACACACGCAAAGCCTATATTCAAAGCACGACAACAAAAAATTGGGTAACTATCTACAAACTACAATTTACTCTTCGCTCCTGCTCTCCGTGCCCTTGCCTGATCTCTCAAAATTCTGCGAAGCTGAGGCCGAGTTAGAATAGAGTACGAGAATAGAATATGATATCCACGAACAATTTTTCCTGATGGATTCTTAGGAATTGCATCGACTATTTCAACGCCACCTGCGAGTCTCTTGTATGCTACTTTTGTGTCCGCAACATACTATTCTTACGTTTAAGACCTGTTTGATACAATGTCGCTTCAACACACCTTCATCAAGGATTCCACGTATTTCTTAGCCTCGGTAGGATCTTCAGCGATTCTTGCTTTTATTGATGGACTTGGGACGATATAAGCCAGCGGGAGCTCCCCGCTATAGTCGTCCAAAATGCTGACGACGCAAGCATCGGATACATCCGAGCGCAACAAAAGATGGCCCTCAAGTTCAGCAGGTGCCACCTGGAACCCGCGTACCTTGATTATTTCCTGCAATGTGATTCAGAAAATCAAAATCAATCTCCATCCTGGATGGAGGATACCTTCAGACGGTCGAGTATAAAGACTTCTGCATTTCTTATCAAGACCTTATCTCCAGTACGAACCCATCCGTCGATAAAAGTCTCCTTGGTTCTTTGTAAAGTCAATCTTGTGACAGAGCTGTGATTCTTTTGCCAACTCACGCTTCTGGATTTTTGTAATAACATAATGCCACGGATGGTCCGGTAAGAATGAGTTCGCCCTCCTCACCCTCCTTGGCTAGTGAGCCGTCGGGGAGAACGACGCGAGCAGTGACACCAGGTATAAGCTGCCCTGCGCTGTCCACAGTCCCGACCTTCTGTCCTAGGGGCACATGTGACACTGATCCGGCGAACTCGGTCAGACCTTCGAACGATAAGTAAATAACATTGGAATCGAAGGCCCACAACACACCATAACCATGGCTTATGGTTGCATTAGGAAATACCTTCTGGAGCTTATGCATGAGCTCCCCACCTAGAGGAGCGGCACCTGACAAACAGTATTTGATGTGCTTGAAATCGTATTGTTCAAGCGACGCCTACACGTATGAACATCAGCACATCCGCCTTAGCAACAATAATAACATACCTTGGCCAGGAGCACGACCTGAGGCGGGACAACGCTGCGAACGTTAAAATGAATAAACAAATAGAACAATGAATAGAGATTCCGAACAAAACATGTGTCCCACGGTGGCGGACGATGCTGTTCAACCACTGAGTGAAACTGAATTTGGGTACTACGACCAACGACATCTAGTGGACAGTTAGCCAAAAATACGACACTCCTCATCAATCCTTACTCCACAATACAGTACAACATGCAACTTCAAGAACACATTGAGATACGGACGATAACCTATGACAATGCAATGCTCACCGTGTAAACTAGCCCGTATATGTCTATATTGACTTGAGTTCTGCCCTGCTACTTATGAAAGGGTGTTTATTATGACTCACGGTAAAAGGGTAGCACTATAAATTACGTCAATTAGGCAAATAATTTTGACTTGATATGCTTACCGCCTATCGCGACATCTCCTGGAGCGAACAGATTCTCTTTACACGCAGGATCAACCACTCCGTGATGACCAAGTGTCTGAACGACGTTGGCCATGACCGCGTAGTGGGAGATTGCGACAGCCTTCGCAAATACGGTCAATAATGCATGGTTGGACGGGTCCAACATAATTACCTTGGCTTTACCTGCAAGACGTTAGCAGTTTTAAGTACAGATGTCGTTTGCACTGACCGGTTGTGCCGCTGGAGAAGGACAAAAAGGCAAGTTTTGTCTTGGCCTCGCCAGGTTGTAGGCGTTTAGGTGCTAGAGTTGATGGATCCTTTGAGCCAAGTTCAACCAAATCATCAACTGTTATAGTTGTGCTATTTGGTACACTGTGCAACGAGACGACACGGTCCTGAGGTATTCCAGCAATTTTTGCTGCAGCTTGCGCCGTAGGTAAAAATTGAGAGTGTACGACGATCAACGAGGCCTCGGATACTTCGAGCTGATGAACAAGTTCGTCTACAGTATATGATGGATTGGTAGGACTTGCAGAATATATCAACGGTCACGGCCAAACGAATTGTGGCTGGACTCACGTAATAACTCCTCCAATGAGCTGTACGGCCCATATTACAGAAGCATAATCTGCCAGAACGTTGAGCAACCATCATTAAATAATGCTGCTTTTTTACCCATGTCATTCGAGCTGAACAAACAAGCTACAGGGGTGTGGGAAGTTTGTTCGCACTCAAACTGGCGCGCTTACCGACGTCACCATCTTCTGTTGGGGCATTAGCTTAAGAGTCAGTCTGGAAAATTAGATACATACTCATGTGGAACTTGGTTGCCAGTCCATTCGCGAGATCACAGGTACGTTTACGGAGCTAGATGACAGTCAGACATGAGAAAGATAGAATAGAAACTGACAACTGTACTTGGCGTTCAAAGACTGGACGACCCGAGTGATCGTCTATAAAAAAGGGGACATGATCCGGTCGTGCGGGTTTTTCAGGGGAACGATAATCGAACATGAACTGAGGGATGGTGAGGTCATCTGGAATGTGAGGCAGGTCATTAAAGCGAGGGGAACGAAAGTCAGTCATGGCTACACGGTAAGGGTACCGTTGCAGGTCGTTGCTATTTATGCGTAACGCCGTTCCACCTTACGCAGGGCCAGACCGGGCTGTTCCGCGGAACATAAGCGAACTGTGCGCCCAAGAATGAATTCCACCGACTTTAGGCGTTAACCCCGTATTAACACGGGTGACCAAGTGTGACCGTCGCAGACATGGATGAACAAGACACGGAACTAAGGAACCCATTCCCCTCCCCTCCTTCCCACTACACCCGTTACACCTCACACAATCTCAATCTCCTCACTCTTCTCCTCAACCGCGCCCAAGATCCTTATCATGAGGACCAACATCAGATCCTTCCAGACCACCCTGACGTTCCTGATTGGCCTCTCGTCCAACTGGAGAAACCCCGCATAGATTGGATACTGGATGAGCCTGACGCTTACTACGACGTGTTTGGTGACAGGTGGTTTGTATGCAACAGTGTCCACTCTATGTATCCTACCAGACACCCTCTCGCGTAGGTCAAGGAACAGATCCCATCATTGGCTGAGTTGGGCGGCCACCAACTCTATCCTGCTGAACCAAGTGTAGGTACGTCCTGTGTTGCTCTCCACGGCGCTTTGGCCCTTATACTTCTATTCAGATAGGCGCCCTGCCCTACTTGCGATATTACACTCTATCCTCGTGACTTACTCGACTCTCACTTCATCCTTACTTTTACCACCGCCTCCTGATGGCGTCCAGCCAGAGTGGCTACGACATGTCGAATGGATCACGGTCCTGAGCCAAAACATTATGGCTGCCGCAAACGATTTGCGACCTGTGCAGGTATGCCCAACAACACGCGCTTAACATATCTCATGCCGACGGCTACCATGAAGGCTCGCGTCAATCTTGAGCTCATGATGAAGCGCCAATTAGAGCTGCGCAGGGAGGAAACTAGAACATTACACGCGTACGTCACTTTCTGATGCCCAAATTTCTTTCCAACACGATGCAGGAGGTGTGACGTACTGGAAACAAAACTGAAGGAATTGAGAGAATCTTTCCGGGACATTTCGGCAAAAGTGAATCTCGCCAAGTTAGACGAAGCATCTCAGACTCAGGTAATCTCGCTCGGTTTCTTCTATCTCATCTGACAGCGCATCAGATGTCCCAACCAGACGTTTCACAAGTCGATGTTCTCAGGTGGGCAGAAGGCGTTTGATTATGTAATCACTATCGCGTTATTTACCGTCCCACACTTATCGCTGTCGTGTACTAAATGGCAACCCGGCGTCGCATCGGTGTGAGCGCGGCCTCGACCGAGGCGGCTCGCCGCCAGTTAATGCAACCTGTGTCTTGTTGGGAAAGAACGTGGACTACTCCAGAAAATATACCGAATATTGCATTCAAAGTGCGGAAGTGGACGAGGACGGACAAACCGCAGGTGCTCCGTGGTCATTCGCATTACTTGGCTCGTGTTCATTTTACTAGCAATTCAGTGACGACGAAGGTGGAGCGGACGAGCCACTGGCTCCTTTACCTGATGAACCTGAAGCGGTTGATGGCGACGAAGAAATGGAACAAGACGAGCAGGCTGCCAATGGAATGGAATCTGCGCCTCCAGGAACGCGTGCCGCGACTGCACCCCAGGAGGAGACTCAGCCTATGTCACCCAAGCCGCAGTTGCTGTTAGGAAGCACAAACGATGGTGGAATGGACAACACGATGGATGGGCTGGATGCATCGCTGAACCCGTTAGTAACGACGGTGGAGGGAAAGGTGGAGGACGTGATGGAGTTGGATCTCTCGGCTCTTCCGCATGACCTCGCACAGGTCGACGCTGACATCGTTGGCGGTCCTCTCATAGACGTCCAAACTGATGACCCTTTTGCCCAGCCACCGTAACCGCAGTTTTGTTGTTCGGTTCCGCAGCGAGAATTAGGCGCCCATTTGTACATAAAAGTTCAGTAGTTCGCGTCATCTTCGCTTCCCAGAGCTACCATGTACGCAGCGATCCTGCGTAGAGTCCTGCTCTCCTATTACCGCAATGCCTTCTTCATCAGTCTCGCTACTATCCTTTCCACCGTCTCTCTCCGATTATCACCTGCAGCTCTTCCCGTCGTTCTCAATCTCGCAGTCCTTCTGACCTATTCCCGCATCTTTGTCCCAAGACAAGGTGCATGGAAAAATGCGGGCCTTCTTTGGCTGGGACTCACCATCGGTGGCGCGTTGCCAAAATTAGGAGCATCGTGGAGTGCCCTCTCTAGCCCCGGCACCTCAGTCGTTGTCCTTCTCGGAATCACTGGATTCAATTCTCTCCTCTCAATACTCGCTGTAGTGCTCGATGCTAAGCTCTGCATGCAGTTTCCCTCCCCATGGTCACAAGTTGCATTGTTCCCATCGCTGTGGGTGACTCTCTGGAGTGGAGTGGCGTATGTAAGCCCTATTGGTCGCCTCTCTGCATGGAGCCCCACAGAAGGCACAGATGCTTATTCGTGGCTGATGCCATTCCTGGGCCCTGCAGCAATTGACTGGATTGTGGCAGCCTGGGCTGCAATTTTATCTCAGGCATTTGCAGCGTGGTACATGAATGATACCAGTATCATACCAGACGCACCTCTAGTCGGAGATGTGATCAACCATATCACAGGAGCAAAGCCAAGCCAAGCACAAAGTTCAATCCGTTTGGCATCCCTTCTCGTGGCCTTGGCAATTCCATCGTATTTCTTCCCCATATACCCGGCACCCATTCTTTCCCAGCACACTACACCGCTGAGCGTGGCCTGTGTACTCCCGCCACACATTCGATACAGACATCATACTCTAACTCTCAACGATTACATCAAAGAGTCTGAAACCCTCACCAGTTCGGCCAAGATTCTGCTATGGCCCGAAAGCGCAGTTGTGTTCACTTCCGATGTTGAAAAGGAGGAGGCATTTGAGGAGATACGAAAGCGCGTAACAGGTTCCTACATTGGAGTCTCGTTTGAGGAGGCCTTTGCAGATCCAACCGACAAGACCGGCATGAAGGGTGCGCGACGGAATGGCTTTGCCTTGATCTCAAAGGATTCTGAAACGCCTCACCTTGTTTACTACAAGCGAAAACTAGTCCCGAGTGAGTAATTGCAGTGCGCGCGTTTCGTCGACTAATTATCTATAATAGTTGCGGAATCTTTCTCGCTGACCCATTCCGAGGCACCTCCCGAGATGTTCACTATTGAACTCCCTCCACCGCGTGGCATGAACAAGACCGATTGGTCATCTTCTCCAAACCACACTCGCCCGATACCAGTCACGACATCTATCTGTCTCGATTTCACAGATCCCAAACCCTTCTCAAATCTCGAATCCCGTCCTGCGTTGATTCTCGCTCCAGCGCGTACCTGGGATCTTGATATTGGTTTTGCCATGTGGGAACAGGCGAAGCAACGTGCCGAAGAGCTCGGCACGATGATATTGTGGTGCGACGGAGGCGACGGCGGTGTTAGCGGCGTAGCAGGCCAAGGCATGAATGACATCCAGCAGGTGGGCCGCGGCTCGTGGCTCAGATCTATTGGTGTGGAGTATCCGCATAACGATTCGCGAACATGGTACGCCGTCATCGGCATCTACAACCTACTCCTGTTGTGGTTGATTACCTTTGGGTCATCGATCGGCCCGCACACGATCCATTTCCTGCCAGCCGGAGGCACCACCGTCACGCATGTCCGTCATGGCTTCAAATCTGTTGTGTCGTTTTTCAAGAGACGGGGCGGAGAAAGGCGACCTTTGCTGGCGACCGACCGGGGATCCCTTGTGGATTTGTGACCATAGTGATCTTTTGTACTATATTCTTGATGTGTGCTCTATGCTTGAATTTGTAGTCATTGTTGATTTCGCTGCGATCATGCCGTGAGGAACGTTTACTCCGTACGTATGTCAGATATGATTGGTATCTGCCACGCCCCAGCCTCGCCTCTGCAGCACCCGGTCCTCTTCATAAGTCAAGCCTATCGAGTTGCTCCCCTAGGTCCTAGTAAGGGCTTGATTCTCCACAACGTCGTCTTCGAATAACTTATTCCAGTCGAGCTTCCCTAGAAGCCTCTTCGGCTCTGTCCGTAGCCCATCCTCAAAGACTTCCTTAACCTCCACTCTCGCTCGAGCATTTCGCCTCGGACGGACACGACAACAATACCAAAACATTGACCAGGACGACGCCTCCATTGACGACTTTCAATTCGTATCTACCGACGATTTCTACCTTCAGCACGACAGTTACCACCACCCGGCCGCTAGCGAGCATTTTTCCAATTGGACAGCTTCCGACGCTCGTAATTTTGCACAACGCTCCGAACGACAACCCCCGCCATCGCTCCTGAACAGGATCATAAATCACTTTAGCAATCGGGGCCCAAAATCCCATCATCGTCAATACCACTCGGAACTACTCGATTTGGCGCTCCAGTTTCCAAAGCCGCCCACCGATATCCCTTCGATACAACTTTTAACTTCAATTTACGGCTCTGCGGGCGGACACCATCAAGATACATCAATCTACGCTCGCAGTGAATATAGCCAGTCATCAACTTTGAACTCACGCAACATTTGATCGGTACGGTGCTATTACACAGAATCTTTGTCACTTACTGAAAGTTGTCCTTTTACGTCAGATCTACCTCATGGAGTACACTGGCAAAAGGAATGACGTAGTGGACTTTGGCGGAGAAGCGGATTACGGTGGACTTACTTGGTTCGCAGACCCGCCGCCTAAACCTCCCGTGAGGCTGATTTATTTCTTGAATTAGTAGCTTGGTGTACTGACTGACCCTTGGTGCAGCCAACTTCGCCCCAACCTGCTCAACCTACTTACGTGCCCCCTCCAGGGGTCATTGAACAAAACGAAATGTTTGGTTTTGCCCTATCGGTTGCACCAAACGTCCTGTACGGCCGGTATAAGCAGTATGGCCAAGTGAGTATGCTCATCTTGGACTAGCCTATCATCCTAACGGTACACTAGATCGGTGTATTGGCTTGGTGTTCCGAGTTCTCTGAACTCATCGATAATCTGAAGGAATTGGGAGTCCATGGTCACATGTTCGTCTCCACACGTAGTCAGGCGTTGAAAACATGCGAAGATATTCTCAAGTTACCGCTCGACGTCAAGATGCAAATAATCATTTTATACCTGTCCTCACAAGTCTCTCGGTTACGCCGCTTTCTGGACGGCGATCGTATTTGGAGCGATTATCCAGAGGCGAAATTCCCTGTCGATCCTCGTGCATATCAGTGATATGTCACTCATCGTGTCATTAACTTTTCATTAACTCCTTCGACATTCGTATGTTGTGCACATTGCATTTTTATGTACTCTAATCGTCATATTGTGTCATGAATGTGGTCTGTCTGTATTGGTCGTCATCGAAATAGAGAAACAATAGGAAAAAAACGTTAAATACGTCCCAGCTGGGCTAAAAGCTACAATCGTAAAATGAAAAATTAGAGGGCAGAATGTCAAATGTCCCAATGAACGAAGATAATCAAAACAATGCGAATGCATAAAGTCACCTTGGTATGGTAAATGAATATTCAATGCGCCGTGGTAACAGAGTATTTTGTCCAATAATCAGATGAATATGCGCCACCCGACTCTAGAATTGATAAAGGTATTGGTTGATATGTTGCTGGCCGGGGTGGTTCTGGGAGTGGATTTATGGCTCTGTCATTTGGCGAGTCCAATGAGGGAATAGTAAGAATTTCGGCATCATTAAGATAATTGAACGGTCTGAGGGGGATCAGTGTATCGCGTGTCTGTAGGCCATGGCGGGGATTTTGAAATGCTGCTGGAACGACATATGCTGTGTGGCTTGAGCCGTAGGCGGGTGCATCCGTTGAGCTCCCCCTTTCGGAGGCGGCGCTAGACGGAATTGAATTTGGCGAAAATTCGTCCGGTTCTTCGCCATAAAGGCTGCGAGCCTTGAACAGACGTTCCATGTCGTAAGCTTCTTTGGCTCTGAGGGCTGTCAGGTCTGCCGCAGAAGGTAATTCGGACGTAGGACGTGTAGAACTGGCCCGGGATGGATTACGCTCTAGAGGGGGTCGGGTTGAAGGGCCTGGGGCGAGTAGAGAATTGTTATACGCTGCTTCGTTGTCACTTCGCTCGAAGTGCCCAGTTCTACGTCTGTCGCGGTCTTCACTCCGCCTATGGGCATTACGTGCTTCATGCTCATGCGAGAACGTCGATGTTGAGCTGTCATGCCTATGATTCGTGTATGGCTGGCTATGCGTAAGATGGTGGTGACTTTCCGGATGGGATCTGGATTGTTCTTCGTTATGTTTCGATGATCGTCCATGTTCCCGTCTATCCCTTTCTTCCTTGTCTCGCTTCTTCTCTTTCTTGCGCTCCTTTTCTTTCTGCCGTTCCTTTTCGTGCCGCTGTTCTCGTTCTCGCCGTTCCATATCCTCTCTTTCTTGTCTTGCTCTCTCCTTTTCTTTCTCCTTCTCACGTTGTCGTTCCTTCTCCCATTCCTTCTCCCGGAGGCGCTCCTCTCTCTCCTTTTGACGTTCTCTCTCTTTCACCCGCTCCCGCTCTCTTTCTCTCTCCTTCTCTCTCTCCCTTTCGCGCTCTCGTTCACGCTCACGTTCTCTTTCTCTTTCCCTTTCCTTCTCCCGCTCCCTCTCTCTTTCCTTTTCCCTCTCCCTTTCACGCGCACGCTCTCTCTCTTTCTTCTCTTTCTCCCTCTCCCGTTCTTTTTCCTTCTCCCTCTCCCTTTCTTTTTCTCTTTCCTTCTCTCTCTCGCGCTCTCTTTCTCTCTCCCTCTCCCTCTCTCGTTCTTTTTCTTTTTCCCTCTCTCTCTCCCTTTCTTTCTGCCTCTCTCGTTCCTTTTGGCGCTCCTTTTCCTTCTCTCTTTCTCTCTCCTTTTCTTTCTGTCGCTCCCTCTCTCTCTCACGCTCCAACTCCTTTTGCTTTTGTCTCTCCCTCTCGCGCTCCTTTGCTCGCTCCTTCTCCCTCTCGTGCTCTCGCT
>WNGI01006503.1_pt1 | contig 10623 bp, 9 predicted proteins | sample 5400621 | NCBI WGS metagenome assembly WNGI01 (sample SAMN13153374, study PRJNA577476) | soil metagenome | isolation source: 20 cm soil or saprolite under Garry oak tree replicate 1 | place: USA:California | collected 2016-06-15 | reverse complement strand
CCTCGATGCGCAGTCCACGTTTCAGCCGGCACGCGACGCGCTAACGCGGTTAGGCCGTCTCGACGCGTCGAAGCACGCGTAAGGAAAACGCCATGTCTATTATCACCCTATCTCACGAAGCTTTCGGCGATGGTCGCGCGGTCGCAGAGCGTGTCGCCGCTATTCTGGGTTATCGCTGCATCAGCAGAGAAGTGCTGGTCAAAGCGAGCCAGTGCTACGGCATCTCGGAAGCGAAGCTCTTCGAAGTGTTAGAAGAAAAGCCGCATCATTGGTGGGAGCAATGGCTTGAAAGCCGCGGCGTTTATCGGATTGCGCTCCAGGCGGCGGCATGTGAGCTCGCGCAAGAAGGAAATATTGTTTACCACGGCCGCGCCGGTCAGGAATTTTTTCTTGGCATTCGTCACGTGCTGAATGTTTTTTTGGATACTCCGACGGAGTCGAGGATAAAACATGTCATAGCGCGGAAGGGGCTCGGCGAGGAGGCCGCGAAAAAATACCTTGAAGAATTGGATAGAATCCGTGACCGGCGCATCAGGGAGCTCTTCAAGATCAATTGGCGCGATCCTACTCGATACGACCTCGTGCTGAACACCGCCAGAACCACTGTGGAGACGGCAGCTCGAATGATTGCCGAGGTTTCTCAGGGGGAGGAATACCGGCCAACTCCCGACTCTTTGCAAGCCATGAAGGATTTAACCATCACTGCCAGCGTGGAGGCCATGCTCATGGCATCCCGTCTGGAAATTTCTAACCTCGAAGTTGAAACCCGCTGTGGCGAAGTTCACGTCGGCGGCGTCATTCTCGCCGAAAGCATAAAGGATTTCGCCGCAGATATGATTGGAAAAATCCCCGGCGTGACCCGCGTCATCACCCATTTCGTGGTTACGCCACCGGAGCATTATTTGTATGGTGATGGGCGCTAGGCGTGTGATGGGGAGTACGACGTCTAAGAGCAAATGCCCGCTCGAAGAATTCAACTCTCGTGTGCAGCTTTCATGCGGAGCAGCCCAGTCGGGTTGATTCACCGAAGTGAGCGGAAAACCCGAGGACAGTTTTTATGAATGATTCTGATTTATTTTTCGTTGTCCCCACCTACCGGCTCCGAGAAGTCGGCGAAACCATCAAGCAATACGACGAACATTTTTGGCGCAACGGCCACTCGGTCCGGCTTCTGGTCCTGGACGACTCCAGCCCGGCCAATCAGGAAAAGTACTATCCACTACTAGAACAGACTCGCACCCATAACGACCTTTTCTATGTCGGCCCCAAAGAAAAGGCGCATTTGCTCGCGTTCCTCAATGAGCGGCTGAGGGACAGAAAGCTGGAGCCTCTGGTCAAGAATCTGTTTCGACCCAGCTACGGCGGCAACCGCAACTGCACGCTCATGTATTCCCTCGGCGGAATCATGCTGAGTTCGGATGATGACATGCGGCCCTATGCTTTAGTGGAAGACAGCCCCGAATCACTCGGCGAAGACGAAGTCTGCCACGGTCGGCTGTATAGGGCCGGCCAGAACGGATACACCCGTAAGTCATTTGACATCGTCGCTTCTTTCCTCGACGTGTTGGGCAAAATAGCTGCCCAAGTCCCCGCCAATTATGAGCGGGGCGAGCTTCTCATGGACACGGCCACGGATCTCGAGACCAACGCCACCAAGGGTCTGGCGCGTGAGAACTCGCTAATGCTTCAGCACGGATCCGTACCCGACAACGCGATCGTGAAGATGGCCCAGACCTTCCGTTCGGGAACCAACGACATTGACGCTCTGGATTATGTGGATATGTTCCTTGCAGATGAGCAACAAACAAACCTGGACGAGCTGACCGACTCCTACGTGCTCGTCAACTTCCGCCCCGTGCTGACCAAGAAGAACTGGCGTATGGACTCAGGAGTAGCGGGTTATGACAACACCTTCGGCCTGCCGCCATTCTTCCCGACTTGGCTGCGATTCGAGGATTACATCTATCGTCTGTGGATCCAGCAGGACGGCGTTTGCTCCGCCCATGTGGATGCCGCTCAGAACCACACCAAGAGCAACTATATGCGCAATCCGCCGGCCGCGGAGATCTTCAACGAGGAAATATCGAACCTGCTCAAACGCAAAATTAAGTCCACACTTACACGGCTTGATGATCTGAGCATCGCCTTTGATTATGACAGCGAGGTAACAGCTCAGGACGCCGAGGAGGTTCTCAGCAAGATCACGGAACTCCATCGACGCGCGATGCAGGCCGCGGGGAGCGAGAAAAACGCCACTCGCGCCCAGGCGCTTCGGTTATTCGCGGCAAACCTTGAAAAGGCCTTCTATGGCTTCGAGCCGGACTTTTTCCAGCAGAATCTGCTACGGATCGTGGACGATGCCATCGGTGTGATTAAGGGTTCGATCGAATTGTGGCCATCGTTGGTAGAGATTTGTTATTTCCACAAGAGCCGCAAAGGTCTGCCACAGGTTCGAGTCAAGAACCAAAAAAGGCGAGGTACACGGAAGTCAAATCAAAATGGGGGAACTGCTTCCCATTAACGAGACTCTCTCTCGAACATCAATCAATCGTGGGAAGGTCGTGCTCACAACCATAGCGTTATTTTTGTTCGGCGGTCCGGTGATCCATAGCTTTGCCTTCGCTCTCCTAGCAGGCTTAGTTGTGTCGGAGCCCATCGTGCTCTATCTCGTAGCCCGCAGGTGTCGCGTGAGCTAAACGATGGCTCACGTTCAGGCGCATTTCACATCAGGTTTTCAATCGACGCGGATGACCACTGAGAGGAGGATGTCAATGACGGTATCGGAAATTCGCTTACTCGTCGCCGATGATCAACGTAATGTCCGCGGCAATCTGAAAATGATCCTGGAAGCCGCCGGGTACCGCGTGGATGCCACCGGCGACAGCGAAGATGTCCTAGGCAGATGTCACGGGCCGCATTACGACATTGCGTTCGTCGACATCAATATGACCAAAATCTGCGGCCTTGACTTGGTTCGAGGCATTCGGGCCTTGAGCAAAAAAACCTCGGTGGTAACGCTGAGCCAATATGGAGCCATAACCAAGGTGGTCGAGGCCATGAAGGTCGGATCCGTAGACTTCGTCGAAAAACCTATCGATGCCAGGAAAGTTCAGTCGCTTTGTGACGAGATTCTCCGGCGAAAGCAGATGATCAGCAATGACACCGTCGATGAATTGCTTCAATCTGCGGAGTTGGCTCTCGAATGCGGCGCATTCACCGAGGCGGGGGTCTATCTCAAAAAAGCGATGCTGCACGACGGCCACCGGGCCGAGCCTTATTATTGGATGAGCGAGTTCTGCGAGGCGCGCGGCGAGATCCGCGAAGCGCTACACTACTACTGCATGGCCCTCGACGCGTGCCCGACTTTCCCGTCAGCGCGCAAAGCCCTGTTTCGCCTAAAGCAATTAGCTAGCGGAACGGGCGTGTAAGCACAAAAAATTCCACGAAGTCTAGAGCCTCATGGATCCACTCACGCTTTTTGGGCTATTTGCTGTTACAGCGATGTTGATTTGCTATGCATTTGAAGATTGCAGCAGATGGTTTGTCTTGGGCTTCGCAGTCTCCTGCGCACTAGGATCAATATATGGATTTCTTCAAGGCGCATGGCCGTTTGGCCTAGTAGAAGGTATTTGGTTCCTAGTCGCGCTCCGGCGCTGGTGGACAAGAGCCGCAATTTCAAAATGAGCGACTCCCGGTTCTCCTCTCAAGCTGACCGGGGTAAACGAGTCAGACACACTGGGAGGCCGGGGAGCGCAAAATGAAAGCTTCCAAACTGTTTTGTCAAATGTCTTGAGAACGAAGGAGTCGAATACATCTTCGGCGTCCCTGGCGAAGAGGATGTCGATATCCTGGACGCGCCTTTGGAGAGTCCGGTCAGATTCATCACCACGCTCCGAGCAAGGCGCTGCTTTTATGTCCGACGAGTACGTCCGTCTCACGGGAAAAGCAGGACTCTGTCTATCCACGCTCGGCCCCGGCGGACTCAAGATCAAGAACGTAGTTTTCTTCGGCCATCCATACCAGAAAGCTGGAACGACGTGACAATGAGGAATCCGGAAGCACCGGGCGGAACACAACGTCAACCAGGCGCTTCTGCAGACGCAGGCGCCACAAAAAAGCGTGGGTTGCTGAGCAGAATCCATACCTTTGATTCCCTCAGCATCCGCGACTATCGGCTCCTTTGGCTTGGGCAACTCGACACCAGCCTGGGCCAATGGATGGACAGCATCACCCGCGGCTATCTCATTTACCATATCACCAGCTCACCGCTGCAATTGGGCCTTGCCGCCGCGATGCGCGGCATTCCGCTTTTTCTTTTCGGTATCGTTGCAGGCGCGCTGGCGGATCGCTCCAACCGTAAAGCACAACTCATCGTCGCCCAAGTTACCAACGCAGCTCTCAACTTAGTCCTGGCAACGCTCGTTGTTACGAATCGTGTCCAACCCTGGCATGTTTACGTAACCGGCTTCTTGGTCGGCACTGTGCAAGCCTTTCAGAATCCCGCGCGCCAAACCCTGGTGAGTGACGTCGCCGGGCCAAAACATCTCCTCAATGCGCTGGCGCTCAACTCAATGGCTCTCAACAGCTCGCGCGCCGTCGGGCCTGCCCTCGCAGGTTTACTGATTGCCACCGTCGGCGTGCATGGTTCGTATTACGTCCAGGCGTTTATGTTCCTGCTCGCAACGGTCTGGACCATCCAGATGCGTATCCCCGAGCGGAGCGCCGAGTCGACTCGTGTCGCCCGTGAGTCACTTTTCCAGAGCATCAAGGCGGGCTTTGCGTACGTGAAAGCCAACAGCAACATTCGCACGCAGTTGATCCTGGCGCTCGGCCCCATCACTCTCGGCATGCCCTTTACCAACATGATGCCGATCTTTGCGAAAGATGTTTTGCATGGAGGTGCCCAGCTTCAAGGCTTCTTACTGAGTGCCTTTGGCGTTGGCTCATTGTTGGGCGCGCTGGTCGTGGCTTCCATCCCGCGCCGGCACGCTTACGCCCTGCCGGCGGTCATCGGCGCTGTGGTTTTCAGCATCTCTGTATTCTTCTTTGGCTTGTCGCATTGGGTTTGGTTGTCGCTCGCGTGCGCTTTCATCAGCGGCATTTTTATGACTACCTATCAGACCCAGGACCAAGCGTTGCTGCAACTAAGTGCGCCACGGCATATCCGCGGCCGCGTGATGAGCTTTTATCTGATGAGCCGCGCGACTGTACCGATCGGCACACTGGCCACCGGAGCCCTTGCTCATTACTTCGGCGGTCCCGCCGCCGTTCAAATGATGAGCCTGTCCGCGCTCGGCTTGGTGTTGCTGGTTATCAGCACCCACCCTGGATTCCTGCGACTAAAGGTCAATCTTGAAGAACACGCCGACGCGCCAGTCGTGGTCGACTGAAAAATCTACAAAAACGGTGTCTACCGGACTTGGCGGGGACTGGCTTCGTCAGTGCTTTTGCGAGAGGCGGGAAAGATGAGCAAGCATGTAATGCCCTAGGTTACGTGGTTTTCGGCCAAATGCGCCGTCAAGAATTGTAAATTAATTGAATCTTTTGTAGTCCGCCAACTTGATGTCGTGCTTTTTTAATAGGTCGTAAAAATCGGCGCGATACTTGCCGGCGATTTCCGCCGCTCGCGTAGCTTTGCCATTGCACGAATGCAGTAGACGAACCAGATAAGCCCTCTCGAACTCGGATCTGGCTTCCTTCAACGTTTTGAACGCTCCGTCAGTCGGCAAAAGTTGCGCCTGAAGCGAGTTTTCCGTCGCGACGGCCCCAACGGGAAGTTTAGTTTGCAAAACGAGGTCGTCCGTCACGACGTCGCGCTGGGTCATGGTTACGGCGTATTCGAGAGTATTTTCGAGCTCTCTCACGTTGCCCGGCCAATCGTGTTGCATCAGTTTTTCCATGGCCTTTGGTGTAACTCCCTTGACGTCCCTTTTCATTTGTTGGCAGATCTTCTTCAAGAGATGATCGACCAAATAAGGGATATCCTCAATCCGATCCTTCAGCGGAGGAAGGATGATGGGGATGACGTGGATCCGGTAAAATAGATCTTCACGGAATAATCCTTTTTTTACCTCGTCCACCAAGTCTTTTTTGGTGGCAACGACAACTCTGACATCAACCTGCACGGGCTTTTCACCTCCCACCGGATAAAACTGCCGTTCCTCCAGAGCTCGAAGCAGCTTCACTTGGATCGAGAGAGGCATATCACCGACCTCATCTAAGAAGAGCGTGCCATCGTTTGCCTGGGTAAATAGTCCTTTAGTGCTCCGGACTGCCCCTGTAAAAGCGCCCTTTTCATGACCGAAAAGTTCGCTTTCCAGCAGGGTTTCTGGGATGGCTGCACAATTAATCGCGACAAAGGCCTTATCTTTCCGCGGGCTCGCGAGATGAATCGCCTTGGCAATCATTTCCTTACCGGTGCCGCTCTCTCCGTGGATATAGACCGTGGAGTCCGTTTTAGCGATGCGCGAAACGGCTTCGAGCACGCGCTGCATCTTGTCGCTCTTAGCCACGAGGTTGGCGAAATCGTACTTTTCTTTTAATAAGCCCTTGAGTCTTTGGTTCTCGGTGGCCAGTTTGCAGCTCTCCAGGGCTCTGTCGATTTGCAGAATCAGCTCGCGAGGATCGAAGGGCTTTGTGAGATATGTATAGGCACCTCTTTTCATCGCCTCGACGGCTCCCTCGACACTTGCGTGTCCGGTGAGAATAATGACCGGCATTCCAGGATCGACTGCATGCAACTTTTCCATCAAAGTCACGCCGTCCAACTCGGCGAGGCGCCAGTCGACAATCGCCAAATCAAAACTCTCGGTGTTCGCGACATCGAGTGCCGCGTGCTCATCAAGAGCCACAGTCACGGCATAGTTCGCGGCGTTCAGCTTGGCTTTTGCGAGCTCGAGCAGGTTTTTATCATCGTCGATGACGAGAATTTTTGGTGCGGACATACCGATTCTCCATGGTTTTTTTTGCGTTCTCGCTCTCCGTGCCCAGGCAGCAATGAAGCAGCTTCGACGGAAGAACCAAGAACCGGCGCAATTCGATAATTGGTCCCCTGGTAGATGGGTGAAGATTCCGGATCTTTGTCATACTTGACGATGATAGATCGAGAAAGTTAACAGTTGCATTTCAAAGTATATCGAGTCCTTGTTGCGAGGCGACGCCGCTGCAGTCCGCTTCCTCGCAACTGGCAGTTCCGACGAAACTGAACTGTTGCGCCGCCAGCTGAGATCGAGCGGGCGATACGCTAGCGCCGTTCCCCGATCCGCAGATCGAATTCAGCAACATCACGTAGCAACCTTAAGAGCGCGACTTAAGCGTTCCGACAATCACCAGTGCGACGCCTCCCACGAGTGACAAGCCCCCCAATATCGGCGGCAGCGGAATAGTTTTTTCTCGATCTGCGGTGGCTTGCAGGGGACCGATGTCGACGATCTTCTCACGCTCAGTATATGTGATACCCCGGTAAGCTAGAGCCACGACCCCAAGTATAATAAGCGCAATTCCCAATATCGTAGCTAGTTTCATGGCGCTCCCTCCTAGAGAAAATCCGGTCAAGCATTGGTAGCATACCGTTACGCTGCATAGTCATTTTCAACCCATGGCCTTGCCGAAGCGACGACACCCAATCCCGTGGTGCCAAAGGTCTCATTATCTCAATCTCCAGCGCACCCTTTTGTATTAAAAGTATTAAAGGACGCTCAATCACAGTCGGTACCAGATGCCATTTCACTTGGTGATTGCTCATGCGGCGTAAACCGGACCAGCGCATCTATGGTGGTCGGTGTAGAACCGATAGAATCACACCCCGCCGGATAAGCTCGTCAGCAAATGAAGGCGAAATACTGTTTAATCCACACCCCGTCCGACATCCCCAAAGATTTCAGCATACTAACGTGGTAATCAAGGCATGTGCCAAGCCGACAAAATGGCGTAATTCATTGTTATTTCGAACTAGTTCAAGCGCATGCTGAAATTTCACCGAAATAACTTGTAGGAGTTTTTCCTACATGTACGGGTTTTTCCCTCTTCGATGGACGAACAGCTTGCCAACGATAGAGCTGGTGAAGTGAAATTTGTAGGATGAAAATCGCGCGATATTTGGTGAGGAATTGGATTTAACCTATTTCAAAGCCGGTACAGTTCCGGGACAAAATTTCGCGCGCCAACGCGCGCGAAATGTAATCAAATCCATCGCTGAAGCGGCCGAGAATCCTCCGGCTGAGGTTTTATGCTTGGGATCAACGAAGCCCTAATTCATTCCGGGATGCCCGGTTTGGTCATGCGCCAGGGATCGAGAATCCTCTCCAGCTCTTGATAATCGAGCACTTTCTCCTCTCGGGCCAATTCTCTGATGGTTTGACCGGTTGCCATCGCTTTCTGGGCGATCTTGGCGGCCCTCTCATAACCAATCGCCGGTGCTAGAGCCGTGACCATGGCTAGGCTCTGTTCGACCATCGCCATGCAGCGCGCGCGATCCGCGACAATGCCGGTAATGCACTTTTCCACCAACGCGTTCACGACGTTGGCGCTGAATTGGATCGCTTCGATCAGCCGTAAGGTCAACAGCGGCATCATGGTATTTAATTCGAAATTGCCGGCTTGACCGCAGAAGGTAATCGTCGCATCGCAACCGATGACGTGCGCGGCTACCTGGAGCACCGACTCGCACAGCACCGGGTTAACTTTCCCGGGCATGATGGAAGATCCTGGCTGTGTATCGGGCAGATGGATCTCGCCGATACCGCAGCGCGGTCCTGACGCGAGCCAGCGCAAATCGTTGGCAATTTTTATCAAGCTGACGGCGAGCGATTTCAAACTGCCGCTCATGTGTACCGCGGCGTCTCGGGCCCCTTGGGCTTCGAAATGATTCTGCGCTTCGCGAAACGGCAACCCGAGTAATTGAGAAATCTTGACGACCGCTCGCGATGCGAAGTCCGGATGCGCGTCAATGCCCGTACCGACGGCAGTCCCGCCTAGGGGTAGTTCCTGCAGACCGGTCGCTGCCGATTTGATGCGCTCGATGCTCAACTCGATTTGACGCGCATAGCCGCCGAATTCCTGTCCGAGCCGGATCGGCGTCGCATCCGCCAAATGCGTGCGGCCGATCTTGATCACGTCGTCGAATTCCCCCGCCTTGCGCCCGAGCGCGGTGTGCAGCCGTTCCAAAGCGGGCAGCAACTCACGCTCGGTGATCGAAAACGCGGCGCAATGCAACGCCGTGGGAATCACGTCGTTGCTCGACTGGCACATATTCACATGATCGTTGGGATGAATTTCTTTGCCGCCTCGGGGCCGGCCGATGATTTCGAGTGCGCGGTTGGCAATGACTTCGTTGGCATTCATATGGGTTGACGGCCGGAACCCGTCTGAAAAATATCGACGACAAACTCACTGTCGAATTTTCCGACCATCACCTCCTCGGCAGCCTGACGAATGGCGCCGGCAATACCCGGATCTAAAAGTCCGAGTTCTTCGTTGGCTGCCGCGGCGGCGTACTTAACGGTCGCGAGCGCGTGAATGAATTGCCGCGGGAATCCGATGCCGCTCACCGGAAAATTTTCGACGGCGCGTTGCGTCTGCGCGCCGTAATAAGCTTCCAACAGTACTTTTACCTCGCCCATCGAGTCTCGTTCGATACGAAATTTTCGGTCGGCCATAGGGACCTCCGTTGGTTTAAAATCGCCGCGCTGCGCAAATCGTCAACGACGGCAGCCTACCATCCGATCGCGGTATGCAAAATAGCCGTTTCATTGGCCGAATACATGCTCTGCGTTTTTCCGCAATGCCGGCGGAGCGCAAATCCCCAATTGAACGCGCTGCCGACAATCCGCGACCGAGCGTAAAATCCACCGTCAGCGGATTTCTTCATGCACAACTGTGACCGGTGCTGCGATCTACTTTCATACGCAACCCGCGAGGGCACGCTGTAACGGCAAAAATCGTGCATCTTCTCTTGTAGGAAATCTCCTTAATCCGGACGTACTTTCCCTCCAACGAGCCGGTCGTCACGTGGTCTCAGTGCCGTGCTTACACCGTCGAATGGCCATAGTCTTCGCTTTGCGCAACATTGGTCGTCCCGATCTTCTTGAGTTTGCGTCACGATGCGTTCCTGACGAGGCTTTTTTTGGATATTGGCCTTTCAAAGAAATGATATGCAACTGGCCTCGATCTTGCTCATCCGGAATGTAGACGACCAGGAGCGCGCGTTCAAAGGAGTTGTCGCCTAAACAACTGATCAGGAGGGACGCGCCAGCAAGATCTAATACCGGCGCCAACCACAAAGAGTGGAGGGCCCCATGATCATGCGGATGGTTTTGGTCGACGTACCTGTGGAAATGGCTGCGGAAGCCGAGCGGTTATGGAAAAATGAATGCGCGCCGCTCATGATAGGTCAACCGGGGTGTATCAGTGAACAGCTCATACGAAGTCGCGATAACCCCGGCGAATTTATTTCCCTCAGCACTTGGATGAATCAAGCAGATATCGATCGCTATCGAGCAGGAATGGCGCACAAAGCGATAGAGCAACACGTACACGCGTTGCTGATCGAGGCAAAGACAGAGGTGAAAACCTACGACATTGTGAAGTGGTAGTTTTGCGCCAGTTGTCTGCGCCCGTTTACAG
>WNGI01006500.1_pt1 | contig 10625 bp, 7 predicted proteins | sample 5400621 | NCBI WGS metagenome assembly WNGI01 (sample SAMN13153374, study PRJNA577476) | soil metagenome | isolation source: 20 cm soil or saprolite under Garry oak tree replicate 1 | place: USA:California | collected 2016-06-15 | reverse complement strand
TGTCTTCTCCGTTGCCTTCTGTTAAAAAAAGATGAAGAGAACATTCGGCAGCACCGATCGTGCGCGCGGTAGCGGTGGATCAGTTTGATATTGCTCACATCCGGGCGCATTTCGCGCTCACGTTCTTGCTCGTCACTCGTCACTCGTCACTCGTCACCGCCTTCAGAAGAATGCGTCAAGCTTCTTCCCACCGTCGGAAAATGGCGGCCACGTTCGTGCCCCCGAAACCACTCGAGTTGGTGAGCGCGATATTAGGCGCGTGATCGATTGGCGCAGTCACGACAGCGACGGAATCGAACTCGGGATCGAGTTCAGTGATATGCGCGGAAACAGGAGTGAACCGCTCCTCCAATGCCAGACAACAAAAGGCGGCTTCCATCGCTCCGGCTAGCGACATGCCGTGTCCGGTAATTGATTTAGTGCTGCTCACGTACGGACTTTTCTGCGCAGTGAAGACACGTTTGATCGCGCGAATTTCCGCGGCATCACCGATCGGCGTCGCAGTCCCGTGTGCGTTGATGTAATCGACGTCACTCGCCGAAATGCCCGCATCCTCGATCGCCAATTCCATCGCCCGGGCGAGACCATCGCCTTTCGGCTCCGGCGCCATCACGCTGTAGCCATCGGACCCTTCGCCCCAGCCCAGGATTTCAGCATGGATCGGCGCGCCGCGGCGTCGCGCGTGTTCGAGTTCCTCCAGAACCAGAACCGCCGCGCCGCCCGCGACCACAAAGCCGTCGCGCTTTCGATCGAAGGCGCATGGGCTAAGCGCAGGATCGCTCTGCGTGGTCAGCGCGCGCGTTCCGACGAACGGCAGGATGCTGAAAAGATTGCAATCCTCCGCGCCGGCCACGAAGACGATGTCCTGCCGATTTGCCCGAATCTTATCGAAGGCCGCACCGAGCGCATGCGCCGAGGAAGCGCACGCACTGGAAAAGCCGAGCGAGGCGCCTTTGATGCCGAAGCCTGCGACCAGGTTCATGTTCAAAGTGCCGGCAATACTTGCGACCATGGCCATGGGGTTGCAGCGTTGCGGCCCCTTCTTCAGCATCATGTCGAGGTAGTCGTAGGTCAGCCAGGCCGAACCGTTCGACGCGCACATCGCGCCGGTTCGCACATGCGAAACCAAGTCCGGCGACAGCTGCGCATCGGCGATGGCCTGTTGCATTGCGCAGAATGCATAGAGGACGTTCGGCGACATCGAGCGCAATTGCTCGCGCGGGATTTCATAGGCCTCAGGGTAGGTCCATTCGTCTGAGCGGAGTTCCGGAAAGCTGAATTCCTTGACCGTTCCTGCGAGGCGCACCGCGACGCCGGTACGTTCGAGAGCCGCATAATACTCGATCCCGGTCCGGCCATCCCGAAGGCTTCGCAGCACCTGCTCGCGATTGTTGCCGATGCTTGTAATAAGACCAAGACCGGTCACCACGACGCGCCGTGAGTTGCTGAGGCGGTGTGTTGACATCCCGCGGAGTCTACCGCGCCACGTTTGGCCGATCCATCAACAATAACTGGGTCATGATCCGCTCGAAGCGTCGCGATGCCAGCGACATTAACTCCGGCGACTGATCGGGGGAGCACGCCCGTCTCGGGCGTGGGCGAAGCCGTCCCGGTTTCGCGAACTTTCTGGATTTCGTTTTCAGCGCTCGTTTACGATCTGGTCAAAGTCTCGCCGGCGAGCTGACATGAGCCAGCGCCAACGGTCTATTCCGCCTCGCGTGTGCCAGGATGCACGGCGAGCAAAGATTCGATTAGCGCGAGCGCAGCAGGCGCGGACCGGCTAAAACGATCGCGAACAGTCCAACCATGCAGAACGTGCTAATGTGGTAAGTAGCGAGTCGCAGCGATAGATCTCGCCCAATCAGATCGCGGCCGAGCAGCGAACAAAAGAAGATGTAAACGGACAGGAGCATGATGATCCAACGGGGCAAGCTGTCTCGCACGACCAACAATCCGGCGATAAGATAGCAGGCGGGGAGAAGAGCGACACAATGTTGCCCCCAGGTAATGGGCGAGAAGAGTAACATCAGAACGCCTGCGGCGGCGAACTCCCAGAGAAGCCGGGGTTCGTCCCGCGCCACAACGACGCCGCGAGACCACCAGATGAATATGGCGAGAATTGTGAGCAAAATCGCGTTCACGACCCAGCCGGCGACCGCAGGCGAGAGGTTGAGAAACTCGATAGAAGGCGGGTCCCAGAAGCGACGAGAATTTTCCGGCAGGCCACCCAAATAGCCCATCAATGACGGACGGAGCGACATGTTCTTCGTCCGCAACATCTCGCTCGCTTCGAAGTCCGACCCGGTCCCGGATATCCCGTGAACGGCATTACCTGCCCAGCTTCTCATGTGGTCCCTCCATAAAGCTGGCCCCTGGCCTACAATCGGTGCGGCCGTGAAAAACAACGCTCCCGCTGCCGTGCAAATCGCGATTCGCCATTGGCCCTTCCAAATAAAGTAGCCGAGGAAAATCGCCGGAGTGCATTTGATCGCGATAGCTACTCCAAGACTTATTCCGCCGAGCAGATCACGATGTTGTCTCCAGAGGTAGATACCTAACCAGATGAGTGCGACAACGGCCGTATTTAACCCAAGCTCCGCCTGGTCCCGGAGAATGAACTGGATGGAGAGAAACACCGCGAGAGACGCTACCCAGAAGGCCTGCGTTTCATCGAGGTGAAACGCAGACCGGACGAGACGTCCCAGTGTCCACAGCAACACCAGCAGTGCGGCAACTCCCACGGGATAAAAAACCGCCTTCGCTATCGGCAGCGGCAGGAGTGCCGCGGGCGCGAATGTCATCCCCAGGAATGGCGGATAAGGGAAGTCGTGTCCGCCGGCATAAAGAAATTCTCCGGCCAAAAAACGGCGGCCTGTTTCCCAATGCACTTTAAAGTCGCCGTCATGGGCCCTAATTATATCGCGCGCCGCCCACCCCAGCAGCAGGCCAATTCCCAGCGCCAACACAATGCGTCGCCACAACTGCTCCTTTTTGGCGATAACAGGTGGGATGCGCATCAGCGGACACGACTAGTTAGAAGCCATCTCATAAATAGGGGTTGGCCGCGCCAGAGCAGTTTGGGGCGGATGGCAAGGCGTGAGCGACGAGCATACCCGTCCCGCAGTTGCGGGATAAGGAGCGAACAACGCCGCCAGACGACCCAAACTGTTCTGGCCCTTCGGGTGGCGTCGCTTTTTCGTTTGAACTGCGTTGCTCCTCGGTCGCAGATCGCGCGGATATGTTCCCTCGTCGCGCCTTGTTCAAACAAAAAATCGATCATCCACGCGACCTACTCCTATTTATGAGATGGCTTCTGGACACTGGTGCCGCGAGCCTGCTTTGCGTCAGTAATCAAGACAGTAGACCTGGCGGAGGCGAGCTTGCAAAGGATGAAGATAATTCGCATCGGTCACAGCACCGTTCGTCTCCCGGCCTACAGTGCGGATGTCTTTGCCCAACCGCGTCCCGTACCAGGCGTGGAAGACACCGCCCGCGACGGTTGGAAAATGGGGATGACCGACAGCAAAGCGCTCGCAGAATTCAAGTCGGTAACCAATCACGCCCAATCCAGCATCCAACACCCGAACCGTAGCTGCCTCGCCTGTATCCAGATCCTCGCCGCGCACTTTCCTCAGGGTGATGTTTTCACCGAGGTCAGCTTTGTGAAAGGCCATGAAGTGCGGATGGATGTACCATCCGTGGCGGTTGGCTTTGTGCAGTCCGTGAAAGATGGCGCCGGCGAGACGGTGCTGGTCATCGAGCCGGTCCACCGTCAGCTCCAGCCATGTTGGCTCGATCGGGTGCGCATCCGAATCGAGCAAAACGATGTGGTCGTAACGGGCGTTTTCCGCGCCTAACTCTGCCGCCTCGCCGTGACCGTGGCCGCGCCAGTTTGGTTTTACAGTCAGAACGCGGACGTCAGGTTGTGCGCCCAGCCACTCAGGCGTGCCGTCGCGACTCCCACGATCAACAACGATCATTTCGTAGGATCGAGGGCCGATCAGCTCGCGCACTTTTTCCAACAGGAGTCGGACGAAGAAAAAGGTGTCGTAACTCACCGTGACGATACTTACTGGCCTGGGCATGCTCTCGTTTGTCCTTCGGGTGAACGGAACTCGCTTATGTTGATTTATTACGCCCTGCCGGGGAAAGGCTGGTGGGCGCGGGTCGTGGCACGCCCGAGCCATCCATCGACAATGACTCAGTCATAATCCGCTCAAGGTGCTGCCGCTCGATTTCCAATTCGTCGTCCGTGGACGAAGGATTGATCCGGCATGGGTCGCCGATTACCAACTTCACCCGCGCGAACGGGAGCGCGACGGCGAATCCATCCCAGGTCTTAAACCTAAAGTAACGCGAATACTCAAGATGGAGGGGAACGATCGGACGGCCGGTTTTCTGCGCAAGATACAGGGCTCCCGATTGCAAGCGGTAGCGTGGGCCGCGTGGACCGTCCGGTGTGATGATGATGTCATCCCCGTCGGCGATTCGTCTCGCCATCTCGCGCAAGGCAACGGAGGCGCGGCGCGACGTCGAGCCGCGGACTGCTCCGAGTCCGAAATGCCTCAGGAACTGCGCCAGGAGTGAACCTTCCGGACCTGCGCTCGTGAGCACGAAGGCATTCAGTCGATGGCGACGACGGCGGCGTTCGTAAAAAGCCGGCATACTAGCGATACGATTATGCCACAACAAAAAAATGACCGGACGATGGCCGCCCGCGAAGTAGCCGGGCTTGTCTTCCACTCCGTAGCGAAGTGTCAATCCGTGCAGCCGCATGATCCACGCGAGTGCTCCCATCGCGGAGCGCCAGGCCCATCCCGGTTCGGTTTCCAAGCGTAGCCGTAGGAAATAGCCCACTTTCCTGATGCAGCGATAGCCCAGCGACATTAATTCCGGCCTTTGGTCGGTTCTCTGCCCCACTCGCGCGTCTCTCACTGGGTTCAAACGTTCCGATGGACTTGCGCAAAGCGTTGCTGCAAAAATCCGATAACATCGCCAATCGTTTGCATCCGCCGCAAGTCCGCGTCCTCGATCACGAGATCGAGCGCGTCCTGCACGTCGAGCACGATTTCCATCATCGTGAGCGAATCGATTCCGAGTGAAGCGAGCGGCGTCTCTGCGGTCGCCTGATCCACGCTCGACTGAACATCTTTGTGCACGTAGCGCCAGACAATGCCGCGCACGATCGTCGGGACAGACTCAGGATCGCCGGTGCGCTGGAGATCAATGATCGCATCGACGGTTCCTTCGCGACAGCGTTTGAAGCTGCGCCTGACTTGCTCGATTTGCTCTTCGGTGGGTGGGGTGCGCATAGATTAGCTGAATTCAAACCCGCGATTCGATTCGCATTTTGATGCCGTTTCGCGCGCGCAGAGTCAATTGCGGTTGCAACGCGATCGGATGTCCGGGCACCAGTCGGAGTTTCCATTTCTGCGCCAGTGCGGCCAGGCAAAGAACTCCTTCCATTCCGGCGAAGGCTTCCCCAAGACACGCGCGGCTACCGGCAGAAAATGGGAAATAGGAAAATCGCGGACGCGCCGATCGCGCCTCGGTCGTCCACCGCTCCGGATCGAATGCGTCGGGGTTCGGGAACCAGCGCCCGTCGCGGTGCGTTACGTATTGCGAGAGAATGACGACCGAGCCCGCCGCGATCGTGCGGTCACCAATCCGACATTCCCGGACCGCGCGCCGGCCGATCGCCCATAATGGCGGATAAAGCCGGAGCGCTTCGGCGAAGATACGTGCGGTTAAGACAAGGTTCGCGACATCGTCCATCCGTGGAGCGCGTCCATCGAGTGTGCGGTCCACCTCGTTGTGAAACTGCGCTTCAGCCTCTGGATGCTGCGAGAGCAAATACCAACTCCACGCGAGAGCGTTCGCGGAAGTCTCGTGGCCGGCCAGGAAAATGGTCATCGCCTCATCGCGCACCTGGAGGTTGGTCATCTTTCCCCCGCCGCCTTCCGTGTCTTCCACGAGCAGGAACATCGAGAGCAGATCTCCGCGATCCGCGCTGCTCACGCGCCGTTGCTTGATGATCCCGTAAATAACCGCATCCAGCCGGCTCATCGCGTTTTCGAAATCACCGCGATCGGCTTGGGGGAGAACGGAGCGCTCGAACTGATCGAGGATCTCGCTCAGCGCCGCGCGGATTTCTTCGGCGTCCGATTCGACATCGGCGCCGAATAGGGTGCTTGCGACGATCATCATCGCGAGCCAGTTCATTTCGCGGCAGACGTCGATGATGGTGTCTACCTGCCAGCGTTCTCGCAAACGGAGGGCAAGCGATGTCATCTGGTCCGCGTAGGAGGCAATTCGTTCGCGATGAAATGCGGGCTGCGACAGGCGGCGCTGGCAGAGGTGAAACTCGCCTTCGCTCACGAAGAGTCCTTCGCCGAGCACTTCTTTGATCCGGTCGACCGAGAACCATTTCGTGAAGTTGCGGTCCTGCGTGACTAACACTTCCCGGATGTAATCGGGATGATTGAGGAGATAGAGATCGTGCTCATGATCGCCGAGGCGGAAACGGGCGATGTCGCCCTGCTCGCGCGCGAGCTTTGTGAAAAACGTGAGCGGATCGCGGCGCATCGCATAAAGCGCGGCGCTGGGATGAACAGCGCTCGGTGTGGACGGCTCGGCGATTCTCATTCCGATGTTTGTCTGGCGGTGAAGCTCCTTAACAGGCATAGAGCGCGGTCGCTACAACAGAAGCAGCTTCGCTTTGCTGGCTGTGCGGCGCAGGCCAGACTTCCAGTCGCCTGCCGCGCCGTAGTCGTGCGAAGGCGGGAAAGTTCACGCGCCGCGAAATTCGGGTTTGTCATGCCGATTGGGTTCCTGTCATGAATTACTAGCTGACCGCAATGCGATTCCAAGCTTGTACCATCATTACGCGCAATTACCTGCCGCAGGCGCGCGTGCTTTATCGTTCGTTCTGTCAGTTTCATCCCGATATCAGATTCAGCGCGCTGGTGTTCGATGCGGGGCGCAGCGCGGTCGATGAGCCGTTCGATGTGTTCGTTCTCGAGGATATCGGTCTCCCCCGTGGCGAGGAAACGCGCATGCCGATGCTTTATGATGTGACCGAACTAGCCACGGCGTTGAAACCGTGGTTCTTCCGCCATCTCCTCGCGCGAGAGCATACCGAACTGCTTTACTTTGATCCCGACATTGAAATTTTTTCGCCGCTCGATCGGCTCGGGCAGTTGGCCCGCGAGCATTGCCTTGTCATGACGCCCCATACCACGCGGCCGATGAGCCGCGGCGATGTGCGGCCTAACGAAACCGATATCCTTAGCGCCGGCGCCTACAATCTCGGCTTTCTCGGCCTGAACTCGGATTGCGCCCCATTCCTCGCCTGGTGGAGTGAGCGTCTTCTGCGGGAAGCGATGATCGATGTCGCCAACATGCGTTTCACCGACCAGCGCTGGATGGATTTCGCGCCCGGTTACTTCGACACTTGCATCCTGAAAGACGAAACATGCAACGTCGCCTACTGGAACGCCGATTCGCGGCCGCTCAGCTGGACCGGCACCCACTACGAAGTAAAGGGGCAACCACTTTGCTTCTTCCACTTCAGCGGATTCAAGCCGGAAAATCCGCATCTGCTCAGCTCGCACCAAAGCATCAATCCGCGCACGCGCCTGAGCGAGCACCCGGCCCTCGCCCGCCTCTGCCGCGAGTACGCGGAAAAGCTGGCCATAGCTGATTACGTGCGACTGCAGAGGCTGCCCTACGGTTTGGAGAAGGCGCCCGGCGCACTGAAGGTCACCAGGCCCATGCGGCTGGCCTACCGCACTGCGCTGCGGAAGCACGAAGAGACGGGAACACCGGCCCCTCCAAGTGCGTTTTCTGACCCGGCCGCGTTCATCGCCTGGCTAAACGAGCCGCTGCATCCGAGAAAATGCCCGGAGATTACGCGCTACTTCTGGGCGATCCACGAGGCGCGACCCGACCTGCGTGCCGTCTTTCCGAATCTGCTGGGGATGGATAATGCCGCCTACTACGAGTGGCTGCGACACTCCGGACGGTATGAAATACCCATCCCTGACGAGCTGATTCCACCTGCGCCAGCCAACACAGCAATTGTAACCGAGCACGACCGAACCGCCGCTCCCGTCCGTGGCGTGAGTCTCGTCGGATACTTGCGCGCTGAGCTTGGAATAGGTGAAGCCGGTCGGTTAATGGCGGCGGCCCTGGAGGCGTCGGGAGAAAGACAATCCACCTATGTGTGGTCGGAGACGGCCAGCCGGCAGAATCATCCATGGAATGATGCTTCCTCGCTTCTTGCGACCCGTCACGACACAAATATCATATGTATAAATGCCGATCGATTGCCGGCTTTTGCGCAAGAAATCGGACCCGAGTTCTTCGACGGCTGCTACAATATCGGACTCTGGTTTTGGGAAGCGGAAGTCTTCCCGGCAGCGATGCATGGCGGCTTCAATTTTCTTCACGAAGTATGGGTGCCGAGTGAGTTTGTGCGCGAAGCCATCGCCAAGGTTTCGCCGATTCCTGTCTTTACGGTCCCGCTCCCGCTAAACCTCGGTAAGCCCATTCCTCCGTCGACGACCGGGGTCACCGACCCCGGCTACAACGAGACGTCGCGCGCGGCGCTTAATCTTCCCGAAGGATTTCTTTTTCTATTTTCCTTCGACTTCTTCAGCGTGGTGGAACGCAAGAATCCCGTGGGCGTGATCAAAGCTTTCCAGCGCGCCTTTGCGCCCGGGGAAGGTCCCACGCTCGTAATCAAGTCAATCAACGGCAATCGCAATCTCGCGGAGCTCGAGCGGCTGCACTACGCGCGGGGCGACCGCTCTGATATCATCATTCGTGACGGTTACCTGAGCGCCGCGGAAAGAGACGCACTCGTCGCCGCGTGTGATTGCTACGTCTCGTTACACCGCGCAGAGGGGTTTGGACTGACCATCGCGGAGGCGATGTTAATCGAGAAGCCGACAATCGCCACGCGTTACTCTGGCAACCTCCAGTTCATGACCGATTCGAATAGTTTTCTCTGCGGATACAATCTCCGGCGTGTTGGTCACGGCGTCGATCCTTACCCGTCCGACGCGCGCTGGGCCGATCCGAACATTGCTGAGGCAGCCGAGCTGATGCGTTTCGTTTATGAAAATCCGGAAGAAGCGCGGCGCAGCGGAAAAAGGGCGCGCCTCGATCTTCGTGCCCGGCATGATCCGCGGATCGTCGCCGCATTCATCAAGAGCCGCTTGTCTCAATTGCGTCAGAAACCGCCGGCGTCGGTTCCATTCGCCGCGCAACATCCGGAAAGGCCGCTCGTCAGAAAGGTCCGAGCGGCCATCGAGCAAGGGGTCAATGTGCGACGGACGGTGCCATCTTTGCTTACATGGATTTTGCAGGGACCGCGGCGGGCGATGAAACAATTCCTGCGCGCCTATGATCAACACCATCGCCGTGTCGGACTCTCCGCACTCGATGCATTCAAGGAAATCGACGCGGAATGGTTGCGCGAGCGAGCTTCATTGAACAAGCGCATGTCCGCGCAGGAAGATGAGGTCCGGGTTCTGAAGGAAGAGCTGAAAGAAGCGCGCCAGCGGTTATCCGCGATGGAGAAGGAACTGCCTGGCGGCGCGCCCGCGCCTCCCTCGGCGCCTGTTGCGGCGGTCTATGACCGCCGAGGAGCGAGGAGCGACCCCTCCAGTTCGCACGTGATTCGTGATTCCGTGAATAAGCCTGCCCTGAGCGGAGCCGGACGGGTAAATCGAGCAGACAGGCCTTCGCAGAGCAGGCGGGTTGTCTACACATGTCTTTTCGGCTACTCGGAGAAATTCAATGACTTGGTTTACGAGCGTGATGGGACGATCGATTTTATCTGTTTCACCGATATGCCGGAGCTGCAGTCGGATTTTTGGCGAATCGAGAAGGTTGAGCGCGGAGAGCTAGATGCCACGCGCGCCGCGAAGCGGAGAAAGATCCTGGCGCACTGTTTCCTGTCGCGTTACAACGCCAGCCTCTACCTGGACAACACCGTGCGGCTGAAAATACCGCCGGCCGAAATCTTCGATCGGTATCTCGATCATTCGCGCTCGCCCTTCGTTTGTTTTCGCCATCCTTCGCGTCAAAGCATTTATGACGAGGCGCGCGAAGTAATCTCTCGCAATTTCGACACACCGGAACGCGTCAACAGTCAGATGAGGCGCTACCGGGAGTTGGGTTACCCTCAAGCTAATGAGTTGTGGAAGGGCGCATTCTTGCTGAGACGCCATAACGATCCTGCTGTCATTCCCGTGATGGAAACGTGGTTCGAGCATGTGCGGACGTATTCGCACCGCGATCAGCTCTCATTGCCGATTGCGGCGTGGTTGCACAAGTTCAAGCCGGAGTTCATCGAACTCGACTTCACCGATAACGATATCCTTGAATATCCCTATCCACCGAACCCGATTCGCCTCCCCCGCGGCTTTGATGACGAGCGGTACCTGCGGCTTAATCCCGATGTGCGAGCAGCGAATATGGATCCTCGCCGGCATTACCTATTGCACGGCGCTGCCGAAGGCCGGCTCTTCCGGTGAACACGACGCGGCCCTGCGGCGAGCTTTACTCAAAAATGCCTGCTGACGGCCAGGATTGCGCGCAACGCCTTTTCCCGTGGG
>WNGI01020917.1_pt1 | contig 10626 bp, 10 predicted proteins | sample 5400621 | NCBI WGS metagenome assembly WNGI01 (sample SAMN13153374, study PRJNA577476) | soil metagenome | isolation source: 20 cm soil or saprolite under Garry oak tree replicate 1 | place: USA:California | collected 2016-06-15 | reverse complement strand
CCGCGCTGAGTCTCCGCAGTGCAGAACGCCATCAATTTCCTGCACACCTTTGCCCAGGTCCTGATCTATCTCTTCATCTTTGCCATCTTCGTGCGGGCCGCCGCCTCCTGGTTCATCCGCGATTACCACGGGCTGTTCATGGGATTCCTGGTGGACGTTACGGAACCCATCCTGGGCCCGCTGCGCCGCCTGATCCCCAGCGGACTGGGCGTGGACTTCTCGCCCATGATCGCCATCGCGGTGCTCTACGTTGTCGGCCAGTTCCTCGGCTAGAGAGCCACTAGAATTGGCGTCCATGTTCCAGGAAGTTTCGACGCGCGCCGGGTTCCCCGAGCTGGAACTCGCCGTGCTGGCCTTCTGGAAAGAGCGCGACATCTTCCACAAGAGCCTCAAGCAGCGCGAGGGGAGACCAGCGTTCGTGTTTTACGAGGGGCCCCCGACCGCCAACAATCTTCCGGGCATCCACCACGTCCTGGCGCGGGCATTGAAGGACCTGTTCCCCCGCTACAAGACGATGCGCGGCTTTTACGTGGAGCGCAAGGCCGGCTGGGACACGCACGGCCTGCCCGTCGAGATCGAGGTCGAAAAGCAGCTGAAATTCACCGGCAAGCAGGACATCGAGAAGTTCGGCATCGAGGCCTTCAACAAGCTCTGCCGGGAAAGCGTCTTCACGTATATCGGCCAGTTCGCCCAGGTGACGGAGCGGATGGGGTATTGGGTCGACATCGACAAGGCCTACCGGACACTCGACACCAGCTATATGGAGAGCGTCTGGTGGATCCTCAAGCAGATCTGGGACAAGCAACTGCTCTACCAGGGATTCAAGGTCGTACCCTACTGTCCCCGCGACCAGACACCCCTCTCCAGCCACGAGCTGGCGCTGGGATACCAGGACGACGTCGAAGACCCCTCCGTTTACGTGAAGTTCGAGCTCGAGGATGAGCCCCGGACATACTTCCTCGCCTGGACGACGACCCCCTGGACGCTGCCCGGCAATGTCGCCCTCGCCGTCGGACTCGACATCCCCTACGTGCGGGTACGGCAGGGCGACGAGCGCTACATCCTGGCGAAGGCGCGGCTGTCCGTGCTCGAGGGGGAGTATCAGATCGAGGCGGAGGTCGACGCGAAGACGCTGCTCGGCAAGCGGTACAAGCCCCTCTACTCGTACCTGGTCCCCGACAAGCCCGCCTTCTACGTCGTCGACGCGGATTTCGTCTCGGTGGAGGATGGGACCGGGATCGTCCACACGGCCGCCGCCTACGGCGTCGACGACCTCGAGCTCTCTCTAAAGAAAGGCATCCCGGTTCGCCATGTGGTCGATCTTGCCGGTCGATTCCGGCCGGAGGTCGAGCCCTTCGCCGGGCTCTTCGTCAAGAAAGCCGATCCCAAAATCATCGAGGACCTCACCCAGCGCGGTCTGATGTATCGAGCCGAAACGATCCGCCACACCTACCCGTTTTGCTGGCGCTGCGGGACGCCGCTGCTCTACTACGCCTTGACGTCATGGTTCATCAAGACGACCGCCGTCAAGGATGAGCTGATCCGGAACAACAATCTGGTTAACTGGGTCCCACCCTACGTCGGCACCGGACGGATGGCGAACTGGCTGGAAACGCTCGTCGACTGGTCGCTGTCGCGCTGGCGCTACTGGGGCACGCCGTTGCCGATCTGGGTCTGCGAGCAGTGTGACGAGCGGCGCTGCGTGGGCTCGGTGGCGGAACTGGGCCTGACGCTGAATGACGATCTGCACCGGCCCTACATCGACCGCGTGACGCTCCCCTGCCCAAAGTGCGGCGGCGCGATGCACAGGGTCACCGACCTGATCGATGTCTGGTTCGATTCCGGCTCGATGCCGGTCGCGCAGTATCACTACCCGTTCGAGAACGAGGAGCTCTTCAAGGTGCGATTTCCCGCGGACTTCATCGCGGAGGGCGTCGACCAGACGCGCGGTTGGTTCTTCAGCCTGCTGGCCATCGGCACCATGTTGTTCAAGCAGCCGGCCTTCAAGAACGTGATCGTCAACGGCACGGTGCTGGACAAGCAGGGCCGCAAGATGAGCAAGTCGCTGAAGAACTCGATTGACCCGATGGAGGTCATGTCCAAGTTCGGAGCGGACGCGACCCGCTGGTACTTCTTCTCGGCGGTCGCCATCGGTAACGACTATCGCTTCGACCTGGCGTCCGTCCAGGATGTCGTGCGCCGCTTCCTGCTGATCCTTTGGAATACCTACGGCTTCTTCGCCAACTACGCGAGGCTCGACGGCTTCGACCCCGCCGGCGCGGCCGTCCCGGTGCGCGAGCGAGCCCAGCTCGACCGCTGGCTGCTCGCGGAACTGGCCGTCACCATCACCGATGTCGAGAAGGCGATGGAGGCGTACGACCCACCGACGGCGGCGCGCCGCCTGGAAGCCTTCGTCCTCGATCTTTCGACCTGGTACGTGCGGCGCTCCCGCCGCCGGTTCTGGAAGTCGGAATCCGACGCCGACAAGCGGAGTGCCTACCAGACGCTCTACCAGGTGCTCGTCAACCTATCGCAGCTGCTGGCGCCCTTTACACCGTTCGTCTCGGAGACCATCTACCAGAATCTCGCGGCCGGGCGGCAAGGCCAGTCCGAGAGCGTCCACCTGAGCGACTGGCCGGTGGCCCCGACAGATTGGCGGGATGACGAGCTCCGCCAGCAGATGTCGGTCGTCCGGCGACTGGTCGCGACCGGTCTCGCCGCGCGCAACACCGCCGGCCTCAAGGTGCGCCAGCCGCTTCGCGCCGTGACCATCGCGGAGCGGCCACTCGACCCCGGGCTCGAGGCGATCCTGCTCGAAGAGCTGAATATCAAGGCGGCGCGCTACCAGGGCGAGGGCGGTGGGCTCACCCTCGACACCGAGATCAGCCCGGAACTGAAGCTCGAAGGGCTGGCCCGCGACCTGGTCCGGAAGATCCAGGAACTGCGCAAGCAATCCGGGTTCGCCGTCGAGGACCGCATCCGCCTCTTTTACGAGGGCGACGGGGTGCTCGCCGAGGCACTCGAGCGCTGGCGAGACTACATCGCGACGGAAACTTTGGCGGTGGCCGTCGCGCGAGGCGCCGCACCGACTGGAGCCTCGACCGAAACCTTGCAGATCGAGGGGAACGACCTCCGCGTGAGCGTCGTCCGGGTGGCAACGAACTGAGCCGGCTTCGCGGCTACCTCTTGCTGGCAGTGATCGCCGCCACCGTCGTCATCGTTGACCGCGTCACGAAGATTTTCGTCGAGCAGCGGTTCGGGGTTCCCTATGGGCCCCGCGAGGTCGTCGACCACGTCCTCTTCCTGACGGTGACGCGCAACGCCGGCGCCGCCTTTGGCCTCTTCCAGAACTTCAGGGTGGCCTTCCTGCTGATCTCGGCGGTCGTCCTGGTCGGCATCCTTATCTATTACTGGCGCTTGCCGTCCAGCGATTGGTCGGCCCGGCTTGGTCTGGCGCTCGTCTTCGGGGGCGCGATCGCCAACGCCTACGACCGGGGCGTCAAGGGCTCGGTTATCGACTTCATCCAGGTACCGCACTGGCCGATCTTCAACGTCGCCGACTCGGCGATCACCGTGGGGGTCGCGGTGCTCCTGGTGGGCACCCTCTGGCGGAGCGGCCGCCCGCGGCGCGCGTGACGCCGGCGGAACAGCACACGGTCCCGATCAACGCGCCTCGACTCGACCAGTATCTGGCCGGCCTGCTCGCAGGGCAAAGCCGGAATCAGGTCCAGCGCTTGATCGCGCAGGGGCACGTCCGGCTCAACGATGCGCCGGCGCGCGCGAGCAGTCGCCTGCACTCGGGCGATCGGCTCAGCTGGGAACTGCCGGCCACCGTTCCCACGGAACTCGAGCCCGAGGCGATGGAACTAAGGGTGCTCTACGAAGACGAGGACCTGATCGTCATCGACAAACCGGCCGGGCTCGTCGTCCATCCCGGGCCGGGCCATGCGACCGGGACACTGGTCCACGGGTTGCTCGGCCGCGGCCCGGGCTGGTCCACGATCGGCGGCACCGAACGGCCCGGTATCGTGCACCGGCTCGACCGCGACACGTCGGGATTGATGGTGGTGGCGCGCAACGACGACGCGCATCGCGAGCTGGCTCGCCAGCTGCAGCGGCGGATCATGACGCGAAAGTACCGGGCGATCGTCGTCGGCGAGGTTCCTGACCCCGCGGCACGGATCGAAGCTCCCATCGGGCGCGATCCGAAGCACCGGCAGCGGATGGCGGTCGTCAGCGGTGGGCGCGAGGCCCTCACCGAGTTCCAGCGGCTCGGCGTCGCTGCCGGCCACTCCCTGCTCGAGGTCAAGCTCGGATCGGGCCGGACCCACCAGATCCGGGTCCATCTCGCCTACATCCACCATCCGGTCCTGGGCGACCCGGTCTATGGCCGCCGCTCGCCGCTGATCGCCCGACCGGCGCTGCATGCGGAGGCCCTCACGCTCCGTCACCCGCGCACGGGAAAGGCGATGACCCACCGGACGACTTCGAATTGGCGTGGAATTCGCTGGCGCGCCCTAAAATGCGGTGATCAGATGACCCAGCCCAGGATCGGGCTTTTGATCGTGATCTCCGGACCAAGCGGAGTGGGGAAGGATACCGTCTTGCGGCGCCTCTTCGAGCTGGCGCCCGACCTCAAATACTCGGTGTCGTATACGACCCGGCCGCCGCGGCCCGGGGAGGTCGACGGCCACAGCTACACCTTCGTCAGTGAGCCGGAGTTTCTCCGCCTGATCGAGCAGAAGGAATTCCTCGAATGGGCGAAGGTCTATGACCACTATTACGGGACGTCGCGGCGCCGCGTCGAGGCCGCCCTCAACCGCGGGGAGGACATCATCCTCAAGATCGATGTCCAGGGCGCCACCTTTGTTCGCAAGCGCATGCCGGAGGGGCTCTTCATCTTCATCACCCCGCCGTCGACCGATGAGCTGCTCAACCGGCTGACCGGTCGCAACACGGAATCACCGGAAGCTCTCGCCATCCGCCAGAAGGAGGCGCTGATCGAGCTTGGCCTGGCCAAAGACTACGAGCACGTCGTGTGCAACCGCGATGTCGACGAGACGGCTCGCGAGATCCTGGCGATGATCGCGGCGGAGCACGCCCGGCGCCGGGCGGCGCGATGATGGCGGGCCGGCTGAGGGGACGTCGGGTCGCGATCGGCGTCTGCGGCGGAATCGCCGCCTACAAGGCGATCGAGTGCATCCGGCTGCTCACGGAGGCGGGGGCCGAGGTCCGGGTCCTGATGACGCCGGAGGCGACCCGCTTCGTCACGCCGCTCACCTTCGAGGCACTCTCCGACAACCCGGTCGCCGCCGATTGGCTCGCGCCGCAGGGCGGGGGAGAGAGCCATATCAAGCTGGCCGAGTGGGCCGATCTGATCGCGATCGTTCCCGCCACCGCGAATACCATGGCGAAACTGGCGCTGGGATTTGCCGATGAGATCGTCTCGGGGACAGTGCTGGCGAGTCGCGCGCCGCTCGTCATCGCCCCGGCGATGAACGATGTGATGCTGACCCAACAGCCCACCCAGGATCATCTCGAGGCGCTGCGCGCGCGTCGGGCCGTCATCGTGGAGCCCGCCAGCGGACGGCTCGCCTCGGGGAAGTCGGGCGTGGGGCGCTTAGCGTCTGCTGAACGGATCGTTGCCGTGCTCGACGCCGTGCTCGCCGGCCGGCGCACCCTCGACGGGATTCGCGTGGTCGTCAGCGCCGGCGGCACGAGGGAAGCGGTCGACCCGGTGCGCTACGTCGGGAATTTCTCGAGCGGCAAGATGGGCCGCGCGCTGGCCGAGGTGGCGGCGGCGCGGGGCGCCGATGTCACCCTGGTGACCACCGCGCCCTCCAATCCCGAGGGGATGGAGGAGCTCGCGGTCGGCAGCGCCACCGAGATGCTGACGGCGCTTCAGAAAGCCTGCGCCGGTGCCGACGTCCTGGTGATGGCGGCGGCGGTTGCCGATTACGTCCCGGAGCAGGTCGCCACGTCGAAGCTGCAGCGCACGGACCGGCCCCTGGACCTCCGACTGCGCCCCAACGTCGACATCCTGAAGACCCTGGGACCTCGTCCGGGGCTCTACCGCGTTGGCTTCGCCGCGGAAACCGAAGACCTCCGCGCCCAGGCGCAGCAGAAGCTGAGCGCCAAGCGGCTCGACATGATCGTCGCCAACCAGGTGGGCGTCGACGGCCAGGGCCTGGCGAGCGATTTCAACGCGGTCACCATCGTGACGGCCTCAGGCGTCGCCGCCGAGGTGCCACGACTTCCCAAATTGGAGGTGGCCGGGCGGATCTGGGACGCCATCGATGCCGGCCGGAACCGCGGCGCCTGAGACGGCGCTCCGTCCGATCGCGCAGGTCGCCGTCGAGGCGCGCGTCGGGAGCCAGACCGGGCTCTTCGACTACGCCGTCCCGGAGGCGCTCCGCGGCCTGATCGAGGTCGGGCACCGGGTCCGGGTGCCCTTCGGCAAGCGGACCGTGACCGGTTTCGTCTACGCGCTCGATCAGGGCCCCACCGTGCTCGAGCTCAAGCCGATCGAGGCGTTGCTCGACGCTGAGCCGGTGCTGCCGTCTCCGCTCGTGGAACTGGCCGGCTTCGTCGCCGCCCACTACCTGGTGCCGCTCGATGAGGTGATCCGGGCCATCGTGCCGCCGCGCGTCCGCGCCGTCGTTCGGCGATCAGTCAAGCGCCGGCGGCAGAGCCGCATCCTCCGGCAGGCCGCGGCGGTCGGCGTGCCCGACGCGATCGCGCTCGAACCGGCCCAGGAGGCCATCCGGGAGCGGATCGCCATCGCCCTTTCGCGCCAGGAGTCAGACGTTTTCCTCCTGCACGGCGTCACGGGCAGCGGCAAGACCGAGGTCTACCTGGCCCTGCTCGAGCAGGTGCTGGCCGGTGGGGGCCAGGGCCTGGTGCTGGTGCCCGAGATCGCGCTCACGCCGCAGACCGTCGGGCGCTTCGCGGCACGCTTCCCCGGACGGCTCGCCGTCCTGCACAGCGCGCTGACCGAAGCGGAGCGGGCCGCCGAGTGGTGGCGGATCCGGCGCGGCGAGGCGGACATCGTGATCGGGCCGCGCGCCGCTGTTTTCGCGCCGCTACCGCGTCTTGCGCTGATCGCGATCGATGAGGAGGAATCGTCCGCGTTCAAGCAGGACCGTATCCCGCGCTACCACGCGCCCACCGTAGCCCGCTGGCTCGCGGAACGGACACGGGCCGTCCTGGTCCTGGGCAGCGCCACCCCCAGCGTCGCGACCTACGCCGCCGCGCTCGCCGGGCGCGAGCATTTGCTGGAGCTCCCGCACCGCGCCCAGGGGCGGCCGCTGCCACCGGTGACCATCATCGACATGCGCGCCGAAATCGCGGCGCAGCACTTCAGCCCGCTGAGCCGCGAGCTGCAAGCGGCAATCGGCGGATCGCTGGAGCGCCATCAGCAATCGATCCTGTTTTTGAATCGCCGCGGGCTGACGACCTTCGTCCTCTGCCGCGACTGCGGCCAGGCGCGCGAATGTCCGCACTGCAGCGTCGCCCTCGTCTACCACGCGTCCCTGGGCCGCCTGCAGTGCCACTACTGCGGCAGCACCGAGTCGCTGCCACGCCGCTGCCCGGCCTGCGGCAGCCGCTACATCAAGAGCTTCGGCGTCGGCACCGAACGCATCGAGCAAGAGGTGCGCACGCTGTTTCCGGGCGCGCGCGTGCTTCGACTGGACCGTGACGTGATGAAGACGCCGGATGCGGCCGACCTCGTCTTCGACCAGATGCGCTCCGGTGAGGCGGATGTGCTGGTCGGCACGCAGCTGGTGGCCAAAGGGCTGGACCTGCCCGATGTCACCACCGTTGGCGTCGTCAACGCCGATACCAGCCTGCACTTTCCCGACTACCGCTCGTCAGAGCGGACCTTCAGCTTGCTGACACAGGTGGCGGGCCGGGCCGGTCGCGGCAGTGCCGCGTCACAGGTGTTCATCCAGACGTATACCCCCGATCACCCTGCGGTCCGGCACGCCCGTTACCACGATTACCGCGGCTTCTTCCGCGAGGAACTGGAGATCCGCCGCGCCTATCGGTTCCCACCGTTTGCGGAGCTGATCGTGGCGACCTACGGCCACCGCGACGAGGCTCGCGCGGAACGCGAGGCGAAGTCGGCGGCCGAACATTTGTCTGCTACAATCGGCCTGCTCAATTTGGGCGACATCGAGGTGCTCGGACCGTCTCCCGCGTTTCTGTACCGCCTCAAGGATGAGTTCCGCTTCGAGGTGACCCTCAAGGGAAGCGACCTGCACCGGGTGGCAGACGGCTTACCGCGGGGCCGGGGCTGGAGCCTCGACGTCGACCCGATGTAAGTTACTGATCATGGCTGTCCTTCCGATCCTCACCCAGGAAGCGCCGATCCTTCGCCAGAAGGCGAAACGGGTCGCGCGCGTCGACAGCAGCATCCGCAAGCTGATCGACGACATGGTCGACACGATGATCGCCGCTCCAGGCGTCGGCCTGGCGGCGCCCCAGGTGGGGGTCGGGCTGCGGGTGGCGGTGATCAAGACCGACACCAACCTGCACACCCTGGTCAACCCGGAGATGGTGAAGTGGGAAGGCGAGCAGATCGGCCTGGAAGGTTGCCTCTCCGTGCCGGGCTACGTCGGCGAAGTCAGACGCTACATGCAGGTGGTGGCACGTGGCCTCAACCGCAAGGGGAAGCCGGTGAAGATCAAGGGCGACGCGCTGCTGGCGCGCGCGATCCAGCACGAGATCGATCACCTCGACGGCATCCTCTTCACTGATCGGCTGACCCGTCTCGAGACGCTGCGGAAAGTGGAACCGGAAGAGCAGGAGAAGGAAGCGGAACTCGTCGGCGCCTAGCGCGAGATTGCGCATCGTCTTCGCCGGCACGGCGATGTTTGCCGGTCCGACCCTGAACCAGCTGCGCGAAGCCGGCCACGAGGTCGCGCTCGTCGTCACTCAGCCAGATCGTCTTGGTGGCCGGGGCATGCGACCGCTGCCGTCGGCCATCAAGCTGCAAGCGACCGAAATGCATCTGCCGGTCTTTCAACCGGAGCGGATCAGGACCGAAGAGGCCCAGGCGCGCATCCGCGAGGTCGCTGCGGACGTGATGGTGGTGGTGGCATACGGGCAGATCCTTCCAGCGAGCCTGCTCAATGTGCCGCGGTTCGGAACGCTCAACGTCCACGCCTCGTTGTTGCCGCGGCATCGGGGTCCCGCGCCGGTGGAATGGTCGATTCTCAGCGGCGACACCGAGACCGGCGTCACCATCATGCAGATGGATGCTGGTGTCGATACGGGCCCGATCCTCGCGCAGGAGCGGGTGCCGATTGCAGCGGACGAAATCGCGCCTCGACTCGAGGATCGCCTCGCGAATGTCGGGGGAAGGCTGCTGGTCAGGACGCTGGATGGCCTCGTCGCGGGGCGCGTCCAGCCCCTGCCGCAACCGGCCGCGGGGGCGACCCACGCTCCGCGACTCCTGTCGGAAGATGGCAAGCTGGATCCAGCCAAGATGAGCGCAGCGGAGATCGACCGGAGGGTACGGGCCCTTGCCGGGCGGGTCGGTACCTGGATGACGCTGAAGGGCGTTGATGTCAAGGTACTTGGTGGTCACCGCGACGGCGCTGTCGACGAGGGCCTGCCGGTCAAAACCGTGAGCGGCGTCTATGTGGTCGACGAGGTGCAGCCGCCCGGTGGGCGGGTGATGAGCGCAGCGGCGTGGGCGCGGGGCCGGCGGTAGTGGGGAAGAAGAAGCGCGACGCCGACACCACGATCGCCAGCAACCGGGCGGCCTTCCATAACTACTTCATCCTGGAGTCGGTCGAAGCCGGGATCCAGTTGATGGGCACCGAGATCAAGTCGCTACGCGACGGCGGTGCCAACCTGCGTGAGGGCTATGTCCGGATCGGCGGGGGAGAAGCGTTTGTCGTCAACGTCCACATCAGCCCCTACGAGCGCGGGCACAGCAGCAATCACGAGGCGAAGCGGGAGCGCAAGTTGCTGCTCCACCGCGCCGAGATCATCCGCCTCGGGATCACAATCAAACAGAAAGGCCTGACGCTGGTGCCCTTGCGGCTGTACTGGAAAGGAAACCGCGTCAAGCTCGAGATCGGCCTGGCCAAGGGCAAGCGCCTGTACGACAAGCGAGAGGCGATTTCGGCGCGAGACGCAAAACGCGAGATGGAGCGCGCTGTCAGAACGAGGGTTTAGGCGCCGATACCGCCGGCGATGTTGCAATACATGTTCTGCACCTGGTTGCCAAGGAGCATCAGAACCACGATCAGCACCACGACCACCAGGCAGAGGATCAGCGAGTACTCCACGAGCGACTGACCCGCCTTGTCGTCCGCAGCGTTGAGCAACCGCCAGAGCGTGCGCATGCGAATAGTCTGGGCCCGCCGCGTAAGGAACCGACTTACGAGCTCGCCAGCGCGCGGTCCAGGCAGCGCCCCTGGCTACGAAGAAGGCCGTAGGGGTTTTTGGGCCACAGGGAGGGGTAGAATTGACATTGCTCCGACAGGCTGGCGGGGGCGCCAGGTCTCGACGGGGTAGTGGTCTGCAAGATGGCGAGCCGTGTCGCCGAGCACGTAAAAGCGGCAAGGCTATAAACGCCAATCGCGAACTGGCTTACGCTGCGTAAGTAGCGAA
>WNGI01014176.1_pt1 | contig 10626 bp, 4 predicted proteins | sample 5400621 | NCBI WGS metagenome assembly WNGI01 (sample SAMN13153374, study PRJNA577476) | soil metagenome | isolation source: 20 cm soil or saprolite under Garry oak tree replicate 1 | place: USA:California | collected 2016-06-15 | reverse complement strand
GTGAAGACGCGCTCGATCGTCCAGTGGTGGACGAGGTAGGCGTACAGCTCGGGCGCGTTCTCGCGGAAGCTCCCGAGGCCGGCGTACTGGGAGAGGCTGTAGACGATGACGCGCGCGTCGCGCCGCTCGAGGTCGGCGATGATGCGCCGATCGCGCGCGGGGTCCTGGCCCGGCCAGATGACGTGGAAGCCCCCTGCGCCCTCACGTCCGGCGAGGAACTCGAGCATCGGCTGCACGGGCCAGACCGGCACCGGCGTTCCCGGCGGCGCGTGCGCGGCGACGTGCGCGAGGATGTCCTCGATGATGGGCCCGTGGCGCGCGTCGGCGCGGATGCCGGCGCGCGACGTGTGGAGCGGCCAGGCGAACTGGTGGCGCAGGTCGGCGGCGAGGCCGGCCGACACGGCAGCCGCCGCGACGAGCCCGAGCGCGGTGACGGCGGCGGCCGCCCGCGGCGCGCGGGACGAGGCCGCCGCGACGAGGGCCGTCCCGAGCACGAGCGTCGGGGGGAAGACCATCATCAGGTGGACCCAGTCGCGCGGCGGGTTGAAGGCGACCAGGAAGCCCGCCGCGTACGCGAGCACGAGGAGGCGGCGCGCGCCGCGCGCCCAGAGGAGCGCCGCGGCCGCCCATACGAGGTAGGGCGCGTAGAAGACGACCTTCAGGGCGAGGTCCCAGAGCGGCGTCTCGCCATAGAGCCACCCTGCCGCGATGTCCTCCCAGCGGAGCGTGAGCAGGATCCGGGCGCACGAACGCCTGCTCGACGAGCGGGCCGAGCAGCCCCGCCGCGACGACGGCGGCGAACGCGGGGAGGACGACGAGGGCGCCGCCCGCCGCGTAGAGCGCCGCGGGCAGGACGCGCCCGCGGCCGACGAGCGCCCGCGCGGCGAGGAAGAGCCCGAGCGCGCCGCCAACCCCGGCGCCGTAGTCCTGCTTGCAGAGGATCGCGGCGCCGGCGAGGGCACCGCTCGCGAGCACCGCCGTGCGGGAGCCGGTCGCGACGTGGCGCAGCCCCAGCACGAGCGCGGCGGTGAGGAGCGTGGCCGCGAGCGAGGAGTAGCTCACCATGTGCCAGTGCGGGAAGGCCCAGATGCGGTAGCAGAGGCCGAGCGCGGCGAGCACGAGCGCCCACCCGTGCGGCAGCACGGCACGGCCAACGCGGAAGAGGAGCATCGCAAAGAGCGCGAAGAGCGCCACGGCGAGCAGCCGCGCGCTCCAGATCGACGTGCCCGCGACGCGGAACCAGGCGGCCATCGCGTAGAAGGCGCCGGGCAGCGGCGCGTCGACGTAGACGTCGCGGTAGAGCAGCTTGCCGCGGTTCACCTCGTCGGCCAGCTCGAGGAGATAGCCCTCGTCGAGGAGCGCGAGCCAGCGGTCGAAGATGGGGAGCTGGATCGCGACCGCCGCGAGACCGACGCCGGCGGTGAGGAGCCCTTCGCGGCGCCGCTCGCTCATCGACGTCGCTGCTTCCGCCCTCATGGGCGGACCACCCGCGGGTCCTCGAAGCCCGCGACCTCGCCCGTGCTGCCCGGCCAGCCGTCGGCCGAAGCGGTGAGCACGATCGACACCTCACGGCCGGCGAAGGCGCTCAGGTCCGCGTCGAGCGGGACCCACGCGCGATCCTGCGGATCAGCGAAGACATCGCGCCGGACCGCGAGCAGCTCGGTCGGCCGACCGTCCGCCACGAGCGCGACGCGGAGCCGCACCGGGAACGGCCCGAGCGTCTGCCAGAGATCCGGGTTGACGCCGGCCCGCAGCCGCAGGCGCGCGCCCGGCGGCACGCGGACCGGCAGCGCCACGCGCGTCTCGCCGCCGGCGCTCGGTGCTACCCAGAGCACGCGCGGCGTGAGGGCCCAGGTGGCAACGCCGGCGAGCGCGTCGGGCGGGTCGACCCGCTCGACCGTCCCCTCGCGCACGCGCTCGACGGTCGCGGCGGCGAGGCGGTCGGTCAGCCGGAGCGCCACCCGCTCGCGCGTCGGCGGACGCCGTTCGGCAAGCGTCGCGATCAGGTGGACGGAGTCGGGACCGAAGATCGGTCCCATGCGATAGCGGGCGGCGAGGCCTTCGAAGAGCGCCGGGCCGTGGCCCTGGAGGCGCGGGATCGACGGGATGTGGCTCAGCGTGTAGACGACCGTCGCGTCGGGGTGGGCGTCGAGGCTCGCCAGCACCTGCTGGTCGCGGTCGCGGTACGCGTCGCGCGGCCAGAGCCACGGAAAGCGCGAGACGCACGGGCGCGCCGCGAGGAAGGTCGCGGCCGACACGCACGGAACGGCCAGGTCCGGACGGTTCGCGGGCGTCGCCTCGAGCGCGGCGACCAGGTCCTGCAGCGTCTCCGCGTCGCGGGAGCGCGCGAACGCCGTGCCCCGCGTGCCGTGGATGGGCGCCGTGTAGGTGACGACCGCGCGCCACCCGAGATCGGCGGAGAGGCCGAGGTAGAGCGCGCCGGCGGCGACCAGCGCGGTCCGGACGGCGTCACGCGCGATGCGCGGTAGTGCCGCGTCGAGCGCGCCGAGCTGGCGTGCGACGATCGGCGCGAGCGGCACCACGACGACCGAGAGGTGGATCCAGTCGCGAGGCTTCGAGAGCGCGGCCATGATGGCGGCGGCGAAGGCGAGCTGCGCGGCCCGCGCGGCGAGCGTCTGGCCGTCGCCTGCGCGGCGCCAGGCGCGCGCCGTGGCGACGGCCTCGACCAGGAGCAGCACGTAGGGGAGGCGGAAGGCGAGCTTGATGGCGAGCTCGAGCAGGTTCGTGTCGCGGTAGAGGCGGCTCGCCACCACCTCCCGCCAGTGGAGGTCCCAGAACAGCGCGGGCATGTAGCTGAGCAGCCGCCCGCGCAAGAGCGCGTCCTGGTGGAGGAGCGGGAAGAGTCGCGGGAAGGGCACGTAGTCGGCGTGCTCGGGGCCGCCGCCGCCGACGAAGAGCGGGTGCTGTACGAGCGTGTCGTACGCCGTCTGGAGGACGAACGGCCACAGTGCGCGCTGGCTCCAGAAGTAGGCGACCGCGACGACGAGCGGCGCCGCCGCGGCGGCGGCGAAGAGGAGGAGCGGACGCCAGCTCTCCGGGGGCCCGCCGGCGCGGCGGCGCGCCGCGCTGCCGAGCGCGAGCGCCAGGAGGCAGCCGGCCGTCCCGAGGGCGCCCGAGTCCTGCTTGGTGAGCATGGCCGCGCCCGCGAGGAGGCCGGCGACGACCGTGCGGCCGGCGCGCGCCGGGCGCTCGGCGCCGAGGACGAGGAAGGCGCAGGTCACCAGGAAGAGCCCGAGCGACGCGTAGTGCATCATCTGCCAGTGCGGCATGCACCAGAGCTGGAAGGCGACGAACCAGAGCGCCACGAGCGCCGCCGCCGCGCGGCCGGTGAGCCGCCGGGTGAGGAGATAGAGCACGGCCGTCATGGTCGCGAACACGGCGAGCATCGTGAGCCGGGCCACCTCGAAGCGCGCGCCGAAGAGCCGGAAGAGTGCGGCCGCGAGGTAGAAGGAGCCCGGCCCCGCGATGTGCGTCACGTCGCGGTACATGACCTCGCCGGCGGCCAGGCGGACACCGGCGGTGAGGATGTGCCACTCGTCGCAGCCGCCGACGGTGCGGAAGATGAGCGGGGCATGCAGCACGGCGGCGCCGAGGGCGAGGCCACCGGCGATCGCCCGATCGGCGGCGCGCGCGCGGGGATCCACGGATCGGAGGCTCTAGCAGCGGGTCCGGGGGGTCGCAACGATTGCGCTGGGACGGGGCGAGCTGTCTGCTAGCCTGCGCCCGTGGCCGCCGAGCGTCTCCCCTGGGTGTGGGACTACGACATCGATGAAGAGCGCTTCCGGAAGCTGCTCGCCGGCGAATGTACGATCGGTCGCCTCGACCAGCGCTGGGCAGCCGTCCGGCTGATCGAGTACGCTCCTTACGCGGACATCGTTCGCCAGCTCGGTTTCCGAGCTCTGGTTCGCGGATGGCCGACCTGGCGCCGCTACGTCCGCTCCCAGCGCCGGCGGCGAGGGTTGGACTTCGTGGTCGCCTGGCTTCCAGAGCACCATCCCGAGCTGGCGTAGACAAGGTATAGGCAGTGGGCGCCCCTCCGCCCTCGTTCTACTTCGAGAAGCTTGACCTCGTCGCGACCCTTTATGGTCCCGCGTGGAGGCCCGCCCGGGCGGGTTCTTGGTGCCCGGTGACCGCAGTTGGACGCGAGCAGTTCCATCCTATGTTACGATGTCCGGGTGATCTCCCGGACACTCCTGCTCGCCGGCACCGTGGCTGCCGCCGGCTATCTCGGTTGGATCCTGGCCGCGTACCACGGAACGCTCGACGAACGGATCGCGCTCGTCTTCGCGCTGAAGCTCGTCCTTGTGTTCGCGACCGGGGCCTCCTTCATCCTGCTCCCCGGGCGGCCCAGCTCCCGCACCCTCGAGAGGCTCGCGGCTCTCTCCGAGCGCCACGCCGCCGCGCTGATCGGCCTCATCATCGCCGGGTCCGTCGCGATCGCTTTTCTCACGACGCCCCAGATCGGGTTTGGAGAGGGCCAGCTCGGCCGCGGCTACGGTCACGACGGCGTTTTCTATGGATGGATGACCGAGCACTTCGCCTGGTTCGAGTATCCCGTGCCGGGATGGCAGTTCGCGTACCGGCCGCTGGCTCCGATGCTCGTCCACTATACGGGCCTCGACACCTTCACCGGCTTCCGTGTCCTCAACCTGGCGAGCCACGCTCTCGGAAGCGTCCTCGTCTATCGGATCGGGCGTCGCGTCGGTTTGCCGGCAATCGCGGCGTTGCTGGGAGTGGCCTTCTTCGACGTACTGAAGTTCGGGCTCAAGTTCGTCGTTTACTATCCCGTGCTCACGGACGGGCTCGGCATGCTGCTGCTTCTCGCGATCATCTGGGCGACGCTGGAGAAGCGGCCTTTCCTCTATCTGCTTGCGATGGCGGCGGCAGTCTACACGCGCGAGAATCTGCTCGCGCTCACGGTTTTCAACGCCCTTCACTCGATCCGGACCGGCCATGGCGCTCGGCGGTTCCTCACCGCGGCGGTCCTTCAGCTACCGCCCTTCGCAGTCTATCTCCTCAATCGACGCCACCCGGTCTTCCTCCCTCTCTATGATACGGGACCCTGGCCCATGCTCGCGGCGTGGGGCCGGCGCTTCCTTCTCGATCCCGGCTGGCAGGAGGTCTCGCTCCTCGCCTACTGCAATTCGCTGGGGCTGCTCTTGATCCTCGCGCTTCTCTGCTGGCGTGGAGTGGTCCGCTTCCTCGGCAAATACTACGAATGGGCTTACTACGTGGTCGTGAACGTCCTCCTGAGCATCGTCGGGGGGTCGGACGTCGACCGCTACGCCGTGTGGCTCGCCCCGGTCGCCATCTTCGCGGTCCTCTCGCTAGATTTTTCCCGCCCGGGTCCTCCGCCGCGCGTCTGGCTCTATTGGTTCGTCGTCCAGGCTGCGGCGATGGAGTTCTTTCTTCCGTGGTTCCCCGACGAGGCGTTCTACCTCTCGCGCTTCGCCGCGCACGCCACGGGGCCCACGCTGGCGTACGTGACTGTGTTTTCGTGGGCGCTCATCGCTACCGTTGTGGCGATGCAACTCGGCGATCAGCCACCGCTGGATCCGGCCCTCAGGGGGTGACGCCGCCTGCCGAGCGCGCCGCGAGGACGATCCGAGCGCGGAGCGGCATGTCTCCCGGCCCGTCGAACTCGGCTCCCGCGACCTGGCGCACGCGGATCTCGACGTCGTACGGCCCCGGCTGGGCCGGCGTAGCCATCCAGATGGCCTGAGCGATGTCCTCTCCGGGTGAGACATCGCGCGGCAAGTCGAACTCCTGCGATGCCCGCAAATTATCGGCCGCGTGGGGCTGATCGGCGAGCCACCAGCGCGCTTCGAGGCGCACGGTGTGTGTCCGGGCGGCGCCCGGTGGGACGGCGACCGGCCACGGTGCGGTCCCGAGGTTTACGACGCGAAGGCCGAGCACGAGCAGCCACCCCGCGAGCGCCTGGGATGGCATGGGGCCCTTCGCCAACACGAGCGCTCGCGCCCCCTGGGGGGGCAGGGCTTTCACGGGCGTGCCGAGCAGGGTCCGGTGCGGCCGGGGCCCCGCGGCGATCGCCGCGAACCATCCCGGATGGCGGGGCAGGCGGTCCACCCGGAGCAGCTCCCAGCCGTCCAAAACGAGGATGCGCTTCACGTCCGGTAACAGCAGTATCCTGTCGCGCGTCGCTCGCCATGGCTCGAGCCACTCCTTCCGGGGGCGGAGGAGAAGCCAGCGGACGTGGGTCATATCGACGAGGTCATCGAGCGCGCCGCTCGCGGGGAGGCGCGCGATCGTGTCCACGAGAAGCTGCCGGTGTGGCGGAGGATACGCGGTCTCTCCGGTAACGAGAGGCTGCCAGTGCCGGGTGCTCCCGAGCATCGCCTCCGCTGCCGAAGAGCCGGACGGGTACTGCTTCGGATGTGCCAGAGCAGTGACTATTGACACCCGCGGGAGATCCAGGACCGGCCCCGCGCCCTCGGTCTGCGCGGCCTCCTTCACCGCCGCGTAGATCGGATGCAACTGCTCGGGGAACTCCTCGAGCCGGGAGCCCGCCAGATCGGATCCTCGGGTCGCGAGCACGGCTGCCGCGACGGCAGCGACGGCCAGCCCGCCCGCCCTTCGCCCCAACCGCCGCCAGACAGCCTCGAACGCCGCCGCGGCGAGCAGCGCCGTCCCGAAGCCGAGGACGACCACGAAGCGCGACGGCGCCCGGAAGAACCGGGCCGGCGAGTTCGCAATCAGGGCGAACGGCAGCGGGATCGTCCAGGAGCCGACCGTCCCCACCGGCCCGAGCATCAGAAGCCCGGACACGACGGTGATGAGGAGCCCGCGGCGCGCGGCACGTCGGGCGGCCGGAGCGGCGGACCCCATCAGCGCCGCGCCAAGGGCGGCGAGGCCAAGCGACAGGCGACCCATCGAGTAGAGGTAGCGACGGCCAACGTAGAGTTGGGCGAAGGACGCCAGGGGACCCACGAACGTGCGGGACACCTCGGGACGACGGAGGTAGGGCAGCGACACGACGACGAGCAGCGAGAGAGCCGCGATGGCCGCAGCAGCGGCAAGGAGCGCAAAGCGCCGGCGCCCCGGAGCCGGGCGCAGCCACTCGAGTGGGAACCACATCGCCCCGGCGACGGCCGCCATCACCGCGGCGTAGTACGAGCTCAAGAAGGCGAGCGCCATGGCCAGTCCCAGTCCCAACGCAGGGCCCTTCGCGGGTCGCAGGCGGAGCCGCGTGAGGGCAAGGGCGATCAGCGGCAGGTAGAGATTCAGGTACTTGAGCACCATCAGGCTCCCGGGGACGCGCAGAGGGCCGAGGGCGAACACGAGCCCCCCTGCCCAGGCGGCGGGACGCCCACACTCGAGGGCGATCAGCAGCCGTTCCATTGCGACCGCACCGAGCGGGTAGGACAGAAGGAGTGCGGCGTTGGCGCTGAGCACTGCGTTCTGGGTCACCCAGAACACGGGGGCAAAGACGAGCTGGGTCGAGAGGAAGTGCTCGATGCCGGTCAGCTGACCCGGCGCCGGGTAGTAGATGTTCGCATCCATCAGGTGGCGCGGCGCCGTGGTGAGTGCATGCGTCACCCAGGCGAGTATCCAGGCGACCTCGCGCTCGTCCGCCGGATACGTCAGGTCGCTGTATGGCGCCGCGTGATCGGCGCTGCGCAGCCACGGCCATGCGAGGACGGCGAAGACGGCCGAGTAGGCCAGGAACGACGCCAAAACATCGCGCCAGGGCAGCACCTCCCGCGCGACGCCCGAGCTTGGAAGACGCCGGGACATCGGTGACTAGAAGCAGCGGTCGGGCGGGATAGAGCACTCCCGGCTCGAGCGTGGCGAGGAACGGGACCCCGCCGATGCACAGCATCTCGAGCACGGCTTCGCGCTCGACCCGGCCGACGCGCCGCCGCATCGCATCAGGGCATGCCAGGGGTGGCGGCCATCGAGCACGAGTCGCGGCTGGCGACGCCGGATCCGTCACGCGAGTCGCACGCACGCGCGCTTCTTCTATAGCGAGAAGGAGCGCGTGAATCCAGTTTGCGTCGGGCGCGCGTGAACGGGGAGGACCTCTACGTCGCGTTCCTCCCCCAGCAGCGCTACGTCGCCGAGTCGCTGCGCGCCGGCCACTTCCCGCTCTGGAACCCGTACGAGTTCTGCGGCCTCCCGCTGCTCGGCGTGGCGCAGGCCTCCGCGCTCTATGCGCCGGTGGTGCTCGCGAATCTGCTGCTGCCGCCGGTCCAGGCGATGCGGGTCCTCTACGACCTCCACCTCGCCGCCTTCGTCCTCCTCGTCCTCTGCTACCTGGCCCGCGCCGGCATCGGCCTCGCCGCCGGCGCGGCCGGCGCCGCGATCGCCGTCGCGTGCTTCTTCAACGGCGTGGCGCTCCTCGGCATCGACCACCCGCACGTCTTCTTCGCGGCGCTCTTCCTGCCCGCGATCCTCCTTGCCTGGGACGCCCTCCTCGCCGGGGAGCGGCGGGCCGCTGCGGTGGTGGCCCTCGCGGCCGGCCTGCAGTGGCTTCCGTGCTATCCGGAGGTCCCGGTCGAGACGGCGGTGTTCCTGGTGATGATCGCCAGCCTCGGGCCGGAGCCGGGACGGCTCCGTCGCATCCCGCTGGCCGTGGCGCTGCTGGCGCTCGGGGCGCTCGTCGCCGCGGCGCAGATCCTGCCGCTCGCCGAGACGGTCGCCGAGAGCGTGCGGGCCGACGAGGCGCAGTACTTCCCCCGCATCCGCGAGCAGCTCTTCGCCTTCGACGGCCTCGGACAGCTGGTCGGCGTCGTGCTCGACCGATACGGCGTGGCGGCGGTCTACCTCGCCCTCCTGGGCGTGCTCGTCCCGTCGCGGTGGCGGGCCGCCTGGGCGCTCGCCTTCCTCTGGTGCACCTTCCCCGCCAACCGCCCCTTCTCGTATCTCTACGCCGTTCCCCCGTTCTCGGGCTTTCGCTTCGCCTTCGGCTGGAACACGCTGGCGCCGTTCTTCGCCGGCTGCCTCGCCGCTGCGGGGCTCGATGGGCTCCGGCGCGCGGCGCCTCCGCTGCGTGCCTGGGTCGCGCCGGCCGTCGGCCTCGGGCTCGCGGCGCTCGCGCTAGGGTACGGGCACCGCGTCGAGGCCGCCGTCGCCCTCGTGTGCGCGGCGTCGGCTCTCCCACTTCTCCGCGCACGCGGCGCGAGCGCGGTGCCGCTCCTCCTCGTCCTGGTCCACGCCGGCACCATCATGGGCCGCATCGGTACCATGCCGCGGCAGCCCGCGCCGGATACGCGCGCGCTCGCGCCCCGTGCCGACGCCCTGCGCGCAGTGCGCGAGGCGCTTCCGGGAGAGCCCCGCGTGCTGGCGGGGCCCGAGCTGCGGAACGGCCTGATCATGCCGGCGCGGATCCCCTCGCCCAACGGGTACGAGCCCGCCCTCGCGCCGCAGCGCATCGCCCGGCTCGGCAAGCACCTCGGCCTCGATCACTTCTCCTGGGGCGGCGAGAACCTCATGAACGCGTGGGCGCAGCTCGCGGCCAGCCCCGGCGCCGCGCGCGCGCTCGGCATCGGGCTGGTGGCGGCGACGCCGCTGCAGGCACGGCCGCTCCTCGCATCCGGGTACGTGGTGCAGTCACGGCTGCCGGACGGGAACCTCGCCCTGTACCAGGCGGCGCCCGGGCGCTTCCACGTCGTGCACACCGTCGCGCGCGCCGCGGACGAGGAGGACGCCTTCCGCCGCGTCACCGACCCGGCCTTCGATCCGCGCGCGACCGTCGTGCTCGAGGGCGATGCGGTCCCGGACCTCACCCCGGGCGGCGGGGCGGGCGACGAGGTGACGGTGGTGGGGGAGGCGCCGGAGCGCATTCGGCTCGGCACCCGCCTCAGCATGGCGGGCGTGCTGGTCGTCGCCGACACGTACTTCCCCGGCTGGGAGGCGCGCGTCGACGGGCGGCCGAGCCCGATCCTGCGGGCGAACTACGCCTTCCGCGCTCTCGTGCTCGCGGCCGGCGCGCACGACGTCGAGCTCGCGTACCGGCCGCGCTCGTTCCGGATCGGCGTTGCGCTGTCGCTCGTGGGGCTCGCCCTGGTCGCCGCGCTCTGGTGGTCCGCCGCGGCGCTGGACCACGGCGCGTGGCGGTTTGACGCTCGCCCGGCGAGTGGCAGCGGCCCCTCGTGAGCCCGGGCATCGTCGCGCCCGCCGCGGAAGGCGCCCGCTGACGGTGCGCGCTCTCTCGGCCCGCTGGCAGTGCCAGCCCTGGCGGCAGTGACGCTCGCGGTGGCAACCGTCCGATTGCGCTCGTCAGCATGAACCGGACGGGAGCGAGAGCCCATGCGGCAAGTGCGACCCCCCATGCCCAGGCGGGCGTCGGTAACACCCCTCCGCCGGGACGCCAATCTGACGTGCCGGCGCCGGATTTCACCCGCGCGATACTGCCGGGCTCCTTGTCCCGCGACCCTCCGTGGAGGTAAACGGGTGCCCGGGAGTGAGAGCGAGACTCGAGCAGCCGCCCGGCGCACCATGTACCGCGCGCTCACGGTAATTGCCATGGCGCCGATCCTCGACGAGGCGGGGAAGATCGGTGAGGTGGTGCGCCGCACCCCGCGACCGCTCGTCGACGAGGTGCTGGTCGTCGACGACGGCTCGAGCGACGGCTCGGGCGAGGTG
>WNGI01006498.1_pt1 | contig 10628 bp, 9 predicted proteins | sample 5400621 | NCBI WGS metagenome assembly WNGI01 (sample SAMN13153374, study PRJNA577476) | soil metagenome | isolation source: 20 cm soil or saprolite under Garry oak tree replicate 1 | place: USA:California | collected 2016-06-15 | reverse complement strand
GCGCGGAACTGCGCGATGATCGAGTCGTTCCAGCCACCGGGGCGCGCGTTAGCCATCGCTGGCACAACGCGCTTGGGAGGGGGTGGAATTCCCGGTCAGTTGAGGTTCGCGCGGGGCGGCTGCGAGGCAAAGACCTGGGCCGCGTCAGCGGCATCGGCGACGCGGTAGAACTTCCCTTGTTTGTCCGTCACGATCCGCGTGCGGCGCCCGGAGTCTTCCAGGCGGGTCGGCTTCCATTCGTACTGGACCAGCGCCTCGATGAGGTAGTTCGGCTCACGCCGCGCGTCGAGGTCGGTCACGAGGTCGATGGGAGGCTCCTCGACGGTGAAGCCGTAGCCGCCGTCTGCGAGCAGGACCGCGACACCGCTCACCGCGGTCACCTGACCGTCTCGGTCGACGACCCGTACGCGGGATGGACGATGGAGCGTGACTCCGGTCTCGAGCTCGAGCGTCGCCTTGGTCCCATCGATGTGCAGCGCCCACCGGAAGGGCACGCGGCTTCCGTCCGGCCCGTCGAAGTCGTTCTCCGGCGCCGGCACGACGGCCGGCTGCGGGTGGTGAGCGACCTGCTCGCGGAGCTCGAAGATCTGACGTTCCAGCTTTTTCACGTAGCGCTCGCGCTCGCGGGAGCGCTCCATGAGCGCATCGGCCGCGCCCTGCGCTCGCTCGGCTTCGCGCTTGACCTTTACGACGTCATTGACGGCCCATTCGAACTGCGTGATGACGCTCTTCACGCGGATGTCGGATTCCTCGGCCGCCAAGGTCAGCTCCCGGGCGTGAGCGGCGCCGCGGTTGCGGCGCGTAGCCTGGAAGCTGACCCATGCGCACGCGATACCAGCGAGGAGTCCGCTCACCGCGCCGACGCCGAACCAGCGCTCGACACCCGCTCCCATCGCGGTGATGACCACCGCGGCGGTCACGACGACCGCCCAGGGAAGCAGATCGGTGCGCTGTTTGACGGGGCTCGCGGGCTCGCCGCTCTTGGGGTGCGGCGCGTTGCACAGGGAGCATTCGTCCGACTTCGCGGACGGACGCTCGGTGCGAAAAGCGATCACATTCATCCCAACACCCCGGATGAATCCTGCGGCGCGGGCCCCGCGCAGCCATCACCCCCGCGGGGGACCGTCGTTCGGGCGGGCGGTCGCTGATAGGTGTGTGACACTTTTCATGTGACGACAACCGCCTCCCCCGAACGCACCCGCCTGACGCACTCGCTCGTGCTGCTCCTTCCGGCGGTGCTTTTCGGCCTGCTGGTCAGCGTGCAGTGGCGGACGCAGTCCGACCGCAACGAGCTCACCGTCCGCTACAACACGCCGCTGCTCGATGCCGCGAAGACGCTACAGAACGAGCAGAACACGCTGAAAGCGCAGCTCGCCGACCTGCGCGCGGAGCTCGATCAGATCCAAACGAGCGCCTCGACGCAGAGCGGCTCGGCCAAGGACCTGCAGGCGCGGATCGACGAGCTGAAGCTCGTTGCCGGACTGAACGAGCGCACCGGCGACGGCGTCATCATCACCTTGGATGACGCTCGCGGCGCGTCCGCGGCGAAGGACATCGAGAAGTCGATCTGCCACAACACCGACCTCACCGACATCGTCAATCAAGCGTGGCGCGGCGGTGCGGAAGCCATCGCCGTGAACGAGGAGCGCATCGTCGGTTCTTCGAGCATCTACTGCGTCGGCTCGACGATCATGGTGAACGGCACGCTCATGTCGCCGCCGTTCTCGGTGGTCGTCATCGGACCGCAGAACGGCCTGCTCGCCACCTACGACGACCCGACGCAGCTCCGCGACATCAAGCAGCGTCGTGACGTGTATGGCCTCGGCTTCCGTGTCAGCCGCGCGAGTGGTCTGCGCGTGCCCTCGTACGGTGGCGCGCTGAACGTCAAATACGCGACGCCGCGATGAGATCGAATGCCGGCGTCATCGCGGTCACGGTGGTCGCGCTCTTCCTCGGCGTTCTTGCGGTAACGCAGATCCAGGCGCAGGACGTGTACTCCCGCAGCCTCCAGCTCGAGACGCCTGCGTCGCTCACGACCCTCATCGCGAACCTGTCGGAGCGCAACAACGCGATCAAGGACGAGATCCTCGACCTGCGCCATCGCACCGACACCGCGCGCGAGGCGATCGCGAGCGGCACGGGCTCGCTCACGGAAGCCGAACGTCAGCTCAGCCAGCTTCGCGTCTTCGCGGGGATGAGCGCGGTGAGCGGTCCGGGCATCAGCGTGCGCATCGAAGGGACGTTCGACGAGCGCGCGCTGTCCGATCTCGTGAACGAGCTGCGCAACGCGGGCGCGGAAGCGATCGCCGTCAACACCGCTCGGGTCGGACCGCGGAGCTGGTTCGGCGCGACAACGGATCACGCGCTCACGGTCGACAGCGCCGCGGTGCGCGGTCCGTGGCAGGTTCGCGCGGTCGGCTCGACCGATGTGATGTATGTCGCGATGACTCGGACCGGCGGGATCATCGGTCAGTTCCAGCTCATCTACAAAGGCACTCGGTTCGACGTGAGCCGGGAGCCGACGCTCGACCTGCCGGCGCTCGCGACACCGCTTCGATAACCCGCGAGGCTAAACTCGCGCGAATGACCGAAACGCGCACCGCGCCGGCGAAGGCAAAGGGACCGCTACCGCTCTATCTCGACGACGTGGTGATCCTCCGTAAGCCGCACCCGTGCGGTGGGAACACCTGGCGGATCGTTCGGCTTGGCGCGGACATCGGCCTGCGCTGCACCACCTGCGAGCACCGCGTGCTCGTGGCGCGTTCGTCCATCGAGCGCGACATCAAGCGGTTCGTCTCGCGCGGGCCACAGGCTCCGACGGACTAAGCCCGAGCATTGGCCGAGGTCCAGGAGGCCGTACAGATCGGCCTCCTCCGCAATCGCGCGTTCCTCGCCGTGTGGGCGGCGCAGATCCTGTCGCAGACCGCCGCGAACGCGGTCACATCGGCGCTCATCATCCTCGTCGCGGAGCTCACGCACTCCAACACGTCGTCGTCATTCCTGATCCTGCTCGCGATCATTCCGGCGGTCCTCTTCGGCATCGGCGCGGGCGTGCTCGTCGATCGCACGGACCGGCGCTTCGTCCTCGTCGTCACGAATGCGCTGCGCGGCATCGCGGTCCTGCCGCTCCTCGTCGCCGGGACGAGCCTGACGACCGCCTACCTGGTGAACTTCCTCGTCGCGTCGGTGACGATCTTCTTCGTGCCCGCGGAGTCGGCGACGATCCCGGGGATCGTCCGCAAGCGCGACCTTCTGGTCGCGAACTCGCTCTTCACCTTCACGTTCAACGGCTCGTTCCTCCTCGGGTTCATCATCCTCGCGCCCATCGCGGTCAGCCTCTATGGATTCGAGTTCCTGTGGAGCGTCATCGCCGCGATGTTCGGCATCTCCTCGGTGCTCTGTGCGACGCTGCCGCCGTCTCCACCCCCGCAGAAGGCCGCGCATCTCATCAGCGCCGAGCTGGCGGAACGCGCCTTCACCGAGACGCGCCAGGGGATCTCGGAGGCGTTCCACTACCTGCGCGCGACGCCGTTGGTGACATGGGCGATGGTCTACATCGCGCTCACCTACACGCTGATCGCGGTGGCCGGCGCGCTCGCGCCTGGGTTCGTGCGCGAGGTCCTGAGACTCGGAGAGCGGAACGTCGTCGTGCTCGTCGCGCCGGCCGGCATCGGCGTCGTCCTCGGCCTGGGCTTGCTCAACGTGGTCGGCAGCCGCATCAGCCGCGCGAACGCCATCGGCACCGGCCTCCTCGTCGTCGGCCTCGCGCTCCTCGCCCTCGCGGCGGCCCGGCCGTTCGCCGAGGTCTTCACGTCCCGACTGGGCGGCGTCCTCGGCGAGGCGCTGCCGTTCTTCCTCGGCATGGTGAGCGTGACGGCGCTCTTCTTCGGCATCGCCTACGCGTTCATCACCGTCCCGGCGATGACGCTGCTCCAGGAGCAGCTGCGCGACGACATCCGCGGCCGCGTCTTCGGGGTGCTCAACGTCCTCGTGTCGATCTTCAGCTTCCTGCCGCTCGTCTTCGTCGGACCCCTCGCCGATGTGTGGGGGGTCGCTCCGGTGTTCGTCCTTGCGGCCGCCGTCGTCTTCGGCGTGTGGTTCGGAGGTCGTCGGGTTCGGCTAAAATCCAGTCTCCAGTGACCTCGCCGCGGGCCACCTTCCTGCACTACCTCGCTCAGCACAAGCTCCGCCTCGCTGTGGGCGTCGCCGTCGTCGGTCTCTCCGCATTCGTGGCGGTGCTCGCACCGCTGCTCATCGGCCGGATCGTCGACGCGTTGACGCAGGGCAGCGGTCTGGACGTCGTGCTGCGCCTCGCCGCGCTCATGGTCGTGCTGTCGGCGATCGAGAGCACCCTCCGCGGCTTTGGGCGGTGGCGGATCCTCGACGCGTCGCGGCGCATCGAGTACCGGATGCGCAACGACCTGCTCGCGCACCTTCAGACGATGCATCTCGCGTATTTCCAGCACCAGCGGATCGGCGATCTCATGGCGCGCCTCACGAACGACCTCCAGGCCGTTCGGCAGATGGTCGGCTTCGGCATCCTGATGCTGACGAACACGCTCCTCACGCTCTTCTTCACCTTCGTGTCGATGTTCGGCGTGAACACGAAGCTCGCGCTCGTCGCGCTCGTCCTCACGCCGTTCTCGTCGTACACGTTCTGGACCGTCGGCCGCCGCGTGAACAAGCGCTTCGAGCAGCTGCAGGCGCAGTTCGGCGATCTGTCGGCCAAGGCGCAGGAGAACTTCTCAGGCATCCGCGTGGTGAAGGCGTTCTCGCAGGAGGAGCCGGAGATCCGCTCGTTCGCGGCGGTGAACCGCGACTACCTCGACAAGGCCGTGGCGCTCGCGAAGGTGAACGGGCTGCTCTGGCCGATGATGAACTTCATCCTGGGCGGCGCGGTCCTCGCGATCCTGTACATCGGCGGACAGGACGCGATCGAGCATCGGCTCACCATCGGGCAGCTCGTCCAGTTCATCGCGTACCTGCAGCTCATCTCATGGCCGATGATCGCGCTCGGCGAGGTGGTCAATCTGATCCAGCAGGGCTGGGCCTCGCTGCGCCGACTGCAGGCGCTCTACGACGCCCATGCGTCGGTGGCGGACCCGATCGATCCCGTCGACATCGCGATCAAGGGCGCGGTCGAGATGCGCGGCGTGTCGTTCGCCTACGGACAGGCGATCGTGCTGCGCGACGTCTCGTTCTCGGTGCCGGCGGGCGGGTCGCTCGCGATCGTGGGTCCGACCGGGGCGGGTAAGAGCACGCTCGTCAATCTCCTGCCGCGGCTGTTCGACGCGCAGCAAGGTGAGATCCTCATCGACGGGATCGACGTGAAGCGCTACCCGCTGGCGGCGCTCCGGCGCGCCGTCGGGTACGTCCCCCAGGAGACCTTCCTCTTCTCGGTCCCGCTGCGCGAGAACGTCGGCTTCGGCACCGACCACACGCTGACCGCGGCCGAGCTCGAGTGGGCGGGCGACATCTCGCAGCTGGGTAAGGACGTGGCCGACTTCCCCGCGGGCTACGACACGATGATCGGCGAGCGGGGCGTCACGCTATCGGGCGGACAGAAGCAGCGCGCCGCGATCGCGCGCGCCGTGGCCAAGGATCCGCGCATCCTCATCCTCGACGACGCGCTGTCCGCGGTGGACACCTACACCGAGGCGGAGATCCTCAAGCGGCTTCGTGGCGTCATGCGCGAGCGCACCAGCATCGTCGTCGCGCACCGTATCTCCACGGTGAAGGACGCCGACGAGATCCTGGTCCTCGACGACGGCCGCATCGCGGAGCGCGGAACGCACCGCGAGCTGCTCGAGCTGGGCGGCCTCTACGCGAGCATGTACCGCCGCCAGCTCCTCGAGGAGGAGCTCGAGGTCGACGAGGAGCAGCAGGAGCACGAGAAGCGCGTCCGGGCGACGACCGACGACAGCGGGCGCTTCCAGCGGCCGCGCGCACGCATGGAAGAGCTGGGGCAGGACTGAGGTGGCCGCACGAGGTGGTGGCGGAGGCGGCGGGCATGGTGGCGGAGGCGCGGGCGGTTTCGTACAAGAGGACGAGATCCTCGGCAAGGCGTACGACGCCCAGCTCACGCGGCGTTTGATCGGCTACCTCGGTCCATACAAGGTCTGGGTGATCGTCGCGCTCGCGCTCCTTCTCGCGATGTCGCTGGCGCAGATCGCTCCGCCGATCATCGCGAAGTACATCGTCGACCAGGCCGTGATCCCCGCAGTCAACGGCGAGCTCGGCCGAGACGAGGCGTTCGCGCGCCTGGCGCTCCTTGGCGTTCTCTACCTGCTCGTGCTCGCGGCCGGCGCCGGCCTGCGTTTCGCGCAGACGCTGCTCACGACGTGGGTGGGGCAGCGCGCCATGTACGACCTGCGGCTCGAGCTCTTCCGACATCTGCAATTCCTGTCGCTGTCGTTCTTCGACCGCAACCCGGTCGGCCGCCTGATGACGCGCATCACGAACGACATCGATGCCCTCACCGACATGGTCACCCGAGGCGTCGTGTCGATCTTCGGCGACGTCGCCATGCTCGTGCTCATCTCGATCGCGATGCTGCTCCTGGACTGGCGCCTCGCGCTCCTGACCTTCGTGTCGCTGCCGATCCTGACCGCGATCACGGCGTACTTCCGCGGGATGATGCGCGACTCGTTCCGCTCGATCCGCATCCGCCTGGCGCGCGTCAACGTCTACCTCAACGAAACACTGTCGGGAATGGCGATCGTCCAGCTCTTCACACGCGAGAGGCAGACCTTCGATCAGTTCGACGTGCTGAACCGGGACCTGCTCCAGGCGAACCAAGGCCAAGTGCGCGCGATGAGCGTCTTCCAGCCGACCGTGAACTTCACGCGCGCGGCGACGTCGGCGGCGCTCTTCGTCGTCGGTGCGTTGTGGATCCAGCAGAGCTCGCTGAGCCTCGGGACGCTGGTCGCGTTCTGGCAGCTGCTGAATCAGTTCTTCCAGCCGATCCTCGACCTGTCCGAGAAATACAACATCATGCAGGCGGCGATGGCCTCTTCGGAGCGGGTGTTCCGGCTCCTCGACACGCAGGCGACGATCGTCGATCCCCCGAGCCCGGTCGAACTGCCGCACGTACGGGGCGAGATCCGTTTCGACAACGTGTCGTTCGCCTACAACGATGGCGAGTGGGTCCTGCGCGACGTCGATCTCACGATCAGCGCCGGCGAGAGCGTCGCCATCGTCGGAGCGACCGGCGCCGGGAAGACCTCGATCATCAGCCTGATCTCGCGCTTCTACGACGTGCAGAAGGGTCGCATCCTCCTCGACGGCGTCGACCTGCGGCACCTACGCCAGGCCGATGTCCGCCGTCACGTCGGCGTGGTCCTGCAGGATCCGTTCATCTTCGCCGGCACGATCGCCTCGAACATCCGCCTCAACGAGTCGAAGATCAGCGATGAGCAGGTGCGGGGCGCGGCACGGTTCGTCAACGCCGACAAGTTCATCGATCGCCTTCCGGAGGACTACGCGACGGTGGTGACCGAGCGCGGCTCGACGCTCTCCGTCGGCCAGAAGCAGCTCCTCGCCTTCGCGCGCGCGATCGCGTTCAACCCGGAGATCCTGCTGGTGCTCGACGAGGCGACGTCGTCGGTGGACACCGAGACCGAGGGTCTGATCCAGGACGCGCTGAAGAAGCTCATGCAGGGCCGGACGTCGATCATCATCGCTCACCGTCTCTCGACCATCCAGAACGTCGACCGGATCATCGTCCTGCACAAGGGTCGCGTGGTCGAGATGGGCACGCACCGCGATCTTCTGGCCCAGCGCGGCGTGTACCACCGTCTCTACGAGCTGCAGTACCGCGCGCATGAGGCAGAATCGCCACTGAAATCGGCCTAGCTCTTCGCCACGCTGGCGTTGACGCGTGCAGCCGCCTCGACGAGGCGGAACGTGTTCGCGCGATCGAGTGGCGCCGCCCCCTACTGGTGTCGGCTTTTATGGCCGAGTACGCAATCCAAGCTAGCCACGGATTACGAGGAGCTTTCGCGTGACGAGCGCCGGGAGCATCACGAGCACTCACAACGTTCCCGTTGATGGACGCGGATCCGTCCAGGTCACCCTCAGCGAACGCGGCGAAGGTCATCCCTTCTTGCTGCTGCACGGCGGCGGCGGGCCGCTGACGGTAAACGGCTTCGCTGACCTCCTTGCCACCGAGCGGCCTGCCCGCGTCATCACTCCGACCCACCCGGGGTTTTCCGGCACGACTCGGCCGGAGTCGCTTACCAGCATTAGCGGCCTGGCAGCGGTCTATGCCGCGCTGTTGATCGAACTTGACGTGGCTGACGTTGCGGTCGTGGGCAACTCGATCGGGGGCTGGGTCGCGGCCGAATTGGCGCTGCTCGACACGACGCGCATCAGCAGCTTCGTGCTCGTCGACGCAGTCGGGATCGAGGTCCCAGGACATCCGATTGCCGACTTCTTCTCGCTGACCCCGAGACAGGTGGCCGAATTCAGCTACCACGACCCGGACACGTTCGGCATCGATCCCACGAAATTGCCAGCTGAAGCGCAGAAGCTCATGGCCGGCAACCGTGCCGCCTTAGCGGTCTATGGCGGAATCTCGATGAGCGACGCCGGCCTTGCCGAGCGCCTGGCCAATGTCATGACTCCGACCCTCGTGCTATGGGGAGACAGTGACCGGATCGCAGATCCCGACTACGGCCTGGCCTATGCCGAAGCGATACCTGGCGCACAGTTCCAGCTGCTCCCAAAGACCGGACACCTCCCACAGATTGAGACACCAGGACAACTGCTCGACGCTGTCTGGTCCTTTGCAGACAGCCACCGGCGGTCTCCGGTTGACGAGTGAGGCGGAGAAGCAACAAGTCGAGTCGTTGTGGCTCCGCGGTCACCCCCAGGACTCGGGTCAGTCTCCCGGCTCCGTGCTGAACAAGATAGGCAGCTGACTCTCGGGCTACCGCACGGGCTCCTGGAAGGGATAGACGACCAGCGTCGAGGGGCCCGATGCATCGTCGCAGGGCGGCGCGCCGAACCGGGCCAGGGGTTTGCCGCCGAGATCGACGAACGTGCCATCGATCACGCCGCCGGCGTCGGGCAGCGTGACGCGAAAGCTCGTCGCGAGGACATCGGCGCAGTAGTTGGACCACTGCAGCGGTGAGGTCGCGCCCGCGCCGGTGAAACCCGCCGGATCCGGAACGAACTGGCTGACCAGGACCACGACGAGCGCCGGAGTCCCGGTTCCCCTGACGCTGGCGCGCATCACGTCGAGCGGCGAGCCGTCGCTCGCGAGCAGCAGGACCTCAGGGTTGCCACGCAGCGTGCACGGCGCCGTCCCGCGGTTCGCGAAGAAGACGGCGCCGACGTAGAAGTCCGTCGCCATCGTCCCGGCGGCGACCGCCTGCAGCTGTGACGCTGCGCACGTTGCGAGACCCGTCGGCTCGGGCGTCGGTGACGATCTTGCGCTCGGCGTCGGCGAGGTGGTCGCGACTGCCGCGGACCGAGTCGCAGCGGTCGGTGGCGGCGTCGTGGTGACGCTCGTCGGTGCGCCGCAGGACACGAGCATCGCCGCCAGGAGCCAGCGCAGCATCGTCCGACGTTAGCATCGCCTCCGTGCTTCGCATTTTTCCCGTGCTCCGCATTTTTCTCGGGCTGCTGCTGGCCGTCGCTTCGGCCTGCTCTCCGTCCGTCGGGCCGGCGCCAACGGCAGGCGCGCTCGCGGACGACCGGATCCAGCTGCTGCACACCGACGACATCCACGGCCACCTCGACGCGGACTTCGTGACGAGCGCGAACGCGAGCTCCAGCTTCCGAGCCGGTGGCATGGCGCAGCTCGCGGGACAGATCGCGGCGTTCCGGGCGCGGGCACCGCAGCGGACCCTGCTGATCGACGCCGGCGACGCCTGGCAGGGCACCTTCATCTCGAACGCCAACAAGGGCGAAGCGGTCACGAAGGCGATGAACCTCATGCACTACGACGGGCTCGCGGTGGGAAATCACGACTTCGACTGGGGGCAGGACGTGCTCGCGCAGCGTGCCAAGGACGCGAGCTTCCCATTCCTCGCGGCGAACGTGATCGAGACGAAGACCGGCGTCGCGCCGGCATATCTCAAACCGTACGAGGTGCGGGACCTCGGCATCGCGCGGGTTGGGATCATCGGTCTCACGAATCCCGGTTCGTCGACGATCGTCAAGGCGACCGCCGTGGCCGGACTGGAGTTCCGGTCCGCCCCCGATTCGGTCCGACCGCTGCTCGCCGAAGTACAGAAGCAGGCCGACATCGTCGTCGTCGCGGCGCACATCGGCACGGCCGACGCGGTGCAGCTCGCTCGCGACGTCCCGGGGATCGACGTGATCGTCGCCGCGCACGACCACCTTCCGGTCCAGACCGCGCGCGTGGAAGGCCGTACGACGATCGTGGACGCGGGCGCGTACACGCAGTATCTCGGGCGGCTCGAGGTCATCGTCGACCGCACGACGCACAGGATGAAGGACGCCGTCCGCGGGAGCGAGCTCGTCGCGATCGCCGCGAACAGCAGCGTCACACCCGACCCGGCGATAGCGAAGCTCGTCGAGGAGCGTCGCGCCGATGGGGAGAAGTACACCTCGCGCGTCGTGGGCCGCAGCACCGAGCCACTCAGCAACGCCCGCGAGGA
>WNGI01006497.1_pt1 | contig 10629 bp, 9 predicted proteins | sample 5400621 | NCBI WGS metagenome assembly WNGI01 (sample SAMN13153374, study PRJNA577476) | soil metagenome | isolation source: 20 cm soil or saprolite under Garry oak tree replicate 1 | place: USA:California | collected 2016-06-15 | reverse complement strand
TCTCGCGCTTGGCCCGCTTGTTCGCGATCTCGGCGGTGTACTCGCGGATCGATTGGCTCGGATTGAAGCTCGGATCGAGCGCACGCGTCACCGCGTCCAGATTGAACAGCGCTTTCGCGAGCAGCGTCAGCTCCGCCGGTAGCTTGAGTCCCTGGCGGAAGGCGATCGTGATCATCTCGTAGAGCACGAGACCCGCCGCCGTTTCCTCCACCGTCTGATTGGTGTGCTTCGCGATCAGTGCCGAGACTTCCCGAATGTAGGTTACGCGGTCGAAATCTTCCGGTGCCTCGCCGATCTCGATCAGCGTTTCTGCTGCGGCATCGCCGTTGTTGTCCGCCATTGCCAGCAGCAGTCTCACCACGTGGTCGCGCATCGTCACTGTAAGGTGCGCGGTCATTCCAAAGTCGATGAGCGCCAGCTTGGGATCTTCACGCGGCGCGGCGGCGACAGCGACGGCCCTGGCTTCGTTCTCCGACTCGACCAACGCCGTCGCCCCTGGTCGCACCGATTCACGGCGATCGTCGGCAACCGCTTCGGCGGGCGTTCTCGGATTCTCACGCCCGGGTAAAACGACGAAAACATTGCCGGGATGCGGATCGGCGTGGAAGTGACCGCTGTCTGTGATTTGCTCGAGATAGGCATGGGCGAACTCGTCAGCCAGCTCGGAGAAGTCGTATTCGACCCGGCTGATGGCCGGGATCTCGACGATCTTGATGCCCTTGATCCGCTCGGTGGTCAGAACTTTGTGTGTGGTATACGCATCGATGACGCGTGGAATCAGGATGTGCGGGAACGTCGCCAGCGCTTTTCTGAAGGCGGCAGCATTGCGCGCTTCCGTTCGGTAGTCGAGCTCGTCGACGAGCGCCCGCTCCACTTGCTGTACCACTCCGATCAGATCGACGCGAGATCCCGCCGATGTATGTGCAGTGAGAAACGTCGCCAGCTCGCGAAAGAACTCGATATCCTCGGCCAACTGCTCGCGCAGATTCGGACGCTGCACTTTGATGACCACGCTTCGACCATCGCGCAGCTCGGCTGCGTGTACCTGGCCCAGGCTGGCGCTTCCCAGCGGCTTAGGATCGAAAGATTCGAAGAGCTTGCTGATGCGGGCGTGGAGCTCCTGTTCGATGGTCTGCTCGACCTGCTCGAACGTCATCTGCGGAACATCGTCCTGAAGGTGCTCCAGCTCCTGGATGTACGGTCGCGGCAACAGATCGGGGCGAGTCGAAAGCACCTGACCCAGCTTGATGTACGCCGGTCCGAGCTCGACCAGCCGCTCACGGAATGCCTTTGCTTTGGCAGCGAAATCTCCCTGCGCCTCCTCTCCACCGTTCAGACCCGCAGTATCGAGGCTCAAAAGCCCCTGGCGATTGGCGAAGTCGCGCAGGCCGTACTTGGTAAAGAGCCGTACAGTCGCGACGAGGCGTGGAAGATGCTTCGGCGAAAGAATCATGCGTACGCGGGGGGCAGAAAGTATGCCCACATCCAAAGTGTTCCGCGCGCCTCACCATCGTCGCATGCGATTCACCCTGCAAAGTGGCTGCATCCGACTTGACCGTAGATATTTATGCATGCCAAGGAAATCCGATTCGAAGAAAGGAGCGAAGAAACCCGCGTCGCCGCGCAAGCGCGTACCAGCTCGTTCCGGACGAGTGGCAGTTACGCACGTCGCGAAACCGTGGGGCTACGAAAAAATCTGGGCCTGGTCGGAGCGTTATGTGGGCAAGGTTCTGCACATCAACGCAGGCCACGAGCTGTCGGTCCAATACCACAACAAAAAAGATGAGACGGTCCACCTGCTCTCGGGTGAGATCGTGTGTCGCGTGCAGCGGGCTGGTGACGAAGTACTCGACGACGTGCGGCTCCAGGTGGGTGAGTCATTCAGAATCATTCCGGGAACGATCCACCAGATGGTCGCCGTGACGGACTGTGATGTGCTCGAAGTGTCGACACCGGAGGTCAACGACATCGTGCGTCTGAGCGACAAATACGGCCGAGAGGGGACGACGGCGCCATGAAAGTGATCATTCCACTCGCAGGAAAGGGGACTCGTCTGCGCCCCCACACCCACCTCACACCCAAGCCGATGATGAAGGTGGCGGGCAAGCCGGTGATGTCGTACGTCCTCGATGAGCTCAAGAAGCTCGGGAACGTCGAGCAGATCATCTACATCACCGGGCATCTCAAGGAAAAGGTCGAGGAGTACGCGCGCACCGAAATGGATGTGCCGTCGGTGTTCATCGAGCAGAAGATTCAGGATGGGACGGCTGGAGCGGTTGCCCTCGCGCGCGATTACGTCGATCAGCCGGTGCTGATCATTTTTGTCGACACGATCTTCGATGCCGATCTTACCAAGGTGAAGAGCGTCGACGCCGACGGGATCATCTGGGTCAAGGAGGTAGAGGACTATCAGCGTTTTGGCGTCGTCGTCACCGACAAGGACGGCAACATGACGAAGATCGTCGAGAAGCCGAAAACGCCGATCTCCAAGCGCGCGAACATCGGGCTGTACTACGTCCGGAACTGGAAGCTGCTGTTCGAGGGAATCGACTGGGTTCTGAAGCAGCCTAAGAACCAGGGCGAGTATTTCCTCACCGACGCGTTCCAGTACATGATCGAGAAGGGTGCCAAAATCAAAGTCATCGATGTCGAAGGATGGTACGACGCCGGGAAGATCGAGACGATGCTGGAGACGAACGAGGCGATGCTTACTCGTGGACGAGCCCGCCGCCCGCAGAATGCCGGCGACTCGACGATCATCGACCCGGTTTACATCGAGGACAACGTTACGCTTCGCAAGTCGAAGGTGGGCCCTAACGTCTCGATCGGTGCGGGCACGGTGCTGGAGAGCGCCGAAGTTAGCAACTCGATCATCGGATCCAACGCCAAGATCGCGAAGTCAGTGCTGAAAAACTCACTGGTGGGCGACGATACAGTGGTCGAGGGCGTGAAGGGCGAGATGACGGTGGGCGACCATTCTGAGGTGCGCGCATCGTAAATCCGGCAGTTGTAAATCCACAAGCGGATCACAAGCGGCGGCCAAAGCTCGGACGTAACGTCATCGGACTCGGCGCGGTGAGCTTTTTCACCGACGTCTCGACCGAGATGATCTATCCTCTGCTGCCGATCTTCCTGGCGGGAGTGCTCGGCGCGAACGCCAGTTTCATCGGCGCGATCGAGGGAACTGCGGAGACCACGGCGTCGCTGCTCAAACTGCTGAGCGGATGGTGGTCCGACAAGGTCGCGACGAGGAAACCGTTCGTCGTAATCGGATACCTGATCGCGTCGGTAGCTCGTCCATTTACCGCGCTGACGCGCAGTGCGACGCAAGTGTTGGCGATTCGGCTCACCGATCGCGTCGGCAAGGGAATCCGCACCTCACCGCGGGACGCATTGCTGGCCGACTCGGCGCCAGCAGAAGCACGCGGGCGCGCATACGGATTCCACGCCGCCGCCGACAACGCAGGGGCGGTCCTCGGTCCGCTGGTCGCGTATTTTATACTGCGACTGCACGGCGTCGGCGCGCTGGACACCAGCCGCCATCTGGCAGCGCACGACGAGCATGCAATCAGAAACGTGTTCTGGCTGTCGGCCATTCCTGCGGCAATCGCGATGGTAATTCTGATCATCGTCGTTCGCGACGTGCCACGGCGGGATGCAGCAGGGAAATCGGCTGAGACACCGGGGGATACTACCAAACTGGGTCGTCGCTTCTGGGGCTATCTCGTGGTGGTGTTGCTCTTTACGCTTGGGAATTCCACTGATGCGTTCCTGTTGCTGCGAGCAAGCCAGCTTGGGGTGCCAGTCGCTTTGGCTCCGATACTTTGGGCGGTGCTCAATTTCGTGAAGGCTGCGACGGGAACCTACGGCGGGCAGCTATCCGACACACTTGGACGGAAGCCACTCATTGTCGGAGGCTGGCTTCTCTATGCCGCGGTCTATTTCGCGTTCGCCTGGGCGGGCGCGCCGTGGCAGGCGTGGGCGCTGTTTGCGGTTTACGGAATTTTCTACGGTATGACCGAGGGGACGGAGAAGGCGCTGGTCGCCGACATCGTGCCCCACATTCGCCGTGGCGCAGCGTTCGGTTGGTACAATCTTGCGATCGGACTGGGCGCTTTGCCGGCATCTCTCATCTTCGGCTGGATCTGGGACCGTTCCGGCGCGCCCGCTGCCTTCGTTTTCGGCGCTTCGCTGGCGCTCACCGCGGCCGTGCTCATGGCAATCGTCGCTCCCCAATCGCGCCGGCGAGGACAAGTGATCTCGTAAGCGGTTCGCGGCTTACGCTTGCTTCTCCGCGAGTGAGTAAAGTGCGCGCTTCACCAACCGCACCACTCGCCGAGGAGGAAGTATGAGACACACACATGGCGAAGGAGCTCTTGTTCTGGCGTTGTTCACGGCACTTGCTGGCTGTGCCGACCCCGCGACCCGCGCAGTCGCGCCCTCCCCGTCGAGAGATATTGCAACCGAGCCTGCGCCTACGCCGCCGAACCCGGAGCGCGTCGCGCTGACGATGATTGCGCGTCTGGTGGCGGTGGCGATGGACAACGAGCCGGCGCGACAGCATCTCAAGCGTGCCATGCGAGCGGCTCTGTTTCGCGAGCACAAGCTGGAGCTCGCGCCGTACCTGCGGTCCAAGGACGGGCGCGCGCTACTGGAACGCATGTCGGCGTTGAGCGGCGATGGCGCGAGCGCCGTATTCGCGACGCTTAATGCTGTGCGACCGCTCGAGTTCTACATGCCGGTCGCGGCACAGCGCGAATCATGGACAGGCAAGGCGGATGTCCTGGTGGTGTCGCAGCTCGAGGAGTCGGAGCCAATCGTCGCGTTCGACCAGAACGGGCAGGAGGTAGCCCTCGATCGAGACGCTGCACCGGCGCAGCCCACTCTTTCGATCGTTCCGGTCGAAACGAGATTCGATAAGCCAATGTCGCCTGGCGCATCCCGGAACGTTCGCGATCAGGGCGGCAACGCGATCGGGACCCTGGAGCCGCTGGCGCTGAGAACATCAAGCCTGTTTGCCTGTGATGAGACTTGCGACGGAGGAGGTGGCTCGGGCTCACCAGCGCCGACCGTTCCACCTGGACTTTATCTGGAGTTCTCGCGGATTCTCGACGCGAAGGAACCGTGGTTTCGTGGCGATCCGGAAATCGAGGTTCACATCCACGGCCCGACTTCGACGGCAAATCCAACATACGGCGAAGATCTATCTTGCTCTGGAGAGCACGCCTATGATTTCCGCAAGGTCTTCGATCAGAATGGGGGCTTTTGGGAAGGTCGCGTGATGCTGTTCTCTCCCGAGGAGACAGTTGCTTACACGAACAAGTTCACCGAGGGCTTTCACGTCTTTTTCTGGGAAGACGACAATGACCAGTGCACGATCAAACTGGATACCAATTCACTCGTCGCCCTCGTCAGCTCAGCGGCAAGCGCCTTCAGCATGGTCTCCATAAAGTTGATACCGACCGCCTCCTGGAAACTGGTCGCCGGCGCTTTCGTGGCTTCGCTTTTTTCGAACGCAGGTGCATGGCTCCTGACCGACGATGATTTTCTCGGCATTGCCGTGGAGCAAGGGCAAGCAGGTTATGCGTATCCAGGTAACACGCACGTGATCATGGATGGAACGAGACTAAACGGGCGTGCAACCATAGTCTACAGACAATGAGCAAAGGAGGGCGACCGCATGTCACGCTTTTATCTGGTACTCTGCGTTGGGATTTATCTCAGCTCTGGAAATTCGGCGATGATGAGCGCTCAGGACGCTAGCTACGATGAGAATGCCTTGCGCCTGGAGGGTCATCGAGGTGATGTGCGGATCGTTCGCGGTATTCAAGGCACGGTGCTCGGGAAGATTGGGACTTTTCACGGCGTCGACGTTGCGAAGCTGGTGAGTCCCTCAGAGAAGGCAACTGCCGAAGCGAGGATATTCGCACGCGACTATGGACCGGGCACGTGGCTGGCTGCGCTTGGGATAGCGACGCTCGGCGTAGCAGTCGGCGTTTCCCAAATCCATGACGTGAATCGCGCGATTACGACAGGCCTGACTCTCGCCGGTACTGGTCTGATTGTTTATGGCGGGGGTCGTATGGAGAACGCCTACAACGCGTTATCGCGGTCAATCTGGTGGTACAATCGAGACTTAAAGCGATAATTGCGCGCCGATGTATTCCTCGGGTCGCCCAAATCGTCTTGAGAAGTAGGTTTGGGCGATCAGTGAGGATCAATGAACTCGAGAATTTTTGTGGCGCTTTCAATTGGCGCCTTGACGATCGTAGCGACAGCAGGTGCTCAGACCAAGAGTCACGCAGCGCCGCCAGCCGCTACCCCTGAATTACCAACTTCCGTACTGCCAGCCGCCGGCTCGCCGCGGATAATTTCACCCGGAGATTCCTCGCGCAACTACGACGCGCAGGCGCTCCGGTTTGAGTCGCGTTGGGGCAGCGTCGACATCATTCGCGGTGCTGGCGGACCCGTTGTCGGCACCGTGGGCTGGTTCCGTAGCTTCGACGTCGAGAAGCTGGTCGAATCCTCACCGCACGCCGTGACAGAAGCGCGCGTCTTCCAGAAAAACAGCTTTCGCGGATCACTCGTCGGCGGACTCGGCGCTGCCACGCTCGGGATCGGCATCATCGTCGCCAGCAACGGCTCGAACAATGCGGCCAGTCCGATCCTGATCATTGCCGGAGCAGGAGCGATCGGCTGGGGGGCGCAGCACATCAACCGCGCCTACTCAGCGCTGTCGCGATCGCTGTGGTGGTACAACCGGGACCTGCGGACCGATCTACCGCCTTCTCCAGCGTCGATAGCCCATCCATCCCGCGAAACCAACCAGCGCTAGTGGGATAAGCACACCGAGTGAGGCGATAACGCCGGCGATCAGTGCAACGAAGTTCCTCCAGGCGCGCCGCAACGCTGCGACAATCGGATTCTGGCCTGGATCGTTGCCGAGTATCGGCGACGGCTCGTGCACGGTTATGGTGAGCGTGCTGGTCGCCACACGCGAGCCAAGGTAGCGAAGCCTGCCCTCGTAGCGCTCGATTTCCTCGCGCACGCGCGCGAGCTCGCGTTCCACTCGCAGCACTTCATCGAGCTTCCCGGTTCTATTGGCCAGCAGGCTAATCAACCGGTCCTCGAGTCGACGCGCATTGTTCACGCGCGCAGTCACGTCGACAAACTCTTCGCCCACATCCTGAGCCGTCGAGTTCACCGTCTCCACTTTTCCGATCGAGGAAAGTGAACCAACAGCCTCCTCGTATCTCGCCGCTGGAATCTTGATCTCGATCGTCGCCTGACGGATCTGGTCGCGACCGCCGCTGACAGAGGTGTTGGTTATGTATCCGCCGAACTGAGCAGTGATCTGGCGGATCCGTAGAATCGCGGCATCGACTTTTTCCACCTCGATGAACGCCTGGCCGGTGCGAATGATCAATGTCGGTGCAGCCGTGGTCGCCGCGTTGACGTTCTGCAGCGGGTCGCTGGCGGAGCCGGCTTGGGACGCCGAATGATCTGCGGATGCAGCGCTTAATTCAGCTTCTCGACCTGGGCTTGCCGCATCTCCCAGGAAGCCAGGCGGGCTGGCTGCCGGGGCGCTGGTTGCCGTTGCACCAGTGCCGCCCATCTCCTTGGACTGGACATCGAATCGGCCGGTCGCCACGCCGGCACCGTTTGAAGCTGAAGAATTATCGCGCTGACACGCAAAAAGGGCGCAGGCTACTATGAGTGGAAGTGCGGCTGCTTTCATTTCTGACTCGGTTGGGGTCTATCACAGGAGACGCCAACCGAATCAGGCCTTGCACACTACGCCAGCACACTACGCGATCAGCAGCACCTCGAATCGGCGCGGTTGTAACGCTCGTTCATGCGAGTGTGCCTGAACTCCGTTTCGCTCATCACCCTGTCACCCGGGTGAGAGGTGCGCATGTGCGCCAGATATCTCTCGTAGTCAGGAACGCCAAGCACCGCTCGAACAGCAGACGCGGCACGGGAGACGATTGAAGCGATATAAGTGATCATTTAGTCGAGTTACGAACCGGCAGGTATCGCTCGAACAACTCGAAGATGCGGCGGTACTCATCCGCCCACGACGAGGGTCTCACGAATGCATGATCCTCGACCGGATAAACCGCAAGCTCCCAGCGCGTCTTGCCGAGCTCGATGAATCTTTGGGTGAGCCTTACGATATCCTGAAAGTGGACATTGGTGTCTACCATCCCGTGTGCCATTAGCAACGGGTCCTGCAAACCTGCTGCAAAGTAGATAGGAGACGACTGACGGTACGCCAGAGTATCGTTTTGCGGCAGGTTGAGGATATTGGAAGTATAGCCCTGATTGTAGTGGGCCCAGTCGGTGACGCTCCTGAGGGCCGCGCCAGCCCCAAAATGGGCCGATTCGGTGAACAGGGCCATCAATGTGATGAACCCGCCGTAGCTGCCGCCGTAAATCCCGATGCGTTTTGCGTCGACCTGGAAAGTCTGCACCAGGTACTTCGAGGCATCTACCTGATCCTGCAGATCGCGTCCGCCCATGTGTCGGTAGATCGCCGTCCGCCAATCGCGCCCGTAGCCGTCTGACCCCCGGTAATCGAGATCCAGAACAGTGTACCCCTTCGACGCGAGGAACTGATTGAACATGTACTCGCGGGGGTACTCCGACCAGAAATTCCCGACGTTGTGCAGGTAGCCGGCGCCGTGGACAAAAATCACCGCCGCCCCATTTGCTTGCGCCCGCATGTCGCTCGGCTTGTAGATGTGCGCTGGCACACGGACGCCATCGGACGCGGGGATCATCACGATCTCGGGTATGATCCACGGAAACGACAGCCATTCCGCGCTCGGCGACACGGTTAGCTGCGACATCTCAGCGCCCGGCCGATTTCGTAGCAGGAACAGGTCGGGCGGACGATTCACATACGAGTAGACATCGGCAACCAGCTGCCCATCGGGCGACACGACCGCGTTGTGCTTGCCGGTTTTGGCGGTGATTTTTTCCATCGGCCCGCCAGCCACCGGCATTCGATAGAGGTGCTGCTCGAAGGGCGATACTTCATTCGTGAGCAGATACGCCCAGCGCTCGTCCGCGGAGAGGTCGACGTCGCGAACTTCCCATTTGCCTCTGGTCAGCTGCTGCTTGCCGGTTCCATCAGCGGCAATCGTGTACAGATGCGAAAAACCGTCGGCTTCTGAGACGTACCACACGCGGCCGGTTCCACTGCCGTACCAGCCTCCGCAGTCGCTGCAAGGACCACCGACCCAGGCTGTGTCGCGCAGCGCCTCGAGCGTCGTGATCTTCGCGGAAGGATCCACTATCTCAAGCAGGCGGGTCTTGTTGTCGTCACTGTAGGCGTAGAGCAATGCTCTCGTCCCCGCGTCGTTCCAGCCGAGCAGATCGAATGATCCAGTAGTGGTATCGGCGGAGAAGGGCTTGAGCCATGTGACCGTCGTCGCGGGAAGGGTGATCAGCGCGACGCGTCCGCGCTGCTCGGCGTCGCCGACTTTGGTGCGCGAACGACGCTCCTCGGTGTATCCGCTTACAGTGACGTACTGGGGAACGTCGGTCGTCCGCTGGCCGCTGGCCGGTGTGCGTGTCGAAACGAGCAACGACGTTCCAGTAGGCGAGATCGAGAAATCCGATACCTGCTCCCCGCTTTGCAGATAGACGGGTTTCAGACCGAGAGAATCGCGCAACAATCGGTCAGCGCGTGCGATGCTGTCTGCCCGCACCCGATCACGTATTGCCTCGAAGAGCTCGCGCTGCTCCTGCTCCAGGCGACCGCGCTGGCCCTGCGCTTTCGCGGAATCGATCGGAGCCGGCCCCTGCCGAATGTCAGTCAGCTGTCGAAGAAAACCGGTGCCAAGATCAATCGAAAAGATGTTGTTGTTGCGAACAAAAAAGACGTCGCGATCGGTCGACGAGAATTGCGGATTGCGCTCGGCCTCCACCGTCTGAGTGAGCCGTCGCGTGCTGCCAGTTGTGAGATCGTTGATGTAGAGGTCGCCGTTGAATTCGACGATTGTAAAGCGTCCATTGTGCGAGCGCTCTCCGCCCGCGAATCGCGCACCCGTTGTATCGGCTTGCCTGATCGAAACCCTTTCAGGCTTGGCGCCTGGAACGGCGCGCACGCGAAACTGCTTGGGAGTCTCCCGCCAGTCTGTACCAGGCTCGAGCCAGGTGAAGTAGATCCACTTGCTGTCAGCGCTCCAATGAACGTTGTCTGGCTGTCGCCCGTACAGCTCCGGACCGCGCATGATGTTCTTGATGGAGAAGTCGAACGGGTTCTGAGTCTGCGCGAGGAGCGGGTCGGCGCAATAGATCGTAAAGGCGAGCGCCCCGCCTATGAGAAACACTCCGCCAGCGCGAACCGTGGTGACGTTGCGCATCGACCCGACCTCCCTGTCAGGAATAACCGCCATGCATGCTTACGCCCGGCAATTCTAGCCGTCGGCGAGCGGGGCGGGGAGCAGAGGGAGAGAAAAGTCAGCCGACCGAAGACGATCACTGGCATGCCTATTTCGGAGACACGGGTTCCAATGACCTGGAGGTTTTGTGAGGCGAATTCGCTACCGGGTGGCCGCCAGTCTGGACGGGTACATCGCCGGCCCGAAGGGTGAAGCGGACTGGATTGTAATGGACCCG
>WNGI01016779.1_pt1 | contig 10630 bp, 13 predicted proteins | sample 5400621 | NCBI WGS metagenome assembly WNGI01 (sample SAMN13153374, study PRJNA577476) | soil metagenome | isolation source: 20 cm soil or saprolite under Garry oak tree replicate 1 | place: USA:California | collected 2016-06-15 | reverse complement strand
ACACAACTGCCCTGGAAGCGCAGCGCATCGGGTTGGGAGTCATCCGCGAAGCCGTGGGGAACTCCGTATTGCTCGATAAGGACGGCAGCCCCATGCTCAACCCCGTGGGCTACGTCGATGCGGGGCGCATATCCGTGGACACCGGCCACACCTTCGATGCCAGCCGCGAAGCAGCGCCCGGCATCGCGGCCCGTTACTACATGAATCGGAATTTCTATATTTCGGACCCGGACGCCTTCACGGTCTCCCGTCAAACCGTGTCGGAGCACGCCTGGCATGGCGGGAAGCGTCCGCTGACGCTGCCTGAGGCGCAGGTCTCCATCGTCTTGTCGGCAGTGTCCGGCGGCATGTTCGAGATTGGCGACGACCTGCCAACGCTGGGCGCGGATGCGGACCGGCTGGCGCTGGCGCAAAATCGTCAGCTGCTGCAAATGGTACGTCTGGGGCGCGCCGCAGTCCCCCGGGACCTGATGAGCTACCGTGTTGAGGATGAGATGCCCAGCATCTTCTTCCTACAGGAGGACCGGCGGCAATCCATGCTGGCGGCCTTCAACTGGACCAACCAGCAGCAATCGCACACTCTCCGGCTCGCGGATTTGAACCTGCCCGCCGCGGGGCAATACCAGGCCTTTGACGTCCTTGCTGAAGGCAAGACTATCCCTGTTCAGAGCGGTGCCATCAGCCTGCCACAGCAGCCTCCTCACTCGGTTCGCCTGGTCGAGATCATCGATCGCTCCGTGCCCGCGGCGGCGCCCAGCATCACTGCGGAGGTGCCCTCCGCCGCGACCGTGGGCCAGCCCGTGACCTTCTCCGCGGAATCGGATCCGAACGGAGTGCCGGCCCTCTCCTATCGTTGGAATTTTGGCGATGGCGTTACCGGCGAGGGACACAAGGTCACTCATGCCTACACCTACGCCGGCGACCACACGGTACGCTTGCTGGTGGACGGCGTCGACAATGTGCGGAATCGGCATCTCCGGATTGCGGATGCCCCTCTACTTCGCTTGGGCTTTGATGGCTAGTTTGTCGTCCACTGGTATTACGACTACCGCAAACGGAGTTCCCCCATCGTCTGTCACGATCGGAATCGGGGGACCGAAGTCATTGCCACCGAGCATCGAGTTCTCGTAGTACGGGGAGAAGACCATCATGTGCGGATGCCAATGGCCGATTCCGGGTGCGAGATGTTGATCCGCAGACCACATGTACGCGAAACTGACCTCGTCCCTCTTGGGCAGCCTTCGGCGATCTGCTCCGGTGCTTTGCCCTCCATCGCAAGTTTGCTTCGCAACTCGTAATACGGCATTACGGTTCGCGATGCCGCTGGATTGAAACAGATGGGTGCGTGGACCTTTGGGTCATACACGAGGTCACGAAACTGTGTAGGCGTATACGTCGGGGCAGTCCACCCACGCATGACCATGCACACAAATTGCCAACTGCCGCCTTTCTTGACATAGACACGTGCGAACATGATTTGGCCCTTGGCATCTTTTCCCGCCATCGTTCCCGCGACATCAGCCTTGCCGGTGATCACCGCAGTGTTGCCATATACCCGCACCTTCATATCAGAAACCTCATTAGAGGTGAGCTTGGTTCGGCCGGTTTTGAAGTTGCTTACCATTTGCGACTTGTCTGACATTTGGCCGTACAAGTTCCGCTGCCTTGGAACACCCTTTTTTTTCTCGTCTTTCGCCCGTGAGAAAGGTTTTACATTTCCGTGACATACCGCAATAGAATAGGAGGTAGCGTCCTTGGTGAGCAGCGCGAACGAGCGGCCCTCGCCCCGAACGGTTGACACAGGTGTTTTATGTATCGCCTGCCTGCCATAGCGGTTTTCTTGGCAGCTGCGGCTTTCCAGCCAAGCCTCAAAGCGCAGATGCGGTCCGCGCCGCGCCCGAACTTTCCCACACGAATAAGCGCAGGCCCGAGTTTTCGTGCCGTGCAGCCTTCCCGTGGTGGTTTACGTATCGTGAGCCCGCGCTCGTTTGGTCAGCGGCGTATCTTTGTTAGGCCAGCCTTTCGTCGCGACTTGCGCGTCCACATTTTTTTCGGCAATTCCTGTTTCACGAGCACCTTCTTCGATCCCTTTTTCTGCCAGCAGTTCTTCTTCCCCAATCGGTTCCTCTTTGCCCAACCGGTGTTCGTGCCCTATCCGGTCTATACAGCACCCTCGTACCAAGTCGCTGAACAGACTTCATCGGCCGTCACCGATCGATATAGTGATCTGGCCGGAGAGGTTGGACGACTGACGAGCGAGATCGAGCAGCTACGACAGGAGCAAGCGTTGCGGGCGCAGGCTCGACAGGTTCCTCCAGAGCCTTCGCCACTGGCTGAGGAGAACACACCCACAATTCTGGTTTTTCGTGACGGTCATCGCAGCGAGGTCCGGAACTACGCGATTGTCGGGAAAACCCTCTGGGCGTTCACGGAGCAGCGGGCGCGGAAGATACCTGTCTCCGATCTCGATGTGGAAGCCACGAGGAAAGTGAACGCTGAGCATGGTGTTGAGTTTCGCTTCCCATGACGGACTCGTTGTGGCGGCCCGTACGCGCCAGATCGCCCGGCGACTGCGCTCCCTAGGCGGTTAGGGGTTCAGAGATGGCCATCGCAAGATCATTTCGCCTGTATCTCCTAACGATATCCTTAGCGTTTGGCTGTCTATCCTGTGGTGTTTGCGCTCCGCGCCCCTTCATCACCTCCATCTCACCCAATAGCGCAATCGCCGGAGGCAATCAGTTTGTATTGACGGTCAATGGCAACGACTTTCGTTGCGACTCCTTGGTGAGTTGGAACGGCTTCTTCGGGGTGACGACGTTCGTTAGTTCTCACCAATTGGGAGCGGCGATCACGGCCGCAGACATCGCACAGCCGGGTATGGTGCTTGTGTTTGTGTTCAATCCGCCGGAGACGAACACACCTTCCTTTTCGGGCGCGATAGGCGTGGGCACCATCACTAGATGCAGCGGCAAGGACTCGAATGCAGTTTCCTTCACTGTTGGTGGTCCGTGACGTCTTCTCCGGTTCGACTCACCTAGTCCTTCTCTTGATGAACTCTCCGAATCTGGCGACCCGCAGATCCTGAAAAACACCAAGAAAGGCGCCAGTATCGAGCGAATCCTTCTTGCCCAATCGCCCGCAGAGTCAGCCCAAGGAGGCTCCTCATGGACAGCATGTATTGCATTGGCCTGGATGTTCACAAGAAAACCATCAGCTATTGCGTCAAGGATGTAAACGGTCGGATCGAGGCCGAAGGCGCCATTGTGGCTACACGAGCAGCGCTAGATTTAGAGGGACGCAATAAGATGACGTGACGCATCGACGATCACTCCGGAACGCGGCCGCCAGCACCTGGGGCACATGAGCGAACAAGGCAACACACTGCTACGCTTTTTGCTGATAGAGTCCGCTCACGCAGCGGTACGGTATGAGCCCATGTGGCGACGTCAGTTTCTGCACCTGGCGATGCATCGTGGCCGTCCCATCGCCCAAGTGGCGATCGCCCGCAAACTGACAGTGCGACTGTACTGGATGTGGCGCAAGGGATGGGATTATCAGCAGACTTTGAAGTTTGGTTTGCACGGGGGTAGCCCAGAGCTGGTGCATGGTCCGCCGTCGATCACCGTCAAACTGATTGGGCATCCCGCTCCCGCAAGGGAGTTCGAACTAATAATCATGGTCGAAGTGGCCGAATAGATGGCTGGGTCGGACCGAGTTCCACCCGCCGAGATTAGCAGCGAGTCTTGGTCGGCGAAGACAAGATTTTTCCCGCTAGAGCGACCCAAACAAGCCCTTGACAGAGCCGACTCCTTCATAGATGCACCACTACGCGTTTGGAAGACGGTGTCCTTGTCTGCGTCGGAGTCTCGGCGAACTTTGCGGAAATTCCGCGTCCCAGCCGTTAGGTTTTGGTTTGCCTCAGGTCGGAATTGGGAAGAGCACGGCACGGCTCGAAGCCGCACCCCAGGGAGACCCCTCGCAAAACGCAAAGGCCCTGGATCAGTGCAATCCGTGGATCCAGTGCATAGCATTTGTCCGGTAGATTTTGCGCAGAACGGTCTTCGGTAATTTCAGCCCCTGCACTTTCCTGCCGTCTTGCTCAAAGAGGTCATCCGTCGCGAAAAACCTCCAGTCGCGTGCATAGGCTGATTGCCAGTCTTTGAACGATTCTTCGGCCTTCGCGGTCGCGAGAAGATCGAGATCGGTGCCGTACAGAACGCGGTCCTGGTATTTGATCAGAAAGGCGCGGACTTTCTCTGGCGGGGCTAACATCAGGTACTCCATGCGTGCGGCTGTGTCCACGGCAAGGTTCGGGTAGCGGTCGAATCGGCGGGCGATTCCGTCGAGATCCTTCTCCATGCTTCCTAAATGCACGCCGACCATGCGAAGTTGGGGATTGCTGGCCAGTATGCGATCGCGTGCCTCCAGAATTGTTTTCTTCGCCGGGTAGCCAGCTTTGTTACCCAGATACCATTGTGGATTTTCCTGGTAGTAGGGCCACGAAGGATCGGATGGATCAGGCGGGCCCCAAGCGACGTCCGGTTCGGCAACATGCGACATGAGTGTCTTCCCGCGCTTGGCGATCTCCTGGTAAATAGGGGCGAACTTGGGATCATCGGGCATGATGAACTTGCCGTTGGGATCTTTGATCTCCATTCCGATATTCTTCCAAATCTTGACCGCGAGCGCGCCCTGGGCAAAGTTCTCATCCAGTTGCTTGATGGTTTCACTCTGGAAGGAAGCGTCATTGAATTTGTAGGGATCGAACGTCGTACACAAAGCAATGTGGCCGCGGCTTGAGCGCACAAGAGCCAGCGCGTCGGCTACTTGAGGCTCGAGTCGCTTGCGGTAGGACAGCGTGTCATCCACGACCAGAATGTTCACCAGCGTAAGATGGAGCCGTTCCAGGAATGCCTGAAATGCAGGATCGGTTTTGAACACGTGCACGTGCACGTCTATGGGCTGGAGTGCAGCCAGGGAGTTTAGAGCCTGTTCTGAGCCGGTTTCCTTGCCAGTTGCCGTATCTGCGAGGACGGGCCGTGAGATGACCCAAGCGGCGAAAGTGGCTAATAATAACAGAACGCTGACACCTGTAAGACTATTGCGAAATTTCATTCTGCTCCTCCGTTCCTCACAGCAGGATGGCCGGGATCCCGGTCATCGCGCAAAAGTCTGCCAATGCCGGATAGAGGTGAGGACCATATCCTAAACAGGCATATTCATTGGTCCAGCGCTGCAGAAGACACTCGATGTCGCAGTGGGCAGTTACGAAGCCATGCGGCCAGAAGGGTATGCCGCATTCGTTCAGCCGGCTTTCGACTTGTTCCGCCGGAGGCTCGAAGACAGTGGCGCGTGTAATCACCATCTGAAACTCCCCACTGACTCGTCCCAGACGCACGAGCACGCCCTCGCCAACTTTGCAAATTAGCCTCACTGACAGTCCGCCGGCTTCGCCTTCCGTCGGAATGCCGTGCTCCGCAAAACCCGCTGGACCCAGTTTCCCCGCCAGGGACGGCGGGCAGGCTCCATCACCGATGATCTTAATTTCCTTTTTGGCGACATCGACGTGCTGAAGGTCTCCATAGTAAACAGGCTCTGGGCTGAGCTTGGTGAGAAGCAGGACGGTCAGAGCAGTGTTGAAGTCGCCCAGCGTCGACGTCCCGTGACCATCTTCGAGCATCATGCTCTGCGCGAAACAGGTCGCAGCATAGTCGTCTCCGAGACCCGGAAAGGACTGAATGGTATAGAAATCAAATTTCTCGCGCTCGACAATTTCCTTCAGCGCGAGATAGAGACGGATGGAGCGCTCGTTGACTATGGACGGTTCCGGACTCTTGCCAAACAGCTTCTGCAAGCGCGGGGCGAGGCCGGCTATTTTGTCCCTGGAGACCGATTCAGCGGTCCGGATCAACTCGCTGGTGTCGCGCGAGTCGATATCCACACCAAACATGCGCATCCACTGTGATGGATCGGCTACTCCGCAAGTCTGGCCCATGCCTCGCCCACCGAAAGCTCCGATCGTGGATAGATTGAGCCAGTTTTTCATATGCGCAGCGCGGGCATAGCTCGCAATCTTCTCGACTGTCGCGGGATCATCTGCCATGCCGTAGACGAACTTATGGCGGATTCCGATTTCCAGAAGCCCACCATGCATCACCAGCCCGCCCACGGGGCGCCAGCCTTGCGAACCGGGATGCGTCCACAGCAGTACTCCCCTTCCGCTAGCAGCGTAGTCGCGGACAGCACCTACCAGGTGCGCAGCCCAGACCCAGCTTCCGGAAAACAGCACGACCGCATCCACCTGCGGATCGTGCTTCATCTTCCGAAGAGCCGCGATCGCTTCTTCCTTCGAAGCGACCACGACGTGATGCCGCACCAGCTTCAGCCCCGCCTGCATCAGCGCCTTCTCCGAGCGGGCAACGACTGAGTCATCAATGAACGGCGTTCCCATCGGGTCCTTCAATCCGTCCTTGTGAACACCGTAAACAATGAAGCCGACCGTGGGTTCGATCACGTAGCTCTCCTCAAGAAACCTTTGCCGCCTGTGCCTCTCGCACTCTGGCCAGACTCGAATACAGCAGCTGATACTGTTCCCGCTGTGACCGGTAGGACTCGGCAATTTTTGGGTCGGGATGAGTGGTGTCCGCTGTCTGCACCAGTTGCGCCATCGCTTCAAAGAAGCCGCTGTACATTCTGGCTCCCACTCCGGCCAGAATTGCGGTTCCGAGACAAACCGCTTCTCCACAGCGCATGCGATGAAGACGACACCCGGTCATGGCAGCGCGCAGCTCAAGGCCAAGACGCGAGCGGCATCCGCCGCCGGTGACATAGAGATCGCTGAACGACCCAGCGACTCGTTGCAGAAGTTCTGTCATGTTGGCCAGTTCACAGGCGATGCCTTCGAGAATTCCTTTGTAGATGTCCGAAGTGCCCGTCGAAGGACGCAGACCGGCGATGACGCCCGTGGCATGCGGATTGAAATCGGGATTGCACGTTCCCAGCAGGTGGGGAGCAATGCACAAACCGCTGGGGTTGGCAGGTGCGCGGGCTTCCAATGCCGCACAAAAATCATCGAGGGATGAAACACTGCCGACTCTGTCCCCGTAGAGCAGGTGCCGAAACCATTCCAGCATGATTCCGGAAGGAAAGTACGCCAGCGTCACATAGCGATCAGGCACGACGTGACAATATGTATTCAAGTTGGCAGTGTAAGCCAGGTCATTGATGGCAGGCGCTTCGGAGGCGGCCAGCAGGCATTCATAGGTGCCCAGAGAAGCGGAGACCCGTCCCCGATCGACAACGCCCAATCCTAAGGCAGCGCACGGTTGATCATGGCCGCCCACCACCACTACTGTTCCGCTCTTCAATCCCAGCTCGCTTGCTACTGCCGACGAGAGTCGACCGACGACTGTGCCTGCTGGCACTGGCGTGGCAAACCGGTCAGCGGTTAACCGGCAGCCTGAGAGAATTTCTTCGGACCAGCACTTTTGGCGGACGTCGAAAGCAAGGAACCGGGATGCATGAGAATAGTCGATGTAAGGCGGTAGACCCAGCCGTGTCAGGAGATAGTCAGTCACTCCCAGGTACTGCGCAGCAGAAGAGAACGTGTCTTTCTGGTTCTCGCGCATCCACAGAATCTTCGGAATGGGATACATGGGATGTACCGCCAATCCGGTGATTTCAAAGATGCGCCTTGGCCCCAACGCCTCTGCCATCCAGTTCGCCTGAACCATAGCGCGGTTGTCCATATTCAGAATGGCGGGCGACACCGGCTGCCGGTTCTGGTTTACCGCAACGAACGTCTCTGCATGAGAGCTGATGGAGAGAGCTTCAATCGGATCTTCAAGCGCGCCATCTGCAATCGCTCGAGTGACGCTTTGAAGGGCATTCCAGAATTTCTCCGCGGGCATTTCGGCCCAGGATGGCTTGGGAATGTCGGGCGCGTACGAGTTGCTTCGCTCTGCAAGGATGCGGCCCTCGGTCGAGAGTGCGACCGCCTTGCAGCTGCTTGAGCCCATGTCAACGGCCAGCAAGCTCATTGGTTACATCCTTACGAGTGGCGTACTCGCTTTGAGTTCGGCATGGATGCGTTGCAACAACTCCGGAATATTTTCGGCTTGAAACACGTTTCTTCCGAAGAACACGCCGGCCGCACCGCTTTGCATGATATTGCGCGCCATCTCGACAGTCGCCGCGTCCGAACCTGCGCGACTTCCTCCCAGCACGAGGATAGGAATTGGACACGCTTCAACCACGGCACTCATGCTTTCGGGATCACCGCAATACTCTGTCTTGATAACATCGGCGCCAAGCTCGGCCGCGATGCGGGTGTGCAGCATCAGCCACTGAGCATCCCGTGCATTCTGAACTCCTGCGCCACGAGCGACCGATTCAACGATCAGGGGCAGGCCGAGATGCTCACACTCGCGAGAGACCCTCGCAACGCGCTGGATTTCGCTTCTTTCAAATTTCGCATCACCACTGCCGATAACCATAAACGTGATGACCGCGTCCGCGCCTGCCCGGAGGGCGTCTTCCGGTTGTGCAACGAGGCAACTGCGAAAGGCGTCAGGAGGAAGCTTGCTGGCTGTGCCCATCGCGGTAGTCCAGTCAAGCCTGGCGATGAGGCCTGGCAGGTTCTCCTGTGCCGGCACTTGCGCAAGCTCTCCAATCATTCCCAGGTTGAGAAGAAGGGCGTCGGCGTTGCCTTCCAGGAAGCGGCTAATCTGGCGCCGGGCATTTTGCGTCCCCAGAATCGGCCCGAGAACAAGCCCGTGATCGAATGCCACGACCAGGCTGCCCCGGCCGGGGCGGAGAACACGGCTAAGGCGGATGGTTTTCCCGTATCGGCTCACGGTAAGGGAAGTTGGTGAAACGATACACCAGGCGGAAAATTTAGACCCTGAACCGCAGCCTGTCAACTATACTCTTGAACAGAAATTCGTGATAGGTCATGATGACCGGGACTTTCAGGCATGACCGCTTCGCGAAACATGTCGTGGCGAGAGGGTTAGAAGCCAGGCATTTCGTGAGAAAAGCGCGCCCTGATGCCAAGGCCTAAGCCAGAATGGTAACTATACGTGATGTTGCCGGTGAGAGCGGCTTTTCCGTGACTACCGTTTCCATGGTATTGAACAATGGTCGCGGCGCTACTCGCATTTCTGGGCGGACCCGCAGTCAGATCTGGAAAGTGGCGCGGCGCCTGCGATATCGACCCAACCTGCACGCTCGCTCGCTGCGCAGCAAACGCACCCACACAGTGGGCGTGGTTGTCTTTGATCTCACCGACCCTTATTGCACACAAATCTGGCGAGGCATACAAAACCATCTTCGCCCTATGGGCCTTTTTCCAATTGTCACGGATCTGCAGGACGATCGTTCGCAGTTTCAGCCGTGCCTCGACATGTTGCTGGGGCGGCAGGTGGAAGGCATCATCGCAATCGCAAACCCGCTCTACCTCGACACCAGGCTGCTGTCCGAATTTGCCCAACGCGGTGTCCCTGCGGTCGTCATTGGCCGTGAGTTAGCTAATATCCCGGTAAGTTCGGTGGTTGTGGATAATGCAGCGGGGACACGGCAAGCGCTTCAACATCTGTACAACCTTGGGCACAGCCGCATTGCCTTCATCAAAGGACCCGCGATCCTGGTCGACAGCGTGCAACGGTGGCACGGGCTTGAAAGTTTTGCCGAGGAGGTGGGGTTGAAGCTCGACCCCAGGCTTGTCCTGGAAATTAAGGGCCGAAATTCCACTTACGCGGAAGCCTGCGAACTGACCGAAGAACTCATGCGCCGCAGGGCCGATTTCACTGCCCTGGTTGCGTTTGACGATCTCACCGCATGCGCCGCCATTCGCGCGATGACCAAAGCCGGCCGCCGCGTGCCCAAAGATTGCTCCGTGGTCGGATTCGATGACATTCCCAGCTCCGCCTTCTACAATCCTCCGTTGACCACGGTGCAACAACAACTCGAGATGCAGGGTTCGTTGGGAGCTGAAATCATGGAAGAGCTGATCCGGGCAAGCGCCGAAAATCGGCCAGTCCAACCAAAGCATCGCAAGGTTTCACCCAAGCTCATCGTGCGCGATTCCACGTGTTCTGCGCCACGCTCCTGACCTAGACGTGGCACGTAATAGCTATGTGTTTGTTGTTGAAACGTTACAGCAGAAAATCGCATGAGCTACATAGCTAAGGCCGACCTTTACCGGTGGTGCAGGATTCCTGCAACAGACCTGCTAATGCATCCCGGCTTGCGAGTGCGGTTTCGTATCGTGCGGAATTCCGCCGAAATGGGTCTGCTTATGGCGAGGGAATTAGTGGAGGTAATCGAAGCCAATAATGAGCAGAACCTTGTCACGCGGGCGATTGTCCCCTGCGGGCCCAAGTGCTGGTATGTTCCGTTCACAGATCGGGTGAACTCGCGAAACATATTCCTGCGCAATTTCTTTGTATTCCATATGGATGAGTGTCTGGACTGGCAAGCTCGTCCGTTACCGGCAAATCACCCTTACAATTTCCGCAGCTTCATGGAGAAATACTTTTACGATGGGATCAGACCCGATCTCGCCGTTCCCCAAGAACAGAGATTCTGGTTGCTCCCGTCGACGGCCGAGCAGGTACGAGCCGCTATTGAT